>Ga0187816_10000749_pt1 | contig 9892 bp, 5 predicted proteins | sample NC_wetland_sal_i_16_FD_132960 | JGI IMG/M metagenome (GOLD analysis project Ga0187816, IMG submission 132960) | Wetland sediment microbial communities from Neuse River Estuary, North Carolina, USA - SO4_1 | ecosystem: Environmental > Aquatic > Freshwater > Wetlands > Sediment | place: USA: North... | reverse complement strand
TTGATCTCGTCGATCAACTGGTTGGTGACCAAATCCTTGACTTCCACCTTTTTCTTGATCACGCCCCACTTCAGCAGAAAATCCACATAGCTGGCGTAGTTGGCCTCTGAGCTTTCTCCCCATCGCTTCACCCCGCCCGTCTCAAGCTTCCACTTGGGAATTCTCACCCGCAGCACCTTGGTATCGTCGCTGATGGCTGTGGCCTCATCTTTTCCGATAGCCTTGGCCGCTGGAAAGACCTGGTCGAAAATGCGGACAGCCGCCTCCGGATTATTAAGGGTGAAGATTGTTCCTTTGGCATAGGCTCGCGCCAAGCCGACGGCATCCTTCCTGCGCGCAGTGAGCGTCTCCTCCAGCGCCATAAAGCCGTTCGAGGGATAGCGCTCGATCTCCTGGGCTTCGAGCAGGCGCAGCTTGACGCCGGCGTTCTCCACCATCACGTACTGCGCGTCGTACTGACTAAGCGCATCCACCTGCCTGCTCCTCAGCAGGGCCGCAGTCTGGGCGCCCTCACCCGCTACGACGAACTTGACGTCTCTCTCGGGATCCATGCCGGCCGTTGCAACTAGAGCTTTCGCCACCCACAGCCCCGGGCCGCCCATGACCATGAGCCCGATGGTCTTCCCTTTGAGGTCGGTGATCTTCTGGATGGGACTGTCAATCGGAACCGCGATCCCGAAGATGTTCCCCTGGTAGGCCGTGTAAAAAGTCTTCGCCTTGAGTCCCTGGATGCGAGCAACTGCGAGCGCTGACACGTCCGCCACGGCGAAGGGAATCTCCTTGTTGGCGATGTTCTTGACGCAATCCGCCGTGCCGGACAGGGGCACCAAGCTCACCTCAATGCCTTCCTCCTTAAACCACCCCATCTTGGTGGCGACGGCATACGGTGCGGCGACCGCGGAAATCGTGCGGGCGCAGTAGCCGACTTGTACCTTCGACATTTGCGCCTGGCCGGTCGCGCAAAACGTGGCAATTGCACCGCACGTAACGAGCAGTACGAGTTTTCGTTTCATAGGGCCACCTTTTCTCGCTCGAGGCGTTCTTTTTCCGACGGATCCCAAAACAGAATCCGGCGGCGGATCAGATGAATGCATCGGTTTAACAAAAGTCCCAGGAACGAGAGGATCAGCAATACCGAGAACTGTCCGGCGACATCCATGTTGAAATTCATGCTCTGGATCAGCATGCCGAGCCCTGCCGTCGAACCCACGAATTCGGCAACGATCGCGCCGATTAAGGCAAAAACCATCGCCACATCCAACCCAGCCATGACGAACGGGAGGGCATTCGGAACCCGGAGCATCCGAAAGACCTGGTTTTTGCTCGCCCCGAGCGAACGCATCAGATTCATTCGGTCCTCGTCCGCCGATTTGAGTCCGACGATGGTATTGACCAGGACGGGAAAAGTGGCGACTAGAGCCGCGTTTACAACCTGGGATTTGAGCCCGAGGCCGAACCAGACCACGATCAGCGGAGCGAGCGCCACCTTGGGAACCGACTGGAACATCACGATGTAGGGATAAAAGAAGTGCTCGACGTAGCGGTTCAGCGCCACGGCCGTGCCCAGCACGAACCCAAGCGCCGAGCCCAAAAGGAAGCCGAGCAGCGTCTCCAGAACCGTGTGGAGCAGGTTCTTCTGATAGACTCCGCTCGCGAACCCGCGCCAGAGTGCGATAGCGACCTGTGAGGGAGCGGGGAAGATGTAGGCCGGTACCTCGAAGGCGCGCACGATCAGTTCTCCTGCAAGCGTTGTAACGCCGAAAAACAGCATGGCGAGCGCGATATTCCTTCTCTTATTCACCGACCACCGCCTTGGCACTGAATTGCGCCCGGATAGAATCCACGTTGGCGCAAAACTCGGGCGAGTTCATGGCATCCAGCCCGCGCGGTCGCGGGAGGTTTACCTCCAGCGTATCTATGATTCGGCCGGGGCGTGGGGCCATCACCAACACTCTGTCAGCAAGAAACACAGCCTCCGGGATCGAGTGCGTAATGAAGATCACGGTATTCTTTCGTTCCAGCCAAATGCGCTGAAGCTCTACATTCATCTGTTCGCGAGTCATGGCGTCCAGCGCGCCGAACGGCTCGTCCATCAGCAGCATCGCCGGATCATGGATGAGGGCGCGCGTAATGGCGACCCTCTGCTGCATGCCTCCAGACAGCTCCCAGGGATAACGATTCCCGAACTCTTTGAGTCCAACGAGATTCAGTAGGTCCCGCGCGGCCTTTACATAGCGGTCGCGGGCAAGGCGCTGCACGTCAACGGGCAACAGTACGTTTTCCAATACAGTACGCCAGGGGAGCAGCACAGGCGATTGGAAGACCACGCCGATGTCATGTCGCGGCCCGGTGATGGGAGTGCCCCGCAGGCAAGCCTCCCCTTGGGAGGCAGGCAGGAGACCGGCCAAAATCTTAAGGAGGGTGGACTTCCCGCAACCAGATGGCCCGACAATCGCGACAAACTCGCCTTCGCTCACGCTGAAGCTGATTTGCTGGAGCGCGCATATGTTGCCCTCACGGCTCGAATAGTGTTTTGAAAGCTCATTGACGGAGACGGTCAGACTTGAAGGTCTCTCCCGAACGGGCTCCTCCGGCGCAAATAACACCTGAGCTAGCCTCGTAATGCTGAACAGTTCCTTAAGCCGCTGATTCAGGTTGATGAGCCTGAGCTTGCACTTCGCCTTCTTTGCCGAGAGGTACAGGCCGACGAGCGTACCTAGCCCAGAGCTGTCCATGTAGCTCACATCGGTCAGGTCCAGCACGATCACCTTTGTCTCGCGCATCAGACCGCGAACGGTGCTCACGAGCAACTCGCTCGTCGCAGATGTAATCCTGCCGGTGCACCGCACGATCGTCTCCGCAGCCGTTTTCTCCGTCGTTAATTCCAGCTCGGCTATGGGGGTAGAATTTGCGGTCATGGCAGCCTCCAACCGCTCGGTGTGGTTATTCGTGTCGATGTTCACTCTCATACCCCTACGGCTACTCAAACGAAGGTTTGCGGCCATTTAACTTCCCCGCTGGGCCAGAGAAGTGGGACAATGTGCTCGCGTCGGGTCGTGCTTGGCCCATGCTCTAGCTCTAACTGTTAACGCGGGAATTCCGGGGCAAAACAATCATTGGGCAGTAATCCATGGCAAATTCAGCCGAGGACGTGACCCGGCTTTTACGGAATTGGGGCCAAGGCGATGAGAGGGCTGCAACTGAGCTCTTTCCAATCGTTTACCAGGAACTCCGCCGCTTAGCTCGCCGCTACATGCGCAATGAACGCCCCGAACATACGCTGCAAACCACGGCATTAATCCACGAGGCATATCTGCGGCTCGTGGACCAAAGGAGCTCCCACTGGCAAAACCGTGCTCAGTTTTTTGCCGTCGCCGCTCAAATGATGCGCCGGATCCTGGTTGACTACGCTCGCCGTCGTGGCTACCAGAAGCGTGGGGGAGTGGGTGTTAATGTCTCCCTGGAGGACGATGCGGTGGTTGCACCCGAGCGAAGCCAGGAAATCGTGGCTTTGGACTCAGCTTTGCAGCGACTCGGAGCCATTGATGCTAGAAAGGCAAGGGTCGTGGAGCTGCGATACTTCGGCGGTCTGGAGACACAAGAGATCGCAGATGTGCTGGGCATATCGGCAGTGACGGTTACGCGCGATTGGAAGATGGCAAAGGCGTGGCTGCGGCAGGAACTCGGGCAATGACACCTGAACAGTGGCATCGGATCGAGGAGCTGTGCCTCGCGGCACTGGAAAAGCCACCGGCAGACCGGCCGGAGCTTGTCGCACGCAGATGTGGTGATGACGAGGAACTGCAACACCACGTCATGCGCTTGATCGCGTCCTACGAACAAACCGGCGGCTTTCTGGAAAATCCGCAGCGATCCGCCTGTCTCCATGTTCTTGCCGGGCAACTGATGACCGAGCAACTCCAGGGCGATTTAGCAATCGGCCAGTCCGTCTCCCACTACCGCATTAGCGAGAGGCTGGGCGGTGGGGGCATGGGCGTCGTGTACAAGGCAGAGGATGTACGGCTCCACCGCTTCGTAGCCCTCAAGTTCCTGCCTAGCGAGATGGCTCACGACCCTGCCGCGCTCGAACGCTTCCGGCGCGAGGCGGAGGCTGCATCGGCGCTGAATCACCCGAACATCTGCACGGTTTACGACATCGGCGAGCAGGCCGGCGAGCCCTTCATTGCCATGGAGTTCATGGACGGGAAGACCTTGAAGCACACCATAGAGGGGAACCCGCTTCCTCTGGGGCAGTTGCTGGACTTGGGGATTAAAATCGCTGACGGGCTCGACGCTGCTCACGCCAAGGGCATTATCCACCGAGACATCAAGTCCGCCAACATCTTCGTCACAGAGGGCGGAAACGCAAAGATTCTGGATTTCGGTCTGGCCAAACTGGCGCCGCGAACCGATCGCCAGGCAGACACCGCAATGGGGCTAACCAGACCGGGACTCGTGCTGGGGACCGTAGCCTACATGTCGCCCGAGCAAGCGCTGGGGAAAGAGCTTGATGCGCGCAGTGACCTGTTTTCCTTCGGTGTGGTGCTATACGAAATGGCCACTGGCGCGCCCGCATTCGCAGAGGCTACAGCCACAGCCGTGGTTGACGGCATTCTGCACAAGAGCCTTGCGCCTCCGTCGCACTTGAATCCTCGACTCCCGACCAGCTTGGACCGGATCATCGGGAAAGCACTTGAGAAGGATCCTGGACGACGTTATCAGTCAGCGCGGCAGTTGCGGGACGATCTCCAGCAGGTCAAGCGTGAAATCACTTCACCCACCACGGCACACCTGGTCCGGAAACAACTTCGACGGCCGGTAATTGCCTTGCCCCTTTTGTTGCTGGTGACCGCCATCGTGGCGGGCGTTATGTGGCTGGCGCAGCGCAACACGAGAATTCGCTGGGCGACGAACTCCGTCGACCAGGTCGCTAAGCTGGCCCAGTCACACAAGTATTTCGAGGCCTACGATCTTGCAGTCGCAATCAGGAAATACCTGCCGGATGACCCCAGGTTAGCACGGCTGATGCCGGAACTTACCGACGATCTATCCGTCACCACTGATCCTTCCGGTGCGGAAGTTTACCTGAGGCGCTTTGCTCCGGATGGTTCGGGACATTTCCTGCAACGCCAACTTGTTGGGACGACTCCCATCCATGGTCTCGCTATCCCGAGCGGCGACTATGTGATGTACATCGAGAAGAACGGCTACGCGTCCATCCAAAGAACTCTCTCAACTGCTTCGTATCACGTGTTCCCCGGAATCCGAGGTATCTCGCTCGAACACAAATTGATCGAAACCGCCAACGCACCTGAGCGCATGGTCTTCATTCCGGGGAGCACGTACAAGCTTCTCGCCTACGGACGACCGACCGAAGCCCCCGTCCAGCTCGACGATTTTTTCATTGACAAGTTCGAGGTCACAAACCGTGAATACAAGGAGTTCATCACTGCGGGCGGTTATCTGAGGAAGGAGTATTGGAAATATCCATTCGTAAAATCTGGTAAGAGCTCAAGTTGGGCAGAGGCGATGCATGGGTTTCACGATCAGACCGGCTTGCCCGGCCCGCGCGGGTGGGTCAGTGAAGATTATCCTGCAGGTCAGGCAGAGTATCCCGTTACCGGGATCACGTGGTACGAAGCAGCAGCCTACGCAGCCTTCCGCGGCAAACAGCTACCTACTTTGTATCAGTGGGAGAAGGCTGCGCGTATGGGCGTACCTGCACTTTATCGGAACGCCATGCCCTGGGGCCTGGAGGGTGAAGAGACCACTCAACGCGCGAATTTTAGCGGGAAAGGCACAATGCCAGTGGACAGCTTCGAGTTCGGCATTAGCCCGTACGGCTGTTACAACATGGCAGGAAACGTCGCCGAGTGGTGTCTGAATGCCAAAGGAGATAGTTTCTTCATTGCCGGAGGGTCCTGGCGCGACCCTCCTTACTTGTTCGGTGACTATGGCGTATTTCCGGGGTTCTACAGCTCCAACTCACTTGGATTTCGCTGTGTGCTGAATTCGCCACGTGCAAAAGGCGATCAAGGCGCAACGCATTTTCCGGCAGGAGAGGAAAGCCCGGCGTACGCGCCGACAAGCGAGGCTAACTTTAGCTCCTGGCTTCCCCACTATCGCTACGACAAGACTCCGCTGAACGCAACAATCGAAGAGGTGGTTGAGACACCGGAATGGCGGCGCGAGAAGATAAGTTATAACGGCGTCCAGGATGCGCGGACCTGGGCCTATCTATTCCTTCCCAAAAGCTCCAAACCTCCATTCCAGGTCATTAACTACATTCCAGGCACCAGCGCATTCCATAGTGCCACGATCCCTCAATCTGTTGATTACTTGGCGCTGCCCCACATCAAGGCAGGTCGTGCCGTTTTTGCCGTCGTACTCAGGGGTTATGTCGAGCGCAAAGATCCGCTCTATCTTCCAGTGCGCGACGGCACCTCCGTGAGATTTCGCGAACAAATAGTTTACTGGACGACGGAAATCCGCCGCGGTTTGGACTACCTCGAGACCAGGCCTGACATTGATGCCCAGAAGATTACTTTATGGAATGTCAGCCGAAGCGCATTCGTGTTAGTTGCTGCCGTCGAACCGCGCTACCGTTCTGTGATCTTCGAAGGTGACGGCCTGCCGAAGGAATGGCTCACGTTTCTGCCGGAGGCTAACCCTATCTTTTTTGCGTCGCACGTCCGCGCGCCCAAGCTGATGCTCAATGGGCGCTACGACGAACAATGGCCTTTTCAATCCGCCGTCAGGCCGATGTACAACCTGCTGAGAGAGCCCAAGCGGCTCGAAGTCTGTAACTGCGGGCACATCCCGCCGGCTGAAATTTCGGCGCCCATCATCAATTCATGGCTAGACAAGACCCTGGGCCCAGTCAAGCACGAGTGAACGCTAAAACCAAGCCCCCACCCCGTGTTGTTCATGTCACTCGGGTACTCGGAGGCACGAGGGATTGCAGATGTGTTGGGCATATCAGCAGTAACGGTTACACGCGATTGGAGGATGGCGAAGGCCTGGTTGCGCCAGGAGCTCGGTCATGACACCTGAACAGTGGCATCGGATCGAGGAGCTGTGCCTCGCGGCACTGGAAAAGCCACCGGCAGACCGGTCGGAGTTTGTCGCCCGCACGTGTGGTGATGACCAGGAACTGCAACACCATGTCGAGCGCTTGATCGCGTCCTACGAACAAACCGGTAGCTTTCTGGAGAATCCACAGCGGTCCGCAGCACTACACATTCTTGCTGCGCAACTGAGGACCGAGCAACGCCTGGGCGGTTTAGCGATCGGCCAGACCATCTCGCATTACCGCATCCTCGGGAAGTTGGGCGGCGGTGGAATGGGCGTGGTCTACAAAGCCGAGGACACGCGGCTCCACCGCTTCGTTGCGCTCAAGTTCCTGCCTGGCGAGACGGCCCACGACCCTGCCGCGCTCGAACGCTTCCAGCGCGAGGCGGAGGCTGCATCGGCGCTGAATCACCCGAACATCTGCACGGTTTACGACATCGGCGAGCAGGCCGGCGAGCACTTCATTGCCATGGAGTTCATGGACGGGAAGACGCTGAAGCACACCATTGAAGGCAAGCCGCTTCCTCTGGAGCAAGTGCTGGGCTTGGGGATTCAAATCGCGGACGGGCTCGACGCTGCCCACGCCAAGGGCATCATCCACCGCGACATGAAGCCTGCGAATATCTTCGTCACAGAGCGAGGACATGCAAAGATTCTGGATTTCGGTCTGGCCAAACTGGCACCACGAACCGGTCTGCCGGCGGGCGCCACAATGGGCCTGACCAGTCCAGGCCTCATAGTGGGAACGGTCGCCTACATGTCGCCCGAGCAGGTGCGGGGAGAAGAACTGGATGTGCGTACCGATTTATTCTCTTTCGGCGCAGTGCTGTACGAAATGGCGACCGGCCAAGTGGCTTTCAGCGGCAACACCTCAGGGATCGTTTTTGACGCTATTCTTAATAAAGGGCCGACGCCTCCGGCACACTCGAAGCCAGGTTTGCCACCGCAGTTGGGGCAGATCATCAATAAAGCACTGGAGAAGGACCGCAGGCTGCGCTATCAGACCGCCTCCGATCTGCGGGCGGACTTACAGCGGATGAAGCGCGACACCGATTCGGCGCGCATCTCCGCGCTGAGCGGAGTCAGCAGCACGGGAGCGAAGCCGAGGTCGAGCAGAAAGGCGACCCTGACGACCGGCGGTGTTGTCCTGGCGGCGCTGCTCGCGCTGGGTGCGTGGTTCGCTGTCTTGCGCCCGCGGGGTGGCGCCATCGATTCACTGGCCGTGCTCCCCTTCGTCAACAGCAGCACAGACCCGAGCACGGAATACTTGAGTGATGGTATTACCGAAAGCATCATCAACAACCTCTCACAATTACCCACCCTCCGTGTGATGGCGCGAAGCACCGTGTTCCGCTACAAAGGCAAAGAGGCGGACGCACAGAAGGTCGGGCAAGAGCTGGGCGTGGGCGCTGTGCTCACGGGAAGGCTGCTGGAACGCGGCGACACGCTCATCGTACAAACCGAACTCGTGGACGTTTCCAAGGGAACTCAGCTCTGGGGCGCCCAGTACAACCGCCGGGCGGGCGATCTGCTAACGGTGCAGGAGGACATCTCGCGGGAAATTTCGGAAAGGTTGCGGCTGCGCTTGACCAGCGAGGAAAAAACGCACTTAACAAAACGTCCCACCACAAACAACGAGGCCTACCAACTTTATCTCCAGGGCCGCTATTGGGGTTACAAACGGAACCCGGAAGCGTTGCAGAAAGGGTTGCAGTTCTTCCAGCAGGCGGTGGACACAGACCCCCGCTACGCGCTGGCGTACGTTGGGATTGCGGATTCCTATAGCCTACTGGCCTTCTTCGGTGTCGGCGACGCGCTGCCTCCTCGCGAGGCCATGCCCAAGGCCAAAGCAGCAGCCCTAAAGGCGCTGGAGCTGGATCCGACGCTGGGCGAGGCACACGCATCGCTGGGGTTCGTTTTGACCAATTACGATTGGGACTTTCCTGCCGCGGAGAAGGAGTTCAAGCGCGCTATTGAACTCAATCCCGCCTACCCCCAAGCGCACTCCTTCTACGCCGTACACCTGACGGCCGTGGGTCGAATGGAGGAGGCCATTGCGGAGCTGCATCGCGGGCTGGAGTTGGACCCGTTTGTGCTGATCATCCACCACTATCTGGCCCGCACGCTTTACTATGCGCAGCGGAAAGACGAGGCCATCGCGGAGGAGCGAAGAATCCTCGAAATGGACCCGAATTTCTTCCCCGCACACAACCTTCTCGGCATGATGCTCCTGGAAAAGGGGGAGAAGGAAGAAGGCTTGGCGGAACTCCGGAAGGCGTTGGAGCTTTCCCACGGCGCCTTGATTTCCTTGGCAAACCTTGGATATGCCCAAGGCGTGACGGGCCAGCGCGCTGAGGCCGTGAAGACCCCGGAACACCTGAGTGAGCTGTCGAGACAGCGGTACATCCCCTCCTATTACTTCGCTATCGTATATGCAGGCTTGGGCCAGAAAGACCAGGCATTCGCCTGGCTGGAAAAGGCCTATCAGGAAAGGTCAAACTATGTTGTCTTCCTGAAGGTTATCGAATCTATGGCTCCTCTGCGCTCCGACCCGCGCCTGCAAGAGTTGGTGGGCCGTATCGGCCCCCCGCCGTAACCCTCCAGCCTCGAAAAGAGGGTATTCGAACCGTCATTCAGGTTGCAGCAGAAGAGGTTTTGTTACACGTTCTAAGATGGAAGCGTGACTTGGAAACGGTTCTTGGCCGCCGGGCTGTTGATCATCGCCGCGGCCTACTTAGGCACCGCATTCCTCGCTTGGTCCATGGTCCAAGCCGCCGTCCACACCATGGTCCGCCTGCTCCGCCTGCTATAAGGTACCTGG
>Ga0187816_10000746_pt1 | contig 9902 bp, 13 predicted proteins | sample NC_wetland_sal_i_16_FD_132960 | JGI IMG/M metagenome (GOLD analysis project Ga0187816, IMG submission 132960) | Wetland sediment microbial communities from Neuse River Estuary, North Carolina, USA - SO4_1 | ecosystem: Environmental > Aquatic > Freshwater > Wetlands > Sediment | place: USA: North... | reverse complement strand
GCGGAAAACATGGCCAAGTATTTCTATGATGAAGTGAGCGGGCAATTGAAAGATCTGCCGGCGGGAGCGCGTGTGACCGACGTCGTGATTTGGGAAACGGATACGGCGATGGCGAAGTATCAGCCTGGGAATTGAAGAAGCAGAGGAAGCGAGAAAAGAATGAACCGTTCCATCATGATCATTTTGATTCCCGCGCTGATTGTGGCGGCTGGTTACGTGATTGTGTTGCGGATGATGGGGTTCTCGCCCGGCTACCCGCGACTGATTGTGGCCATGATTCTGTTTTTTGGGGGAATCTATTGGCTGTCAAAACGATCGGGGAAAAAGGCGAATAGCAACGGGCAGTAGCGTCGATCGGCCAACTCGTAGTGCGTTATGTACATTACAGAAATATTCAAATCCATTCAGGGTGAGGGAACGCGGGCCGGCCTCCCTTGCATCTTCGTGCGGCTGACTGGGTGTAACTTGCGCTGCACTTGGTGCGACACGGCATACGCATTCCACGGCGGTCAAAAGATGAGTGTGCAGGACGTGTTGGACCGCGTCGAATCGCTCAACCGGCGCTCCGATGGCGCTCCGGCCGGCGTGCCGCTGGTGGAATTGACTGGCGGAGAGCCGCTCCTGCAGCAAGAGATTTATCCGCTTGCGGAACGATTATTGGCGGCGGGTTATACCGTCATGGTTGAGACTAGCGGAGAGCGCTTCATTGGAAAGCTGCCGAAGGAAGTCATTCGCATCCTGGACGTGAAGTGCCCCGATTCCGGCGAACCGGATACCTTCGACATGCGAAACCTTGCAGAATTGAGAAAGACCGATGAGGTGAAATTCGTGATCTCCACCCGGAGAGATTACGAGTTTGCGAGACATTTTACGCACGAACACGGACTGGAGCAGCGTGTGCACGAGGTTCTGTTTTCACCCGTGCACGAGGATCCGAAGGGGAAGTGGCAAGGCCTGGAACCGCGGCAACTGGTGGAATGGATGCTGGAAGACGGATTAGGAGCGCGGCTCGGATTGCAGTTGCACAAGATCGTGTGGGATCCTGCGCTGCGCGGGGTGTGAACCCGCCGCAATCTACTCGCAATAAACGCGGACTTTCTTGCCACAGCTCTGATTCACATCGATGTTGAGTTGCTGAAGGACATCGTCCAGCTCTTGGCCGCGTAGCCGGGAAAAATTGGCGACATCGATCCCGGAGTCGGAAAGTTTGTCTAGAACGTGCTGTGACAAAATGATGCCCAAGCCGCTCTGCGCGAAGCTCAGTGGAATGCGCAGATTGACGTTATCGCCGCCTGGCTTTTCAACCAGCACTCGAAGATAACGGAGGCGCTTGCCGTCGTCCGGCTTGGACGCTGGCGCAGCGCTTTCCGATTCGCGGCTGGTCCCGGCAAGAGAAGCGAGTTTCTCGATGAGTTTGTCCGCCTCCTCCGCATTGATTTTTCCTTCAGCAAGGAGTTCAAGGACCTTTTTTCGTTCGATAGACATCGTGATGCCCCTTTCCGGATCAACCGAGCTTGTCTAGAGCTTCCTCGACAGAAATCTCACCCCGTGCAATCTGTTCCAGGACGTAGAGGCTCGGGGAAGGAGCCTCAAAATCTCGATCAAAGGCGGCGGCGATCGCATTGAGGCGATTCTTGACCGTGGGATAGCTGATGTCGAAAAGAGTCTCCATCTTCTTGATGGTGCCGTGGTGCCGCACAAACGCGATTACAAAGGCTTGATCGTCGGGGGAGAGCCTGGCCAAAGAAGAAAGCTCAAAATCGCCTTCAATGTGGACGGCGCAGGAGGAACAGGAGAGGCGAACAAGCTTTAACGGCTTGGAACAGGAGGGACAGATTGCCTTAGAGATATCCATAATATCTGCTTCCTAGATTAATAAAATCAACTATACAATAAGAATTGTCAAGTATTATTTTGAATTAGATTAAGTATCCTGTTTGGGAGATTCCCTGCAGTTCTGAGGATCGAGGCAGGCCCGATGCTGGGTGCCCAAAAAAGTGTGGATACTATACTGGAGATGAAGGAGCTAAGAGTGAAGGCAATCGTACTGTTGAGCGGCGGGATGGATTCGTGCGTCTGCGCAGCAATTGCGCGAGAACGCCACGGGGCGAGCAACGTGGCGTTGTTGCATGCCATGTATGGACAGCGGACAGAGAACCGCGAGAGGCAGGCATTCGAGGAGATCGCGGATTTCTACGGAGTGCGGGAACGGTTGGTCGTCAAGCTGGACCATTTCCGGGCCATTGGCGGGTCGGCGCTCACAGACAAGAAAATCAAGGTGCCGGAAAATGAGTTGGGGGTAACAGGGCCAGGCGAAAGCATGATTCCTGTGACCTACGTCCCTTTCCGGAATGCCCATTTCCTGAGCGTGGGCGTCAGTTGGGCGGAGGCCGTAGGCGCAAGTGCCATTTACATCGGGGCCGTGGCCGAAGACAGTTCCGGCTACCCTGACTGCCGGCCGGAATATTACCGCGTGTTTCAAGAATTGATCCGCGTGGGGACAAAACCGGAGACAGAAATCGAGATGGTCACGCCGGTGATTGCGATGAAGAAAAGCGAGATCGTCCGCCGTGGCAGAGAACTCAATGCGCCGCTGCACCTGACTTGGTCGTGTTATCAACGAGAGGAGTTGGCGTGCGGAAATTGCGACAGCTGCCTGCTGCGATTGCGGGCGTTTGCAGAAGCCGGAATCGCCGACCCCATCTCTTATGAGGAACGGGCGGCGGGCCGGGCTTAAACAGACTATCGTAACGATTGGAATCTGCTAGAGATGAGCGATAATGGAGACACACCGGCCGGAGAACCGAGGCCGGGCTCCTCAAGGACAAAAGGAGAATGGAGCATGTCGAAATTTTGGAAGGCGTACGCGCTCGCCACATTGTTAACGTTAGGCTTGCTCAGTTTTATTTCCCCGCGGGCAGCCGCGCAGGACGGGAGAGTAGGGGGAACGATCATCGATTTGGACGGAAAGCCGTGGGCGGACCTGCCGATCAAGCTCAAGAGCGATCAGGGTGTAACCCAGGACACCAAGACGGACGCGAGCGGCAAATACATGTTCGTGAACCTGAAGTCGGGCAAATACACGGTCATCGTGCAAGCGCCGCAATTCAAAGACCCTGTCAGCATCGCAATCGAAGTGCACGGCACGGACACCCCGCCGATCAACCTCAACTTTAAGGAGCTTCTGGAGAAACAGAATCCAGAAGCGGCTGCGCAACTGAAGAAACAACAGGAAGAAAAGACAAAATTTACGGGGATGAAGCAACACTTTGACAAGGGTGTGGCGCTGCTGGAGCAGGAGCGAACGGCAAGAGCAGACCTGAACAAGGCGGCCCCCGACCAAAAAGATGCGGCCAAAGCGAAAGTGACGGATCTGTCGAACCAGGCAGTGGCCGAATTTCAGGAAGCCCAGAAAGCCGCACCGGAAAAGGATCCCAACCTCCACCTGTTTTGGGCGCGCATGGGCGAAGCTTATGACTTGGCAGGACGCAACGACGAAGCCATTAACGCTTACCAGCAAGCAGTGGCGGCCAAGCCGGACAACGCAGGCTACTACAACAACCTGGGCAACGTTTTGGCGCGTGCTGGGAAGATCGAGGAAGCCAGAGCCGCGTATTCGAAGAGCGCAGAATTGGATCCGGCGAACGCAGGGATGGCGTGGCGGAACTTCGGCATCAGCCTGTACCAGGTAGGTCGCATGACGGACGCGGTGGAACCTTTGCAGAAAGCGACGGCGGCTGACCCCAAGAATGCACAGGGCTGGTATCTGTTGGGTGCGTGCCTGGTGGCCTCGGCCGAATACAAACAGGTGGGTGACAAGATGGAAGTGACCTTGAAGCCAGGAACCATAGAAGCGTACCAGAAAGCCATCGACTTGGACCCCAACGGGCCTTATGGCCAACAGGCGAAACAGGGCTTGGAAGCGGTGCAGGCCATGACCGGAGGGATTGAAACGAAAGTGGGCGGAAAGAAGAAGAAACCGTAAAAGCGGTTCAGAATCCCATCGTTCGTACACCGGCTCTGTTCTGCAGAGCCGGTTTTGTTTTGCGCAGGTCGGCGGCGAGATCGGGAGAACCAGCAGAGTAAGGCGCGCGTGGTTTTGCTGCACGGCTAGCGATGTGACAAGGTGCCTGTGACTTTGGTCCGCCGGAGCGCCCAAGCGAAGGCCAGCATCGAGGTAGGAAGCAGGATGGCGGCGAACAGTAGGAGAATCAGAAGCGGATAAGCGATAGCAGAAAGGCTTGCGCCGTCCAAGAGCGCGGCGCGCATGGCGTCGAGAGCGTAGGTGACCGGGTTCAGGTGCGCGACGACCTGGAGCCACGCTGGCAAGATGCTGACCGGGAAGAGCATGCCGCCCGCCACGCTGGAAACGCCGAGAAAAAACCACTTGGCAGGATTGCCGCGTTTGAACAGCAGCAAATAAGCGGAAGAAAAAATGCCCAGGCCCGAAAATGCCAGCAGGGTAGCCACAAGAACCACCAGGACGGTGAGCCAGTTTGCCGAGCGTAGCGGAAAACCGAAGAGCGCGCCGCCCCAACCAAGATACACAGCGATGCGCAAGGTAGTGACCACAAAAGGATAAAACGCTGAACCAACCAGCATGACAGGGAGAGACACCTGGGTAACGAGAAGCGGTTCTAGCGTGCCCGTATCCCTCGCTTCTGTAAGGGTGTGATCGAAAGATTCCAGTGCTGCGAGAAGATAATCGAAGAAGACGAAGCCGACGAGGGAGTAAGCGAAATACGAGTTGCCTTGGGGTAATGCCTGGCGTAGCTGCGGTGAATCAACGAAACGGGCCACGTAATAAAACAAGGCCGCGCCGAACAGGGCTTCGATGAGTTCCAGAACTAATGGACTGCGATAGGTGCTGGCAATGCGAAGATCGCGCTGAAAGAACAGCAGGCAATCACGGAGAACGCGGATCATGAAGAAGAAGACTCCTCCAGAGAATGCGCGCTGTGGCCCGTGAGGCGGGAAAAGGCTTCCTCCAGAGAGGCTGCGCCAAACTTGGACTTGAGGGCATAGGGCGTGTCTAGAGCGATGAGGTTGCCTTCCTTCAGGATAGCGACACGGTCCGCCAGGAACTCGATTTCTGTGAGAGTGTGAGAGGCGAAAAGTAGGGACGTGCCTTGGCGTGTGAGGACCTCGGACTTCAAGAAGCGACGGAAGTCAGCGGCAGCAAGGGCATCAAGACTCCGCGTGGGTTCATCGAGGAGGAGCACTTTGGGTTGGTGGAGAAGCGCGCGGACCAAACTCAGGCGCTGAATCGTGCCGGAAGAGAGTGTGCGCACCTGACGGTCGAGAGCGCCAGCCAACTCGAACCGTTCTGCAAGAGCGGGGATACGTGATCTCAGGAATGAGGCAGACAGATGGTTCAGGCGGCCGAAAAAACGCAGGTTTTCACCGCCGGTGAGGCGCGAGAAAAAGCCCAGGTCGGAGCCCGCATGGTAGCCCAGATGACGGCGGACCGCAGCGGACTCGCGAACGGAATCAAAGCCGGCGACGACTGCCGTGCCACGCGTGGGGAGCAGAAGCGTAGCGAGTATGCGGAGCAGCGTCGTCTTGCCTGCGCCGTTGGTGCCGAGCAGAGCTACCGCCTCGCCAGGCTTGACCTGCAGAGAAATGCCGCGAAGTGCCGGTGAAGTTGGGGCGGCAAAGGGTTGCAGGAAGGCCCGCCAGCCGCTGCGGGCCGGAGGGAAGGATTTTTCCAAAGAATCGATGGTGATCGCAGAATCAGACACTATCGAGTTTATAGCGTGTCTGTAGAAAGAAAACAATGAGGGGGAGCTAGGTCTTTGCTGGAGAGCGCGTGGCGGGCAGAGTCAATCCCCGGTAAGATAGTCGCGAAGAGCTCGAAGCGGAACGGGGAAGCTGTGCGAGCAAGGAAAGTCAGGAGCCTGAGAGATGGTAGTGTTTTCGGATCGCGTCATGGTTCCAGCATATGTGTTGGTGAGACATCTGGATGGGGAGACCGTGCTGTTGAACCTGGAGACGGAAAAGTATTTTGGGCTGGACACAACGGGGACACGAATGTGGGAACTGTTGACGCACATGCCCAGTATCGAAGCTGCTTATGGGAAGCTCTCGGAAGAGTTCGAAGTGGAACCCGAAGTGTTGCGCAAACATCTCTCTGAACTGATGGGGCAGCTTGTGGAGAACGGGCTGCTCAAAGTTCTGCCTGCCGATGTGGGAACCATTCCAGCGATATAGGGCGCTGGATCCGGAAGCCCAAAGGTTGTTTGGGCGCGCCGTGACTCTGCTTCCGTTGATCGCTTTGTCGCTGCGCTTCCGGGGATTCAAGAAGACTAAGGAAGCGTTGCAGAAAAGATTGCCGCTGAACTTTGCACAGGGAATATCGCAAGAGAGAGCGAAGGAGACGGTGCAGAAGACCTGCCGGATGGTGAGAGCCGGGGCTCACCACGGAATCGTTCGCCCAACATGCCTCGTGGAATCTTTGGCTCTTTGGTATCTCCTCCAGAAACAGGGCATTCCCGCTTGCCTGCGTATTGGTGTCCGTAAACTTTCAGAAAAATTCGAAGCGCACGCCTGGGTTGAATATGAGGACGCAGCGCTCAATCAGCCGGACGAAGTGCACCAACACTATGCAGCTTTCGACAGCGGATTTTCGGACCTGCCGGGAGAGAAATCATGAGCGGCTTCTTCGGCATGATTCGGCAGGACGGAAAGCCAGTCGAAGAGCGATTTCTGAAGAGCGTAGCAGAGCAACTGAGTTTTCGTGGGACCGACGGAAAGAGTGTCTGGTCGAAGGACAACGTAGGCGGCTGCTTCACATGGATGCGGACAGGCCCGGCGCGACAGGCCTCGCAGCAACCCGTGATTTTTGGGAACAGATTCTGCTTGTGGGGAGATCTACGGCTGGACGGGCGACGCGAGTTGCAGAAACAGCTTGCGGAGAACGATCGTGCCGCGGAGGCGGATGCAACAAGTGAAGAGCTTCTCTTGCGCGCCTGGGCGAAGTGGGGCGAGGGCACCCTCCAACGAGTGATTGGAGATTTCTCCTTCGCGTTGTGGGATGCCAAAGAAGAGAGCTTGTGGTGCGCGAGGGACTTTGCCGGGGCGCGGCCATTTTATTACGCTCATGTGGGAGGAGTTTTCTGCTTTACTAACACACTGCAGATTCTGCTGTCCGTGCCTGAAATTTCCGAGGAGCTGGACGAAGTGTTTCTGGGGGATTTTCTGGTGGAAGGCTGGAACGTCGAGCCGGCGAGGACGGTTTATCAAGACATTCGAAGAATTGCGCCCGCCCATGTGCTCAGATTTTCAAAGGGCGGTGTGGAGGTCCGCCGATTCCGGAAGCTTCCCATTGAAGAGCCGCTGCGACTGAAGCACGCGGAAGATTACCTTGGAGCCTATCGCGACCTGTTGAAATTAGCGGTGGACGATCGCCTGCCGGAGGGCGAGACGGCGCTGTATCTGAGCGGCGGCCTGGATTCGAGTTCAGTGTGCGCTGTGGCAACGCAGATTGCGAGTCAACGCGGTCACAGGGAAAAACTGAAAGCCTTCACGCTGAGTTGGGAGGCGTTTTTTGACGACCCGGAGCCCTCTTTCGCGAAAATTACCGCGGAGTACATCGGCATCGCCCAAGAAGTTTTGAAAGAAACGGAGCTGAGCCCTTTCGAGGATGCGAAGACTGAGGGAGCACGGATTCCCGAACCTGGCCATGAACTGTTTTTCACAAGAGAACGGAGGCAGTCTCTGAGCATTGCATCGTACTCCAACGTGGTGTTGGCGGGTGATGGGGGCGATGACGTATTGACGGGCCAAGGATGGCCATACTTGGTGCATTTGTCGCGGAGGGGAGATTGGAAGGGAATTGCGCGAGAGTTCGGCGGGTATGTCTGGACTTACAAGCGCTTTCCTTCTCTCCGCGCAGGATTCCGAGGCAAATTGCGCCGGCTGCTGAAAACAGGGGATTCCTTTGCGGGCTACCCGGAATGGCTCAACGAAGAGTTTGCTACCAGGACGAGCCTCAGACAAAGATGGTTGGAGTTGAGGAATCGAAAGAGAGGCCAGGAGCACCCGATTCACCCTGAGGCTTATGAATCGCTTCATGAAGGGTTTTGGGGCGAGGTGCTGGAGGGGGAAGATGCGGGGTGGAACCGTGTAAGGCTGGAAACCCGGGCGCCTTTGCTGGATCTCCGGATTCTGACTTTCCTGCTCCGACTGCCACCGGTTCCCTGGTGCATGAATAAAGAACTCTGTCGCAAGGCAATGAAGAATACACTTCCCAGCACGGTCGTGGAGAGACCCAAGACACCCTTGTTGAAGGATCCCATGGAACTGTGCGCAAACTACCGAGAGTGGATTTCGGATCTGCCGCAAAAAGCACCGGAGGCCCTGGAAAAATTTGTAAATTGGGGCAAATGGTGGGAAACTTTCCATCATTCTAAGGGTTCACTTAGTTGGACAATTCTCCGCCCAGTCAGTCTGCTGTATTGGTTGAAAGCCGTTGAAAATGGGAAAGGGATTAAGTAGAGTGTCACCAGAGGGGCGAGAATGAAGCAGCCGTCGGTAAAAACCGCGAAGAAAAAAACATATCAACCTCCTAAGCTGCTTGTTTATGGTGATTTAACTCAGATGACGCAAGGCAAAGGGAAATTTGGCAAAGCTGACGGCGGGAGATCGGACGACAAGCGCCGGACCGGCGGTTGAATTTCGCCCAAAGTTCCAGAGAGCAGCCAAAAACCACAATCTTGTGAGCTATTCCTACCGAGCGTACGGTGTCGGAATTGACTCAACGACCAGCATTGCTGGTTTGGAACCGTGCGCACCGAATGACGCGTCTTTTACGCTCCGATTTGAGATGGGGCCTGAACCTGAGTGGGTCAAGCAGGGCACCGCGCTACAGGGCCGTATCCATTCGTGTCGGCCTGCCTCAGAAAAAACCGCCGATCCTTCCTTTGTTTTGACCGAACACGGAAGCGGAAAGTGCTATGACCTGTCTTACTCCGACGGCACTCGCTTTGTTGTTGACGAGACAGCGAAACACGTCTGGGGCACCTTTCAACCACCGATGACCCGCGAGGACCTGGCTACCTATTTTCTCGGGCCGGTGATGGGATTTCTGCTACGGCAAAGACACATGACCTGCCTCCACGCAAGCGCGGTGGAGTTGCACGGACTTGCGGTGCTATTTTCCGGCGATGCCGGTTATGGGAAATCGACGACGGCGGCGGCGCTCGCTCTTCGAGGTACGCCTGTGTTAAGCGAAGATATATCACCTGTAGAGTCAATTAACGGGAGATATTGGGCCATCCCAGGATATCCGCGCGTATGTCTCTGGCCGGATGCGGTTGCTAAACTGGTTGGTAATCCGGAGGCACTGCCCAGACTCACCCCAACATGGGGAAAACGATTCCTGCCGCTGGATGGCACGCGCGCCAAGTTTATTGGTGAGAAAAGGCCGCTTGGACTCATCTACCTGTTTGGTGAACGTTCCGCAGAGGCGAATGCGCCGCGCATTGAGGAAATGCGTCCGAGAGAAGCGCTGCTCGAGCTGGTGCAGAACACCTACATGAACTGGCTCTTGGATCGTGAACGGCGAGCGGAAGAGTTCGATGAGCTGTGGAAACTAGTCCAAGAGGTGCCTGTGAGGCGTATCGTGGCGCATACCGACGGCGCAGAAATCGGGACTTTGTGCGAACGGATAGAGGAAGATGCCGCGAAGATCCTGACGAAGAGCTGATGAGCGGTGTGCAGCTGCGCCGCCGGCCCCAGTAGGGTATGGAAACAACCCCACGGTGTACACTGACGAAACCGGAGCCTGTTCTGCCTGAAATACTTCCATTCGGTACCGCATCCCTGGAAAAAGAGTGGGCCTTTCTGTGTGCTTGTGCTTCGCCGATGGTGAGTCAGGAGCTTGTTCGTACGCTTCTCGCAGG
>Ga0187816_10000745_pt1 | contig 9905 bp, 7 predicted proteins | sample NC_wetland_sal_i_16_FD_132960 | JGI IMG/M metagenome (GOLD analysis project Ga0187816, IMG submission 132960) | Wetland sediment microbial communities from Neuse River Estuary, North Carolina, USA - SO4_1 | ecosystem: Environmental > Aquatic > Freshwater > Wetlands > Sediment | place: USA: North... | reverse complement strand
CAGCACCACCACCGGCACCTGCAGCCCCGCCTCCTTGATCTCCCTCGCCATTTGCGCCGCATTCATATCCCCGACCGCCAGATTGGTCAGGATCAGGTTGAATCGCGGCTCGGATTTCGCCAGCTCCAATGCTTCGCGGCAACTCGATACGTGCGTGATCCGCGGAATCTGTTGCACGTGCAGATCTTGCGACTCGCTGATCAGCAGCTCATTCAGGCGTCCGTCTTCCCGCAGGATGAACGAATCATACAGGCTCGACACCAGCAGAATGTCCTGTACCCGGAAGGGCATCAGGTTGTCGAATCCCTCAAACTGCATCTCCACGTCGGGAAAAGGAACCGGAAGAGACCGCTGCTTCATGTCTGAGCCCCACGCAACATTAAAAACGGCGGGGTGGCAATAAACCACCCCGCCGGAAGTGTACTTCCTGAACTGTGGTTTAGACGAGACCTTGATCCAGCATCGAGTCCGCCACTTTCACGAACCCGGCGATGTTTGCCCCGAACACCAGATTTCCGGGGTGGCCGTATTTCTCGGCTGTTTCGTAGGAGTTCTTGTGGATCGCGATCATGATCTTGTGCAGCCGATCATCCACTTCTTCGCGGGTCCAGGCCATCCGCATGCCATTCTGGCTCATTTCCAGTCCGCTTGTGGCCACGCCGCCGGCATTCGCCGCCTTCGCCGGCCCGTAGAGGATCTTGGCTTCCAGGAACAGCTTCGTTGCGTCCAGAGTGCTGGGCATGTTCGCGCCTTCCGCGACCAGCTTGCACCCGTTCATCACCAGCGTCGCTGCGTCCTTGGCGTTGATTTCATTCTGTGTTGCGCTCGGGAACGCGCAATCCGCCTTGATCGCCCAGATTGGGTTGTAGTCCAGTCTTGGATCCTGCGGGATGTACTTTGCGGTCTTGAACTTGTCCGCGTACTCCTTAATCCGTCCGCGGCGCACATTCTTCAGTTCGAGCATCCACGCCAGTTTCTCGCGGTTGATTCCTTCGGGATCGTGAATCACGCCGTTGGAATCCGAGATCGCGATCACCTTCGCGCCTAGTTGCAGCAGCTTTTCGATGGTGTACTGCGACACGTTGCCGCTCCCTGAAACCAGGCAGAGCTTGCCGTCAAAGGAATCCTTCTTCGTCTTCAGCATTTCCTGCGCAAAGTACACACAGCCATAGCCCGTCGCTTCCGGCCGGATCAGCGAGCCGCCCCAGTTCAGGCCCTTGCCCGTCAACACGCCGGTGAAGCAATTCGCCAGCCGCTTGTACTGCCCGAACAGGAACCCGATTTCCCGGCCGCCCACGCCGATGTCTCCTGCCGGTACATCCGTGTCTGCGCCGATATGGCGGAACAGTTCGCTCATGAAACTCTGGCAGAACCGCATCACTTCGTTATCGCTTTTGCCCTTGGGATCGAAATCAGAGCCGCCCTTCCCGCCGCCCATCGGCAGCGTGGTCAGCGAATTCTTCAGTACCTGTTCGAACGCCAGGAACTTCAAGATGCCCAGGTTCACGGAGGGATGGAAGCGGAGACCGCCCTTGTACGGACCGATGGCGCTGTTCATCTCAATGCGGAATCCGCGGTTCACCTGGACCTGCCCGGCATCATCGAACCACGGCACGCGGAACATCAGCACGCGCTCTGGCTCGATCAATCTTTCCAGGAGCCGGGCTTTTTGATATTCGGGATGCTTACTGAGGGCGGGGCCGAGTGTTTCGAGGACTTCTTGGACTGCCTGGAGAAATTCGGGTTCTGCGGGGTTCTTTGCTCGAGCGATGTTTAGAACGTCCTTGATATACTCCCCGGTCTCTTTAAGGGCCGGAGGAGTATGCGTAATAGTACCCATGAGTGTGTCCTCCTAAATGGAACTTTGAAAAGAAATGGCATCGAAAGTCTCTCGCCATGTAGCCGACGGGTGGGGCTGAGCGCACAACAAACCACCCTATTAAATAGTCTTATTCCCGCTATATGCTGTGACGCAAATCACGCTGTAGCGGCAAGGCCCGTGGGCGCGACCCTTGTACACGCGTCACACACGCCCGTGCGCGCGGGCCGGGCCACCCTGTGAATCATGCGGGAATTCACGCCCAACGCACTCATAACATTAGCCGGTTTCCACGCGGACATTGTTGAACTTTCGAAAATCCCGGTCGAACGAGGCTACCGGCATGTTTTCGGCCGCCGCAGTCGCGGCGATCAGGCAGTCCACGAAATGGACCTTCGTTTTTCGATAACGATCCAACGCGTCCAGGTGAATCGCGGCGGCGCCGGTTTCCACACCAGGGCTGGCGGGTGGCGCAGGCTTTACGCGGTGAGACGCCTTTGGGTGGCCTACCCTTTGCGCTCTCTGCAAAGGGTGGGCTCTTTATCTTGAGCTTTTCTCCTTCTCTTGCCCCTGTCTTCCTTTCCCTCTATAGCGCATCTATTCTCAGTAGGCCTTCTCCGGTCGCGTAATGCATCCAACTGCTCCACGGCCAATCCTTCGGATGTTTCACCAGTTTTTCAGTGGTGGGGTTCGCATGCATGTACTCCAATTTCTCTTTCATCTTCTTCCGCGTATACACGTTGAAGTCGTAATAGCGCCGCTGCCAGAATCGCCGCAACTCCGTCTCTTCCTCCGCAAATCGCAAGCGCAGTTGCTTCGCCTCTCCGCGCTTCTTTCCCCTCATCCGTCGGGAAAGCCTCTGCTTGAACACGTGCACCACTTTCGCCGGCGACAGCGTTCGCGATTCTCCGATCAAAAGATGGACATGTTCCGGCATGATCACGTAACCCACCAGCGCGAATCCGTACTTGCTCCGCACTTCGCCTAAAATCTGCGCTGCCAGATTTCGTGCCCGCATTGTCCCCAACAGCACCCGGCGCTGATAACAGCAGAACGTGATGAAATGCAGGTCTCCACGCCCCGTCACACGCTTGAGATTCATGGGCATAAGAAAGGAGGAAGAGCCCACCCTTTGCAAAAACCGCAAAGGGTAGGCCACCCGATGCTTGCTTTTACCACTCCCCAGTAACTTTCTTCAGTGATATCCTCCCACCGTGAATTCCAAATCCATCACAAAGGCTGCGCCACCCGCCACCCGCCGCGAAAAAAAGTGTCGCTTGATAACGCCTTCGCTCTTGTCGAGCGGCACCCAAGACCGTCACAGCGCTCAATCTGTCCCACCTACCTTACGTCGTCAAGCTGAGAAGTGCGAGAAGAAGGAACACTAACGCCACAAAGAGCGACACGAGTCGGCCTTTTCCTAATGGCATAGGCCTTTCACTGAAAGGGTAATGAAGTTCCTTTTTGAAGAATCCAAGCCAGATGAGCCAGGCGGAAACTGATAGAAAGCCTACGGTCCGTGCCAGCTTTGGCCAGTCGATGTGGTTTCCTATCATTAGGGGCAGCTCCCAGTCCATCCGATTTTGGCATAACCTCCCCCCCACGGAGTCGTAAAAAGCGTAAGCGCCGACTTCAACCGTCGACTGGCTCATGTCCGGACTGGCAAGCAGACCTCCCCCCACGCCCCGCCCTTGGCCGACGCGGTTTCATGACCGAGGAATCCCAAGCCGGAATAATGCACCTTTCCGCTCTGGAAGTTGTAAGCGGCTTCTCCACCCGCGCGGAGTGGGCCAAAGAGCTTGACTTCTCCGAGGCCTCCACCCGAAGGCTTGTCCTTTGAATCATAATTGACGATGGCGGGTGGCCCACAGACTGAGCTCTGAGACGCTTTTGACTGGGTGGCGCGCCCTTTGGGTTTCGTTTATAAAGGGTGCGGGTTTAGAGTCAACTTCACGCAACATCCGATCCACCCACCTATCCTAGCCTCCAGGTATCTGACGACGGACACCTGACATTCATTTCCCCCACACTTTTGTGTTGATACATGATGGAATACACTGTATAGTACTTAATGGCCTGCAGAAAGGATTTGTGTCTCTCCATGCTGCGGCCTTCCCACCTGAGTTGCTTCCCCGCCTCTTTCCGTTCTATCCCGCACCGCACCCTCCTCATCCACCACTCGTACTGTACAGACCTCGGCTTTTGCCCTCTGCGTAAATCCTTTTCCCTCCACCACTTCCACACTCCGTACCGAACTCGTACCGAACCGTCTTCGCTCTATCCCCTTTCTCCTCTATCAATTCCACGTCGTACGGAAAAAATAGGGGGAGAGGGACCCCATCCAGTTCACGCGTCACACTCTCGCGTGCGCAAGGCACTGGCCCCCGACCTCATTTGGGCAGACGCTCGGCGAAGCGAGGTGTCTCCCCATGGCAAATCCTAAAGTGGCCGATTTGGCCGGTCCTGGCATCGGCAATTACGAGGAACTAGAGAAAATCCTTCCTAAAGATTACAGCAGCGCCCTCACCCGCAGAGAAACCCAGAAAGCGATTTTCGCGGTCAAACGCTTTATTGAGGACAACCTCTGCAAAGAGTTGAACCTCATCATGGTCACCGTCCCGCTCATTGTGGACGTCGACAGCGGCGTCAACGACATGCTGGACCGTGACGGTTCCCGCACACCCATTCAGTTCCACATCGCCAACGACTACGACAAGCACCCCGTCGACGCCCAGATTGTTCAGGCCGCCACCAAGTGGAAGAGAACTGCTCTTCGCCACTTCGGCATGCGCATGGGCGAGGGACTCTGCACGGACATGCGGGCCGTCCGCAAGGATTACTTCCTGGACCACGACCACAGCGTCTATGTCGACCAGTGGGATTGGGAGCGCGTCATTTCTCCGGAGCAACGCAACTTGGACTTCCTGAAGGAAATCGTCAACAAAATCTGGAAGGTGTTGACGGAGGCCGAGCGTTACGCAATCGAACTCTTCCCCGAACTGCGTTCAAAGAAACATCCCAATCTGCCGGAAAAGCTCACGTTCCTCCATGCCGAAGAGTTGCTCCACATGTATCCTGACCTGCCCCGCAAGCAGAGGGAAACGGCCATCCTGCAGCAGTGCCCGGCGCTCTTCATCACTGGCATCGGCTATCCTCTCGAGGATGGCTACCCGCACGAGATGCGCGCAGCGGACTATGATGATTGGGTCACGCCAACCAAATCCATGGACGGGAAACAGTGTCACGGTCTGAACGGCGACATTTTGGTCTGGAACCATGTCACGAGGCGCCGCCACGAACTCAGTTCCATGGGCATCCGTGTCAACGCCGAAACCCTCAAGAAGCAGCTTGAAATGACGGCCCAGATGGACTTCCTGAAATTCCCGTATCACCAGGCCATCTTGAAAAACGAAATCCCTCTCAGCATTGGCGGTGGCATCGGGCAATCGCGCACGCTCATGCTGATTTTGCGCAAGGCGCACCTTGGCGAAGTCACAGTCAGCGTGTGGCCCAAGATTTTGAAGGACATTTGCGCGCAGAAAAATATCCACGTACTGGAATAAGAGGAGAAAAAGAGAGCGCTACGGGCAGCCGCTTCACTCGTGGGGACGATCTTGGAGCCGGCTGCCCGTCCTTTTGTCATTCTCTCGAACGCTGGGCAGCGCGACAAGGCAGGCTTCAAAAAATTGGTTCAGTGGCCGAGAAATTTCTCGATCTTGGCGAGCTCTGCGTCTGCCATGTCGAAATACTTTTCCGCATTCTTCAGGTCTTGTGCTTTCAGCGCCGCGTTACCTTTGGCCACGTAAAGCTGCATACGCTCCTCGGACGACGCAATATCCGCGCGCAGATTGTAGCCCGCGGCAGTTTGCTGTTTGCGCAGCGTTTCGACGCTTTGCGATGCCGTCGCCGCGCGGACGTTCAGTTTATCTGCTTCGTCTTCCACCTTCGCGATTTCTTCCGGTGTAGGCCCGGGCGGAGGTTCTGGTGGAGCTGCCACGCGGGAAGGAGTAGGATTCCCGCCCGCCAAGTCTTTGTTGGATGGCGCTGGCGGTGTAACGGCAATTGACTCTCCCTGCTTGCCGGTGATTTTCACCGAACCATTCGTCCCGCCGACTTGGACGCTGCCTTTAGGGCTTTCCATGGAAACGTTGCCGTTGTCGTCGACCTTGATGCTGCCTTGATCAGTTTGGATGGAAACCACCGGCGTGGATGGCGCGGAGGAAGTGCCAACGGCACCAGGGGTCGCAGGATTTGCAGCGGCGCTATTCCCGCTCGGCGGGAACATGGCCTTGTTCGGGTCGGCATGCGTTCCCACGTGCCGGGGGATATACATACCGGCCGCAATCAGCACGCCCACTCCCAGCACCGCGCCAATCGCGAGCCACACCCCCCGGCTAGAACTCGGCCGCGCAGCAGGCGGCGGAGAAACTGTAGGTGCCGGCGTGGGAGGCGAGGCTAGCGGCACCGTCCGTGGAGCGGGCGTGGCGGCAGGCGCGGGCGTCGGCATCCGCGGCGGCGCTGGCGTAGTAGGAATGCGTGGCGTCACGGGAGTCTCGACGAGCGTTGTTGCCCCCGAAGGCTTGGTCGTCGGTGTGACCGTTGTGCTCGATGCGGGTAGATCGCTCACCTGCACGCTGCTCAGTGCCGCGCGGAATGCGTCCGCGGACTGGAAGCGGTTCGCGGGGTCTTTCGCAATCGACATCATAATGATTTCGTTCAGCCCGGCCGGCAGGTCGCTACGCAGGCTGATCGGTGCGGGCGGCACGGAGTTGAGGTGCGCGGTCATCAGCGAGTACTGCGAATCGCCCTGGAAAGGGAGTTTGCCAGTCAGCATCTCGTAGAGCGATACACCGAAGGAATAAATGTCCGAACGCGCGTCGGCCGCTTCGCCACGAACCTGCTCCGGCGGCATGTAGTTTAGCGAGCCCAACGTTGTGCCCGTGGAGGTGAGCGAGCCGTCCGTCACGGACCGCGCGATGCCAAAGTCCATGAGCTTCACGATGCCTTGTGGAGTCAGCATCATGTTCGCGGGCTTGATGTCGCGGTGAATGATGTTCTGCTTGTGCGCGTAGCTCAGCGCGGAGAGAACCTGGTCGGAGTAATTCACCGCGTCGGCGGTGGATAGAGGAGCGCGCGCCAGGCGATTGGCCAGCGTTTCGCCCTCGACGTACTCCATGATCATCACCAATTGGTTCTCGTTCGTTAGCGCCGTGCGCAACGCGGCGATGTTCGGATGGTTCAAGGTCGCAAGCAGACGAATCTCCCGCAGAAAGCGGTCCGCCAGGCTCTGGTTGCTGGACAGGTCAGGGAGGAGAATCTTCATCGCTTCCACGCGGTCGGAAATAACGTTGCGGACCTTATAGACCTTGCCCATGCCTCCCATACCGAGGATGGAAAGAATCTCGTAGTCCCCAATGTGCTGGCCAACGGAAAATTCGGCAGTCATAGAGTCCTCCAGGGAGGTGCACCGCTTGCTGGGAGAATACAACAAAAGGGTGGCTGGAAAATACAGCCGGCCCGCGCGGAAAGTCACGGGCCGGTCGCGTCTGGCAATTTGCCGGAGGATATTAGTTTTTGACCACGTCGCCGACTTTGGCCTGCCCCGATCCGGCGAACGTTGCTGTTGCAGAATCGCTGTCCACTTCCGTGACTGTAGCTTCTCCAATCTTGTCTTCCACGGACTTGATCACTTTGCCCGTTGCGGGATCCTTCACGACGCGCACCTGGCGCGAGACGGTCAGCTTGTCGCCCACCCTCACGCCCGCTTTTTTGCCCACATTCACGATCAGCGTGGTACCAGAAACGTCCGCGACGAGCCCGTTCACTTCCAGCTTGATAAGGGGAACCTTATCCACGGAAGCGTCTATTTGCGCCCCCGTGTCGTCTACCGCCTTGTGGACCGCTTCGCCCAAAATCGTGTTGGAGAAGTTGCTGCTTCCCATGTCGAGACCACCACCTCCGCCTCCGGACCAACCTCCTCCGCCGCCAAGCAGGGCTGTGCTGGAGCGCGTGGATTCGCCCGTGCCTGTGACCGCTACCAGGATTTCCCCTGTCGTGGTATTTATCAATCGGGCGCTGATCCCCACGACTGCCTTAGCCTTACTCGTACCCACGCCGCCGAGACCGAATTTGCCCAGCCCGTACCCTCCACCACCTACATTGGTGTGCTGGTCATCGCGGCCGAACTGAGTGATGGACCCAATAATGATGGCATCCACGCCCAGGATCTTCCCGATTTTCGCGGCAGTATTGGAGTCCGCGCGGTCACTGTTGGAGAAATTCTGCTCGGCAAGGATTTTGTCCAGAGCATTGCGCTCGATCACGGAGTATTTGCCGTCCTGAACCAGTTTCTGTACCAGCAAATCGGAAATACCCTTGCCGACGTCCTGGTCCGTGCCAAAAATCTGGGCGACGGTAGTCCGCACCGTTCCGTAATCAAAATTCATCACCGCCACGCGCCTCTTGGGCGCTGCGGGCGCGGGTGGAGCGGCGTCTTGGGCGGGCGCCGGCACGCAGAACCATGCGGCGGCCAGTATGGACAAACCAATGTGTGCGAACCGGGAGAGCGACATACGGGACTCCTTGATGCAGGCGGTGATTGCAAAAGGTTTCCGAGGACGGTTTTCCCCGCCTGCCGACTGCGGCTATCTTAATGAAAAGACCTTGAACGTGGCAACGAAGATTTCGCAATTAGGAGGGGTGCGGTTCACCGAGAATGCAGCGCACCGTATCGCGCGCGATTAGCAGTTCTTCGTCCGTTGGGATTACGAATGCTCTCAGGTTGGAATCGTCGGTGCTTATCTGTTCTTCCTTGCCCACGGCCTGCTCGTTCCTGGTCTTGTCCAGCTTCAGACCGGCCCATTCCAAGCCGACGCAGATGCGCGCACGGACATCTGCGGAGTTTTCTCCGATTCCTCCGGTGAAGACGATGGCATCGGCACCGTCCATGCAGGCAAGAAAGGCGCCGATATATTTTCTCGCGCGATAACAGAAAACCTCGATGGCCAGTCGCACGCGGCGGTCGTCATGTTCTTTCAATTCCTGCTGCAGGGCACGCATATCATTCGTCAGCCCGGAGATGCCGAGCAGTCCCGACTGGGTGTTCAGCAGCATTTCCACTTCATGGGCCGATAGACCTTCCTTTGTCGCAATCAGATTCACAATCGCAGGATCGATATCCCCGGAACGCGTCCCCATCACCAATCCCTCGAGTGGAGTCATGCCCATGGAAGTGTCCACCGGATATCCGCCGCGAATCGCAGCAGCTGAGCAACCGTTGCCGAGGTGAAGTGTTATGACATGCGTCTGTTCTCGCGTTAAATTGCGCAAAACTCGATAGCGGTACGCGACATAACGGTGCGAGGTGCCATGAAATCCATAGCGGCGAATGTGGTGCCGCCGGTACAAATGATAGGGCACGGCGTACAAATAGGCTTGCTCCGGCAGGGAATGATGGAACGCCGTATCAAAAACCGCAACCTGCGGGAGTTTCGGTCCCAGGATCTGGCGCACCGCCTGAATGCACTTGATGTTGTTGGGATTGTGCAGTGGCGCCAGGTCGATGCAGTCTTCGATGCCCTTCAACACTTCGTCGGTGATGATGGCCGACTCCGAAAACATTTCGCCGCCGTGGACCACGCGATGTCCCACGGCTTGGATATCCGCCGGACTCTGGACCTGCGAAATGCCTGATCGCTCCGAAGCAATCCAGCGAATCAGATACTCGAGCGTAGCGGAAAGGTCGGCAAGGGAAGCGGTGAACTTCTGCCTGGGCGATTTTTCTGTCTCGACCGTGACGATCGCCTCGCCGCCTATGCGTTCCACCTCGCCACGGCATAGGCGCTCATCCGTGTTTTGCTGGATGTGCTCGCGGTCCGTCGCGATGAGCTGAAACTTCAAGCTGGAACTTCCCGCGTTCAGTACGAGGACGTTCATGATTGACCTTGCCTCTGTGTGGTGACAGAAACGGCGAACTTGGCCCTGTTTGACGGCAAAAACAAGAAGCAATTCTCAAGCCGGGAATAACATGAGTTTAATAGGGCCAGGTCCACGAGGCAAAATTCGGCTCATCGATGCCGAGCTGGTG
>Ga0187816_10000743_pt1 | contig 9941 bp, 8 predicted proteins | sample NC_wetland_sal_i_16_FD_132960 | JGI IMG/M metagenome (GOLD analysis project Ga0187816, IMG submission 132960) | Wetland sediment microbial communities from Neuse River Estuary, North Carolina, USA - SO4_1 | ecosystem: Environmental > Aquatic > Freshwater > Wetlands > Sediment | place: USA: North... | reverse complement strand
ATGATGACCATCGAGAAAAACCGCATGGGGGCACAAGCGACCAGCTGTACGCAGCGGCATTGCGGAATGGATGCCAAATTTGCGCGCCTCATAGCTGGCGGCAGAAACAACGCCCCGCTGATCGGGCCTGCCGCCAACGACAACGGGCTTCCCGCGGAGTTCGGGGCGTTCCAATAGCTCGACCGATACGAAGAACGCGTCCATATCCACGTGGAGAATGGAGGACTGCAGCGGAGTCTCTGTCGCATCGGAGGCTTCGTGCTTGGCTCGAAATCGGGCCAGGTCCGGCATGGGATAAGCCTACGACTTCAACGTGGTCCAGGCAACGTGTCCCAAGAAAGGAAACGAGAATCTTGCGAGCATGCTAAATCGACCATTTCCTCAACGACGGCGACTCGACGGATATTGCCATCCCCTCTATGTTGGCTATTTGAACCAGATTCGCGATCTCGCGGTTATTCGAGAGAACACTCCTGGAGCGAGCCGCTGCGTTTGAAGTGGTCTACCCCGCGGCAACTTGTTCCAGGCGTTCGAGCGTATCAGGGTATTTGCGAACCAGCAGAACCAGCGCAGCTGCTTGAGGATTGGGTCTTGCGCGACCCTGTTCCCACTTCTCCAGTGTCCTTTCATTGATGCGCAGCTTACGCGCGAAGACGGCCCGCGAGCAATGGAGTCTCTTGCGAGTGTCTCGAATCAACTTCGAGTCAACCTTCGGTAGAGGAATGGGCTCGACCTTGAAACTGCGCAGCGTCAGTTTTCCCTCGCGGCGGCTCTTCATCGCCGCGACACCTTCCATCAGGTCTCCAAGAATGTTTCTCTTGCTCATTTCCGTTTCCTCCCTGGTATTCTTTCTCTCACGCAGCGCTGAGCCTGGCGCGCTTCGAGTTCGGCCTCGATGGCGTTTCTCAGCGCTTTCGTCTGTCTCGGCGTGAGGTCTGCAGTCTCGTCCTTGTCATAAAGCGTCATGAACCATATCTGCTGCTCTGGCAAAAAGTAGTAATAGATGACTCGTAGCCCGCCTCGCCGACCCTTTCCGCGCCGCGGATCTCCCCAGCGGATCTTCCGAAAACCTCCACTCCCGGGCATCACATCTCCGAGGCTCGGATTGTTTGCCAGTCGGCTCTGCAGCTCGCGGTACTCGTCATCAGCAAGATACCGGGAAACGTGTCGTGTAAACGCCGGAGCTTCGATGAATTCCATTTCGTCGATGATACGCCACTAGCGTACAATTCGTATCGTACGCTATTAGCGTATAGTTGTCAATGTCAGAAAGGTCAAAGAGATATAGATCCAGCGCGAGTCTTGGTGGTCCAAAAGACGCCGCTCTAATCTTCGACGGGCCCCTAGATCCCCGCCTGTGGGTCGAGCTTTTACGGCTCCGCGAGTAAACGTTCGGCGGAGATTACACGGGGAATGCCGGCGAGGTCCTTGGTTACGGCAACATGAACCCAATCGGAGCGATCGAGAAGTGGCTCAACCGCGGGCAGGCTGTTGTAGCCGAGTTCGAGAATCAGCAGGCCGCTGGGTTTCAGGCGCTGGGCAGCCTGCGGAATCAGAGCGCCGTAGAGCTCGTAGCCTTCTTCTCCTCCGTAGAGAGCAGCATGCGGCTCGTGCTCTCGAACTTCGATGGGCAGCGAATCGGCTTCGCGCCGGCCGATATAAGGCGGATTGCAGACGATGAGGTCGAAGAGGCGTGATTCGTGACTCGTGGCCTGTGACTCGACGAAAGCCTCCAGGAGATTTGACTCGAGGAATTGAATTCGGTCGACTACGCCCATACGGCCGGCATTGCGCCGCGCGACGTCCAAGGCGGCTTTGGAAATATCGGTGGCGTACACGGTGGCGGCGGTGAGCTCTTTGGCCAAAGTTATGGCGATACAGCCGGAGCCGGTGCCGATGTCCACGATAGTGATCCCTTCGCCGTTCAAGCGGGAAGGTCGCCCGGCACGAACTTCACGGAGGGCGAGCCGATCGAGCGCAACTTCGATGAGATGCTCGGTCTCCGGGCGGGGAATCAGCACGTCAGGAGTAACTTCAAATTCGAGACCCCAAAATTCCTGCTTGCCGGTAAGGTGTTGCGTGGGCTCGCCCAGCGCGCGGCGCCGGAGGAGTGCGAAGTAATCCTCTGAGGTTTCCGGAGAAAGGACTTCTTCCGCATGGGTGTATAACCAAGTACGGTCGCGGCCTGTTACGTGGAGCAGGAGCAATTCCGCCGCAAGAGTGTAAGAGAGCACCTGAGCAGCGCGAAGCTGTTCGATGCCCTGCTTGAGCAGGGAACGAACGGATCGATCGTGCGAAACCAGGGTCATCCGATCAAATGCTCCTTCTGTCGTCCGCTGGCTTCCGCGGAGCCATATGCAACGCCGTTTCCCGCGTAGGCATATTTGCCGACGGCGAGACCGCCAAGCGCCGCTTGACCAATGGCCAGACCACCGAAGGCTCGCCAGCCAATCGCAAGAGCTGCCAGCGCGTATAGCCCGATGGACAAGCCGCCAATCGCGAATACGCCGATGGAGAATCCACCAATGGCAATGAAGCCCACGGCGAGACCGCCAAGTGCAATGACGCCGGTGGCGCGTTCGCCAATCGCTATGATGCCATGGGCCACAGGGCTATAAGAAACCAATGGCAGTCCGCCGATGTGCACATGAGATTCGTAGAGATAGTCCTTCGAAAGGGCAACAGCGGTCACGAAATGGGTCAACCCAATGCACACAAGCATATAGATGAGGAAGAAAGCCCAGAAGGGCATCATGATTTTGTGGGCGCGCTCGGGATCAGCCATGGAATCGCTGATATTGCGAATCCATGCCGGACCCGGATTCGATCCAGGGCGTGTGAGCATGACAGCCTCCTGGCCGCGATCAGGCCTCGGCGAGTTCTTGTTTGAGGCGTTCGGCCTCGTAATGGGTCACGAGGCCATCGACGAGGGGAGCGAGCTTGCCATCCATGACTTCGGTGAGTTGGTGGATGGTCAAGCCGATGCGGTGGTCGGTGACACGATTCTGGGGGTAATTATACGTCCGAATTTTCTCCGAGCGGTCACCCGTTTTGATCTGGCCGCGCCGCTCCGCGCCGATGGCTGCCTGTTGCTTTTCGAGTTCCATTTCGTACAGGCGGGAGCGCAAGACGCGCATAGCTTTGGCGCGATTCTTAATTTGTGATTTTTCGTCCTGCTGGGAGACGACCAGCCCGCTCGGAAGATGCGTGATGCGAACGGCGGAATAGGTAGTGTTGACCGATTGGCCGCCAGGGCCGGAGGAGCAAAAGGTGTCGATGCGCAGATCCTTGGCTTCGATCTTGATATCGATTTCGTCTGCTTCCGGAAGAACCGCAACGGTGGCTGCAGAAGTATGGATACGACCCTGCGTTTCCGTGGCGGGCACGCGCTGCACGCGATGCACGCCGCTCTCATACTTCAGTTTGGAGTAGACCTTGTGGCCTTGAATGGCCGCCACGATTTCTTTCACGCCGCCCATGGAGGAAGGAGAGCTCTCCAACACTTCCACTTTCCAGCCCTGCGATTCCGCGTAGCGGGAGTACATGCGGAACAGATCACCCGCAAAAATGGCGGCTTCGTCGCCGCCGGTACCGGCGCGAATTTCGACAATCACGTTCTTTTCGTCGTTTGGATCACGGGGAATGAGCAAGAGCTTCAACTCGCGTTCGACCGCTTCCTTGCGGGCGGTGAGCTGCTTTTCCTCGTCCTGGGCCATGCGCCGCATTTCGGCATCGTCGGATTCGACGACCATCTGATGGGCGCCAGCGAGCTCCTTCTCGATTTGCTTGAACTCGCGGTGCTTGGTGACGATCTCTTCGAATTCGGCGTGTTGTTTGGCGAGCTTCTGGAAGCGCGCGGAATCCGCGATGACTTCAGGGTTGGACAGATCCCGAGTCATTTCCTGGTAGCGGGCATCCAGTTGGTCGAGCTTTTCAGTCAATGTAAGAACAGACATAGAAACCTCGAAAATTCTGCGTTATCGTTTGACGTGGGTAGCTAGCAAAGAGCAGCAGCCTGCAAAATGATTTCGCTGGACAAAAAAATGTGGCCTCCGGTGATCGGAGGGAAAGGCGAGGCAGCTAATAAAACGCGGCGTACATAGGCATTTCTGAGTACTAAGAATAACGCGGAAAGCCATCCGGTGCAAACGGGCGTCTTCAAAGGTTGCTGGCGGGAAGTGGGGTGTACTACGATGCGATTGAGCCTTATAACCCAAAATTGTGAGTGGAGAAGATGACCGAGGCAGCGCGAACAGCCATGGAGAGCGTGCCGGAAATTGTGCAAGAAGGCGGCCCGCAGGCGGATCTCGGATTCCTGTGGGACTTTTGGTATCCGGCCTTGCGTAGCGACAAAATCCATGGCCGGCATTTGGCGACAGCCACGCTGCTGGAAGTGCCGCTGGTCCTTGGACGGACGAGCGAGGGGAAAGCCTTTGCCATGCGGGATTCGTGTCCGCACCGCGGGATTCCGCTGTCCTACGGCCACTTTGACGGCAAGAATTTGCAATGCAGCTATCACGGCTGGGAGTTTGATGCCTGCAGCGGCCGGTGCATCGCGATTCCGTCGCTGACCAGCCACGACAAACTAAAGGTGGAACGCATCAGTGCTGGACATTTTCCATGTGAAGAACGGGATGGATATGTCTGGGTGTTCGTGAACGCGCCGGGAACGAAAGTGCCGGAAGCGATACCAGCGGCGCCCGAATTGCCAAAATTCAGCGCGAAGTTCAAAACGACGCGGCTCGATTGCGAACTGCCGTCACACATCGATCACGGGATCATCGGCTTGATGGACCCCGCGCACGGGCCGTTTGTGCACCAGTCGTGGTTCTGGCGGAGCAAGAAAAGCGCTCACGAGAAGTCCAAGCAGTTCGAGCCGATTCCCAACGGCTTCCGGATGAGCAAACACTCGCCTTCGACGAACAGCCTGCCCTACCAATGGCTGAAGAAGATGACCGGTGAACCCGTCACGACCACGATTGATTTTGTACTGCCCAACATGCGCTTTGAAGAGATTCGCACCGGGAAGTTCTGGTTTTCCAGCCGTGCCACGGTGACGCCGGTGAGGCGAGACTGCTGCAGGATCGACTTTGTGGCTGCCTGGAATCTACCCCTGCCGATTTCCATTTTTCGCGCGTTTGCAAAAGTGTTCTTGCGGCAAGATCAAAACACTATGATTAAGCAGTCTGAGGGACTTAAGCACAATCCGCGGCTGATGCTGATTGATGACGCTGACCGCCCCGCGAAGTGGTATTTCGCGCTGAAGCAGAACCTGATCGAGGAGCGTCGCACGGGCGTTCCCTTGCCCCACCCCATGACTGGGCCGGTCACACTGCACTGGAAGAGTTAATCGCCAGGACAGATCACCGTGGGCCCCAGTTTTGCCCTCGCGCTAGATTTACCTGAGAGAAGAAAGTCCATCCAGACTTTGCCACCACGCAAAAGAGAGCGTGATAGAATGCCGGTGTGTCTCACATCATATACAGGATCGAAACGGAACTTGAGACGGACGGACGCTGGATTGCCGAAATCGTAGATGTGCCGGGCGTACTGGCCTACGGTGCCACAGAAAAGGAAGCCATGGCGTCTGCTCAAGCCCTCGCACTGCGTGTGCTCGCCGATCGCATTGAACAAAAGAAAGAACCTACCGACACAGTCACCGTCTCTATCGAAGCTGCCTAGACGTGGGCCAGTGGTCCAGCACGAAAGCGGCGAAAGTTTGCGTCCTGATGATTTGTAGTTTTTGCCTAGGCAATGAAACCTACCTGGCCATGTAGGTTCCCGAAAAAATAGGATCAAATGCAACGTTGGATTTTAGGAAAGTCCAGCCAGACTTTGATGCCGCAGAAATGGGAACCTTCGGTGCAGATGGGCGTGGTGATTCCGGCGCGGAGATGGCAGGGTGGGCCGACATAGCGACCCAGCTCGGGATGCACTTCGCGGAGTTGGGCAACCTCGTCCATGGACGCATTGTAGATTTCCTCCTGCGCATTGAAGCAGGTGCGCATGGTCCATTTGTGAAGGAGATGGAGTAGGGAGCCAGTCTCGACAAGACGAATGGATTTGGCGTTGGGCAGCAGATAAAGAGCGATTTCCGGAGGCACGCCGCGATCGAGAAGTTGATTTTTCGCAGCCCAGGCGTCGCTCATGGCGCGTTCGTAGACTTCCTTGGCCCGCGGGTTTTCCCGAAGAAGCATGGGCGTAATGAAGTCGGGCTCCCGTGTATCGGCGAGAGTGAGAAGGGGACGCGAACCGGGGACCATGCGGTGACGCTGGTCCTGGCTGTCCGCGGTATGGCTGATTTTCTTAGCGAAGGTGTAGGTAGCGTGTTGCAGAGCGCGCATCATGGGCGCGTGGACGCCAACGTTGAGAGTTTCCAGTCGGTAGAGATTGCGAGCCGGGTTCAAAAGACGGTCGACGGCCTCCGCATCAGAGCAGGCGGACTCCGGGAGGCCAACCACGGCGCGATACGAAGCGGCCATCACGCGCACAGCATCACGCGAATAATCGAGCAGGCGCGAAGTCTTGCCATGAAGCTGCGCGTCAAATTCACTCGCGAACGCGTCAGCGTGCGGCTGGGTTGGCGCGATTTCCTTCCATTCGGGTAGCTCTTCCAAAGGGGTTGTACCGAAGCGATCGAAGAATTGCGGATCGTGCTGCCGCACCTGCGCGACCATTTCACCGATGACGGCGCGGGCTTCGCTGGGCGTGTCCGAAGCGGAGCACATCCGCCACAGTCGATGGAGGACGATGCCGGAGAGGGTGTGGACCATCGTCGTGAACGCCGCGACTGGAAGAACGTAACGCGCGATTTCGATGGCGCGCTTTTCTGCCGACCGCTCGATCTTCTGAATGCGCTTTGGGTGAGACATCGGGCCGATATGCCAGATGTCATTGAGAATCGTGCGGGCATCGCCCACCAGGAGTGTGGAAAGTTCACGGTAATAAGCCCAGGCGCGGGCGATGGCAGCCTCGTAGATGCCCCGCGAGCCCGCGTCGAAGAAAAGTGAGACTGGAGGAACGTAGGCCTGGGCGCGCTCCATACGGACGTATCGCTGGCTCTGTTGCTCGGAATTATAAAAAGGATGCGCGTGGAGAAAGGACCAGACAAACTGGCGGCTGATATTCTCCAGACCGAATTCGAAGTGCGCGTGCTGGTACACCGTATGGTGGCCGCTATAAAAAGTGGCCGCACCAATATTCAGCCGTTGCTTGTCCGTGATTTCATCCGGATTGATGAGCCGCGAGGAATAACAAGTGCGCGCGGCTGCAATGGCGGAATCAAAGGGATGGGAAAAGGCATTGCGGAGGGTCACGCGAGGGGGAGCCGTTTCCACCCCATCCGAATCGGGAACACCACCAAACATGCGGGATTGTGTTGCCACGTTGAGAATTGATTCTACACGTAGTAAGTAGAATGGACAAAAGATGGAAAAAAGAAGCGGACCGGCGAGCACCGGTCCGCGGCTAAAGTCAATTTGAACTTGAGGATTATTTCTTGCCCGCAGCGGCGGGAACGTTCGCGTACTTCTTGTTGAAACGCTCAACGCGGCCGGCGGTATCCACGAGTTTCTGCTTGCCGGTAAAGAAGGGATGGCAGCTCGAGCAAATTTCAACGCGCAGCATATCGCCCTTGATCGTCGAGCGGGTTTGGAACGTATGCCCGCAGGCACAGTGCACCGTCACGGGATGATAGTCGGGATGAATACCGGTTTTCATAATTCTCCATTCTGTCGTGTCCGGTCTGCACGGCACCCCAACAGGGTTGGGGGACCACAGCCGCGTCGCTAGGTCACGAGGCAAACCATGATTATAAGCCAAATCCGCAGAAGCGCAAAACGGGGCTAGCGATCCAAAAGCAAAGAAAGGAGAAGCGATCAGGAGGAAGGGATGATCGCGGTGGCTTGATTCGAGTCTTGACTCTCGTCGCCGCTAGAATCCACTGCCGTCGCGACGTAGTAGTACGTCGTCCCGTCCTGGACCGTGGAATCGGTGTAAGTGAGAGCGGCAACCAGTGAGGAGTTGATCTTTGTGTACGAACTCCCGTTTATCGTGCTGCGGTAGACGTTGTACCCGGAAACCGTCGAAGTACTCGCATTCCAAGTCAATGTCACCGAATACTGGGTGGGGGCAACGCCTGTTCCCGACAGTGAGACCGTCGCGGGTGATCCACTTGCATTGCTCACAATCGAGATGCTGCCGTTTACGCTCCCGGCAGTCGTGGGACTGAACTGGACAGAAAGGGTGAGGTTCTGCGACGGAGTAAGAGTGACGGGCGTACTTCCACCGGTCATCGAGTAGCCCGATCCAGTCAAGGTTATCTGTGAAATCGTAATATTCGAATTGCCTGTATTCGTAATGGTCACATTTTGAGCGGCAGAGGATGTGCTTGTTGTTACGTTGCCAAAACTCAGGCTCGTCGGGCTGATGCTCAAAGTAAGGGTTGCGGCGATTCCTGTGCCGGTGAGGCCAACGGAAGTTGGCGAACTGGGCGCGTTGCTCACAATGGAGATGTTGCCTGATGCTGCGCCAGCCGCCGTCGGCTGAAACGCGACTGTAATTGTGGTCTGTTTCCCGACGCTCACATTCAAAGGCAACGAAAATCCACTGACGCTGAAGGCTGAACCAGTTTCAGTCACTTGCGTGATGGTCAACGTGGCCGTGCCGGTATTGGTGATGATCAAGGCTTGGGAAGAATTACTACCGACCACCTCGTTTCCGAAGTTGATCGAGCTAGAACTCAACTGAATACCCGCTACCGGTGCTGCATTCACCGTTAGTGTTGCTGCTGTGCTTGTCGCCGATCCGGCGGTGTTGCTTACCACCACCGCGAAGGTCGACCCGCTGTCCGAGGTTGCAGTTGCCGGGGTGGTGTAGCTCGCTGACGTTGCTCCAGCGATGTTCACGCCGTTCTTCTGCCACTGGTAGCTGAGCGGCGCTGTGCCTGCTGCTACCACCGTGAATGTCGCGGTCTGTCCCGCGGTCACCGTCTGGTTCGCTGGTTGCGTGGTGATGGACGGAGCTACGGGCGCCGCATTCACGGTCAGTGTTGCCGCGGAGCTTGTCGCCGAACCGGCGGTGTTGCTCACCACCACCGCGAAGGTCGATCCGTTGTCCGAGGTTGCAGTTGCCGGGGTGGTGTAGCTCGCGGCAGTGGCGCCAGCGATGTTCGCGCCGTTCTTCTGCCACTGGTAGCTGAGGGGTGCGGTTCCCGCCGCTACTACCGTGAACGTCGCGGTCTGTCCCGCGGTCACCGTCTGGTTCGCTGGTTGGGTCGTGATGGAGGGAGCCACAGGCGCGGCATTCACGGTCAGCGTCGCTGCCGAGCTTGTCACCGATCCGGCCGTGTTGCTCACCACCACCGCGAAGGTCGACCCACTGTCCGAGGTCGTGGTTGCCGGAGTGGTGTAGCTCGCGGCCGTGGCGCCAGCGATGTTCGCGCCGTTCTTCTGCCACTGGTAGCTCAATGGCGCTGTGCCTGCTGCTACCACTGTGAACGTCGCCGTCTGCCCCGCGGTCACCGTCTGGTTCGCTGGTTGGGTCGTGATGGAGGGAGCCACCGGTGCGGCATTCACGGTCAGTGTTGCCGCGGAACTCGTTGCCGATCCCGCCGTGTTGCTGACTACCACCGCGAAGGTTGACCCGCTGTCCGAGGTCGTGGTTGCTGGAGTCGTGTAGCTCGCGGAAGTGGCCCCAGCGATGTTCGCGCCGTTCTTCTGCCACTGGTAGCTGAGGGGTGCGGTTCCTGCTGCCACTACCGTGAATGTTGCCGTCTGTCCCGCGGTCACGGTCTGGTTCGTAGGTTGCGTGGTGATGGACGGAGCGATCGGTGCTGCATTCACCGTGAGTGTTGCTGCGGAGCTCGTCACCGATCCGGCGGTGTTGCTTACCACCACCGCGAAGGTCGACCCGCTGTCCGAGGTTGCAGTTGCCGGGGTGGT
>Ga0187816_10000737_pt1 | contig 9972 bp, 6 predicted proteins | sample NC_wetland_sal_i_16_FD_132960 | JGI IMG/M metagenome (GOLD analysis project Ga0187816, IMG submission 132960) | Wetland sediment microbial communities from Neuse River Estuary, North Carolina, USA - SO4_1 | ecosystem: Environmental > Aquatic > Freshwater > Wetlands > Sediment | place: USA: North... | reverse complement strand
TTCCCGCCGCCGGCCTACGGTTGTGGCAGCAAACGGAGGCAACGCGGCCCGGGTTCAGTTGTTTCTCATTTCGCTCTTCGAGAGAGTTCTTCGCCCTGTACATCACCATGGCCTGTGGCAGGCGATTCATTTCCTGTCCCGTTTCTTTGCGCTGGAGAATGCAGTGATCGTCAGCGACGGAAAGTGGAAGTTCAAGATCTATCTAGCGGATGGATATTGGACAAGGTGGATGGTCGATGGATTCACTTACGAAGACGAGATTGCAAGAGTGCTGGATAGGATACTTACACCTTGTTCGCTGTTCATTGACTGTGGAGCAAACAATGGGTACTGGAGCCTATATGCTGCGTCGAAGATCGGGTCGAGTGAAAGGGTGATTGCAATTGAAGCGGGAGAGACAAACTTTCGTCGACTTTGCGAAAACATGGTGTTGAACGGCCGCTCTTTCAGGGCATTGCGAAAGGCGATCTTCTCCCAGTCTAATGTCAGTCTGCAATTTCGAACACATCCTTTGTGGCATGGATCCAATGCTTGCGTGGATAACGTTGGAAAGCCCTGCTCGGAGGACTATGCGATTGAGGTTGTCCAATCGATAACGATCGATGACGTATTCAAGGAAATCCCGCTCAAACACCAAACTGGCGAGGTCATCATTAAGGTCGACGTGGAGGGGGCCGAGATTGCGGCTCTGAAAGGTGCGGGGAAACTCGTGGCCGATGGCGCGCTGGTGATTTACGAGGATCACGGCAGTGACCTGGCGTGCGAGGTGACGGACTACATCCTACGGGAGTACGGCCTGGACGTTTATTTCTTACATCGAGATGACCGGCTGATCTCAAAGGTGGAAAACATCCAACAGCTAGTCAAGCTAAAAAAGCGACCGGGCCGTGGCTACAACCTTCTCGCGGCGCGCGGTGAGTCTCCCGCCCTCGGCAGACTGTTGAACTCGGTTCGCGAGGATGAAAAAGGAAAAGGGTCTGCCGTGACTCCTAATCAGGCCCGCTAGGGCCCCGCTCACCCCGAGGACAAAAGTCTCACACGCGCAGCAACGGCTTGCAAAACGATCTGGCTACATGAAGCAAAAGTTCTGACGAATCACATCCGTGTGCTTCCCGCCCTTGAGCGTACCCTTTAACGTGGCCACGCCCATCTTCTTGTCGGGCTTCAGCGTTCGGTTGAACGAAGCAAAATACACTGTATTCGGCTGGCAACCCGTTGGGAATGTATAGCTACCACTGTCTAACTTGGTCGTTCCATCCATGAGAAGGAAACTCATGCTGCAGGGACCAGTGTAAGACACGTCCTCGAATTCGAACGTGTACGAAACGTTTGAACCGTCCATGGCGACGGCCAGCGGTGCCGGGAGAGCGATCGTACCCGGGGTTGGGTCAGAGCATCCTGCCGAGCCACCCAGACAGGGGAATCCAGGCATTTGCATACCCACACTTGCGTTCGTGAAACCGATCACGGTCATCATCATCGGTGGTTTCTGCGAGCGCGCAACGCTATGCGAAAAGACCGTGGGCGCATCGTTCTGGCTACTGTTGTCCTGAGCGAGCACAGGCGCAGGAACGGCAAGAGCCGCTGCCAGCGCAAGCACGGATGAACATGTTGCAAACCGAAGGTTATGCATGGGAATAATTCTCCTTTTTGGCTGAGAGAGTAGTTAGCTGAGGCCGAACCGCGTGGCGCGGAGTATGACGCCGAGTCCTGGGTTTGTCAAACGAAAATATCGTGAATGCAAATGTTTTCATCTCGCGGCTACCCCAGCTTTCAACGGAGCGTCTGTCTCGTTTTCCTGTGCGGAGGTTGGTCGTTCATACGATGTAACTGGATGAGTAGTGCCTGCGGAAGTTGGGCTAGCCGGGAACATGATGCGCATCAATTCCGCGTAGGATCTGGCAGGACCTCGGACGGCTCGCACCACTCTCTTACAGTACGACCAAAGTTCGATGACGCCTGGAAGGGGGTCGTGCCACCGAAAAACATCGCAGTGGATTCCCGGCCGGAAGGCACTCAGAAACTGGAAAGCTGCGCGGAGCCTTCCTGGGGTGGTATCGGGGGTGGGAGTCTCTCCCTGGCCAGCAACAAACTTAAGCAACGCGAGTAAGTCCCCGGAATGCCAACACGTCAAACTGCCCACTCTGATTGGCCCGGGCTCCGGCTTTTGCCCGTTCACGAAGTATTCGTAGGTCCAGCCAGGGAAATCCCACCCCGCGTAAACCGACCCTTCAACCGAAGCCCAGAATCGAGCGTTGGTTTCCATGTACCACTTTTGGCCATTCTTCGCGATATAGAAGGAGAGATGAGCAACACCGTCCCAATTCAGAGCAGAGAGCATATGGCGCGCATGCTCAACCAAGTCTGGGCTGGCGTCTACGATCTTACGTAGCACCGCACTTCCATTGAACCGACGAATCGCATGGTACTCGTGAACCGCCAAGAGCTCTCCGCGGGCGGCAAAGCAGCATAGATCGTGGACTTGTCCTGTGGCGCACTGTTGAAATAAAGGATGCTCCCCATTAAGGCAGTACTGGTCTACGTAGTTCCGCAGTTCGTCCTCGTTAGAAGCGTAAAGGACCTTAAACCTGAATTGCGGGGCGTCGGCCTCGATGGGATCGCCCGACCTTTTTATTACGATGGGAAAGCCCAACGCTTGAATCATTTCCGGTATTTGTCGCCGGTCCTCGAGCAGAAACTGGCGCGGACAGGGCACGCCAAGTTCAATGGCCAGTTTCAGATTCTCCCGTTTGTTCAGTACCCCCCTGAGCGCTTGAGAGCTCGCCATGGCCAGCGTGGTATGTTGCTCCAGTTGTTTACGATGCCTCTCAAAAATCACCAGAGCTTGATCGCTCATTGGCACAACCAGGCGGATTTCATGTTTCTCGATTAGTTCGAGAACAAAGCGCATGAAAGCGTCCGGCTGGGAAACTGGGTCGGGAGAGAGAACCGCATGCTTCACGTCCCGGGAATAGAACGCCATGCTTCCCGGCTGTGGGCATAAAACGACGGACGATATACCGCGGCGAGCCTGCGAACGGGCCACCGCTAGAGTTGCGCGGGTATGCCCGTCCGTGAGCAAAACCTCGATGCGTCCTCGAGAAGACTTATCAGAGCTCACGAACATTGCGTGCTCCACTGCGTAAATCGCTCTCGGTCATGAAGCAGTTTCCTTCGCTTCCATGACTCGCTGCACCGTTAGCTCAACCACTACTCTATTAGGACAACTCAGCACATTCGTCGTCGGCCCCGGCAAAGCGGTCCGCGAACGGATCGCCCCGCCAGTGTGGATCATTCGTTGGTAATTGTGGCAATGCTCCCATCAAGCTTACGGATTTGGACGGTGAACTTCTCGTGGTAGGTAGGGGCTCTGTCCTGAAGGAAGCTGAGCGCCATCGCCTCGCCGAGAAGCAAGGAGGTTTCGGTATCGCTGCGCCAGTGAACACCGGAAAGGATACCGTGACCGTAGCTCACGTTATGCGCCAGCTTGTTCAATTCGCCCTCCACCGTGATCTGGTCCGCATCCGAACCGGTATAGGGCACGAGCGAAAGACCGTCGCTCGAGGGCACCATGGGATTCGGCCAAATGTAACTGCCGTCGAAGAAGAACTTCAGCAACGTAATGCAGGCGCCCGCCACCGTTCCGTGACCGGTTGGGTACGAAGGGTGATACGGAGAGCCCTCAGGGAATGCCTGCGCAAGCAGGTAGGTCCCATATTTGGTGAAACTCTGCGCGACCGCTTGCGAATTCAGAACATTCTTGTTCAATCGCGCATCGATCTTGCTCTTGTTGCCGCTCAAGATCTGCTGCAGAACGCCTCCGCCCGCTTCGGGACGGTGCGTAAGGTGAATCAACCACTTTTGGAACCAAACGCGGTTAAGGGCGCGCGCGGCAACTTCTCCCTGGCTGGCGGCGAAATCCGGTGCGCCGAAGGTGCCGAAACCGTTTTGTGTCTTTGATCCGTTGTAGGGATTACCGGGGTTCAGGTTGAACTTGAGACTGGACATCACCATGTAGGCAGTAAAGTACGCCTGATACAACACGTCCACGTGGGTATACGCCCCTAGACCACGCCCATCATGCAGGTAGCGCTGAACCGGATCGATCTTATTGGTGAGTCCGGTGCTGATGCCGTTTTGAACCTCCAGGAACGTCGTGGTGTCGGTCATGTAGTCAATGTCCGGCAGATACGTCGTCATCATCTGATTGCACGGCTGAGCCCCAAATGTGGTAGGGGTAAACATGAACTGCGACATGTACGGGCCGATGGTGTCGCCCGCAAAGGTGCCCCGGAACAGCAGACCTGGGGTAACATTTCCGTTGCCGTCCCTCGGGCCTCTGTAGGCCGGCATAGTCGTGAGTTCTGCGGCCGCTGCGATGGCAGTGAGATTTTCGAAGTAGTCCGTGAAGGCCACATCGCGCAGGAGCGAGGCCCAATACATCTCCACCAACTGCGTCCCGTAATCCGCGCTGTCAATCCGCGCGAACGGGGGGACCAGCGGGAGACCGCCCTGATCACCGATCCACGGAGCATTTCCGAACTGGTCGGAGTCGGCAGTTTCCAGATCGTAAGCATACGACCCTTGGGGACCATTCAAGGTGTGCGTGCCGCCAAGAATGATGGCCTCGAAATCACTATTCTGTCCACTGCGCAGCGCCTTCACAAACGACACCCACGCCGCCGCATTGACCACTCCAATATCGTCTTGCAGCAGGCCTTTGCTATAGCTGGCGGAGTGGTCGGGATAGCGTTGCAGATCTCCATTCGTGGTGTGCCGGGGAACGGGAATGCGGGAGTCTCGTTGCGCTGCATCGATGCGAAGCTTAAGGGCATGTTGCACCCGGCTGCTCGCGGGCGACTCGTTGCTGTCGGCAATTGCGGAATTAGTGAGCGGCCCCAAGCCGACAGCCGCAAGGGTCGCCACGCTAGCTCCCCCAATATTGCTGAGGAACTTGCGGCGGCTGGACGACACAGCTGTGTTCTTCGCCTCTGACACCGCGTTGCGCATAGGTTCATCGGGCGCTGAGATCGTCTCTTCCTGCATCCTTCTTGCAGGCGCGGCCGTGGAATCGTTTGAGCTTTCGGCTGCCATTTGTCAACTCCTCGCGGTCACTATCCCGTCGGTGTACCCTTTAGTATCCTCGGCCAGCACATGATTGCCGGCGCAGAGTTCTTTGGCGCGGTAACAAACAAGTCTCGGCTCTTTGAGCGCAGGGAGTCGCACAGACCCGCTGGGCGGGCAGAAAGTCAGGTCCAAGGTCTTTAGGACGCGAAACCTGAGCCCGGTTAGACGGAGACTGTGCGCTTACGGCGACCGCTTGTCAAGATGAAAGAGTTTGCATGTCATGCCACGGCCCGTTGTAGCTTCCCTCAGGACGTTGGTTGAAGCACGTGCCAGAGCGTCGTTGGTTGCAAACTGTTTCATCTTGACAAACGCTCGGCACCGGAGCACAGTCCACTAACCAAGCTGGAATGGCTGGCACGATCAGCTCTGTCAGCCGCACTGCCTACCCGCGCGAGGGTACACATGAGACGTTTGTGCTTAGCGTTAGTAATCGTTGCATGGTCCTTCGTGGGAGTGATTTCCGCCCCCGCTCAGATATGGCAACCTCTAAGGAATCAACCCACTTTTGGCGGCATCGGCGCAATCCTGTTGCTTACCGACGGCACGGTCCTGGCGCACCGCGAACCGCTAGACGCGCAAAGGTGGTATAAGCTGACCCCCGATATCCACGGCAGCTACGTCAACGGGACATGGTCCCAGACTGCGTCGCTCCCCAGCGGGTACAGCCCTTATTTCTTCGGTTCCGCCGTATTGCCAGATGGCCGAGTTGTCATTGAGGGCGGAGAATTCATTAACGGGATGCAAGTATGGTCGAATCAGGGGGCAATCTACGATCCGCTGAAAGATACGTGGACGCCGATAGCGCCGCCGAATGGCTGGCTACACATCGGCGATGCCACCGCCACCATTCTGCCGAATGGCACCCTCATGCAGGTCGACTGCTGTGATCTGCCGCCCGTGGCTGCACTTCTCGATGCCTCGACATTAACCTGGACCCCCACCGGATCAGGAAAGTTTGATAGCTATCAAAAGGAAGGTCTGACTTTGCTGCCAAATGGGAAGGTGCTTGATGTCGATACCTATAATTTCAAGTACACAAGCAATGGCATGAACTCAGAGGTATACAGCCCCGACACCGGCGCTTGGTCGAGCGCCGGAGACACTGTAGTACAACTCTGGGCATCAGCCGCGAATTGCGGCGGACACAACAAGGCAAACCATGAGATCGGCGCAGCCGTCTTGCGACCTGATGGCACCGTCTTTGCCACTGGAGCCAACACTTGCGGTGCCGGCCACACCGCGATCTACGATTCCAATACCGGAACTTGGACGGCCGGTCCGGATTTTCCCGGCAAGCTCAATATCGCCGATGGTCCTGCGGCACTCGAAATAAATGGCAAGGTTGTCATGATGGCCAGCGCTGGTTTTCGATTGCCCCCCTCGTTTTTCTTGGAGTGGGATGGGAGCAGCTTGAAGAAGATTCCACGCCCGCCGAATGCCCCCTACGAATCCTCATTCAACGGACACTTCCTCGAATTGCCGACCGGTCAGTTACTGTTCACCGATTTGAGCTCGGATGTGGAGGTGTTTACCCCCAGCGGCACCTACAATCGGGCTTGGCAGCCGACGATCTCCTCTGTTCCAACCAGAATCACTCGAGGGAAATCATTTGTCATCCGCGGAACTCAGTTTAATGGTTTTTCCCAGGGAGCCATGTACAACGATGATTTTCAGGACGCCACGAACTATCCCCTAGTCCGCATTGTGAATGAGGCCACGGGAGACGTTTTTTACTGCCGGACCCACGACCATAGCACCATGGCGGTCGCGACCGGCAGCCAGCCCGTATCCACGCATTTCGATGTGCCGGCAAACATGGAGACCGGGCGCAGCAAGCTCTATGTTGTAGCAAATGGGATTCCGTCGGCCCCCGCCGTGATCACGGTCCGCTAAAAGAGTGTGCCTGGGCGGAGCACGCCGCGCACGAACCAGGAAGGCAAGCATCGAATCATGATCCGAACTTCGACGTTCATAAAAACCATCGTGATGATCATGGTTTGCGCGGTTGGTGCGACTGCGGCGACCAAGAACCATTACGTTTTGACCAATGACGATCTGTCCTCCGCGTTTCCCAACAGTGCCACGTTTTACACGGTAGGGGCGCGCGGGGCCCTCACTCAGACGGCAACCGTGTCAACCAATGGGAACGGAATCGGTGGAGGCTTCTTCGGAATGAAGCGGATCGTCGTGTTCAGCAGTGACAAGACTGACTGTGCTTACGCTTCCAATGCTCAAAGCGGCGACATCGTGGGGATTCCCATTCAAACCCTAAAGGCGAACCGTCCCACCAGAGGCTCCAAGAATGACGGCGGCACATCGAATGGCATCGGCTTGGCTATGAACGCCAAGTACCTGTATGCCAGCTTCACCGATTCGAGCACAATCGGAACGTTTCAAGTGAAGCCGGGCTGCAAAATTGTCTTTGTGAGTGACATCAACGTCGGCGGCCTGCAAGGCGGTGTGATCGACGGAATGGCCGTACACGGCAACCTGCTGGTTGCTACCTATGGGGATGGCTCCATCGAATCCTTCGATGTTTCAGCAGGAGTGCCGGTGTCGAATGGGGATGAACAGAATTCCACCGGTTCGCGCGGTGGCAATGCCTATCCAAATGGGATCGACATCACGCAGGATGGACACTACGCCATCTTCGGCGATACCGCTACATCGACAATAGTCGAAGTCTCAGATATTTCTTCGGGCAAGTTGACTCCGACGGTTGTCTATCATTTGGGAAACGGAATCAGTTCCAGCAATATCCTGCTGAGCCCGGACGAAACGTTGCTCTACATAAGCAACACTCAGGGTTACAACATCACCGCTGCTTTTTTTGATAAAGGCACTGGTCAGCTTTCAAAAGGTTGCGTCTCGAGCAATCTCAAGGGCTTCGTCACAGACTGGACGTATCTCGGAGCTTTGGCCTTGGAGAACACAACGGGCACTGGAGGAGTGGTGTACGCTGCCGAGTTTGGCGCTCCGTCCTCCATCGCAGAAATTCAGGTGACATCGGCTGGCGGGAAATGCACCCTCAAGGAATCTTCGAAATCACCCGTCACGGATCCAGACAGTCCCGGGTTGTTGTCGATTGGAGCTTTTCCGCCCCGGCGGTTCTAGTCCACTGAAATTACCGGACCGGGGATCAGACTATTTTGCGGCTGAGCTTGGTCGAAGCCAACCAAGGGTTCCCAGCCATTGGTCTGCAGAAGCACCAACGTGAAGCTGGAAACAACCGTAAAAGTGCTCGGTGGACCACTCAGTGCAGGTTGCCCGACTTTACCAGCGCCTTCGCTCGGGCAAGTTCCGGCCGGTTCGAGTTTATCCCGTTCTCGCAATTCTTCAGCAATTGCGTATAGTACCTGGCCGCCTTCTCCGTTTGATGAGTCAACTCCGCAGCCCTGCCAGCTCCATACAGTCCGTTAAAACGATTGGGATCAACCTTCATCGAATTCTCAAACTCTGCCAGGGCTTCCGCCGGCCGGTTCATCTCGAGCAGCATGTCTGCGAGCATTTCGCGCGCCGGCAATTCCACTTCGCCCTTGCCTTGAGCGTCTTGCTGATCCGCAACCGCCCGCAGCAATCCTAAGGCGTCGTCGTCTTTTCCCTGGACAAACGCGAGCCAGGCATGCGCCTCGTCGCGCTTGGTGCTCATATACTTGGCCCGATACGAGTGTGATCCTTGCTTGGTGGCTTCAAGCAAAGAGTCATACTGTTTGACGGCCTGTTGAGTCGCGTCGACGTCCCTTAGGTGTCCGGCAGCAACCGCCCGCGCCCAATACGTGATTGCTTGGTTGTAGGTCTCGGCGCTCGGATCGGGCTGCAGGGCCTCAGCAGCCTTCCAATTGCGACGTTCGAGACAAAGCATCGCAGGGGAATTGGCGCGAGTCCGGTTGACATAATCGACCAAGTTCTTATCGACCTGCTCGAAGCCAATCTTGGCCTGCTCCGCGACCATTTCTTCCGCGTTCTTGTCGTCACCGATCTGGAGATAGGCATACTCCAGAAATTCCATCGCATGCAACTGGTTTTCTGCGCCCACGTGTATGGCCGGATCCCGGGCGGCTTGCAGCGATGCGAGATTGGACTGGATATCCTCCTGCCAGAGCCCGAGGCGGGCAAAAATGTGGGAAGGCATGTGCAGCGCATGTGGGGCGGCGGGCGCAATTTGTGCATAGCGCCGCGCCGCGTCAAGTCCCATTGGCGCCAGTTGCGGCGCATCGGCCGCATGGATCAGATAGTGAGCAACTCCAGGATGGTCGGGATTTTCCCGAAACACCTGGTTCAGGATTCCAATCGCCCGTTCAGCGTTCGCCAGCGGGTCTTGGCTGTCCGGGTCATCCCAAGTGAGCAGCGAGAGCCCGTAGAATACCGCGGCCTCCTGATCATCAGGGTACTTCTTGTAAACCTTTGCCATGGTCTCCGAAAATTCGCGGTTGCGCGTGTCATAGTCGCGTTGGTCCGCACGATAGAAGACCGCGAGGGCATCGACGTAGTCTCGTTCCCGCTGCGTTTTCGGACGGAGTGCCCGCGCTTTCTGTACCAGTTCCCGGCCTTGCTTCATGGCGGAATCTGTTGGCCGGTACACCAGCGGACGATACAGACCGATGGCTTCACCCCACAATGCCATGGCGCATGCGGAATCATGGGCAGCGGCTGCCTTAAACTGATCCTCGGCAGCGTCGAACAAAAAGGAGTGCAGGAGAGCAAGGCCGTGTTCGATTGCTCTTTGTGAAGCTTTGGAGCAGGAAGTCGAGAACGAAACCACGCCCAAATTCTGGTTGACATCCACGGGGTGCTGACCTTCATCCGCGAGAAGAGCGCAGGCATAGAGGCTCACCAGAAGAGCGG
>Ga0187816_10000733_pt1 | contig 10015 bp, 9 predicted proteins | sample NC_wetland_sal_i_16_FD_132960 | JGI IMG/M metagenome (GOLD analysis project Ga0187816, IMG submission 132960) | Wetland sediment microbial communities from Neuse River Estuary, North Carolina, USA - SO4_1 | ecosystem: Environmental > Aquatic > Freshwater > Wetlands > Sediment | place: USA: North... | reverse complement strand
TCCCCGCGCAGATGGTGCTCCGCTCGGTGGGGTACCAGAGCGTCCCGCTGCCCGGCGTGCCGTTCGACTCACGGGCCTATGTGGTCCCGAACGCACAAGGCCGCGTCCTGGGCCCCGACGGGTCGCCGCTGCCGGGGGAGTACGTGGCCGGCTGGCTGAAGCGCGGCCCGACCGGCGTGATCGGGACCAACAAGTCCGACGCCGCCGAGACCGTCCGCAGCCTGCTCGAGGACCTGGCGGGCGGCCCGGGCGCCAGTGACGTCCAACTGCCCCGCGCCGGTCTGCTCAAGTTCCCCGACGCCGACAGCAATGCGGCCGTGGCGGCCGAGCATCAGGAGGAGTGGCCGCTGGCGGGCGTGCTCGCCGGGCGCGGGATCAGACCCGTTTCCTACGCCGAATGGCTCCGCATCGAGACCGCGGAAGCCGACCTGGCCAAGGCCCTCGGCCGTGGCGAGCGCGTCAAGTTGCCCAGCAGCGACGCCATCTGGTCCGCCTGCCGCCCTAGCGGTTAGCGCGGCGGCATCTTCATTGCGGCGCGGGTATCTCGCCGCTCATTCAGACGTGCCCTACCTGTCAGCGGAGGTTCACGCTCATCCGCGACGCCCGCGGCCATCCGGCCGGCGCCGCCGCGGTGCTGGTCCCGCCCGCCGTAGGCGACCCGCCGCTGTTCGACCTCTAGGAGCCGGGTGTCGACAAGACGTCGGCGCCAGGTCTCTCCCGACCGGAATGTCACTGCCCGCCCGCATCATGGACCCGAAGGCGGGACGGCCACGGTGGATGACGGAGGCAAGGCGGAATGACTGACCACAATGGCGTCCTGACGATGCAGCGGCTGCTGCTGGCCGGGGCGCTCGGGATGACCATGGCGCGGAAGGCGGCGGCGATCCTGGAGGGCGAGCCGGGCTCTAGGATTCCGGGCGGCCCGCCCCAGCCGCCCGAGGGCGCGGTGCTGCGGGCGATCCTGGACGCGGCCAACGAGTGCCTGGGGCACTTCGACGACCGGCCGCCCGGCGAGCGGTGGTGCGATGCGCTGCTCCAGCTGCTCGACCTGGCCGCCTTCGCCGCCGACCTGGGCGCGCCGGCCAGCTAGTCAGCTCCTCGACGTCTGCGAGCCGAGCAGCGACACCGCCTGGCCGCTCCAGAGCAGCTGGAAGTCCCGGTTGCGCCGCAGCGGAACCGGCTCATCCGTGGCGACGCTCATAGCGGCCACGATACGTGCGGACCACGGGCCGCGGGCCAGCGAGCGGACCGGGGGAAATCGCCCGAAGGGACGAAAACAGGGTTAACCCGCTCGCACGCGGGGGATCGTCACAGGCAAAGCCAGATGGGGTCCGCGATGACGAGGTACGGCCATATCGGGTGGCGCGTGATCGCGGTAGTGGCCTTCGCGGGAACTGCCGCACTCGCCGTCACTCTTACCCACGTTCCGGCTCACCCCGCCGAGGTGACGCTGTCCTCGAACCTCACGCAGACCCCCTGCGCCACGTCGGGGCTCAGGGCGTGGGTCGGACTCGGGACGACGGGTTCGCCGCCGGGGACCGGCCAGCGTCCCCAGCTGGCCGCGGGTACCACGTACACCCTGGAGTTCACCAACGTCTCCTCCCACGCGTGCCGCCTGTACGGCTATCCCGAGGTCACGGCCTACGCGAACGCCCAGATCGGCAGCGCGGCCGTGGATGACACCTCGGTACGCGCGCAGCCCGTCACCCTCGAGCCGGGGGCGACCGCGCACTCGGTCCTGCGCGTCACCGGTACCGGCCGTTTCCAGCCGAACGCGTGCCAGCAGGTGACCGCGCCCGAGTTGCGGGTCATGCTGCCGGACCAGGCCCGCCCCTCCTTCGTGCCGATCGACCTGGCGGCGTGCTCCAGGAAGGGTCTGGCGTTCATGAGCGTGCAGCCGATCCAGCCCAGGCCGGGCGTACCCGGGGCCGGATTCCCGATGCCCTGATCTGCCCGGGGGTGACACCACCGCTCGTTCGGGGAAAATGAGACTCATGGAAGAGCTGCCCGAGGAACGGTACCTAGACCGCGAGGAGAGCTGGCTCCGGTTCAACGAACGGGTGCTCGAGCTCGCGGAGGACGAGTCCGTCCCGCTGCTCGACCGGGTGCGGTTCCTGGCCATCTTCGCGAACAACCTGGACGAGTTCTTCATGGTCCGGGTGGCCGGGCTGGTCCGCAGGATGGTGGCCGGGTTCCCCGTCGAGGGGACCGGGGTCCGGCTGCCCCGCCAGGTGCTCGAGAACACCCTGGACCTGGCGGGCCAGCTGACGGTCAGGCACGCCCGGGCGTTCAGCGAGCGGATCAGCCCCGAGCTGACCGAGCGGGGAATCGAGATCCTGCGCTGGAAGGAATTGTCCGCCCGCGAGCGCGACACGCTCAGCGAGCTGTTCCGGCAGCGCATCTACCCGGTGCTCACCCCGCTGGTCGTCGACCCGGCGCACCCGTTTCCGTTTATCTCCGGGCTGTCGCTCAACCTGGCCGTCATCATCGCCGACCCGAGGACCGACAGCACGATGTTCGCCAGGGTCAAGGTGCCGCCGCTGCTGCCGAGGTTCCTCGCGATGCCCGAGAAGCGGTACGTGCCGATCGAGGACGTCATCGCGGCGCACATGACCGACCTGTTCGGCGGCGCGGAGGTGATCGAGCAGCACGCGTTCCGCGTCACCCGGATCAGGGACCTGGAGGTGGACGAGGACATCACGGAGAACCTGCTGCAGGCGATGGAGCGGGAACTCGTCCGGCGCAGGTTCGAGCCCGCGGTCCGGCTCGAGGTCGAGGACACGATGTCCGCCGACGTCCTGGACAAGCTGGTCACCGAGCTCGCCATCGAGCCTAAGGCGGTGTACCGCGTGAACGGGCCCCTCGACCTGAGCGGGCTGTCCGCCATCGCCGACCTGAGCATCGGCGAGCTCCGCTACCCGGCGTTCGTCCCGTCCAACCGGGCCGTGGCCAAGGACGCCAGCATCTTTACCGCCATCGGCGAGCGCGACATCTTGGTCCAGCACCCGTACGACTCGTTCGCCGCCTCCGTCGAGCGGCTGATCCAGGAGGCCGCCGAGGACCCGCGCGTCCTCGCGATCAAGCAGACGCTGTACCGGACCAGCGGCCAGTCGCCGATCGTGGACGCGCTCATCGAGGCCGCCGAGGCGGGCAAGCAGGTCGTCGTGGTCGTGGAGATCAAGGCCAGGTTCGACGAGCGGGCGAACATCACGTGGGCGCGCAAGCTGGAAGAGGCGGGCTGTCACGTCGTCTACGGCTTCGTGGGCCTGAAGACGCACTGCAAGATGGCCCTGATCGTGCGCGAGGAGACCGACGGGTCGCTGCGCCGGTACTGTCACCTCGGCACCGGCAACTACCATCCGACCACGGCCCGGTTTTACGAGGACTTCGGCCTGCTCACCGCGGATCCCGCGGTCGGCGAGGACGTCACCGCGCTGTTCAACCACCTCACCGGGTACAGCCGCCCGGGCTCGTACAACCGGCTGCTGGTGGCGCCCGAAGCGATGCGGAACGGCATCGTGAGCCGGATAGACGCCCAGGCCGAACGCCGGCGGGCGGGCCGTCCGGCCAGGATCGCGTTCAAGTCCAACGCGCTCGTCGACGAGGTCGTGATCGACGCGCTCTATCGGGCCTCTCAGGCCGGGGTGCCCGTGGACCTGTGGATCCGCGGCATCTGCGCGCTGCGGCCGGGGATCCCGGGGCTGTCGGAGAACGTCAGGGTCCGCAGCGTGCTCGGAAGGTTCCTCGAGCACTCGCGGATCTACGCGTTCGGGGTCGACGGGGATGAGGACGCGGAGGTCTGGTTCGGCAGCGCCGATATGATGCACAGGAACCTGGACCGGAGGGTGGAGCTGATCGTGCAGGTCACCGACCCGGCCCACCAGCGGAGGGTGCGGCAGTTCATGGAGCTCGGCATGGATGACGGCACCTCGTCGTGGTGGCTCAACCCGGACGGGTACTGGACGCGGCACAACCGGGATGAGTGGGGGAACCCGCTGCGTGACGTGCAGGAGACGCTGGTCGGGGAACGACGGGTCCGTTCGGCCGATGAGCCGGGCTTACGGCCCGGCCCGGGCGCGCCATGCGGCGGGGCGCCCGGTGAACGTCGCCGGTGAGTGACCTGATCCTCGCGGCGGGGGCGCTGGTGTGGCGGGACGGCACGTCCGGGGCCGAGGTCCTGCTGATTCACCGGGCGCGGTACGACGACTGGTCGCTGCCCAAGGGAAAGCGCGAGCCGGGCGAGCACCTGCTGCTCACCGCGGTACGGGAGGTCTGGGAGGAGACCAGCGTCCGTCCCGTGCTCGGCCCCAGGCTGCCCACGACCGAGTACCTGGCCGCCGGGCGGCCCAAGCGGGTCGACTACTGGTCCGCGGCCGGCCCGGACAGCCGGGCCGCGGCCAGCCACGAGATCGACGCCCTGTCCTGGGTGCCGCTCGCGCAGGCCGCCGGCCGGCTGAGCTACGCGCACGACGCCACCGTGCTGGCCGCCCTCCGGCCGCGGCCGACGGTCCCGCTGATCCTGCTCAGGCACGCCTCGGCGGGCCAGCGCACGGCGCACCCTGACGATGACGCCAGGCGCCCGCTGGACGCCGAGGGCGCGATCGACGCGCGGCTGCTGGCCGGCCTGCTGGCCTGCTTCGCGCCCCGCGCCCGGGTCCTGTCTTCGCCGGCGCTGCGGTGCCTGGAGACGGTGCAGCCGTTCGCGGCGAACTTCGGCGAGTCCGTCGAGGCTGAGGCCGCGCTGGCGGCGCCGCGCCGACCCTCCGACTCATCTTTGAGCCGAACGAGCGTTGGTGACTCACTCGCGTCCCTCGTGCGTGACCTGGTGGCGGCGGACCGGCCGGCGGTGGTCTGCCTGCACCGGGAGAACCTGCCGCAGGCGCTGGCCGCGGCCTGCGGGGCCCTCGGGGCGCCCTCGGCCGTGCCCGGCCATCCGGAGCTGCCCAAGGGCGGCTTCTGGGTCGTGCACGCGGCCTCGGGGACGCTGGCCGCGCTGGAGCGGTATGACCTCCGCGAACCCGAGGAGGCCCCGGATGCCGAGATGACTCTCAGGACGACTCCTGAGTAACGGAGTCATGCCCGGCCTCGCGGTCCTCTGCAGTATCGTGGTCCCCTTTGGTCCCGAGGTCCTCTATTATCTCAATCTTCTCGCTCGTCCCAAGGTCATCTCTAGCCTCAGAGTCTTCCTCGATCTCAGAATCCTCGTGGACCACAGAGTCAATCTCGGTCACAGAGGACTGCTCAGCCTCGGAGTCCTCCGTCTCCGAGGTCTCTGAGGCCTCTGTCGTAACCGAGAGAGCTCGGTGGCGGCGGCGTACGACGCGGCGGATGATGTAACCGGCCAGCAGGACGGCGAGGACGAGGAGCGCGTACAGCCCGAACCGGTTGATGTTGCGGTAGATCGTGCCGATGGCGTCGCCGGCCAGGTACCCGACGCTCACCCAGGTGGCGACCCAGGCGCAGGCCCCGAGCACGTTGAACCAGGCGAAGGTGAGCCAGCGCATCTGGGTGACGCCGGCGATGATGCCGTTGGCCTCGCGCAGGCCCACGATGTACCTGGCGATGACCACGACGATGCCGCCGTAGCGGGAGACGATCGCCTCGGCCCGGTCCAGGTGGTGCGGCTTGATGAATACCCATCTGCCGTAGTGCAAGACCAGCTCGCGCCCGGCGAACTTGCCGATCAGGTAGCCGATCTCGGCGCCGGCGATCGCCGCGGCGACCGCGACCACGCCGACCACGACGACGTTCAGCCCGGCCCGGCCCGTGCCCGCGAAGATGGCGCCCCCGATCATGGCTAGCTCGCCGGGGATGACCGGGACGCCGATGTTCTCGAGCAGGAGCAGCAGGGCGATAGCCCCGTAGCCGTAATGATCGAGCGGGCCGGCCAGCGAGTTCAGGAACCCGGGCAGAGGGTTCGCGCTAGCCAGAGTCTCCATGCTCAGTGTCTCCCGGGTCCGGCGGCTTGCTCTTCCCGGCGTTGAACGCCTCGGCGACAGGACCCGCGGTGAGCTCGACCTGCCAGGCCCTAGCCCCGTACGACGCCAATGCCGCGCCCACCGTTTCCGGGTCGCTTGGCTGCGGGGGATCCCAGCTAAGCCTGCGCAGCACGTCGGGGGAAAGCAGGTTTTCGACAGGTAGCCTACTGGCCTCGGCGATGGCGGTGACCACGGCACGCGCCGCGGCCAGGCGCGCGGCGGCGGCCGGGTCGCGCTCGGCCCAGCGATGCGCGGGGGGCGGCCCGTTCGGTATCGCGCCGCCCGCGGCATCGGGCAGCTCGCCGTCGGCGCTGGTCCGCGCGCGGTTGATCGCGGCCAGCCACTCGTGCTCATGCTTTCTGGCCTGGCGGCTCGCGAACCCGCCGATCCGCATGAGCTGCCCGGTGCTGACCGGAAGCGACCTGGCCGCCTCGATGATCGACGTGTCGGGCAGGACGCGCCGCGGCGACAGGTCCGCGGCCTGGGCGATCTTGTCCCTGGTGATCCACAGCTCCCGGACGACGGCGAGCGCGCGCCGCGATTGCACGCGGTGGATCCCGGACGTGCGCCGCCACGGGTCCGCCCGGGCCGTCACGGGCTTGGCGGCGAGCGCCGCCGCGAACTCCTGGCGGGCCCACTCGGTCTTGCCCTGCTCGGCGAGTTCCTCGGCCAGGGCGTCGCGCAACTCGATCAGCACCTCGACGTCGAGTGCGGCGTACCGCAGGAGTTCGGTCCGCAGGGGGCGGACCGACCAGTCGGCCGCCGAATGACCCTTCTCCAGGTGGAACCCGAGCACCTCCTCGACCAGCGTGCCGAGGGCGACCCTGGGGTACCCGAGCAGCCGGCCGGCCAGTTCGGTGTCGAAGAGCCGCCCGGGTCGGAAGCCGATCTCGGCGAGACAGGGCAGGTCCTGTGACGCCGCGTGCAGGACGGCCTCGGCGTCGGCCAGGGCGGCGTCAACGCCGGAAAGGTCGGGACAGGCGGTCGGGTCGATCAGGACCGTCCCGGCCCCGGCCCGCCGGAGCTGGACCAGGTACGCGCGTTGCCCGTACCGGTACCCGGAGGCTCGCTCGGCGTCGACCGCCACGGGGCCTTCACCCCGGGCCAGCCGGTCCGTGACCTCGGCCAGTGCGGCGCTGGTCTCGACGACGGGAGGCAGGCCGTCCCGCGGCTCAAGGAGCGGAACGGACCCTTTGCCCTCGTGGGGCCCGTCGTACCTGCCGACCTCAGCGTCTGCGCTCACCCGTGCCCCGGCGGCCGCAACGCGCGGGTACCCGGCGGTTCCAGGCCGGCCGCGGCCGACAGGCAGTCGCACCACGCCGCGATGTGCGCGGGCAGGTCAAGGACGTCCAGGTCGACCTCGCCCGGGCCGTTGGCCCGGGCCGTGCGCCCGGCTCGCTTGCGCGCCGAAGAGCCGGTGGTCCGGCCTGGGCCACCGGGGGGCGCCGGGGACCAGGAGGCGCGCAGCTCGAACCCGGTGAGGGGCAGTTCGTCCCGCTTGGTGCCGAACCCCTCGGTGATGACCCTGGTCACCGTGCCGCTGCTCTGCGCGTAGCCGGGCACCTGGTGATCCAGCGCCTCGGACAGCCAGCTCCACCCGACCTCGCCGAGGAGCGGATCGGCGGCGATCTCCGGCTCCACCTCGGCGCGGATGTACGCCACCAGCCTGAATACGCCGTCCCAGCCTTCCTGGCCGTCCGGGTCGTAGAGCAGCACCAGCCGTCCCCACGCGACGTCCGCGTCGTCGCGCTGGACCGCGGCCGCGATGGCGGTGGCGTAGGGGGCCAGCCGCTTGGGAGCGGGGACGTCCTCGAAGGCCAGGTTCCGGTCGGCAAGGTCGTCACGGCCCTGCTGGAACGCGGCCACCGCGGCGGCGAACGTCGCCTCGGCTGGACTGCCCGCGCTGTGCGTGGCTGTATCTGCTGCTGTCAGCGGGGCGGTTTCCGCTTCGGGGCCGGAGGCCGCGCCCGGGCGCCGTGCCGCCCCCGATCGCGCGGTACGCCGATTCCCCGGACCGTCACCCGGCTTCATGACCCGAGCGTACGTGTCACTCATATGCTTCTCGCGCGAGGGGCGCAAAGGTTCATGCCCGAACACCGTGTTTCATGCAAGTTCGACCGATTCAGGTTCAGCCTAGAACCAGTACGGATCAGGTAGGTCGGTTACGCGGCCCTGGACGCGGGCTCGCTGGTCACGAGTTCGGCCAGCGGGAGGCCGATGAGCAAGGCGTCGCCGCACACGGTGCAGGCCCATTCCGGGCAGTCGCCATCCCCTGTGTCCGGGCAGCCGCCCGCCTCCGCGTGAAACTGCTCGAATAGTCGCTCGTCGCTGCATCCGGTGCAGTACCGGGTCAGATGCGTCATCCTGGCGACCTCCTCCTTGCGGTTCAGCACGGACTGCGCAGGGTTGAAAGCAATCTGATGCCGATAGTGACATGCTCGCGCGCTCGCCCGTGGGATCTCGGGCGGCGTGTCTGCCGTCGGTCCGGACCTCTCATATCGGGCACGCTCATGTGAGACGATCCCTGACGTGACCGTAGTCCCGCTCAAGTCCCCTTTCCTGCAGGCTTGCCGGAGGGAGCCCGTTCAACGTACGCCCGTCTGGTTCATGCGGATGGCGGGCCGCTCGCTGCCCGAGTACCGCAAGGTCCGGGAGGGCGTCTCGATGCTCGATTCGTGCACGCGCCCCGACCTGATCACCGAGATCACCCTGCAGCCCCTGCGCAGGTACGACGTGGATGCGGCCATCTTGTACAGCGACATCGTGGTCCCGCTGCGCGCGATCGGGATCGACGTCGACATCAAGGCGGGCATCGGCCCGGTGGTGGCGACCCCGGTCCGGACGCCCGCAGACCTGGAGCGGCTGCGCCCGCTGGATCCCGGTGACGTGCCGTACGTGACCGAGGCGATTCAGATGCTCGTCTTCGAACTCGGTGAGCGCCCGCTGATCGGCTTCGCGGGCGGGCCGTTCACGCTCGCGTCCTACCTGGTGGAAGGGGGGCCGTCCAAGAATCACGATCTGACTAAGGCGCTGATGTACGGCCACCCGGAGCTGTGGCACGCGCTACTCGGCCGGCTGGCCGACATCACGATCTCGTTCCTCCGGGTCCAGGTTGCAGCGGGCGCGTCGGCCGTCCAGCTGTTCGACTCGTGGGCCGGGGCGGTCAGCCCGGACGATTACCGGCAGGCCATCCTGCCGCATACCAGCCGGATCTTCGCCGCGCTGGAATCCTTGGACGTGCCGCGCATCCACTTCGGGGTCGGAACGGGCGAGCTTCTCGGGCTGATGGGCGAGGCCGGGGCCGACGTGGTCGGGGTCGACTGGCGTATCCCTCTGGACGAGGCCGCCCGGCGGGTCGAGCCGGGCAAGGCCCTGCAGGGCAACCTGGACCCGGCGATCCTGCTCGCTGGATGGGAGGTCATCGAGGAGCGGGCCAGGGACGTGCTCGCGCGCGGGCGCACCGCCGAGGGCCACGTGTTCAACCTGGGGCACGGCGTGCTGCCGGAAACCGATCCCGGCGTGCTAGCCAGGCTTACCGACCTCGTGCACGAGGAATCCGCGCACCCACTCGCCTGAGCGCGCTGGGCCCTGGTCAGGGTGTCCAGTGGAGTCAGGGTCTCCAGTGGGCGATGAAACCGAGGTAGCGGTCGGCGATCTCGCGGCGCGCGTTGACCGCCGCGCTGTCGGTGGCGCCGAACGCCTCGTACCGGCTCAGCACGTCCTCCCAGATGCTGCGCCCGATCGCGAACCCGACGAACGCGTCGACCTGGCTGGCCACCTCGAGCCAGTGGTCCAGCCGCTCGGCGGGCGCGTCGCGGCCCAGGACGATCAGATCGGCCGTGCGTCCGCCCGCCTTGGCCTGCGCGGCCACCTGCTGCGCGGCCTCGACGGTCTCCAGGCCCTCGACCTTCCATAGCGTCGGCTCGACGCCGTGCGCCTGGTTGTCGGCGATCACCTGGGCGACCAGGCCGGGGCGGAGGTCGTGGTCGTACACGCCGGCGTCGTGGCCCGCCTGGGCCAGCTGGGCGTCCGTGGCG
>Ga0187816_10000731_pt1 | contig 10025 bp, 9 predicted proteins | sample NC_wetland_sal_i_16_FD_132960 | JGI IMG/M metagenome (GOLD analysis project Ga0187816, IMG submission 132960) | Wetland sediment microbial communities from Neuse River Estuary, North Carolina, USA - SO4_1 | ecosystem: Environmental > Aquatic > Freshwater > Wetlands > Sediment | place: USA: North... | reverse complement strand
TGCGAGGCCGAGACAAAAACCCGCCTGTGAGTGACAGTGGAGATGACAGATGGTGTAGAAGAAATGTGACCCAATAAGGCAGTCACCTCAGCGTTAGAGCGCTGGTCAAGTGGACTCACCCCGCTGGCCAGTTCGAGCGCCTGTGCGAAGAGTTGTACGCTTGCATAGCGATCCTTCGGATCCTTCGCCAGCGCTTTGAGCACCACGTCTTCGACCGCTTCAGGGAGGGAAGGGTCCTTCTCGCGCAAATGGGGCGGCGGGTCCGACACTTGCTGATAGGCAAGCTGCCAATGTGGTCCTTCAAAGGGACGTCTCCCGCAGAGCCATTCGTAGACGACGATGCTGAGCGCGTACTGGTCACTGGCAAAGCCGGGCTTGCCACGAATTTGCTCAGGAGCCATGTAGGGCAGGGTGCCAGCCATCTCCTGGGTGCTCAACTCTTCGGGCGATGGAGACAGCAACGAGATGCCAAAATCGCTGAGCAGCACTTGCTGGTCCTGGCCCAGTAGCATATTCTCCGGCTTGACATCACGGTGGATCACTGCGACGTCTTAAATAAACATGCTCACCCAGGTACACCTGTGCGAAGCCCCCTCGTCCGAGCAACCGCAGGAGGCGATAGTTGCCTAACTGTTGACCCACACGATCTGGCATGGCTGAAACTCCTAACACAGACTCGAGCGCTCATACCTGGTGGAACACCCCATATGCTATAAACGCCGCCTCACCTGATTTTTCTAGCATCAAGAAAACGATCTAGCTCATCTATTACAGTATACCATACAGCGTGCATGGAGACCGAGAGCAACCAGGAAACGAGGGGCGCAGCATCGGAGAAGCACCTCAACATTTTTCGCAGAAGATGTGTTATACTCTATATAGCCATTCACCTTGAGTCAGACGAGGAGGCACCCCGTGGAGCAGAAGCCGCATGCTCACTATGATGAATTTGCAGAACAATTTACGTGTGTGCTGCATGAGCATTGGTCAGATATCCTCCAAGTTGTAAATCGCCAATCTCCCCGTATTGCGGCGCTGTTGCGAGTGGCAACGCCTTCGGGTTTGCAACGTGTGGATGGGGTCTGGCGTATACATGTCATGGCGGGGCGCGTGGCGCAACGTGAAAAATTGCACCAGCCTCGCGACAACGAAATTGTGGCCCAGGGGATACGATCTTATTTCCATCAAGCGGCGCAACTCAAGTTGCCTCGTGTGACTGTCGAGTTCGAGTTGTAGTCCCTGGGTTTTAGAAGGAGCCCTGTATGTCTACAGCCCAGCCTAAAGCAAGGCGACGTTTCCCTGGTTTAGATCCAGCAGCTCTGCAACACCCCTATGACCGGGCTGCACTGGGAGCTCTACAAAGAGTCCCCGGCCTGGATATCGTTGTGCGAAAGTTTATTGAGCTTTTCCCAGAGCGTGTAGCCTATATCCAGAATGTCGCACAGACTGTGCGTGCGTCCAAAACCCAATGTCCGCAACTCTATGCACAACTGCGCGAGGCTTGCGCGATACTGGATATGCGCGAGCCGGAACTGTATGTTGCTCAAACTCCAGTACCTAATGCCTGGACGAGTGGTCATAACCATCCTTATATCATAATAACCACTGGTCTGATTGATCTGATGAGCGAGGATGAAGTGCTGGCTGTGATTGCCCATGAACTGGGTCACATCAAGTCAGGACATGTGCTGTATAAGACGATGGCGCGTGGCATCAGTTTCTTGATCGCTATCGCTAGCGATTTGACGCTCGGTATTGGACGCCTGGTTGGAATGGGACTGGAAGCGGCATTACTGGAATGGGATCGGAAGTCGGAGTTCTCGGCTGATCGTGCCGGGCTGCTCGTTGTGCAGGACCCACAGGTGATGCTGACGTTGATGATGAAGCTGGCAGGTGGCACGCTCTTTCAACGTGACCAGATGAGCGCGTCGGAGTTCTTGAAGCAAGCGGACCTCTATGAAGAGGTAGATATGAACTTGCTCGACCGCATTTACAAAATGCTGCTGGTAACTGCTGTGAACCATCCTTTGACCATAGTGCGTGCGCGTGAAATCGTCAACTGGTCGGGAACCGGCGATTACAACGATATCCTGGATGGCCGTTATTCGCGCATGAGAGGGTTTGAGGATGGTAGTGTAAATGGTAACGGTAATTTGCCGTCGGCGGCTTCTTCGTGGTCTGAGGTGGTGTTGATAACCTGTCCGCATTGCGAACGCGAACAGACGAATCGGCGCTACTGTAGCCTGTGCGGGGGGATGCTCGCATGAGCACTGAGAGGCATGTTGCTAATCAGCGTCTCACGGGTTACCTGATGGTGATCACTGCCTCTTTGCTCTTCGGATTCAACGGTAATCTCTCACGGTGGCTCTTCGATAATGGTGTTACGCCCGTCACGCTGGTTGAGTTTCGCATGCTGATTGGCGGGGCATGTTTGTTAGCGGTGCTGGTGATAGGGCGGCGGAGTGAATTGAAGCTGCAACGCCGCCACTGGGGCTGGGTTGTGGCCCTTGGCCTGTCAGTTGCACTGGTGACTTACACCTACTTTGTCGCGATCAGCCGTCTGCCAATTGCCGTGGCGCTGGTGATACAATTCACTGCACCAGCCTGGATGGCGCTTGGGGAAGCGATCTGGTACAGGTGCGTGCCTTCAGTCTACGTGCTGGTGGCACTGGGACTTACTGTTGCGGGTGTTGTGCTGCTGACAGGTGCCTGGCGGCAGAGCCTCAATGGTTTGGACCCGATAGGGTTACTCTACGCCGGACTTGCTCTACTGGCTTTTATCGCCTACCTCTTGCTTGGGCGGCGTGTCGGTCGTGACCTGCCTTCGCTTACTTCTACTGCCTATAGCGCGGTGGTGGCCGGCGCATTCTGGTTGATTGTGCAACCGCCATGGGCGATTCCAGCCGATACGTGGACGCCGCAGCATCTCCCCTGGATCGTGATGGTGGGGATTGTGGGCATGGCGATTCCTTTTTCGCTTGTTTTTGCGTCGTTGCGCCGCATTGATGCTACGCGTGTGGGCATTGTTAGCATGCTGGAGTTGGTGGCGGCCGGGGTGATTGCTTATTTCTGGTTGGGGCAGCATTTGGATGTGTGGCAGATTGCCGGGGGTGTGGTCGTGCTGGTGGGTGTGACTATTTTGCAAATCGAGGCAAAGGTGGGATAAGGGAGTGTGCTTACCAACAGAGCCTGGAAGCCCACCTCCTACACCCAAACACATGACGTTCATCCGCCACTGACAGTGAGGATCGGTTTCGTAAAGGCGACTATGCCCAAATCGCTCTCCTGGTTCACGCATTGCACTAGAATCCGTCCACCGGGACCAAGAAAAGCATCAACATTATGCGTACTGAAGGGTGAAGATGGGGTAAGCGTAATAGCATCCCAGGAAGCGGTTTGCCAGTTATAGAGTGCCATATGTGCCGGATCGTTAAGTGACCTTCCTGGACTCGAATACGGTTGTGTCGAGCTATCCGACGGTTGGCTGAGCGTCACAAGTTGAATGTGTCCCTGTCCCAAAACGGGCACACTATATTCAAACGTCATCTGGCCCTTCATCAGCGCAAAGGAAACCGCCGATAAGCGTCGTATGAACACAGCATCTGCGTCCACCAACTGTCCCGGAGATACATCGGCTGGTAGGTTCACAGAGGCAGGGCCATATATAATATCGAGCGGAGATAGTAGCAGCGTCTCATGTACCCCGCCTGGATGGATTCCGTTGAGGGTAAGAGATCTCACTGTGTCTAGCGGCTGATCCGCCCAGCCAATCAAGGTAGCTGAAGATGCTGCGGCTCCTAAAGGCGCGAGGTTACATTGTAGCGAGTTGAGCAGGAACACGAGAAAGCTCACATGGCGTTGCCTTTCGCTCAATGATCGGTCTATGTCGTGATAGAACAGCCGATTGTACCCTGCAGGCAGTCCACCACTGCTCGTTGTCACCTGGCTCACCAGTGACCTACATGCTGGCAGACTGGCATTGGTCGATGAAACAGGCAACGGAAGCATGACACTGCTGGTTTGACCTGGACCCAGGGTACCGAGACGCATAATGCTGTGCGGCATCAACAAGTAGACATCACTAAGGGCGGTGGATAATGTATTGGTCACGGTTCCTACGAGTGCCCCATGTACTAGCATCAAATGAGAGGTGATTCTTCCTTGCACAGGAAGGTCTTGCTCCACCTGGAACGCTTCTAACGCGCTGAGGTCTACACCTGGAAGGTTCACATCCGTCCCATCTGAGCTGGCCGAGATAGTGGCCGGTTCCTGGTGCAGCACATAGTCAGCAAAGGGCTGGACAAGGGTGTTGTTGGGAAAATGCACCTGCACAGCCCCGTCCAAGGACACAAAAGGTACGTAGACGCCAACGTAGGAGGTACTATGAGCAAATCCCCCACCAGGGTCAAGCCGGATGATAGAGAGGCTATTGCTGAGCATTGATGTTCCTTGCTGATAGAGTGCTAGCCCGTAGTTGAACAGGGAGAAGATCACAATGGCACTCAAAGCAATACGCCAACTCCAGGTCCTGCGCTTGAACTTGCGGACAATGAGCAAACGCACAGGTCCAAGGATCATTATGTAACCCAGGAAGACCAGAACAAGAAACCAAGGAGTAGGAGAAGCATAGGGCAAGAGCGCGTGCTGCAATTTTGCCAGGGCATATGATGTGCCAACGCTGGGAGCAGGACCTATGTCAGAAGGCACAATTTGCTCGCCAAGGGAGCGAATCAGCATGCCTTTCCATAGAGCCATAGTATCAGACCAGCCAACGATTGGCTCAATGGTAGGATCGAAAGCGAGGTAGCAGATGCTGCCCTGACCGTGCTGAACCTGAACCAGTAAGGGAGTGGTGCCAGCAGACAGGATTATTCGCGCACCTGATTGTACCGTTGCCATACTCACCGGGACGGATGTCTGCAGCGTACCGGTGGCGGTATGAGACCCAGAAGCTTGAGCAGTCGGACCGCCGATAGGCAACAACTGCGTCCCGGCTGACAGGGTCCTCGTCCCAAACATTTTGACGGGCAGCAGATCAGCGGGCAGGGGGCCGAGCGTGCGTCGCCACTGAGAGCCACCAATCTCGATGAGCGCTCCTCCTTGATTCACCCAAGTTTGTAAGGCTCTCACTTGTTGGTGCGAAAGCCTGCTGGTCGTGAAGTTATCTAGTACAATCAGATTAAAGTTGGCCAGCACCGTAGCCATGGCTGGCATTGTCTGTGCGTCGAGAAATTGGACCAACAACGAGCCACCCTCGCTGGGCAACGAAAGAGCCTGCAGAGGACCAAAGCCTGTCGTCGGGTCCGAGAGCAGACCCACAAATACGTCCTCTTGCTGGAGTGCGTGCAGGGAAGCAGATTGCGACTGGACGACGTTCCCATGTTGGTCGAGCAACTGCACCGGAATACTGACAGTACCGAAAAGCGTATTGATGGGGAGATTCATGGTGACCTGTTGCTGTGTGCCATGAGGCAACATGATGTGCCGCTGATATGTTGAGACAGGGACTGCCGTGAAACCTGTGGCTTGCATGACCTGGCCGAGCGGATTACTGGTAGAGAGGGTACCACTGAAATTGGCCCCATTATTGCGCAGAGTAATGTGGATGGGCACCCAATCACCATTGCGATAACGCCCATCGAAGCCTGCGTTGACCTGCAATACAGGCTCGCTTGTCAGTCTGGAAGCATTCGATGCCATTGTCGGCTGGAAGGCCAGTGCACTGTCAGGAAACAGCAAAAAGCCTATAGTGAGTATCAGAGCCAGGCACAGGCTGTCGAACCTTCTAGCTGCACTACATAGCTGAAGACAGGTATGTGTTATAGTCTTGATTCTCTTTTCCTCATGTCTCATGTGTGAGACCTTTCATTCCCTGTCCCTCCAGGGTCCGAACAAGAGGTTGGGATAGTCACGTTTCAACAGCATCCACTTTCCCAGTTGTACCATACTGTGGAAGGAGTAGCAAGTATTTGGGCTAAAGCGCCCTACCGCATTGAAACAGAGGTAGCAGTTGACTTCAGAATTTGATACAATACATGTGTCTACAAAAGAGTCAGCGTGGACCTGATCAGATGAGCGTTGGCATCAATTTCGCAAAACAAAATCAGGAGGTAAGTACCGTGGCAAATAAAGAACAGAAGAAAACGCAGAAGGCCGCACCTAAGTCGAACAAACAGAAAAAACAGATGCAGAAAGAGAAAAAAGCCGCGAAAGCAAACTCTGGTGGCATCACGCTAAAGAAAGAGTAAAGTCCCGGAAACTCTTGACATGCTTGCTACAATGCGGGTAGAATGCCTTCCAAGATCGTACACACCTACTCATCACAGCAAAGTCCTATGCCTTGCCAGGTGAGGAGGATGAAAAGAAATGGGGGTTTGCATGCTGCCAATGTCTCCCGATGATGCAAACAGGCGTGAGATTGCCCCACACCAAAGGCATGAAGCCAAATCAAATGTGTTCGATCAGCAGGAGGACCAATGGGCCGTACTGCGGCATGAGGTGGAGGTGGAAGATATGAAGCAAAAGCACGAGCAAATTCGGCTGGGCCGTGGGCAGCGAGATACTGAAGAAGACGTCATTACTCCTCAATCCCCTGTCTATCCCCAACAACAGACACAACATCATGTCGATATCGTGGTTGCTGGTGTCGGCGGCGGGGGTATGAACGCTGTCAATCGCATGATTAGCACAGGAGTACGAGGAGTACGTTTCATTAGTATGAACACTGATGTGCAGGTGCTTTCTCTTTCAGAAGCTCCCACGCGCATCTGCCTGGGGCAGCACTATACGAGGGGCCTGGGTGCAGGTGGCAATGCTGCGGTAGGCACACGTGCAGCAACCGAAAGCGAAGAGGAGATTCGAACTGCATTAGACGGCGCCGATCTCGTCTTTATTGCTGCCGGTATGGGTGGGGGTACAGGAACAGGGGCAACTCCAGTCGTCACTTCCATTGCTAAAAAGCTGGGTGCGTTGACTATTGGTATTGTCACACTTCCATTTCCATTTGAGGGAACTCGACGACGGCACATTGCAGAAGCCGGTATAGCGGAGTTAAGTGCAGTGATCGACGCTCTTATCATCGTCCCCAATGACCGTTTGCTCTCAATTCCTGGGCATGATCGCAGCCTGGCAGATGCCTTTAAGCTTGCAGACGATGTGTTGCGTCAAGGAGTGCAGGGTATTGCTGAGGTTATTAATGTGCCGGGTCTGGTGAATGTTGACTTTGCCGATGTGCGTAGCGTCCTACAAGAGTCTGGCACCGCATTGATGAGTATTGGGCAAGGACAGGGGAGAAGTCGGGCCCAACGAGCAGCCGAAGAAGCCGTGGCAGGTGGTTTTCTCAATGTTACCATTCGCGGTGCGCAGCGCGTGCTCTTTAATATTAGCGGCGGCGAAGATATGACGCTCTTTGAGGTCAACGAGGTAGCAGAATGTATTGGCAGTGCCGTTGACGATACAGCCGATATCACTTTTGGTGCGGTCATCGACCCGACTCTGCACGATACCATTCGTGTGACGTTGATCGCTGCCGGAATGGAAGAGCGACGGTTGGCTCGTCGCACACACATGCAGGTCAGTCGCGCAGATCAATCGCGTTCTGTACCAGTTGATTCGACCCAGCTAACGCAGCCAACATCGTATATTGCACAAGTACCCACACCTCCGGTGAAGCCTGTACCCTCACCCGTTCCGCAGACGCGACTACCTGATCCACCTGCACGCCCACAACGCAGCTTAGACGACCTACGTGGTATCCTCAGCCTGGGGCGTCATAAGGAAACACCGCAGGCGGAAGAAGAGGTAGAAAAAGTGGATGTGCCACCCTTCTTGAAGAAATTTAAGTGATTTATCCTGGCGGGGATTGGACCGCCAGGTGAAAATGGATCATACAAGACACCACTCACTTCTTCTTAGCAGCGGCGGCATCATCGCTTGAGGAGCGACCTCGCTCACCGCCCTTCTTACCAATCCTGGAGTAAAATTCTGAGCCCTGCTGGCGCTTGGTGGACTCACCACCCTTTTTACCAATTTCGGCATAAAACTGCGGGCCGCGGTTCTCCTTGACCTTTTCTCCGCCCTTTCTGCCTATTTTGGCATAGAATTCGGGGCCATACTTTTCTCGTACAGCTTGACCACCATGCTTTGCCTTTTGCGACCCTGGTTCTGGTCCACGTTTATTGTTTGCCATAGAAGTCCCGCCTCTCTAATGCTCGTACATCCACATTTGCCCAACATACACTGCGGTGAGACATTCTACTAAGAGAACATCTCGCAGCATCCCTACTGGGACAGATGCTCCTGCGCCTGCGCTAAGCAGACGCCTGCAACATCGAAAAAACGCGGCAACATCCTCGCCGCCTGGTTCATAGCCAATCGACACAGGTAGCCTGATGACAGGGACTGGTGGGAGTTTTCTAACCAGTTACAGTGTAGCACAGTCCTACGAAATGAGCAAGCCAACAGCTAGCTGATTATCTGTCTATGATATAATGTAGCTACGCCAGGAGTTCCCACAACTCAAGCGCAAGTTGCCCAGCTTGTGGACAAACAGCTATTTCGTTGCCACGGTTGGCGGTGTCACCGAGGATCCACTCAAGCGATATGTGGAAGGACAAAAAGGCAAGTGAGAAAGGCTTTCAAGTACCGGCTCTACCCCACAAAGAAACAGGAGCAGACTTTGTTCTGGACGCTGGCCCGTTGCCGCGAACTCTACAATGCTGCATTGTCCGAACGGAAAGACAGCTACCAGGCACACCAACGCACCACGATTCTAGCAGGTGAGACACGAACCGTAGCCGCTACGATGGTTGCCCCACAGCGAGTAAGAACCGTCAGCTACTACGAGCAAAAGCGTGTTCTCGTCGAGATCAAGACGGAACTCAGGGAAGAATACCAGGAGATTCATAGCCAGGTCCTACAAGATGTGCTCTTGCGGCTGGATCGAGCGTTCAAAGCGTTCTTCCGACGTATCGCCAACGGTGAGACCCCTGGCTACCCCAGGTTTCAGAGCCGCAATCGCTACAGCAGCTTCACCTATCCCCAGGACGGCTACAGCCTCACCCGCGATAGTCGATTGACGCTTTCCAAGATTGGCTCCATTAAGATCACGCTCCATCGGCCAGTAGAAGGAACCATCAAGACAGCTACGATCAAGTACGAAGCAGGGCAATGGTATGCCGTATTCTCATGTGAGGTAGAAGCGCCTGAACCATCGCCAGTGGTAGAGAGTGAAGTAGGCGTAGACCTGGGCATCACCCACTTTGCCGCACTCTCGGATGGGACGTTCATCGAGTCACCCAGGTACTACCGTAAGGCACAAAAGAAGCTGGAGAAACTCCAAGCTGTCCTATCGCGCAAGAAACGTGGTTCGCATCGGCGCGAGAAGGCACGCAAAGCCGTGGCAAAGGCACACCGCAAAATCAGGAACCAGCGTCGAGACTTCCACCACAAAGAAGCCAGGAAACTGGTAGAGAACCAACAAACCATCGTGTTTGAGGAACTGGAGATCACCAATATCAGTAAGCGTGCCAGACCCAAGCAGGATAAGAACGGCACGTATCTACCCAATGGGGCAGCAGCAAAAAGTGGACTCAACAAGAGCATCCTGGATGCAGGTTGGGGGCAATTCCAACAGATTGTGACGTACAAGGCAGCATGCGCCGGTCGTACGGTCTTCCTGGTAGACCCCAAGTATACCTCTCAGGTGTGCTCGTCATGCGGCGCGGTTCGTAAGAAAGACCTCGATGAACGCTGGCACTCGTGCGAGTGTGGTTGCGACCTGGATAGGGATACAAACGCGGCCATCAACATACTCAGGCTAGGAAGGAGCCAACGTGGGGCAACCCGCGTAGAAGCCCCTTGTCTTTAGACATGGGGTACTTCACTCGATAACACATGAACAGTTTGCGCTATATACTATTCAGCGGTTTCTTTGTCGGGATATTGCTACTCCTGGCGGCCTGTGCTCCGCTTGCTAGTACGAACCAGGTACAACTGCAACCGACAGTGACCATTAACCCGTCGTT
>Ga0187816_10000730_pt1 | contig 10028 bp, 3 predicted proteins | sample NC_wetland_sal_i_16_FD_132960 | JGI IMG/M metagenome (GOLD analysis project Ga0187816, IMG submission 132960) | Wetland sediment microbial communities from Neuse River Estuary, North Carolina, USA - SO4_1 | ecosystem: Environmental > Aquatic > Freshwater > Wetlands > Sediment | place: USA: North... | reverse complement strand
GATCGTGCGGACATGGGGCGCAGGAGTCCTGCGCCCCTACGGGGAAGGCCATAGTGGCGCGGTCTAGGTCCAGGTTGCGGGGGGCGTCGCGGCGCAGGTCTATGCCGAAGAGCAGGGCTGCGTGTTGGTTGAAGGTGTGTAGGTAGGTGGCTTCGCCGCCTGTTACGGTGCGTTTTTCGGATTGTTGGATGAGGCCGTCGCCGAAGTTGGAGCGGAGAGTGAGGGCGTAATCGCGGAAGAAGGCGGCGAAGTTGAACTGGGATTTTTGGTTGAGCTTCCAAGTGTCCGCGAGGGCGACGAGAAAATTGTTGGTGCGATCGAGTTGACGATTGTCGATGGTGTCGTTGGGGACGGGGAATTGGATGGGGATCAGGCCGGGGACGAAGGAGAAACCGTAGTAGGCGAGGCCGTAGAGAGTGAGTTCGTGGCGCGCGAATTTGAACTGGCGATAACCGTTGAGCTTGTACTGCTGGCGGTGTTCGAGGCGATCGAGGAAACCGTTGCCGAAGGAGGCTTCGGCGGCGAGCCAGGCGTTGGTGGAGGGATTTTGCGGGCTCCAGCCAGCGGCGAGATCGATATCGCGGTAGTCACCAGTGAGTTGGACGAAATCGCGGAGGCGCTGGCGAGGAACGTAAGTGGAGGCGAGATCGATGGAGTGGTTGCCCTCGCGGACGTTGAAGGCGCCACCATCGACGGTGACGGCATCGATGACGGCGGGAATCAGGAAATTGGGATCGGAGTAACCGTTGCCGTGGGCGTTGGCGGGGAGATTGTTGGGGAAGAGGAAATTGCCGACCTGGAAGAATTGCGCGATGGGTTCGCCGTGATCACCGGCAACGCCTGGAGCGAAATATTGCGGGGCTTTGATGCCGCCGGAAGCGGTTTCGATGGGGAGACCGGGGATGGAGATGGGAGCGCCAGGGCGCCCGGGATTGGCGTCGAGGACCTGGTCGTGGATGACGACGGTTTGGGAGGGATCGGGGGCGAGCGACGAGGGAGAAGAAGCAACGACGGTGATGGATTGGAGGACGGGGGCGAGTTGCTGGAATTGGAGGATGAGGGATTTTTGCTCGGCGGGGGAGAGAGAGAAGGAAAGAGTGATGGGAGTGAAGGATGGGGAATCGGCGGAGAGACGGTAGCTGGCGGGAGGGATGGCGTTGAAATGGAAGAGGCCTTGGGGGTCGGCGGTGGTTTCGGCGACGGTGGAGTTGGCGATGTTGAGAAGCTTGAGATGGGCGTGGGGGACGGGGGCACCGCCGGGATCGAGGACGGTGCCGGTGAGTATGGCAGGAAGTTGATGAGCGGAGGTCATGAGGCAAAGGAGGTTTAGGAGATAAAGGAGGTGAAGGAGATGGTGGAAGAGGGAATGGAGAGTCGAGCGGAGCACGGGGAAAGAATGATAGTACACGCGGGAAAGAAGAGGGAGGTGTGTGTCAGCGACCAGTGACCAGCGACCAGCGACCGGGAGGAAAGAGTGGACGAGCCGACATTGGGAGACAAGACGCGATGGTTGAGATCGTTCGGCTATCCTTGTCGGATAGCCTCACGATGACAATGTTGGCGTGGGTTGGATGCCTGGTTAGGGCGATTGTTCTTGCGTAGGGATGTTGCCACGATCCCTCCACTGCGAACCGGCAAACTGCGCTGCTTCTTCGGTCGGGATGACAGATTTGTGCGCGGGGGTCGGGCTGGGTTGAAGTGGAGTCTAAACCCGGACCCTTAGACACCGAGAGAAACCCAAGAGCCCACGTGCAAGACCGGCCCGTGGGGCACCCGAGGGGAAAAGAAGACCCACCCTCAAAAAACGAGGATGGCGCACCCGGCGAAGAGAAAAACGAAACTCAAGAACACAGGCTGAAGCCTATGCTACGGCTACGGAAGAGTGCGCTACGGGAGATTGGCGTGGCGGACTAGATGGTGGAGGGTTTGCTGGTGGGGACTAGAGCTTCGATGGCTTGGAAGAGCTCGAGGGCTTGCAGGGGCTTGGAGATGTAGGCGTCCATGCCGGAGGCGAGGCAACGCTCTTTGTCGCCGACCATGGCATGGGCGGTCATGGCAATGATGGGGACGTGGCCGCCGGTGGATTGTTCGCGCGCGCGAATCGCAACGGTGGCTTCCAAGCCGTCCATTTCAGGCATTTGCACGTCCATGAGGATCACATGAAAGAAATCATTCGCTGATTTTTCCAAGGCCGCTTTTCCGGTTGCGACCACAACTACTTCGTGGCCTCTTTTTTCGAGCACACGCGCAGCCAAAAGCTGATTCACGGCGTTGTCTTCGGCAAGGAGAATTTTCAGCCGGGCGCGATTCTCGCGTAGAGTGTGTTTTGTGATGAATGGCTCTGGAGTGTCCGGGCCTTCCTTTTTTCCCAGCACAGTTTGGATGGTTTCGAGGAGATCGGCGCTCCTTACGGGCTTGGTGAGATAGGCGCGAACGCCCAATTCCCTGCAGCGGGCCGCGTCGCCACGCAAACCGCCGGAAGTGAGCATGACGAGAGGCGGCTTTGGCAAGTACGGATTGTTCTGCAAGAGCTTCGCGAAAGTGAAACCATCCATCTCCGGCATGTGCGCGTCCACGAGAATCAAAGAGAACAGAATGCTACGCGCCTTCGCCGCTTGTAAGAGCGCCAAGGCTTCCTTTCCACTTGCGCAGAGTGTGGGTTGCATCTCCCAGCCAAGGAGCGTCTCGCGGAGGATGCGGCGATTGGTGTGATTGTCATCGACGACGAGGATGGGAAGGCCGTGGAGTTTCTCCACGTCGGCCGGCTTGATCCTGGGGCGAGGATTCGTTTGCAACGCAAAGCATGCGGTGCAATGGAACGTGCTTCCCTTGCCGGGCTTACTTTCCACCCAGATGCGTCCATGCATCACTTCGAGGAGGCGCGAGGAGATGGTGAGGCCCAAACCGGAGCCACCGAATTTACGGGTGGTGGAGCTGTCTGCCTGAGTGAAGGGATGGAAGATGACATGTTGTTTTTCGGGCGGAATGCCGACACCGGTATCCGAAATGGCGAAATGGAGGAGCACTTGATCGGCGGTTTCCTTCTCCGTCTTCACGCGAACGACGACTTCTCCGCGTTCGGTAAACTTGATGGCGTTACCGACCAGGTTTGTGAGGATTTGGCGGAGGCGCGTGGGGTCGCCACGCAAGTCATCCGGGACATCCGCCAGGACCTGACAGGCGAGCTCGAGCCCCTTCTGGTGAGCGCGCAGGCTGAGGGAATTCATGACATTGCCGAGCGTGTCTCGTAAACGAAAATCGATGGTTTCGAAATCGAGTTTGCCGGCTTCGATCTTGGAGAAATCCAGGATGTCATTCAGGAGGGAAAGCAGGGAATCGGCGGAGAATTTCACGGTGGAGAGATACTCGTGCTGCTCGCGCGTGAGGTCGGTTTCCAGAGCGAGTTCGGTCATGCCAATGATGCCGTTCATGGGGGTGCGAATTTCATGGCTCATGTTGGCGAGGAATTCGCTTTTAGCGCGGTTGGCGGCTTCGGCGGCTTCCTTGGCCTGCTGAAGGCTGTCCTCCAATTCCTTGTGTGAAGTGATGTCGCGAAAAAACCAGACCCGGCCCAAGTATTCACCGCCCTGATTGCGCAGGGCAGCGGAGTGACGTTCGAGAGTCCTGCCATCACACAAGGCAATCTCGCAGTGATCGACGGCATCGGGGTCGCGGTAGAGCTCTTGGACGCGCTTCAGAAAGGATTCCGGATCCTTGGTCCGCTGGAGAACGGCGGCGAGGACGGGCTCATCGGGGCAACCTTCCACGGTGCCAGCAGAACCAGGTCGAACCGATTCAGGATCAATGCGCCAAAGATCGAGAAAGGGCCGGTTATGTGAAACGACGGTTTGCTTGTCATCGACAACGAGAATTCCGTCAGGGGAAGTATCGTAGAGTGCGCCCAGGGCGTAATGCGCAAAACTGTCCTTGATGCTTGCGCGGAGGTCGACTACGGCGGATTTCGTGGGGGGCTCTGGGATCATTGGAGTTCGCTTATCGGTGGGACGCGGGAGCCGCCCTGTTTCGTTGGTGCGATGGATGTTGCACTTCGGCACATAAGAATCCTTTGCGCGGGGGACATCGCCGCGTTGCGCAAATATGTGAGCAATTCGGGTGCCTGGATGGACGCGGGGCAGGCAGGAAGGGTCTGGCGCGTTGCTGATGAAAACGGAGGAAAGAAAAGAACTCACCACAGAGATAACAGAGGAGCCGCAGAGTTCACAGAGAAGAGGAATCCAAGACCCACCCTCGAGAGAAGTTCACAGTCGACAGTTGACAGTCGACAGTAAGGACAAGAAAACCCAGGACCCACCCTCAGAAGACGGAGGATGGGGCACCCAATGGAGAGGAGAAACCCAGGGAGGGAGCTTACAGCCACCAGTCGACAGCCGATAGTGGAGAAAGAAACCCCAAGACCCACCCTCAAAAAACGAGGATGGGGCACCCGAAGAGAAAGACAAAACCAAGAGCGGGCTAGTTGGGGAGGGGAGTGGAGGTGGTGGTAAGGGTGAGATGGAGAGAGAGGCCGTTGGGTGGTGGCTGGTGGGGAGCGAGGGTTGGTTGGCTGCCGCCTAGCCATAGGTCTATGGGGCCGGCGGGAACCAGGCGATGGCCGGTGGGGTCGACGATGCTTAGTTCGCGTGGAGTGAGGGGGAGGGTTACGGTTTTGGAGGCGTGCGCGTCCAGGTGGATGCGCTGAAAGCCGACTAGGGCGCGGATTGGGGCTCCCTCGACGTTGGGATGAGAGACGTAGAGTTGGACGACTTCGTCGCCGGAGATGGAGCTGGTGTTTGTGACGCGAACGGAAACGCCGATGGAGGAAGTACCGGGGAATTCGGATTGAGACGAAGCGGCAGCAGGGCTCGCGGACTCGCCCCGCGTTACAGGGGAACCAGCCTGAAGGTTGGCCACCACGAAATCGGAATAGGAGAACGTCGAGTAGCTTAGGCCGAAGCCGAAGGGGTAGAGAGGGGGTTCGTTCAGATAGCGATAGGTGCGGTTGAACATGGAATAGTCGGCGTAGGGCGGGAGTTGGGCTACGGATTTGTAGAAAGTGACGGGGAGACGGCCGGCGGGATTGTAGTCACCGGAGAGAACGTCGGCTACGGCGGCGCCACCTTCTTCGCCGGGATACCAGGCTTCGAGGATGGCGGCGGCGTGATCGTTGGCCCAGTTGACGGCGAGGGCGCTGCCGCTGGTGAGAACGACGACGAGCGGCTTGCCAGTGGCGGCTAGAGCTTCAAGGAGTTGCTGTTGCGGGGCGGGAAGGGTGAGGTCTGTGCGATCGCCACCGAAGAAGCCGGGATCGCTGGAATCGGATTCTTCGCCTTCGAGTTGCGCGGTGATGCCGACTACGGCGATGACGACGTCGGATTTGCGCGCGGCGTCGACGGCTTCCTGCTGGAGATTGGGAGGAAGCCAGAGAAGGCGCACGGCGGATTCCCAGGAATAGTGGAAGTACTCAAGAGAGATGGCGTAGTCGTGGCCTGCTTCGAGATGTACCAATGCGGTCATGGCTCGTTCGCCGTGGGGGGCCCAGTCGTCGATAAAAAGTTTGTTGTTCAGAAAGAGGCGGTAGCCGCCGTCGGAATCGGCGCCGAGGCGATAGTCGCCGGTGACGGGTGGGACGAGTTCGCCGGTCCAGCGCACGGAATAATTTTCCGCGGGGACGCCGGGAGCGGGGGAGACGTTGTTCCATTCGAAGTCGACGTTGGGGTCGACGCGGGTGAAAGTGGGAGTGCCAGTGAGAGTGCGGTTGGAGAAGAATTCGGCGGTTAGGCCGGGTTGGGAGTTGGGAGGTTGAGGAGGTGAAGGAGAAGAAGAGGAAGAGGAAGAGGGGAGTTGGGCAAGATCATTGGATTGTGCGGACATGGGGCGTCCGCCTACGGCGGATGCTGCGCCCCTACCCGGAGAAGAGGCGGTGCGGAGGGCGGATGGGGAGACGGGGAGGGCGCGGGATTCGGTGACGGGGGCGCCTACGGCGTAGTTGATTTGGGCGTGGGGATAGCGTTTGCGCAAACCCGCGAGGATGGTGGAATAGGTGGAGGGAGTGCCGTTGTAATTGCCCATGAGGGCGTCTTCGGAATCGGCGGTGGGGCCGACTACGGCTATGGACTTTATTTTGGGATCGAGGGGAAGAGTCAGTTCGCCATGTTTTGCGTGGGGCTGCCGCTCGTTCTTTAGGAGGACGATGGATTCGCGGGCGGCTTCGAGAGCGAGTTTGCGATTGGCGGGGGTGTCGACATCGGCGATGGTGAGCTTGGACCAGGGGACGTTGGCGGGAGGATCGAACATGCCGAGACGGAAGCGGGCTTCGAAGAGGCGGCGGACGGCGCGATCGATCTCTTCGGGGGAGACGAGACGGTCGTCGATGGCTCGATCAAGAGCTTTATATTGCGGGCCGCAAGTGAGATCCGTACCGGCCTTGAGGGAGAGAGCGGCGGCTTGATCGAGAGAAGTGACGAAGGCGTGGCCCTGGTAGAGGTCGTTGATGGCCCAGCAGTCGGAGACGACGTAGCCGCGGAAGCCCCACTGATTGCGAAGAAGATCGTAGAGCAGGCGATTGGCGCAGGCGGGTTCGCCGCGAACGGAGTTGTAGGCGCACATGACGGAGTCTGCGTGGCCGTCGACAACGGCGGCGCGGAAGGCTGGCGTGTAGGTGTCGTAGAGATCGTGGAGAGACACGGGAACGTCGAAGCGGTGGCGGAGAGTTTCGGGGCCGCTGTGAACGGCGTAGTGCTTGGGAGTGGAGACGGTTTTGAGATAGTGCGGATCATCGCCCTGGAGGCCGGTGACGAAGGCAACGCCGAGGCGGGCGGTGAGGAAGGGATCTTCGCCGTAAGTTTCCTGGCCGCGTCCCCAGCGCGGATCGCGGAAGATGTTGATGTTGGGAGACCAGAAGGTGAGGCCGAAATAGCGGCCAGTGTTGTTGTGGGCGATGGCGTCATTATATTTGGCGCGGGCTTCGGTGGAGATGACGTCGGCGATTTGGTGGAGAAGATTGGTGTCCCAGGTGGCGGCCAGGCCGATGGCTTGCGGGAAGACGGTGGCGGTGCCGGAGCGGGCTACGCCGTGGAGACCTTCGTTCCACCAGTTGTAGGCAGGGATGTTGAGGCGGGGAATGGCGGGGGCGACGTCTTGCATCTGGGAGATTTTTTCGTCGAGGGTGAGGCGGGAGACGAGGTCGTTGACGCGCTGGTCGATGGGGAGAGAGGGGTTGAGATAAGGAGGAGCGGTGTTGGTGGATTGGGCGAAGGAGAGATTGGGGAGAAGAAGGGTCAGGAAAAACAGGGTGAGAGTTTTCACGAGGGAATTGTGGCAAAGGAGCAGGAGGGGATGCAAGGAGGTTGAGGAAATAGAGGAGGTAAAGGAAGTGAAGGAAAAGAGGAGCAGCGATTTGAGGTTGGGAGGTGAGGGGAGGTTGAGGTCCTTCAGCGATCCTTGTCGGATCGCTTCAGGATGACAACTTGCGCGTCGCGAAGAGGAGGTTGAAGTGTAAGCTGAACGCGCGCGCTTCGAGGCGAAGGGTGTGATAAAGAGGAGCTGAAAAGAGGAACCCAAGAGCTCACGTGCAACACCGGCCCGTGGGGCACCCGAGAGAAACGAAAACCCAAGACCCACCCTCAAAAAACGAGGATGGGGCACCCGAAGAGAAGAGGAAACCCAAGAGTTCGTTAGTGGAGATCGAGGAGGGACCCTCGCCTTCGCGGCCCGGCGCGCCAAAATGCGGCGCGTAGGAAAAAGCCGGGGCGCTTCGCTCGGGGTGACAAGCTTAGGATGTGGGTTGCTGTTCCGTGGGGAAGGCCTCACCCCTGAAAGGGATGAGTTACAGGGTGGGGAGGCAGGAGTGGAAGTGAGATGAGAAATTGGTGGGGAAGTGGGACGGGGATTGTGGTGGGGATTGCGGTGGGGACGGTGGTGGTACACGTGGCCACCGGCGGGCGATATGGGTTTGACCGGGATGAGTTGATGGCGCTGGAGGATGCGCGGCATTTGGCTTGGGGATATGTAACTTACCCGCCGATGGTGGCGTTTTGGGGGCGGGTGGCGTTGGTGCTGTTCGGGACTTCACTGGTGGGATTTCGGTTTTTTGCGGCGTTGGTGCAGGCTGTGGCGCTGGTGCTGACGGGGTTGATGGCGAAGGAACTGGGCGGAGGGAAGTGGGCGCAGGTTGTGGCTGCGGTCGCGGGCGTGCCGTTTTGTTTAGGCGGTGGGGCGCTGATGCAGTACATGTCGTTTGATTATGTGTGCTGGGTGGTGGTGGCGTACTGCATGGTGCGGGTGTTGGGTGGTGGAGGGAGTGTCAACGAAACCCAAGAGGCTGGCATGAAAGCCAGCGCTATGGAGACGGAAGTGGAAGAGTGGAGGAGGGAAAGAGGAACCCAAGACCCACCCTCAAAAGACGAGGATGGGGCACCCGCGGGAGGGGGAAGTGGAAGAGTGGAAGAGGAACCCAAGACCCACCCTCAAACTACGAGGATGGGGCACCCGCAAAACAAAGGCGCACAGTGGTGGTGGCTGGGCGTGGGAGCGGGGATTGGGCTGGGAATGATGACGAAGTACACGATGGGATTCCTGGCGATGGGAGTGGTGGCGGGAGTGTTGTTCTCAAAAATCGAAACTGGAAAAGCGAAAATAGAAAATAGAAAAAAAGAATTCGGAAAGGCCGGGAGCGGGCCGCCTCAGAAAGCGGTCCCTACAGCCGAGGGCCGGAACCGTTTGAAGAACCCGTGGATATGGGGTGGGGCGTTGCTGGCGTTGGTGATTTTTTTGCCGAATTTGTTGTGGCAGTGGCATAGGAATTTTGTTTCGCTGGAGTTTTTGAGATTCCTGCATGAGCGGGATGTGCAGACGGGAGTGACGGACTGGTTTTTGGCGGGGCAGTTGGAGTTGACGCTGCTGGCGTTTCCGTTGGCGGTGGCGGGAATTTATTTTTATTTTTTTGCGGAAGAGGGGAGGTGGTATCGCGCGCTGGGATGGATGTATGTGGTGCCGCTGGCGCTGTTTTTGGTGATGCGCGGGCGGAATTACTATTTGGCGCCGGGATATCCGATGTTGTATGCGGCAGGGGCGGTTTGGGTGGGAAAAAAGATAGGAAGCAAGGAGGTAGGGAAGCAAGGAAGTAAGGAGAAGGAAGAAGAGGAAGAAGAGGATAACGCAGAGAAGATAGGGAAAATCGAAAATAGAAAATCGAAAATAGGAAACCGGTGGGCGGCAACGGTGCGGCGGGCGATTTGGGTGGCATTGCTACTGGATGTGGCGATTGCGGGGGCAGTGGCGCTGCCGATTGCACCGGTGAATTCGGGTTGGTGGAAATTCGCGGCGCAAGTGGACAGCGTGTTTCCGGAGGAGATTGGGTGGCCGGAATTTGTGCAGACGGTGGCGCAGGTGCGGGACCGTTTGCCGGCGGAGGAACGCGCGCGGGCGGGAATTTTGGCGGGGAATTATGGAGAGGTGGGGGCGCTGAATTTGTATGGAGAGAAATATGGATTGCCGCGGGCGATCAGCGGGGTGAATTCGTCTTGGGAGAGAGGGTATGGAGAGTCGGGGCCGGAGACGGTGATTGTGGTGGGATATTCGCGGGAATTTTTGGAGAAGCATTTTGCGTCGTGCGAAGTGACGGGGCATCCGTGGAACAAATATGGAGTGGCGAATGAAGAGACGAGGGAGAATCCGGATATTTTTGTGTGCCGGGGATTGAAGGAGAGTTGGGAGGAGTTTTGGAAGGGGGTGAGGGGGTTTGCGTAAGGGGGAATGGTTGAGGGCTAGGAGATGGCTAAGGATATCAGATATCAGTAATCAGATATCAGGAAGCGAAGAGGGTGACCAGCGATCAGCGACCGGGGAACCGGAACAAAGATAACGCAGAGGCGCTGAGTACGCAGAGAAGCGCAGAGAAGAGTTCAAGAGAAGAAAGACCCAAGAGCCCATGTGCGACACCCCTCGCACGGGGCGCTCGGGGCAAGCCGGCCCGTGGGGCACCCGAGGAGAAAGGAAAACCCAAGACCCACCCTCAAAAAACGAGGATG
>Ga0187816_10000727_pt1 | contig 10049 bp, 8 predicted proteins | sample NC_wetland_sal_i_16_FD_132960 | JGI IMG/M metagenome (GOLD analysis project Ga0187816, IMG submission 132960) | Wetland sediment microbial communities from Neuse River Estuary, North Carolina, USA - SO4_1 | ecosystem: Environmental > Aquatic > Freshwater > Wetlands > Sediment | place: USA: North... | reverse complement strand
TATCGGTACCGAGTACGTCCGCGCAGACTTGCTCCCGGACAGCGATGCGGTGAGAACGCGTACGCTGCTCAGCGACTATCTCGCTCAGCGTGTCATGTTCTATAACACTCGCGATCGCATCCAGCTCCGAAAGATCAATGCCACTACGAATCAACTGCATAACGAACTATGGTTGGCAGTCCGCGCTCCGGCCTCGGCGCAGCCGCCAGCGGTGGCCATCCTTGTCCTCTCCGGGATGAACGATGTCTTAAACTCGCAGGGATACACGCAGGCCGCATGGTTGAACCGCATTCCACCTGCCGCATGGGCTTTGATGGCGGCCATCTCCATCTGCAACAACCTGTTGCTCGGCTACTATGCGTCTCATGTTGGGGGCAAAACTCTTCTGTTTCTGGTTCTTCCACTTGTTCTGTCCATCTCGTTCTTTCTCATCGCAGACATTGATAGCCCTCGTGGCGGCATCATTCGCGTGCATCCGCAAAATCTTGTTCGGCTGTCGGAGTCCTTACAAAGGTAGACCCAAGAGGGAAGAGAAGTAGGAATGTAAACCCAGGAGCAGAGGGATGCCTCAGACCTGAAGGCCTGAGCTACACGCTCGGGATGAGGGGTGGGTGCGCGTGGTGGGATTGGGAGGTCACGTTGGCGGCGGAAAAGCGGCAGCAGGGCTGCCGTACTCCAAAAAAGCAAATCCAAGACCCACCCTCAAAAAACGAGGATGGGGCACCCGGCCGGCGCTACAAGCGAGGTGTGGTTGAATTGGCGGACCGCCTCAGAAGGCGGTCCCTGCGGAGACAGCCCCAAGAGGGAACGGGAGAAAGAGTGGAACCCTCGATCGTAGGAGCCTACCCTTTGAAGTTCACCGTAAACCGTCAGGGGAGCTAAGCTGAGGTCCGCGAGCGACGCCAGAACGGATGGGTCGCTCGCGGGCCTTACCGCAGTGCGGGAAACTATTTGTACGTGGCTGTGGTGCGAACCAGATCATCCCGGTGCGGGGTGTAGTCCACCATGGAAGAAAATGCCGGGCCGGCCAGCGGGCTCGACTTCAGGGCCTCCCGGATGGCCGCGTTGACTTTGTCCAGGCCTTCCGCGTTCGCGGCGATGTAGTAGACCCAAAACGTGCCAGGCGCTTCGGTATGGATCGCCTCGGTGTCGACTTCGTACTCGTGGATCGTACCGTCGGCGAGCATTTTTTCCAGCGCCGGCACGATCATGTTCTTGCTTAGCGTCTCGATTGCGTCCTCCGGCGCGTCTGGCTTTAACTTATAGGATGAGCCGTGCGTGTATGCATCCTTCCACGATCCGGCATGCCAGTTGTAAAAGCGGCTAACGAAAATGTTATCCCAGTGTTTCGTGGCGCTGGCCAGTGCGGGGGAAGTTGGGTTGCCGGACTTGTAGATCTGATCCAGCACATTCAGTATTCCTGCCAGGGACATTGCCGACCACCATTCGTCGTGAGTGGAGCCGTCGGGACGGTGAACCAGATTCAGATCGTTGCCATAGCCGACGATTGAACCGTTAGCGAGGGCCTTTTCCAAGAGGGCCTGGCTGGTGGCGTTTGATTTTTCCATGTCTGCCCATTGCGCGCGGGGAATATTCCAATTCGCAACATACGAGTACATGGGCGGTTTTTCTTTGACCTCTGACGTCTGCCCTAGTGCCGCTGTGGCGGACATTCCCAGGATCAAGGTGAGTGCGACGAATGCGAGCGAGGTTTTTCTTAACACGGTTGAACTTCTCCTTTTTCGATCAATTATTGGACGGGAGTACTTTTGGCCGCACCGCAAGATTGGGAGCAGTGATGACTTGTGGATTTTGGACCCGGTGGACTAGCTCGCTCCCAGAAATGTGGTGTGGGTGCGACTATAAACAGTTTTTTGGAGGAGTCAAGAATTAAGCGAGCACATAGACGAAATTCTCCGGGGGAGGCAGAGTATCGCGGACTTTTTGCAGACGGTACTGATTGAACAAACTTGCTTTTCTTACTGTGGCGCGGCAGGCGATTGCTTCCACACTGCGAATAAGAGTCAGGAGGCGCGGGAATGGCACAAAGAAGCAGCTTCGCAGAAATGAAAGCGGAGCAGGCAAAAATGACCGCAAGTTGGAAAGCGGAAGGCCGCCAAAGCGAAGCTTGGGCTGTGGCAGACCCGGAAATTGTCGAGATATTCTCTGCCGGAGTGGCTTTCGGCATGGAAGTGGGACGCCGTGGCCGCATCGACCCTGCCTACTCGCCGGACGAATGGAGGAAAGCATTGCGTGAGGCAGTGGAAAAAGCGGCTGCGCTTGAACTGAAACTTGAAACAGCTAGAGAGGCGATGCAGAAAAAGGTGAAAGAGTAAGCGTTGGAGGCTTTTGCGCCGGAGTGGGGCGTCTGTGTGAGAACTGGGGCAAACGGCGAGGCTAAAGCCGGACAGATTTTGCGGCAGTTACAGCACGACTGAAGTCGTGCCCTCCCGAAAAACGATAGAACTGCCCAGGCATGTTGCCGGGCGGCGAGGAGATCTCAGATGAAAAAACCGAAGTTCGCCCTCTTGGTGGTCGACAATAACGATTATCAGGCCGAGCAGACCATCGTGGCGAAACAAGCTGCGCATGAGTACGACGCCGAGCTTCAAGTGATACAAACCGAGCACGACGCGGTGATGCAGAGCCAGGAAGTCCTTAAACTTCTCTATAGCCCGGCGGAAACTCGCCCAGACGGGATTCTATTCGAGCCGGTGGGGACGCCACTCGCGCAAGCTGCGCGGATCGCGGCGTCGTCTGGAGTGGGATGGGTAGTGCTGAACCGGGAGGTCGACTACCTGAAGGAACTTCGACGTCAGTGCGCGACGCCTCTTTTCTGTGTGACTACCAATCACGATGAGGTTGGCCGCATCGAAGGGGAACAGATCGCAAAGCTACTCCCCAAGGGAGGCGCGGTGCTTTACATCCATGGACCTTCGGACAACAAAGCTGCTGTGCGGCGCGCCGCGGCCATGCAGGCTGCGAAGCCCGCGAACGTGGAAGTACGCGTGCTGAAAGGACTGTGGACAGAGGAGAGCGCCTATCATGCAGTGGCTTCCTGGCTGAAGCTGAATGTGGCAAAAGATATGGCATTCGGAGTTGTGGCCGGACAGAATGACGCCATGGCTCTGGGCGCACGCCGTGCGTTTCAGGAACTAACCGGAGGAGTGGAACACGATCAGTGGTTGAGCTTGCCGTTCCTTGGTTGCGACGGGCTGCCTAGTACAGGGCAGACCTATGTTCATCGCGGGCTGCTGAAAGCCACAATCGTGATTCCCGCGAACGCCGGGCAGGCGATTAAGGCGCTGGTTATGGCGATGAGGACAAAGCAACAACCGCCGGAATGCATTTTCACGAGCGCGCATTCGTTTCCGGAGATTGCGGAGCTTAAGGCGCGGAATTAGTGTGCGCCCAGCGGGGCGTGGCGGTGAAGTAGGGGAGTTGAGGAGTTCAATGGTTCAAGAGTTTGGAACCCCAAGAGAAGGATTTAACACAGAGGACGCGGAGAGCACAGAGGGCGCAGAGAGGAGAAACCCAGGACCCACCCTCAAAAAACGAGGATGGGACACCCGGCGTGGGATGGGAAGTTGCGCGCTCGCGAAAATCATTTATGAGCTAGCATCTCGACTTCGTATTCCTTGCGATGGGTCTCGCTGGAGACTAGGACTGGTTGATCCGGCAAAACCCTTTTGAGAGCCTCGATTTCGGGTTCGCCTGCTGCCAGCGGTAGTTTAATCTGACCGCGTTGCACGACGGATCGGAGCATGCCCATGGAGATTTCGAAACCTTCGTAGGCGCATTCGCCATTGCAGGGATGGACCTGTTTGTCGTCGTCCAGCCAGCGGACCATGTCTTCGACGTAGGGAGGCATTTCGAGGTCGTAGTTCATGCAGCCGGGACCGGAACTCACGCCTTGCTGAGAACCAACAACAGCCCGCCAGCCACCGCCGGTAAGAACTTCGGCGAAACCTCCTGTGCCATAGACGGCGATTTTGTTTTTGCGCCACCAATAGTCGACTTCGGGAACGTCCGGGGCGCCGGCGCCGCATTCGATGATGCCGCGGACGCCATTGGCGAATTGAATGAAGCCGGCAATATAGTCCGGAGAAGGATGCTTGTCGAAGAGTTTGCCGCGGCCTGCGGCCTGGGCCATGACCCATTCGGCGGGAGCGTAGCCGTTGTACCAGCGCATGTACTCGACAAGATGAGTGAAGAGATGGAGGAACCAGCCGCTGGCGTGGGCATAAATGGTGTGGATGCGACCGAGGGAGCCGCTTTCCACAATGTCTTTGACCCTTTGATAGTGCTGGTCGTAGCGGTGCTGGTGAGAGACGACAGTTTTCACACCGGCAGCGTTGACGGCCTTGCGAATTTCGATGGCCTCGTTCATGGAAAGGGCCATGGGTTTCTCGTAGGCGATTAGCTTTGCGCCGGAAGCGATGCCGACCTTGATGAGTTCCAGCCGGATGTTTGGAGGGGTGCAGAAACAGAAAACATCCGGCTGGATTTCTTTCGCAAGAGCGAGCGGGTTAAGCGAAGTCTTCGGCACGCCGAGCTCCGCAGAGGCCTTGGCCAACTGCTCCGGGCTGGAATCGGCAAGCCCAGCGAGCTGAAAGCGCGGATTATTCTTGAAGGCGACGGCATGATGCTTGCCGCGCTTGCCCACTCCGACAACCATGACTTTGTAGATTTTATTGGCGCTCATAACGATCACTCCCCGGTGTTGGCGTGCATTACCAGCCGAACTGGCTGTCCCACTCCTTGAGTTTCGCGATGGTGTAATCCACTTCTTCGGCGGTCAGTTCAGGGAACATCGGCAAGGAAACGCACTCGGCGGCATTGCGCTCGGCGTTGGGCACGCGAGGATGAAGATCGGCAAGCTTGCCCCAGGGATAGCCTTCTTGCTTGTGGATGGCGATGGGATAGTGGACCTTGGCGTCGATGCCATGGTCGAGCAGGAACTGGAGCAAATGGTCGCGTTTGTGATGTTCGATGACGTAGAGATGGTAGACGTGACGGTAGCCGGGCATTTCCTTGGGGAGCTTGAAGCTGGTGCCCTTGAGGCCATCGGCATAGCGCTTGGCCCAGGCGCGGCGCTGGTCGGTCCAACGGGTGATGTGCTTGAGCTTGACGCTGAGGAACGCGGCGTGGAGGTCATCGAGGCGGCTGTTGAAACCGAAGGAATGCACGGAACGCTTGAGCGAGCCGTGGTTGCGCATGCGGCGAACGGCTTGCTCGATATCGGGGCGATTAGTGATGATGGCGCCGCCGTCGCCGAAGGTGCCAAGGTTCTTCTGGATGATAAAACTGGTGCAGACGACGTCACTGAGTTCGCCCTGCTTGAAACCATCGCCGTGGGCGTCGATGGACTGAGCGTTGTCTTCCACGACCCAGAGTTTGTGCTTTTTGGCGACCGCGCTGACGGCCTTCATGTCGGCGCAATGGCCGTAGAGGTGCACGGGAACGATGCCAACGGTGCGAGGCGTGATGGCGGCTTCGATCTTCGTGGGGTCAATATTGTTGGTGGCGGGATCGGAATCGACGAAGACGGCCTTGCCGCCGGCAATCCAGATGGCCTCGGCGGTAGCGAAGAAGGTATTGGCGGTGGTGATGACTTCGTCGCCGGGCTGGATGCCGAGGGCGAAAAAGGCGAGCCAGAGCGCGTCGGTGCCGGAGTTCACGCCGACGGCATGCTTCATGGCAAAGTACTGGGCGAGTTCCTTTTCGAAGCGAGCGAGGGCGGGGCCCATAACGTAGGCCTCGCTTTCCATGACGGCGTGGAAGGCGTCGTCGATTTCGCGCTTGATGTTGTGGTATTGGCGAGCGTGGCCGTAGAAGGGAACTTTCAAATTTGCCGCTATCGTGGGTGCAGGCATAGCATCCTCCTCGAAAATGCGGAAGCAAAAGCTCCGCTTGGCGCTCCTCGGATGCCAGGCAGGGCTGAATTCACCTAATCTGAAGTGTTACCTGATGAACGAATGATCCCGGACTCCGATGACTTGCCTCTGGGGGTGATGCGTCCCGTGAAGGGGAAGGCTCTTCGGGGAGACAAGCAAAGGATTTATACCTTTAAGGGAGAGGATGACGCGGTGACAGCGGTCACAGGGGAGTATTGAGTTTTCAGTTCTCAGTTGTCAGTTTTCAGTAAAGAGGAAGAGGGGAAGTTCAGGAGTTGAAGAGTTCAGAGAGACAGGGCTTTGACACACGGAGGTCGCAGAGGAAGAGGGGAGAACCCAAGACCCACCCTCAAGAAACGAGGATGGGGCACCCGGCGAAATGCCTTCAGAGCAAAACGCTAGCTTCTAAAGTTGAGATCCTTCGTCGATTCTCATCGGATCGCCTTAGGATGACAACGTCTTGTTGAGCTTGAATAACGGATGAATTTGGAGTTGGTGAGAAATTCGGGCCAGTACTGTAAGTATTGACAATGGCGTAGCCGCCTCCGATCTGTCACAAACATGAGGTCTAGCCTGACCAAAGTGCTATTGCCCAAACAAAATCAGGCCATGTGGTGCGAGTCCGGGAGGTTAGCTGGCTCGGCTAACCTCTAGCAAAAACAAGGTTTTGGTGAGGTTAAGAATTCGAATGGAGGAATTTCCATGATATCCAGAAGTGCTAGTTGGAAGATGTCCGTTTTGTGCTGCGCAGGCTGCCTGGTTTTGCTGGGGAGCCTGACGTACGCAAGCACGCCAGGGAGGCCTCAGATCACCGCCGACCAGAAATCGAAGGTCACTGGCACGATCGTATCCCGCAATGGAGACTTCGTGAAGGTGAAGGAGAAGAAGACTGGGCAAGTGGTGGTGGTGAGCATCACGGACGATACGAAGATCGAACGCAAGAAGGGGAAGGTGGAGTTTTTCCGTCACAAGGATATGGACGTCACGGCGATGGTGCCGGGCTTGACCATCGACGCGGAAGGCGTTGGCAATGCGAAGGGGCAACTTATCGCCAAGAAAATCACGTTCCTCCCCGACGAGTTTGCGGTTGAAGTAGCGGAAGAGCAGCAGATCATGGCCAATAAGACGGCCGCCGGGAAAGCACAAACGACAGCGAACCAGGGCGTAGCGGCAGCAGGGCAAGCGCAGACCTCAGCGAACGTGGCGCAAGCATCGGCGAAGCAGGCACAAACGACTGCGACTCAAGCCGGGCAGACGGCGCAAGCAGCCGGCGATGTGGCGGTTATGGACGCGGCGGCGATCAAGATGGTTAACCAGCGCGTGTCGGACATGGATGACTACAAGACGGTGGCGGAGGCGGGGATCTATTTCAACAGCGGAAGCGCAAATCTAGATGACGCCGCCAAAGCGGACCTCGACATGGTTGTTGCGGCGACCCAGGGCGTCGAGGGGTATCTGATCGAAGTGGCAGGTTACGCCTCCAGTACGGGGACAAAGGCGGAGAATCAGAAGCTGAGCGAGGAACGCGCAGCAGCAGTCGCGCAGTACCTCCGCAACAAAGGCAACATTCCCATGCGGCGGATCGTTGCGCCGGCCGGCTACGGGGCTACACATCCAGCGGCTACGAATACCGACGCGCAGGGACGCGCACTGAACCGGCGCGTGGATGTGAAGGTTCTGTTGAATAAAGGAACAGTCGAGGGCATGTAGACAGCACAGACTCCTTTCCTGTGCTGCATTGGGCGCGAGGGGAACCGGGAGGCAGGCTGCGATGGTGGCGCGGCTCCCTCGACACCGGTTCCCCCGCGCCATGGCACGGCAGGATACCGGCGCTACAAAGGGGTTGAATCGGAAGAGAGAATCTACAAAGAGAAACCCAAGACCCACCCTCAAAGAACGAGGACGGCGCACCCAAAGAGAAGAGAAAAACACATCCCTCGCTTCGTTCAGGATGACAAATACGCTTCGTGCGATGCCCTATTGAGGCCCACCCAAGAGACCACGTGCAAAACCGGCCCGTGGGGCACCCGGCAAGACCAAGCTAGAAGCCCGCTAATGTCCGCGTATCCTTTTGCCGCCTCCATTCGTCTCGGGTACAGGATCGACCATGGACTCAGATTGAAAAGTCGATCCGGAGGTGGCCTATGGCCGTCGTCACGCGTATTGCTCCTTTTTCAGCCCTGAAGGTCGGCTTCGTGGTGCACGCGCTGGTGGGTTTGCTCGCTGGTTTGGTTTGCACCTCGATTGCCCTTGCTGGAATTCCGTTCGGACCTCACGCACACATGCCCTTCCATGGCCCCTTTGCTGTGTTGCCGTTGATACTTTGCCCGCTGTTCTACGGAATCATCGGCGGCATCGTCACAGTTCTGGGTGCGCTTTTCTACAATCTCGCCTCCGGCTTCGTCGGGGGGCTGGAAGTGGACATTCACTGAGGGCATATAGGGTCTGTGTGACAGCTGAAAGGAACTGCCCTCAGCGGCTAAAGCCGCACTGATTTTGCGCAGTTACGGCATGGCTGAAGAGGCCGCGGAAAAAAGCAAGGAACGCTTTCTTCAGGGGTTAAAGCCCAATGGTTTTGAAGGCTTTACGCAGGGGCTGAAGCCCCTGCCTGCTAAAGAGAAGGCGTACGGCGGGGCAAGTGGTGATGAACGTCACAAAATGTCCGCACACTGAGTGAGAGGATTAGTGTATGCAAGGCACAGCAGACGCACTCGACGCGGGAACGCTCTTCGAAGCTCACCGCGATCGTATCTACCGATACGTTCTGCATCTCGTGCACGATCGCGCCGAGGCGGAAGACGTCACCCAGGAAACGTTTCTGCGAGCGCACCGCTTCCGCGGAACTATCCGCGATCCAGGAGCTGTTCGTAGTTGGCTGTATCAAATTGCCACTCACGTTTGCCTCGATCGATTGCGCCAGCGCCAGCCGCAAATTTCCTTGGAGGGCGAAGAAGGCGCTCATGCTGAATCGATCGCGTCGGTAAGTCCCTCCGCATTGGAGGCCGCTGAGCGCAAGGAGACGAGTCAATGCGTGCAGCGCTGCCTGCAGTTTCTGCCGGATCACTATCGCGCCGTGCTCCTGATGCACGAAGTCTATTCATTAACCGCGGCAGAGATCGCCAGCCTCATGGCTGAGAACCGGACTGCCGTCAAGATGCGCCTCCACCGCGCGCGCCGCATGCTGGAGATGGTGATGGAATGTGGGTGCGCCGTGTCAGACGACGCCTGCGGCCTGCCCGTCTGCCAGCCCAAACCAAGAGTTCTTCCACGTTCCGACAAACCGGCCAAGCGCAAAAAGTGAGAGGCCAATTAGGAGTCGTCTCGTAATCTGGGGGCGGGATTGTTTTCAGAACTCAGCGGCTGAAGCCGCACTGATTTTGCGTCGACTGCGGCATGGCTGAAGAGATTGCGAAAAAAAAGAAAACCTTTTCTTCAGGGGCTGAAGCCCACTGGTTGTGGAGGAATTACGCAGGGGCTTGAAGCCCCTGCCTCCTAAAGAAAAACCGAAAGAAGAACCGCAAGAAAAAAGAAGAACCGGCCTGAAGGCCGGCCACTACAAAACCTGGGAGGAAAGGGCTCCCTCTCAAACGCAAAGGCTGAAGAGGAAAGCAGATTCCTCACCCCGTTCAAAAGGCGAACGGAGTTCGGAATGACATTGTTGGGTGTTTTTCCGCGGGATGAATGGGCTGCTCGATGGTTGGTTACCAGAGGAGCTTTAGGGCGAATTGGACCTGGCGTGCGGTTGTGGTGGTGCTGGTGATTGCGCCGGCGGTGCCGGACAGGCCTGTTGGGTTGGCCGTGGTGGGCGGCGTGAAGACGATGAGGTTAGGCGTGTTGAAATTGGCGCGGTTCAGGAGATTGAAAAGTTCCGCGCGGAATTGCAGGGCGAGGCGCTCGCGAATTCTGGTGTCTTTCAAGACGGAGAAATCCCAAGTGACTAGTCCGGGACCGATATAGGCGTCCCTGGGAACGTTGCCGTAGAAGCCGCTGTTTGCCGGCGGGGCGAGGAAGGCTTGGGGATTAAACCATTGCTTGGGATTGCCAAGAATAACGGGACCTGTGAAGGTGGGATTCAGAAAAGGCCGGACGGGATTGCGCGTGTCGCCGTTGTTGGATGGGTTGTAGCTGAGCTGAGGAGTGAAGGGAAATCCC
>Ga0187816_10000726_pt1 | contig 10072 bp, 8 predicted proteins | sample NC_wetland_sal_i_16_FD_132960 | JGI IMG/M metagenome (GOLD analysis project Ga0187816, IMG submission 132960) | Wetland sediment microbial communities from Neuse River Estuary, North Carolina, USA - SO4_1 | ecosystem: Environmental > Aquatic > Freshwater > Wetlands > Sediment | place: USA: North... | reverse complement strand
GAGAGCGGTGACTTGCGAGCGGCGGAGGGCTAGCGTGCTCGTGCGGATCACGAGACTCGGAGCCAAGATGATGTCAACATCCGCCAAGGCTTCCTGGCCAACCAGGAGGCTCGAGGCGCTTGTGAAAGTGAGGCCCGCGGGGAGGACGAAAGAGTGATTGTCCACGGAGAATGTGGTGGGAGTGCCGATGGAGACCGTTTGGACTTCGCCGAGAGGAGCGTTGGCGACCGCAACGGGAGAGGCCTGAAGGACCAACATCTGGAAGCTCTGCGGGGGAGAGTTCGTATCGAGCAGAACGATGGGGCCTGAAATCTCGGCGACGTTCACGTCTGCTTCGAGATCGACTTCCGTGGCGAGGAGAGTGCCGTTGCCTTCGAGGCTGAGATCAAGTTCGAGGACCTGGTTGACCTTGACGCAGGCGAAATTGTCCGTGAGGCAGCTCGCGGGGAAATTGAATTTAGTGGTGTTGTTCGTGGTGACGCCGAGTTGCATCCCGGTGGGAGTCGTGAAGGTGAAGGCGTCCGCGCCAAGAGTGGTGACGGTGCCGAGCACGTGATGCAGGCCGCGGATTTCGGCGGCGCCCTGGACGGAAGTCAATTGGGTCACGTTGAGCCCAGTCGAAAAATTGAGCGAGTAATCCGACTGTACGAGGTCGGCAATGTCGAGGTCGAGCTCTAGGCCTACTTCTGCGTTCTGCGCGACTTGAAAGGGGAAGACAGGCGCGCTGCTGAGTGGGATCGGGCTGCCGCCGAGTGAGACCGGTGTGATTTGACAGACGGCGCCGGCGAGGCAGGTGGGGTTGTCGTTTGGTGTAACGGGGCCACCGGTATTGTTGATGAATATCATCGAGGGATTTTCGATGTCGAGAACCAGGCTCGTGTAAGTGCCGGCGGGAATTTGGAGCGAGCTGATCAGCGTGGTGTCGGATTGGAGCCGAGCGAGATCGATCGTTTGCGGGAGCGAGACGGAAACATTGCCCGGCTGAAGGAACGCGCTTTGAATGGTGACTTGCAGGGAGAGGACGGTGATGCCGACGGGGGCGGCGTCATGGACCGTCAGGCTGAATTGACCCTTGGCGCCCCCGCCCACGAGAGGACCCTCGGATTTTCCGCAGCCCGGCAGAATCGAAAGCGAGGCGAAAGCCACAACGGCACACAGCGCTCCCAAGCGACGCATGGTTGGTTCCCCCTGAGCGGCCAGTTTACATCGAACGCGATGAACGCCGGGGAAATGATTGCTCAGGTAGGCACGTGGGCGGAGGGCCAGCGGCGGGGAGATGGGTGGGGGCTCGCGGCCGGCGGCGGGGCGGCGGGAGTAGGCCTTGGGCGCGGCGCTCTAGACGATGGCGAGTCTCTTGCCGACACTCGCTATGATTTCAGCGGCGCGCTCGAGGTCGGCGCGTTTGTGCGTGGCTGTGACGATCGTGCGCAGGCGCGCTTTTCCTTCCGGGACGGTGGGGTAGCCGATGGCCGTGGCGAGAACGCCTTCGGAAAACAGCTCACGCGAGAAATCGAAAGCTTTGGCGGCGTCGCCGACCATGATGGGCGTGATGGGCGTCTCACTCTTGCCGGTATTGAAGCCGAGCTTTTTCAGCTTGCGCTTGAAGAATTTCGTGTTGGACCACAGCTTCTTGATGAGGCGCTCGCCCGCTTCGGAATCGAGCACGTCAAAGGCTGCCTGGCAGGTGGCAGCGACCGACGGGGGATGCGAAGTGGAGAAGAGGATGGGGCGCGCGCGGTGGTAGAGTAATTCGATGAGGTCGCGCGGGCCGCAGACGTAGCCGCCGAGCGCACCGATGGCTTTGCTGAGGGTGCCGACCTGGATGTCCACGCGGCCATGGCAATTGAAATGGTCAATGGAGCCGCGGCCACGATTGCCGAGGACGCCGGAGGAGTGCGCGTCGTCCACCATCATGATGCAATTGAATTTTTCGGCCAGGGAGCAAAGCGCGGGAAGATCCGCAATATCGCCATCCATGGAAAAAACGCCGTCGGTGATGAGGAGTTTCTTGCCGGGCCAATTTTCGGTTTCTTTCAGGATGCGTTCGCAATCGGCGGCGTCTTTGTGCTTGAAGACTTTGATGGTGCCGCGGGACAGGCGGGAGCCGTCGATGATGGACGCGTGATTGAGCTCGTCGGAGATGATCAGGTCTTCTTTGCCGAGGATGGCTGAGACGGTTCCGGCGTTGGCCGCAAAGCCGGACTGGAAAACCACACAGGCTTCGACTTTTTTGAAGCGTGCGATTTGCTCCTCGAGGTCCATGTGAATTTTCATTGTGCCGGCGATGGTGCGGACGGCGCCAGAGCCGACGCCGAATTTGCGGGTCGCGTCGATGGCGGCGCGGCGGAGCTTGGGGTGCGTGGTGAGGCCGAGATAATTATTGGAGCTGAGGTTGATGACTTCCTTGCCGTCGAAGATAGCGACGGGCTTTTGCTCTCCTTCGAGAACTTTGAGATGGAAATAGAGGTGCTTGGCTTTTAGATCTTCAAGCGCGTCATGCAGGAATTGGAGCTGCGGACGCGACGGCTGCTGCGCGGTGGTGGCCATAATTCCCCCGATCGGAAGATGAAAGCGCTACTTCGGCGAACCGTTGGGATAGAGCAAGATTTTTCCGGCCTGGCCGGCTTCGAGAAGCGAAAAGGCGCTGTCGAATTTTTCGAGCGGCAAGCGCTCGTGGAAGAGCGGCTCGAGATTGAGCTTTCCGTGCTTGAGCAGCTCGGTCATCTGCACCCAGGTTTCAAACATGCGGCGGCCGTAGATGCCCTGGACGGTTGCGCCCTTGAAAATCACGTCGTTGACGAGATCGAACGTGACCGGATCCTTTGGAATTCCCAGCAGCGAGGCGCGGCCGCCCGGCCGGAGCATCTCGAATCCCTGATGAATCGCCGAGGGGTGGCCGCTCATTTCGAGCAGGACGTCCACGCCGCCGCCTTCGTGCGTGGCTGCGCGGACGCGCGAGACGACGTCCGGGTCGGCAGGGTCGAAGACCTCGTCCGCGCCCATTTTCTTCGCGAGCTCGCGGCGGTGCGGGTTCACTTCCGTGGCGAAAATGAGTGCGCAGCCTGAGGCGCGGGCCACGGCAATAGACATCAATCCGATGGGGCCCGTCCCCGTCACGGCAACGTTCATCCCGGCGATTGGGCCGGCGAGGACGGTGTGCACGGCATTGCCGAGCGGGTCCATGATGGCCGCGTAGTGCTCTGGGATCGCGGGGTCAATCTTCCAAATATTACTGGCGGGGATGCGGACGAATTCGGCGAAGCAGCCGTCGGCATCGATGCCGATAATCCGCACGTTCTGGCAGACGTGCGGCTGGCCCATGCGGCAGGGGCGGCAGTGTCCGCAATTGACGTGCATTTCGGCGCTGACGAAGTCGCCAGGGCGGACGGTGGTCACCTCGTCGCCGACTTTTTCGACGACGCCGCAGAATTCGTGGCCGAAGGTCAAGGGCGGGTGAATGCGCGAGGCGGACCAGCGGTCCCAGCCGTAGATGTGAAGGTCAGTGCCGCAAATCGATGCGTAGCGGACACGGACGAGAGCTTGCGTGGGGCCGAGCGCGGGGATGGGAACGGATTCGATTTGCGCGCCCCGTTGCGGGCGCATCTTGCGCAAGGCTTGCATCGTTGCGGTGGGCATCGGATACAGGCGGTTCAATCGCGCGCCGCCAAACGCACAATGCTAACACACGCGCCGGGAACGGAAACGGCGAATTTCGGCGCGGAAATAGGGAGCGCTTGGCGGGCGCTTCCGCTACAATCCCCGCCGGCCGCGGGCTGCTTCGCGAAGAGGGCGCTGCGCGGGGAGAAGACGATTGGGATTCGCACAGCGCTTCGAGGGAATTCGCACCGGGTTCGAGCCCGCGTTTTGGGTGGCGAATTTCACGGAGATTTTCGAGCGCATCGCGTATTACGGGACGACGGCCGTGCTTGCGGTTTATTTGAGCGAGCAGCTGCACTTTTCGGATGAATTGACAGGCTCCCTGGTGGGGACGTTCGGCCTGGTGGTTTTTTTCTTGCCGATTCTCGGCGGGACACTCGCGGATAAATTCGGTTTCCGGCGCGCGCTGCTTTTTGCCTACCTGGTGATGACGCTCGGATACTTTCTATTGGGTTCGCTGGCGGCGCCGTGGATGGAATCGGTGCGCCACGCGCTGGGCGACAAATGGCTGGTGCTGGCGATATTGATGATTCCTGCGATGGGGCCTGGCGTGGTGAAGCCGTGCGTGGCGGGGACGACGGCGCGGGCGTCGAACGAAAATGTGCGCTCGATCGGGTATTCGATTTACTACACGCTGGTGAACGTGGGCGGCGCGCTGGGGCCGATTATGGCCTTTCTCGTGCGCAAGCAATTTGGATGGGGAATCGCGAACGTGTTTCGCATGGCGGCGCTGAGCGTGTTCCTGATGTTCTGGGTGACGCTATTTTTTTTCCGCGAGCCGGCGCGCTCGGGCGAGGAGAAGGTGGCAAGCATCTGGACAGCGCTGAAAAATATATTTGTGGTGCTGCGCAACCTGCGTTTTCTGATGTTCCTGCTGATCTTCGCGGGATTTTTCGCGATTTTCTGGCAGCAGTACGTCTCCGTGACGCTGTTTCTCCGCCACTACGTGGACCCCAACGCAAATTTCGACCTGCTCCTTTCGGTGGACGCGATTACGGTGATTTCACTCCAGATCTTCATCGCATTTCTGACGCAGAAAATGCCTGCTTTCGTGACCATGACGCTGGGCTTCCTGGTGACCAGCCTTGCCTGGGTATTGCCGGCGCTGCACCCTTCGATGCCGATTTTTGTGCTGGCGCTTGTTCTTGTGGCCATCGGAGAAATCATGCAGGTCTCGCGATACTACGACTACATTTCGCGCATCGCTCCGCCGGGGCAGCAGGGACTTTACATGGGCTATGCGTTTCTTCCGATCGGCGTCGGGTATTTCTTCGCCGGATGGCTGGGCGGGCGCCTGTTGCACTACTTCGGCGAAGCAGGCCGCAAGCCGCAGCACATGTGGTGGGTGATTGCGGGCGTGGGAATTTTTTCGACGCTGCTGATGCTGCTGTATGACAAGTTCGTGAAGCCCCGGGAAGCGGGAAAGAGCGCGGCTTAGTTGACCATGCGGCGGAGATTTTCGACGGCCTGGCGGGCGAGGGCATAGCGCGGCTCGATGCGCAGCGATTCGTTGAAATATTCGCGGGCGCGCTGGAGCATGCCCTTGGCGGCATAGACTCGTCCGAGATTGAAATAGGCGTAATGGCGCGGGTCGTAGCGCGGGGCCTTGATGGCGCTTTCGAGCCATGGGATGGCTTCGTCCCAGCGGCCGAGGGCGATCAGGTAAGCGCCGATATCGTTGTAGGGATTGCCGAACTCGGGATCGACTTCGATGGCTCGCTTGCACTCGGCAATGGCTTCGTCCACTTTGCCCTGGAAGTGATAGGTCCAGCCGAGAAACGTGTGCGCTTCGGCGGTGGGATAGGCGTCGAGGGAATCGCGATAGAGTTCGACGGCGCGGTCGAGTTCGCCGGACATTTGGGCCTGATAGGCTTCCTGGAGCAATTTCCAGGCGCGCTCGATGCGTTCGGTGGACATGACCGTGTCAGCGGTGCGCGCTCTTCTGCGAATTTGCGTTGACGGCGGCGATCGCATCTGCGGTGGTTATTAATTCCGCGCCAAGGGCCCTCAGTTCAGCGAGGGTGCGGCGGCCTTCTTCCGGTTTCAGTGTTTCAATGGCATCCTTCACAATCGAAACCTTGTAGCCGCGCTCGAGCAAGCCCCTTGCGGCCAGGCGCACGCAGTATTCGGTGACCACGCCGAAGACGATGTATTCAGCGTCCGCGCCGAGGCGGTCAACGAGAACGCTCGCCTGCGGATTATCGAAGACGTTGAGAGTCTGTTTTTCGAGGAGGGCTTGCTGGTACTTCAGGAGATCCTTCGGCAGCGTGTAATTCGCATCGTTCGGGATGGTATAGAACTTTTGCGCGAGCCCCTCGGGAATGATGCGCGCGCCCTCCGTTCCGCGAATGCAATGAGGTGGAAAGGTTTTGAACTCGGGATCGTTTGGCACGTGGCGACAGCCGCTGGAAACGAGAAAGACGCGCCCTTCCCGCGCAAGATCGACGAGGCGCTTTATATTCGGAATTAATTTCTCCGCGCCCGGGACGTAAAGGTTTCCGCCGGGCAGCATGAAATCCGCCTGGGCGTCCACTTCCCAAAAAACAATCTTACGCGACGGCATGGGCCGAAGGGCCTCCCGCGTGTGGCGAGAATTATTCTAGCGCAGAGCGCCGCATGCGCCGACGAACCTTTTCGAGCATGGATTCGAGGCGCTTGCTGTAGCAGACGGGATAAACGGCGGCGCGATTGATCTGGCGATAGCGCTGGGGAAGGTGGGCGAGCCCGGAGACGCAACGGTCGCGGAGGGCGCTCACGGATTCGGCGGGAGAAGTGCGGCGGCCGGCGCGCATCACTTCGGCAAGGAGGGGCGCACCGCCGTTCGCAGGTTCTGCATCGAGCGCGATTTTATCGCCCATATATTCGCCGGCGGGAGTGGAGTAGCGGAATACCTGTTTGCGGCCTGGGTAAGTGACCTTGGCTAGGCTGAGCTTGGCCGCCTCGCGCACTTTTCCGCCGCGCTCGACTTCCACCAGCTTGTAAATCAGATTCAGGTGCGGAGCGTCGCCGGGCGTGGCCAGCGCCGTGCCGACGCCGAAGGAATCGATGGCGGCATGTTTCGCGAGCAGAGCGGCGATTTTATTTTCGTCGAGATCGCCGGAGGCAAAAATTTTCACGTCTTTCCATCCGGCGCGATCCAGTTGCTGGCGGACCCAGCGGCTGTCTTTCGCCAGGTCGCCGCTATCGAGGCGGACTCCCGCGGGCTTGCGGCCCATGGCGACAATTTTTTTCACAGCGGCGCGGACGTCGTAGGTGTCCAGAAGCAAGACGGAGTGCTCCGGGAAGGCGTCGAGGAAATGGCGGAAGGCTTCGGACTCGTCCTCATGCGCCATCACCCAGGAATGTGCTTGCGTGCCGTAAGTTTCCATGCCGAATTGCTGGCCGGCGAGGACGTTGGATGTGCCCAGCGCGCCGCCGATGGCCGCGGCGCGCGCGGCGAGAAGACTCGCCTGGCTGCCGTGGGCGCGGCGCGCACCGAACTCGACAATCTGGCGGCCCTGCGCGGCGGTGACCACGCGCGCCGCTTTGCTCGCGATCATGGTCTGGTAGCTTAGCGTGGCGAGGAGATACGTCTCCATAATCTGGCCTTCGATGATCGGCGCGACCACACGGAGCAGCGGCTCGCCCGGGAACACCAGCGTTCCTTCGGGCATGGCCCAGACGTCGCCGGTGAAATGAAACTTCGTCAGGTAGTCGAAAAAATCATCGCGGATATTGCGGAAGACGGGATGGCGGCGGAGGTAATGGATCTCGTCCGGCGTGAAATGGACGTTTTCGAGGAACTCAAGCGCCTGTTCGAGGCCGGCGGCAACGAGATAATTGCGGCGCGGCGGGAGATGGCGGACGAATAATTCGAAAGTGGCGCGGGCCTCGAAGCGGGTTTGGAGATAGCCCGCCGCCATGGTGAGCTCGTAGAGATCGGTTAGCAGCCCGGAATGTTCGCGCATGGGATTCGCTATTTGTAATGGTCAGCCGCGGTCGCGCCGCAAAGTCAAACCGCCATCGGCCACGAGTGTCTGGCCGGTAATGTAATTGTCCGGCTCGAGGAAGAATCGCACCGCGCGGGCGATGTCTTCCGGGCGCCCGAATCTTGCGATCGCGCCGCTCGAAATGTGCCGGTCGTATTTCCCGGATTGGATGCTCGCGGCCGCCATGCCGGCGAGGGTCGCGCCGGGAGCAACGACGTTGACGCGCACGCGGCTCCAATTTTGCGCGAGAATGCGCGCGGCGTGCACGAGCGCAGCCTTGGGCGCGGCATAATTCAGGCTCGCGGGAAACGCTGCAAGAGCCTGCATCGTGGCGAGCAGCACCAGGCTGCCGCCTTGCGGCTGGCTTTCCATCGCCTCCCCCAAATCTCGCGCGAGCAGGACCGGGCCGACATAATTCGAATCGAGCGAGCTGAGGAGCGACTCCCGATCCAGATCTTGCAATGCAACGCGGGCCGGCAAGCCCGGAAAAATTCCCGCGCCGGCCAGGGGCGCGCCGAGGCTAGCGACCGCGCCGAGATATTTCCGCCGGACTCCTTTCTCGGCGAGATCGCCTGGGACGAGGACAAGCTTGGCGCCAAATCGTTTTTCGATGGCGGCGCTAAGTTTGGCGGCGCGATCGGCATCCTTCTGGTAGCCGACGATGAGATGCGCGCCCTCGCGCGAAAGGAGCGCCACCGTCGCGGCGCCCAGCCCGCCCGTGCCGCCCGCCACGATGACGCTTTTTCCCGCGAGCGAATTTTGCGGGAAGTCAAAGCGGAACTGGCGATAGGCCTCCGCCTGCTGCTCATCCCAATACGGCGAGCTCATAAAACCTCGTAATTGGCCGGATTTCGCTTGAAAACTCGAGCGCGGGCAGATACCGCCGGGATTGAAAACGGACGAAAAGACAAAACCCCCAAGCCACCGGACTGAAAATGACGCCGGGCATGCCTGAGGGTTTTGCCGCGAATCTCTGCGCCGGGCCGGACTACTTCAATACGGCGTCTTTGAAAGCTTTCGCCGCGCGCAATCGCACGACCGTCTTGGCCTTAATTTTTATGGCTTCGCCCGTGGCCGGGTTGCGGCCCATGCGGGCTTTGCGGTGCGCCTTGACGGCGCGCCCAATGCCGGGGATGACGAATTTGCCGGCGCTCTTTGCTTCTCTCACCGCGAGGTTGAACAGTTCATCAAAGAAAGCCGCCACCTGCTTCTTGGAGATCGGCTTTTCCTTGGTGCTGACCTTCTCGGCCATGTGTGCAATGATCTTTGACTTGCTAAGCGGATTTGCCATCGAATTCGTCTTTCCTCCTGAAATGTAGTTACGCGGCGGCCCCTGGGACCGGGATGCCGCGTGAACTATAGCCGTAGAGTGCACTGAACGCAAGCGAAAATGCGAAAAAAGGCCGGAAAAACGGGCTTTTCTTCGGGCGTCGGCCGGGAGCGCCGGATTCCTATTGAGCGGCGAGCTGCTGGTAAAAGAGAGCAACGGCCTTGATGCCCCCGAAATAATTTTCGAGGGCGATGTGCTCGTCGGGCGCGTGCGCGTTTTCATCGGGCAATCCGAAGCCCATGAGCACACAGGGAACCTTGAAGGTATCGTGCATCTGCGTGACGAAAGGAATCGAGCCGCCCTCGCGAATGAACACGGCCTTTTTTCCGAAGCCCGTCTCGAGCGCATGAATCGCCTTCTGAAAGATCGGGTGAGAATAGGACGCCACCCAGGGCTTGCCGGTGCTGAGGACGTCGAATTTGCAGGTGACCGTCTTCGGCAAGAGCTTGCGGATGTGCCGCTCGACCAGCTTGGCGATTTTCGCGGGGTCCTGATTGGGCACGAGACGCGTGGAGATTTTCGCGAATGCCTTTGAGGGGATAACGGTTTTCGCGCCCTCGCCGGTGTAGCCGCCCCAGATGCCGTTGACTTCGAGCGTCGGGCGCGTCCAGAGCTGCTCGACGATCGTGAATCCCTTTTCGCCGCAGAGGCCTGGCGCGCCGACCGTCTTGCGAAATTCCTGTTCTTTCCACGGCAGGGAATTGAGCGCCTTGCGCTCCTGCTTCGAAAGCGTGGCTACCTGGTCGTAAAAGCCCGGAACCGTGACGCGGAAATTCTTGTCGTGGAGCTTCGCGATGGTCTCGGCGAGGATGGTGATGGGATTGGGGACGGCGCCGCCGAAAACACCGGAGTGCAGATCCTGCGCGGGCCCGGTGATTTCGAGCTGGTAATAGTTGAGGCCGCGGAGGCCGTAGGTGATGGACGGAACTCCCTTGGCGAGCATGGAGGTATCGGAAACAACGAGGGCGTCGGCTGTGAGACGTTCGCGATTCGCCTGCACGAAATCCCACAGGCTGACGCTGCCGACTTCTTCTTCCCCTTCGATCATCACTTTCACGTTGAGCGGGAGTTTTCCCGCGGCTTTATTCAGCGCCTCGAGCGCCTTCAGGTGGATGTG
>Ga0187816_10000724_pt1 | contig 10075 bp, 7 predicted proteins | sample NC_wetland_sal_i_16_FD_132960 | JGI IMG/M metagenome (GOLD analysis project Ga0187816, IMG submission 132960) | Wetland sediment microbial communities from Neuse River Estuary, North Carolina, USA - SO4_1 | ecosystem: Environmental > Aquatic > Freshwater > Wetlands > Sediment | place: USA: North... | reverse complement strand
GCCCCAGAGTTCTTCTTCACCACTCCATTTGATTTCTTTGCCACTTCGACCGACCAGACGCCGGCAGGGACGTGAACCGGTTCCCAGTTCCCGGCTCTAAGTTCCCAGTAAGCGCGTCCGGAAGGGGTTTTGGGCTGATCGCTGTACCAGGATTTCTTACCCGAGGCCAGCAGTTTTTCAACGTTCTCGGCGACCACACGCCCTTCTTTTTTCATGCGCTCGACGGTGGTTTGCACGCCGGCCGCGTCCCACAACTCGAAGGGGCCGAGTTCCCAGTTAAAGCCGAGGCGCATGGCGCGATCGATCTCGACGATGGAATCGGAAATTTCTGGAATGCGGTTGGCGGAGTAGGTCCACAAATCCGTCAGCGCGGACCACAGGAATTGGCCGGCCTTGTCGCCCTTTTTCGGCCCGCTCCCATCCATTCCCAGTAACATGCGGAGGCGCGCTCCGGTTTCTTCCACATTCTTGGCCATGTCGAGCGCGGGGAACTTGGGCTTCTGGCGGGGATGGTATTCGAGCGTTTTCCAATTCAGCGCCAGGCGCTCGTCGTCTTTCGCTTTCTTGTAGAAGCCGCCTTTGGTTTTGTCCCCTAGCCACTTGTGTTCCAGCATGCGGCGGACAAAATCCGGCAGCTTGAGATCGCTGCGCTCGTCGTGCACGTTCTGGGTCATGTTGGCGACTACATGACCGAGTATGTCGAGACCGACCAGATCGATGGTGCGGAAAGTCGCGGATTTCGGCCAGCCCACGGCTTGGCCGGTGAGAGCATCCACTTCTTCGATGGTCAGATCCATCTCCTGCATGAGGCGCATCACGTTGAGCACGGAGAAGGTGCCGATGCGGTTGCCGATGAAGTTGGGCGTGTCTTTGGCGAAAACCACGCCCTTGCCCAGGCGCGTGTCGCAGAAGTGCGCAATGGCCTCGATGGCAGCGCGATCGGCATCCGGTGTGGGGATCAGTTCCAGCAAGCGCATGTAGCGCGGCGGATTGAAAAAGTGGGTGCCAAACCAGGCGCGGCGGAATTCCTGGGAGAATCCTTCAGCGATTTTGCCGACTGGCAGGCCGCTGGTGTTGGTGGTGATCACGGTGCCCGGCTGGCGAATGGCTTCAACCTTTTTCAGTAACGCCCGCTTGATCTCGAGGTTTTCGATCACGGCTTCGATGATCCAGTCGACCTCGGCGAGCTTTTTCAGGTCATCGTCGAAGTTGCCGACCGTGACCAGACTTGCCAGCGCCGGTTCCATGAAAGCGGCAGGCTTGGACTTGCGCGCGGCTTCCAGTCCGGCGGCCGCAATTTTATTGCGAGCAGGCCCGTCGGCGTCTGGGGGAACGATATCGAGCAGAAGGCTGGGGATTCCAGCGTTGGCGAAGTGAGCGGCAATGCGGGCACCCATAGTACCGGCGCCCAGGATGGCGACTTTGCGAATCGGTTTCATGGAAGAATGACTCCGCGATGGAGACGCAGGCCCGCGCGTCTCCGCAATGAAGCGATTAAGGAAGTGCGAGACATGAGGGTTGACGATCAAAGTTTATCTGGCACCGGGTCGTCTTTGCCAGTCTGATCACAGCGAAGGGTGACAAGTTGGAGGGAAAAACCCGCGCAAAATGATGCGGGCGCATACCGTAAGATGTGGGGTGAGGATGGCAACGGCATGCGCCCTATTAAGTTGACCTTATGCTAGGCAAATCAGCGCGGGATGTCAAGATAAATCTTTTGTAATCAACAGGTTATTGCGATCTCTGGATCACAAATTCAGCCTGTCCGCAAGTGCATAGATCACAGTTCGATGTGATGACGCAATCCCGTAGCGCAAGCGGGAGATGCTGCTCGGTGACGCCTGGTTTGGCGTCGTAAGTTTGCTATTCTTGTGAGGACCACTCCAGGTGAGGCTGTAGCCCAGCATGTCCAATCCAAACATATCCAACCCAAGCGTGTCCAATCCCAGCGTTGCGGAATCCGCATCCACTAACGAGTCCAACGAATCATTCGGCGATATTTTCTCTCAGTACGAGAAAAGCCGTTCGCGGAAGCCAGCGGAGAGCGGAAAAGGCCGCGAGGGCACTGTGGTTGCGGTCACTGCTGATTCAGTGTTGGTCGACATTGGATTCAAGACGGAAGGAATTCTCCCCCTGGCTGCGTTTCAAAGCGCCGGCAAGACGGTAAAGCCGGGCGACAAACTTGTCGTCTCCATCAAGGGTCGCGATCCGGAAGGCTATTACGAACTCACGTTAGGCAGGATCGAGCGGCCGAAAGACTGGGCCGCGCTGGAGAGGGCGTTTGCCGAGAAGACAACCATCATCGGCACGGTGACCGCCTTGGTCAAAGGCGGGTTGAGCGTGGACGTCGGCGTACGGGCGTTCATGCCAGCATCGCGCAGCGGAGCGCGAGACGCCGCCGAGATGGAGAAGTTAGTAGAGCAGGAGATCCGCTGCCGGATCACTAAACTCGATGCGACCGAGGAAGACGTGGTCGTCGATCGCCGTGTGATCGCCGAAGAGGAGGAACGCAGCGCGAAAGACCGTCGCTACACAGAAGTGAAGGAAGGCGCGATCCTGAGCGGCACCGTCCGCAGCCTGACCGACTACGGTGCTTTCGTCGACATTGGCGGAGTAGACGCGCTGCTGCATGTGAGCGACATTTCGAGGAGCCGCGTGAGCAAGCCCTCCGACGTACTGTCGGTGGGACAAGAGATTGAAGTCAAAGTTCTGAAGATTGATCCGGAAAAGCACCGCATTTCTGTCGGCATGAAGCAACTGGAGCCGGATCCATGGGACTCGGTTGCTGAAAAGTGCAAGGCAGGCGAACGTGCTCGCGGCACGGTGATGCGCGTTCTCGATTTCGGAGCGTTTGTCGAACTGGAACCCGGCATTGAAGGCTTGATTCACGTCTCAGAAATGTCGTGGGCCAAGAAAATCCGGACGCCCAGCGACGTGGTTAAGCCGGGCGACACTGTGGAAGTGGTCATTCTGGGCGTGAACCAGGGCGAGCGCCGCATCTCGCTCGGCCTCAAACAGGCGCTGGGAGATCCGTGGGCTGACGTGGCGCAGAAGTTTCCCGTTGGCTCTGCCATCGAAGGTCCGGTTACAAGCATCATGAAGTTCGGCGCCTTTGTGCAGCTCTCGGAAGGCATCGAGGGCATGATTCACGTCAGCGACATGAGCGCCGAGAAGCGCATCAATCACCCGCAGGACATGCTGAAGATCGGGCAAACGGTCAAAGCCCAGGTGCTTGAGATCGATACTGAAAAGCGGCGAGTGAAGCTGGGAATGAAGCAACTGCTTCCCACCAGCATCGAGGAATATATCGCGGAGCGGAAGGAAGGCGATGTAGTTTCGGGCCGCGTGATCGAGATTTCCGGCGGTCAGGCGCGCGTGGAGTTGGGCGAAGGCATCCAGGCTACGTGCCAAATCCCAACTACGAAGGGGTCATCAGAGAAAGACGCGCCCGCGGCGAAATCCGACCTCTCCTCGCTGACCTCCATGCTGCAGGCGCGCTGGAAGGGCAGCGCGGCTGCAGGCCCATCCAAGCCGGAAGAGATTCGCGCAGGCCAGGTTCGCAGTTTCCGCATTTCGAAGCTGGATGCCGCCGCGAAGAAAATTGAGCTGAAGCTGGCATAGCCAACTCACAGAACGAGCACCGCGCTGCTAGTTTCGCTGCGCGCTTGCTCCGCTCGCGCACCTTCCCCTGCTGTTACAATGCCCTGTTTCCCAGCGTTTAAGAACTTTTGGGGCCACAGAGACGTATTTCTGGTGTGGTGTTGAGGCCCGGTTGCGACGGCCACTGACCGCGTCGCCCGGTGCGAAACCAGGAGTTCCGGGGAGTACCGGTTGGAAGACGCCCAGGTCGCCGCCTTATTAGTCCGTCGCTGTCTCGCCGGCGATGCGGCTGCCTGGGAGGAACTTGTCCAGCGTCACCATCGGCGCATCTACAACATCTGTTATCGTTTCGCGGGATCGGCGGATGACGCCCAGGACCTCACCCAGGAGGTCTTCATCAAGATGTACCGCACCCTGAAATCCTATGACGGCGGAAAGGGTGCGTTCATGACCTGGGTCACTACCATTACCCGCAACTTGCTGGTCGACCACTTCCGCAAGACCAAGCAGGATCGTGTGACCGACTCCCTCGACGCAGCTCCTTCGGAGCACGAAGATGCCATGCCGTTGAGCGAGCAAATCGAGGATCACGGTGCAGCTCCGGATGCGCGGGCGCAAAGCCAGCAAGTGGGGGAAACGGTCCACAAAGCGCTGCAAAAGCTGTCGCCCGATCTACGTGAAGCAGTGATTCTAAGGGACTTGCAGGATATGGACTATCGTGAAATTGCCACGGTACTAAAGGTACCGGAGGGAACCGTCAAATCGAGAATAAACCGCGGACGCGCGGAACTTGCGCGTTTGCTCCAACGTACATATAAACAGGTGATGTAATGGCAGCGGAATCCCATAACGATATGCAGTGCAGCGAGTTCGATGCCCTGCTGAGCGATGCCCTGGATAAGGTGCTGACTGGCCCGAGGGCGCAAACCTTCCAGGCCCATGCGAAAACGTGTCCGGTCTGCGGGCCACTGCTGGCCGAAGCTGAAATCGGCAAGCGCTGGCTCGAGAATCTGGTCGAGGTTGAGCCTCCGCAGCATCTGGTGCACAACATCCTGGCCGCCACCACGGGTATCGACACGGTCCGTCTGCAGGGAACCACCACCCCAGTTCGGGCTTCGTGGTATGACCGCGTGACAGCATGGGCCAGCGCGGCGGTGAGCCCCGTACTGGCCGTTGCCAAACAACCGCGTTTTGCCATGTCCTTCGGCATGGCATTCTTCTCGCTTTCGATTTCGCTCAGTCTGACGGGAGTGAAGTTGAGCCAGATTCGGCCGGGAGATTTTCGTCCCAGCGCCATCAAGCGCAACTACTACGAGACCTCCGGCAAGGTTGTGAAGTACTACGAGAACATCCGCTTCGTGTATGAGATGGAATCCCGGTTGCGCGAATTCAAGCGCGCCACCACGCCCGCCGAACCAGCTCCAGAAAAGAAAGACAACAATAAAAGAAACGACAATACCAGTGGACAGCCCAACCAAGAACAGGAACGCAACTACAGTCAGGGAGAGAGCCCGGTGATTCTGGCTTCCCTCCCCGACCACCCGCCTGCAGTGACCCTGGCCACACTCAGGAGGATTTCATGAACTGCGCCAACCATCCCACAAATGCGGCGATTGCCTACTGCCGCACTTGCGGCAAACCACTTTGTGCCAGCTGTACCCGCGATGTAAAGGGTGTGATCTATTGCGAGAACTGCCTCGCCGAGCGTCTGGCAGGGGTTCAGCCGGTTACGGCACAACCGCTGAGCGGAGTTGTTCCCGCCCCAGTGCCCATCGTGCCGAGCTCCGGGCCCAATCCTACGGTAGCTGGAATTCTGGCCGGATTCTTTCCTTTCGGCGTGGGCGCCGTTTACACCGGCCAATACGCCAAAGGTTTGGCGCATTTGCTGATCTTTGTTGGGCTCATCCTCGGCATGAATCAGAGCGATCCGCTGGACACCATCTGCGCATTCGTCTTCGCCTTTTTCTACGTGTGGCAGATCATCGATGCGGTTCGTACGGCCAAGGCGCTGCAAATCGGGCAGCCACCTCCCGATCCTCTTGGTCTTGGTCACGCCTTCGGTGCGGGCGAGAAGACCGATACTTCCAAGATTCCGATGGCGGCCCTTGTTCTGATCGGTCTGGGTGTCCTGTTTCTGCTGCGCAGCTCGGGCGTGTTCGAGTTCAGCGTGGATCAGTTCTGGCCGGTGTTGCTCATCCTGCTGGGCGTGTGGATGTTCGCCAAGCGCTGGGGCCTTATTCCTTCCAACCGAGTGTACTCGCATGCGGAGCGGATGCGAGGCCTGGTGGGACCGGTGGTGCTGGTCACGATTGGTCTGCTTTCGCTGATCGACAATCTTGGTGGTCCGCGCTGGCATCGGACCTGGCCTGTGCTGCTGCTGGCGATTGGCATCACCAAGCTCTTGGAACGTCAGGCGCCTCCTCCACCTCCGCCGGCTATGTCCGGGGGAACGGGGCCGACAGGAACGGGCAGCAGCGAAGTTCAGCCGCCCGTGAGCGAGGTGCGAAATGGCTAGCCCGGTGCAAGCTCCTCCGCCTCGCTACCGGCGCTCGATGTCCGGGCCTATCATTCTGATCTCGGTCGGCATCGTCTTCCTGCTCGGCACGATGGGCGTACTTAACTGGTCGAGACTTGGGCACTGGTTCGCTCACTACTGGCCGGTAATCCTCATCCTCGCAGGCATCATCAAACTGATCGAATATCAGGCAGCCCAAAGGCAAGGTACGCGGCCCACGGGGCTCGGCGCTGGCAGTATTTTTCTCATCATCATGGTGATTGTGGCCGGGTTGATTGCCACGCAAGCCTCCCGTGTCGACTGGGGGCAACTAGGCGACCAGATCAACATTGATGACAGTGACTTCACCCTGTTCGGCCAGAAATACAGCTACGAGGATCAGCTCAAGCAGGACTTCCCCGTGGGCGCCAGTCTGCATGTGGTGAATCAGCGCGGCGCGGTCAACGTTACCGCCTCCGAGGACAATCAGATTCGTGTCTCCGTCCACAAACGCATTAATGCCGAAAGCCAATCCGACGCCGACAAGTACAACACCGGGACCAAACCGCAGATTACGGTCAACGGAAATCAGGTGACGCTGAACGCCAACAATCAGGGTGCGGGAGACCACTGGGTCGATGCTGACCTAGACATTTCCATTCCTCGCAAGGCTCCGGCGAACGTTTCCACACGCTACGGCGATGTCAGCATCGTCGGTCGCGATGGCGACTTGCAGATTTCCAACCAGCACGGCGACATTTCGGTGTCAGACGTCAACGGAAAAGTCAGTTTGAATCTCGATCACAGCTCGGCCCGGGTGTCACAGATCAGTTCAGACGTTTCCATCGAAGGACACGCCAACGATGTTTCGCTTGAGGACATTAAAGGCGCCGCCCACCTCGACGGTGAATTCATGGAGAGCGTGAAGTTGGAGAAAATCGCGCAAGCCGTGACCTTCAAATCTTCGCGCACCGACATGCTGCTCGCCCGTCTCGATGGCAACCTGGATTTGGATTCTGGTGACCTGCAGGCGAACAACATCCTGGGCCCGGTGCGGCTGACTACGCGATCCAAGGACATCCGCTTGACCGGCGTCGCTGGGGATGTGCGGCTGGAAGATGAGAATGGGTCGGTCGAATTGCACATCAATAAGCTGGGCAACACGCAGGTGGAAAACCGTAAAGGCGACATCCAGGTCTATGTGCCGGACAAGGCGGGTTTCCAGGTCGACGCGCGGTCCCGCGGGGGAGACGTCGAGACGGATTTCGACAGTCTGAAGGTGGATAACTCCAACGATCAGGCGATTGCGACCGGAACCGTCGGCGGAGGCGGACCACGGCTCGTCCTCAACAATGAGCACGGCAACATTGAGATTCGCAAAGGATCGTCCGCCGAGGAAGAATCGCAGGCGCCCACTCCCCCTAAGGCACCCAAAATGACTCATCCTCCATCGCCGCCCAAAACCCCGACTGTGACCGAGAACTAGAGCTTCGCCCGGCTCAGCTGCTCAGGGCAGGCTCGCGATTCCGGGAAGAGCACGACTTCGAGAAGCTTGCGGAAAAACTCGCAAATCGGCGCTTAGAGCTTTGAAAGGGTGCGGCTTCAGCCGCGCCGCCACTATCTCTAAAGGACTTACGGCACGGCTCGAAGCCGTGCCCTTTCAAAACTTAATCGCCGCGAGGTTTTTCCGAAACCTCCAAAGTCATGCCCTTCCCAAAACCTCCACCTCCAAAATCGTAATGAATAACGCGGGCTAGAGGGGGTCTTCGATCCTCTGCATATCCGAGAATTTCGTCAATGCCAATCTCTGACTCTTTGTAGGAACTCGCTAAGTTCCCGCGGCAGAGGCTTGGAAAACGACAACAATTCATCGGTCCGGGGATGATGAAGCTGCAACGCCGCCGCATGCAGGAAGTTTCGCGGCAGAGAAATAGAGGGCCGGTTCTTCCCGCGAATTTCGCGAGGCGCACCGTAAAGCGTGTCCCCGACTACGGGGTATCCGAGTGAAGACAAGTGCACGCGAATCTGGTGGGTGCGGCCGGTGTCGATACGCAACTCGAGCAGGGTGAACTTACCATAGCCGGCATCGATCCGCTCCTTCACCTGATAGTGCGTGACCGCTTCCCGGCCCCCGGAGCGCCGCGTCGTCATGCGGGTTCGTCGCACGCGATCGCGACTAATGCTGCTGCTGATCGTCCCGTGGTCGTGTTTCACCTGGCCGTGCACCAGGGCCAGATAGTTCTTCTTGACTTGTCGCCCGGCGAACTGCGAGGCTAAGCGGCGGTGCGCGGCATCGTTCTTCGCAACCACAATCAGTCCGCTGGTGGCCTTATCCAGACGATGAACAATCCCCGGCCGCAACTCGCCACCCAGACCCGAAAGTTGGCCAAAGCGATGTAAGAGCGCATTCACCAGGGTGCCGCGATTGCGCTCGTCCTCGGTTGCGCCCGCTCCGGCGTGAACCATCATTCCCGCCGCTTTGTTCACGACGGCGAGATCGTCGTCTTCGTAGACGATGTCGAGAGGAATCTCTTCGGCCATGGCGCGCAGCGGCGGGGGCTGGACGGAACCGAGAATGGTGATGCGCTCATCGCCGCGCAGGCGCCGCGAAGGCTTGGCGATCGCATCATTCACCAGCACTTTCTCTTCTTCGATAAGCTGCTGAACCCGGGCGCGGCTGGTATCCGGCAGATGACTGGCGAGGAAGTGATCCAGGCGTTTGCCGGCTGCGTCGGCTGTAGGGACGAGATTAAGGGAGAATTCCGGCATTCATCAGGAAAGGATATCGCAAGGCCAGACGAAAACCTTAATAACCGAGGATACTTCTACCGCGTGGCTTGAACTGGCACTGCTTTCAGTCCCGGCCTCAACCACCAGATGAGGCCGCCCGCAAGCACCAGCCCTATGGAAATCAACTGCGTGCCCGTCATGATGCCGCCGAAAACCGAGCCCCGGCCCGGATCGTCGCGGATGAACTCGAGAAAATAGCGCGCCACGCCGTAGAGAAAAAGATAAGCTCCGAACACCTGGCCGTCGAATTTCTTCCGCTTCAGCATCCACATCAAAATGAAAAAGTTCGCCAGTTCGACGGCGGATTCGAAAAGCTGGGTCGGCTCCAGCGCCTTGTTCAAGGGCGTGCCGGCCCAAGCACTCGCCAGAGGGCTGGTAAAGGTGACACCCCAGAAGCGCCCGGTGGGCTTGCCATAGCAACATCCAGCCGCAAAACAGCCGACGCGGCCGATGGCATGTCCCAGTGCCAGCCCGGGTGCGAAGGCGTCACAGGTGCGCAACGCCGGCATGTGATTCTTGCGGACATACCAGGCGGCCATGGCGAATGCCGCAACCAATCCGCCGGAGAAAACTCCGCCTGCCTGCAGAGTGGCAAAGCTGAAAATCTCGCCAGGATGCGTGGTGTAGTAGTTCCAGTCATTGACGATGTAGAGGATCTTGGCCCCGAGAATCCCACAGAGGACCACGAGGATTCCCAAATTCCAAGCATGTTCCGGATTGATTCCCTGCTTCTCGGAATTGCGCACGCTGATCCACAGGCCGATCAATACGCCAGTAGAAACCAGCAGGCCGTAGGTCGGCAGGAAAAACCGTCCGATATGAAACAGTTGGGGAAACACTGATAGTTAGATGCTAAAGGTTCGGAAACTGATGGCAGAAGTTTAGCAGAAAGCAGTTCGTCGTTGGTCTTTCGTCGTTAGTCGTTGGCAGATCAGTATTCGCCGTCGGTCTTAGCTAACGTCCAACAGCGAACGACAAAAAGCAAGCCGACCCGCTGAGCCGTGTGGTGGGCCGAGAATGAACCGTCGTAGGACGTGTGGGAACCCTCCGAGACCCTTTAGGCGTCTCCGCGTGACGGAGCATGGCACACCGGATCTTATATCGAGTCGGGCCCCCGTTCATTCGGGTGTTGGTTCAAAAATCGGTTACCACCATCACCAACTTTGCAGGCCGGCTTTCAACTCAGGATGC
>Ga0187816_10000723_pt1 | contig 10076 bp, 7 predicted proteins | sample NC_wetland_sal_i_16_FD_132960 | JGI IMG/M metagenome (GOLD analysis project Ga0187816, IMG submission 132960) | Wetland sediment microbial communities from Neuse River Estuary, North Carolina, USA - SO4_1 | ecosystem: Environmental > Aquatic > Freshwater > Wetlands > Sediment | place: USA: North... | reverse complement strand
GCTCGCCCGGGCAAAAAGAACGCTGGCTCAAACCGCTGCTGGCGGGCGAGATTCGTTCAGCGTTCTGCATGACCGAGCCTAACGTGGCCTCGTCCGATGCTACGAACATGCAAGCGACCGCGCTTATCGAGGGAGACCACCTCGTGCTCAACGGGCGGAAATGGTGGAGTTCCGGAGTTGGGCATCCTTATTGCCGGCTGCTCATCTTCATGGGACTGACGCACTGCTCCGCCGCCAAGTACAAGCGCCATTCCATGGTGTTGGTGCCGTTCGATACGCCGGGCGTCAAAATTGAGCGCATGGTGCCGGTGTTTGGATCCTATGATCCACCGTTCGGTCACGGCGAGGTCAGTTTCACGAACGTCCGGTTGCCGCTCGACCACATCGTCGCCGGACCCGGCCGCGGATTCGAAATCGCGCAAGGCCGGCTTGGTCCTGGCCGCATTCACCACTGCATGCGCACGCTGGGAGCGGCCGAACGGGCGCTTGAACTTTTGTGCCGTCGCTCGCTACGTCGGGTTGCTTTTGGCAAACCTCTGGCCGAACTGGGTGGCAATGCCGACGTCATTGCCAACGCCCGCATCATGATCGAGCAAGCCCGCCTTCTTACACTCAAGGCCGCATGGATGCTTGATGAAGCCGGCACCAAAGGCGCCCGCAGCGAGATTTCCCAGATCAAAGTCGCCGTTCCCAACATCGCATTGGAAATTATCGACCGGGCGATTCAAATGCACGGCGCTGCTGGCGTTTCCGACGACGTTCCCCTGGCCGAACTCTATGCTACGATCCGCACACTGCGCATCGCCGACGGTCCCGACGAAGTGCATCGTGCATTAATCGCCAAGCTGGAACTGAAGAAGTACCAACCTAACAATGCGGTTCAGGCTGAACCGTGAAGTCGACCCAGGATAGCTCGTTTTTGACGTCTGCTCTCAGAGCTTAGCTCACGGCCTCCATCAGAACGACAAGCGCACCCCGAGTTGGACCTGGCGCTTGGGAAAGGCTGAGGTGAAGGCCAGCGGTGTGCTGGAGGTAGCTGTGCTGCCGTCCGCGAGCAGAGTACCTGGACGCATCCCATGCACATTGAACGTTGTGAAGCCTGGGGTGAATCCGAAAAGAGGGCTGACCTCGTTGTTGACACCGGCATAATTCGTATGGTTCGCGATGTTGAATCCTTCCGCAGTGAACTGCAGGTTCACCCTCTCGCCCAGTTTGTGGGTCCAACTCAGGCGCATGTCGAAGTCGGTGTAATTCGGACCGAGTCCGGTGTCGCGCGGGGCACCGATGGGACGTTCATTGGTGGTGTGATTGTCGCCGTTCACTTCTCCTCCCGCCAGCAGGTTGAAAGGGTGTCCGCTATGGTAGGAAAAAATCGGGGCAAGCTGAAAGCCCGACAAGATGCTTTCTTTCCACGGACTGTCGAGCACTGCCGCGATCACAATTTTGTGCCGCTGATCAAACTCAGACAGAGCACGATCCAGGTTGAGGTTGGTCGGATCCTGTGGACCGTAGTCAGAGTTGTAATCGGTCGACGTGTCGAAGCCCTTGCTGTAGGTGTAATTGCCGAACAAGGTAAAGTGATCGCTAAAACGCTTTTTGACTTCCACGATACCGCCCTCGTACAGAGCGTATGCCTCAGAACTATATTGGTTGTTCTGTGTCACCAGTGGATTCACAAAGCAAATAGCTGGATCGACCGCACAGGGAAGACCTTCCGTGCCTCCCAGGGGATCTGCCGCCGGGCTGGTATTCCAGTTGCGATAGGAAACCGTTTGGCCATTCGCCAGAGTAACCGTGGTGAATGGCGCCGGCAGCAGGTTGGTATCGATTGCGACCGGGAGTCTCTGGGTATGAGTATAGATACCGCTCAGTGAAATTGAGAACCCAGGTGCGACCTCCTGTTCAATTCCAAAGGAAGCCTGCTGCGCGATCGGGGGGCGATAGCCTGGCTGGTTCACGAAAATGACCTGCAGGGGAGACAGAATCCCTTGGTTAGTAACGTTGATGCCAAGCGGAGCTACCGCGGCTGGTGTAATGCAAGCGGCGTTCCCGGGAGTCGGGGTGGTGCATTGAATCAATCCTTGGGCAAAGAGTGTCTGGAAAACGGCGGGGGCGGTTTGCAGGCCAGGCAGACCGGTCGGAGTAATCGGATCTACATAAATAGAAATTTCACGGTTGCAAGGGCTGCTGCCGTTACCGGGAAATAAGGGGGCGATCCCACAGATCGCGGTCAGGTTTGCGACTTGGCTTCCGCCCACGCGGTTCTCGACTGCAGACTTATTGGCGTTCACAACTCCCAGGCTCAAATCGACGTCGGGAATCTGGACGTCAACGGGTCCGTAGAAGATTCCGTATCCGCCTCGGATCACCGTCTTATGATCCTTGAAGGGATCCCACGCGAATGAAACCCGAGGCGCAAAATCCTTCCCATAAGTAGTCAAAGGAGCGAATTGTGAGTCCAATTCATAGCGGAGGCCGTAGTTTAAAGTGAGGTTCGGCACTATCTGCCAGGAGTCTTGTGCATAGAACGCTGTCAATGGGCGGGTGTAATACGGATAGGTCGGATCCCCGAAACCCTGCTGATAAACCTGAGGCAGCCCGAGCGATGCCGATTGCAACGGGTTGATGGTGGTGCTGGCAAGCTGTGGGCTGATCAAGACCCCGGGAAGCGACCCAAACACGAAGCGGCCAGGAAAGAAAGTGTGCGATTCCGTGTGATTGCCGCGGAGCAGCTCGTAGGCGCCGAACTTGAGCGTGTGGTGGCCGCGGATCATGGTGAAATTATCCGCGAATTCGTAGCGGCGCAATATGGTGATGCTGGGCAGGAAGATGTTGGTTCCCAGGTTGTTAATAAAACTGGGAATCTGGAGTCCCACTTGTCCCGGTTCATTAGGGATCACGTTAAAGCTGTTGTAATCCCATTGCACTCGCGCCTCATTCTGAGCGGCTGCGCTGAACTGGTGATACCAGGCAGCTTGCAAATTATTATCGTAGGTGTGAATCGAACTTCCTGCCGAAAAAGCCGTCAGAGACTGCACATCCGGCGACTCCTCCAGATCATGCCCATATCTGTAAGTAACCGAAACCTCATTGTTCACGTTCACATGATGATCCAAGCGTACTGACCCCAGGTATTCCCGCGTGTTATAGGGAAAGAGTCCTCCCTGGGTTTCAAACTGATTTACCAGAAATGCATTCAAGGCGGCCTGACCGGGGGTGACGAATGGGTTCGCACCGGGATTCGGGTTCACCGTCAAAATGCTCTGAAGGGCAAAGGCACAGAGGTTCGAGGGGAGGGTCAAACCGGCGACACACGTTACTGGCGCCGTGGAAGCGGCCAAGCCGGCAAGAATGCCATCCTGCGCTGCCGTTGGGCGAAAAATGTCGGTATTGGTCAGTATGGGAACTGCGTTCTGCGCATCCTGAAGCAGGCCTTCGAATCCGATAAACAGAAACGTCTGGTCTTTCTTGATGGGGAAGCCCAGGGTTCCGCCGAATTGCTGGCGAGTCAAAGTATCCTTAATGGGCGAACCAACGGTATCGGGGTTGGCAGGATTGAAAACCTGGCCGGGTTGCAAAGCTTGGCTGAACGCAAACGGGTTGCGAGCGTCCATCACATCGTCGCGAAAAAAACCATAGAGCGTGCCATGCAGATTATTGGTACCGGACTTGGTGACAATATTGATGGAAGCGCCGGTGGCCGAACCCAGGTCTGCGCCGTAGTTACTGCGATTGATTTGAAATTCCTGCACCGTGTCCTGGCTTACCGTAAGGCGCTGGCCACCGCTGTCGCCTGAGGTCTCGCCGCCGTCCACCGTGATGCTGTTTCCTCTGCCGTTGCTGCCGTAGAATGACAGTCCGCTTTGCGGTGTTTGCTTGACCCTGAAATCCTGGTCCCCCGCCAGCCTGGTGGCGTCGGAGACTCCGGGTGCGAGCAAAGTAAACGTAAGATAATCGCGCCGGTCGATGGGCAGATTAGCGATGTATTGCTGTGAGATTCTGTCCGCCTGGCTTCCCCGTTCAGTTTCCACCACGGGCGGCTGGTCCATCACTTCGATAACCGTCGTAACCTTTGACGGACTCAGCTTGAAATCGGAGACGACGGTCTGCCCGACGGCAACCGGCACGGCTTTGCGAATCTCAGTCGCAAAACCCGCCCTTGCCGCACTGACGTCGTAGGTAGCTGGCGAAAGCCCAGCTACCCGATATTGCCCCGCGTTGTTCGTCGTCGCTGTGCGCTTCACTCCGGTCTGCGTGTCCACGACATTGACCGTAGCATTAAGCACAACTCCGCCGGCAGAGTCCGTCACAGTTCCAGTGATCTCTCCCGATGTTCCAACGCCCTGCCCGTACGCCCTTAAGGTTGCGAACACGAGGCACAAAAAGAGCGTGAGTGACTTCATCGCAGATACCCGTTTCCAGGTACGGGCGTAGCGGCATAAGACGGCACGACCATCTAGACGGCACTGTTCGAAAACCATATTCCCCCCTGCTTCAAACTTGCCCGAATCACAACCCAAAACGCCGTCGCCTACCGGCATGCAGCCGCGTTCTTCCGGCCCGCTGATTAGTTCCAGGCAGGATGTTGACGCGTCTCACTGTTTTGTTTTGGATTTGATGAATGAACCTTCCAAGAACTCCCCACGCTCCTGCCGCTTCAGGGCGTCGAATTCTCATGATGGGCGCGAGCGTATCCGTCTTTGTGAAATTCATCAAATGAATTATTTTGATGATGATGTATGCCTGCTGCGAATATTGGTTGTGGGCACTGCTCTTTTACGATCAATCTCCGAAGCCGCCTATCTCTTAAGTGGTTCTACCGAAGACTGACGAAGCGACCGTCCGAAGAAAGAAATTCGAGTATTTCCGTGTGCGCAGTTTGAGTCTGGTCAGTAAGAAACAAATGACTTGCACGCTCGAGCAAGACAAGTCTTGCCCCTGGAATCCGCGCCGCGATCAACTCCCCATTTGCAGGTGGTACCAGCGCATCTGACTTGCCATGCATGACCAACGTCGGCACCGCGATCTGCGCGATTCGGTCGTAGCCCTCCCATGCTCGGATTGCCAGCAACTGTGCCATGTAGGCGTCTGGGGAGCATATCCAGCGACGGCGCAGGTGGACATCGTCCTCGATTCTCTCGCGCGGCGTGGCTGGGTCGTAAATATAAGGAAGTATGGCTTCTCGCGCTTGCTCCAGCGTCATACCGCGAGCGATGAGGATGTCAGTCACTTTGCTCTCCGCGCGTACTGCCGAGGGTCCGCCAGCTGCCGTGCAGCCCAGAATCAACGAGAGCGTCCGGGCTGGATATTGCAGAGCGAATTCCTGTGCAATCATGCCACCCATGGAAACACCGAAGATGTGGGCGCTCGCAACTCCGGCAGCATCCAAGACGGCGGCTGCGTCCGATGCCATAGTCGCAATCGAATAAGGGCCGGGAGGAATGTCGCTCAGTCCGACACCTCGATTATCGAACGCGAAGGTACGATACTGTCTAGTCAGCACTGGACGTGTGCGATACCACAGGGCCGAGGGATAGCCGAGGCCCATGATCAGAAGAACCGGTGGTCCTTCGCCCTGTTCATCCCAATAAATCTTCGTCCCTTGGTTCTCGACGAATGCCACTCAGGAGGCTCTCCTATGGTTGACCTAGTCCACCTTCAGAATGAGCTTTCCCCAGTTCTCGCTCTTGAAAAGCATGAGTAGAGTTTCGGGAAAAGTTGCGAGTCCGTCCACAATATGCTCGCGCGATTTGAGCGTTCCTGCCGCCATCCACGCCGCCATCTCCGTTGCGGCTTGCGCGTAGCGATCGATATAATCCAGCACCAGCATGCCCTTCATGGTGGCGCGATTCGACAGCAGTGACATATAGTTGCTGGGGCCCGTCATTGGGCCGGTATTGTTGTACTGGCAGATCGCCCCGCAGATTACAATCCGCGCGCCGCGCGCCAGGTTCGCCAGCGCGGCTTCTAGAATCGCGCCGCCCACGTTGTCGAAATAGACATTAAGGCCCTCCGGGCAATGCTTCCGTACGGATTGCTTCACGTCTTCCGATTTGTAGTCGATGGCTGCGTCGAAGCCGAGTTCAGTTATCATGTAACGGCACTTTTCCGCACCTCCTGCGATGCCCACCACGCGACAGTTCTTGATCTTGGCGATCTGCCCGACCAACCCACCGACGGCTCCCGCTGCCGCCGAAACCACCACGGTCTCTCCGGATTTCGGCTGACCGGTGTCGAGAAGGCCGAAATATGCGGTCATACCCGGCATGCCAAACACGCTGAGGTACTTTGGCAAAGGAACAACTCTCGTGTCGACATTGGTCACTCTACGGCCGTCCGCCAGCGCGTATTCCTGCACGCCGAAGGATCCGGAAACGTGATCGCCTGCGGTGAAGTGCGGGTGACGCGATGCCGCGACCATCCCCACGCCGAGCGCCCGCATCACTTCGCCGATGCCCACCGGCGGAATATACGAACGCGACTCGTTGATCCACATCCGCATTGCCGGATCGAGGGAGATGTATAACACTCGGACCAGCAGTTCGCCTTCCTTCGGCTCCGCCACCGGTTCTTCGGTGAAAGTCCAGTCGCTTCGCTTCGGCATTCCTACCGGACGCGCCGCCAACAGAAACTTGTGATTGATAAGTGTCATGCTCGCCTCTTTTGCAATGAATCCGCGTTTCAGACTGTGTAGCGTTCGCTTGCCAGGAGGCGCCCTGCGACTTGGCGCCGCAGCGCGATTGCATTCACCGGATCGTGATCGGCGTATCCGCGTAAACGGGAAAGATTTCGTCGCAATTCCTCGCCTTGGGCACAGGCGCTTAGAACGGTCCGCGATGAGAGTTCGATCCTCCTGATGGCGTCACGCAAGTACACTGCGCACGCATCCGCGGCATTTACTCCACCACCGGCTGCCGCCAGTTTCCGGCTACGCAGCAGGCTCGACTCCATGGCAAACACTTCCATGATGATGTCGGAGAGGTTCATGACGATCTCCTGCTGTTCTTCGAGCTTCGCGCCGTACTTCTCGTGTGCTACTCCCAGCGTGAGCAAAACGATTTTCTTTGCGTTGCGAACCAGGTTCAGTTCCGTGTCGCCAGAGTGGGCGCCGTGCTGCGGTTCGATCTGCTGCAGAACTGTGCGTGCAGCTTCGATGAGAGGCAGTTGTCCCCGGGATGCGCGCTTCAATGGCATTCCGGTGATGACCAGACGGTTAATTTCGCTGGTACCTTCAAACAGACGGTTGATCCGCGAATCGCGATAGGCGCGCTCAACGGTATAGTCCTGGTGGTATCCATAGCCGCCGTGGATCTGAACTCCTTCATCGACCACGTAGTCCAGCATCTCGGCAGCGTAGACCTTCACCATTGAGCACTCCGCGGCAAACTCTTCGATCGCCTTCAACTCTTGAGTGAGACCATCCGCCGATACCGGGGACGCGCCGTGCATTTGATCTTCAATCAGTCCCACCACACGCCAGGCCATCGACTCCGCCACAAAAATGCGGATCGCCATTTCCGCCAGTTTGTGTTGAATCGCTCCGAACTCTGCAATCGCCGATCCGAATGCCTTGCGCTGCTTGGCATATTTCAGGCAAATGACCAGCACGTTTTTGCCTGCACCAACCAGGGCCGGCCCCAGTTTCAGACGCCCGATGTTTAGGATGTTAAAAGCGATCACGTGCCCGCGGCCGATTTCACCCAGCACGTTTTCCACGGGCACCGGAACATTGTCCAGATAAACTGCGGTGGTCGAACTGCCGGTGATGCCCATCTTGTGCTCTTCCGCGCCGCTGCTCACGCCGGTAAAGCTTCTCTCGACCAGAAATGCAGTGAACTTCTCGCCGCCAACTTTGGCAAACACTGTGAAGAGATCGGCCGCGCCGCCGTTGGTGATCCACATTTTCTGACCATTCAGGATGTAGTGTTTTCCATCGGGCGAGAGGTCAGCTCGCGTGCGTGCCGCCAGCGCGTCCGACCCCGCCAGCGGCTCGGTAAGCGCATAGGCAGCCAGCATCTCGAGTTTGCCCAGCTTCGGCAGATATTTCCGCTTCTGCTGCTCATTTCCGAAGTAGACGATGGGCAGCGTGCCGATGCCGGTGTGAGCAGAGTGCCAGCCTCCGTAAGAGCCGTCGCGTCCCATGTGCTCCGCTGTCACCATCAACGATGGCAGGTCCATCGCCATGCCACCATATTCTTCCGGGATCGCCATCGCGGTCAGGCCAAGCTCTACCGATTTGCGCAGCACGGCCATCGCGGCCCCAGGTTTCTTTTCGCGGATCGCTGGCAGATTTGGCTCCACTTCGTTGGCCCAGAATTCGTCGACCATTCGACCAACAGCAAGATGTTCCTCGCTCAAATCTTCCGGCGTGAAAATGTCCTGCGGGGTCGAATCTTCGATCAAGAACGCCGTTCCCTTTGTCTTGCGTGGGGTGTCTGTTAATGTCGTCATGAAAAACTCCTATGCCGCCTTTCGAGATTGAGAACCTGAACTCTTTGAAAACATTCGAGAAACGGGAATTCCCGGCGACCGAATGGTTCGTGGTCACGCAGGATCGCATTCAGAAATTTGCCAATGCCACCGAAGACCGTCAGTGGATTCACGTCGACACGGAGCGCTCCGAATGCGAATCGCCTTTCGGCGCTCCTGTCGCTCATGGTTTTCTGACATTGTCGTTGCTGAGCCATTGGCTGGCACAGGCAATCCATATCCGCTCGGGTGTCGCGATTAGCGTCAACTACGGCCTCAATAAGGTGCGTTTTCCTTCGGCGGTCCGCGCGGGTTCGCAGGTTCGAGCTCGGGTCACCCTGCTTTCGGTTAAGGAGTCGCCCAGATTTGTGGACGCCACTTTCCTCATTCATGTCGAGAATCAATCGTCCGCCAAGCCGTGCTGTGTCGCCGAGTGGCTGGTTCGGTATTACGCGAAATGAGCGGAGATTCATATCGTCCCGGTTTCCGCGCAATGCCATGAGGCTCGCAGCAAAGTATGAATTCGTTTCGGCATACATGCGAAGCGCGCGTCTTGCGTCAATCCCTGTGCATATCGGTAATAGATCTGTTGAATGATGACTGCGACTTTGAAGCGGGCGAACGTTAGGTAGAAAACCATGTCGCCAGGATCGTGGCCGGTCGCGACTGCGTAACGTTCAACTAACTGTGTCCGCGTCAGGGTTCCCGGCGACGTGGTCGGCGCGCTGCGGATTTCCTGGAGATCTTCCGGATCCTGCGGATCGGCCCAATACGCCAGTGCCGTTGCAAGGTCAGTCAGCGGGTCGCCAAGGGTGCACATTTCCCAATCGAGAACCCCGACGATCTTCGTTAGGTCATCAGGATCGAGCACCAGGTTGTCGTACTTGTAGTCGTTGTGAATCAGAGCGGCTTCATTGCTGACCGGCATTCGGGCGGCGAGCCAAGCGGAGATGCGTTCGACTTCAGGCAGGTCATGAGTTTTCGAATTGTGATAGCGCTCGATCCAGCCCCTGACCTGGCGCTCAAGATATCCTTGCGGCTTGCCCAAATCAGCTAGGCCGATAGCAGCGTAGTCCAGACGGTGCATACACGCGAGATTGTCGACGAACGCTTCGCTCAATCGCCGCGCTGTTGCGGGCGGGAACTCCACACTCGGAGGTAGATCGCGGCGCACGATCATTCCTCGAATCGGCTCCATCAAGTAGAAAGGTGCATTGAGGATCGACAGATCGTCGCAATAGAGGAAAGTCTTCGGCGCGACGGGATAGGCGGTGTGCAGTTTCGAAAGCACGCGATATTCGCGCGCCATGTCATGTGCCGATCGAACCTTGCTGCCGAACGGAGGTCGGCGCAGAACGAATGCACGCTCCCCAAGTCGCACGAGATACGTCAGATTAGAATGGCCGCCTGGGAATTGCTCGACGGAAACCGGCCCGCTTTCGTCGAATTGTTCCTGCAAGAACGGCTCCAGGCAGGTTAGATCGAGTTCTTCGCCGGCTCTGACCGTTCCAGCCTGATCGCAGAGTGCCACCATATTCGCCATTCCCGCTTTGCCTATCGGTACGTCAGCAAACCGTCGCCATCCAGGTGCGGATACGCATTGAACG
>Ga0187816_10000722_pt1 | contig 10078 bp, 12 predicted proteins | sample NC_wetland_sal_i_16_FD_132960 | JGI IMG/M metagenome (GOLD analysis project Ga0187816, IMG submission 132960) | Wetland sediment microbial communities from Neuse River Estuary, North Carolina, USA - SO4_1 | ecosystem: Environmental > Aquatic > Freshwater > Wetlands > Sediment | place: USA... | reverse complement strand
GCGAATATACGGACGGAAAAGGACGGCACGCAAAAGGGTGGCTGTTTTTTGATGCCGAGTGCAATTTCTGCACGCGCCTTGCCCGGTGGCTGTCGCCCATTCTTGTCCGTCATCGCCTTTCAGTGGCCCCACTTCAAGACCCGCGTGTCGGCGCACTCCTGGGAATGACGCGACAAGAACTGCTGCGTGAATTGAGGTTCCTGCGCTCCGACGGCGCACAGTATGGCGGTGCAGACGCTGTGATTGCTGCGGCGCGCGAAATCTGGTGGGCGCATCCCCTAGTGTGGGTGTCGAAGCTCCCTGGAATGATGAAGCTCTTCCATGTAGGTTACCGCTGGGTTGCAGTTCGGCGGAGTTGCGCAGCAAGAAATGCTGGCTGTCAATTGCCGAGGTCAGTCGGATGACTTACGGGATCACCTTGGATCTGGCGTGAAGCATATGAAAACCGCTCAGTTCGGAGTTTGCGAAAAAAGTTGGGAGGCACAGCCGACCCAGGCCGTGCAAACTGCCAGAAGAGTGAAATCGTATAAGTCGTTTCGCAGCGTGGGTTTCATCGGGTGGATTCCTCTAGTGGTCTTGCCCTCAATTTCAGCCGTCATCCGCAGGGGCTTGCAACCTTGGGCCTTCATGTGGACGTTGGCCATCTCCATTTACTTCGGACTGAAGTGGCTGACTTGGTGGAGACTTCAAAGACCGGTTTCTCACTCGGCTTGGCGTTCCGTGGCCTATCTTCTGGCTTGGCCCGGAATGGACGCGGAGTCGTTCCTCGACGAGACGAAGAGCCCGCCGGCGCCTCGATTCCGCAGCTGGCTTTGGGCAATCTTCGAGACCGGCCTAGGCGCGACTCTCCTCTGGTTTGTCGCACGAACTCTTCCCCCAGAACAACCACTGCTGCGTGGCTGGACGGGGATGTTAGGTCTAACCCTTCTGCTGCACTTCGGCACTTTTCAAATTGCGGCCCTGTTTTGGCAGTCTCTTGGAGTGGACGCCTCGCCGATCATGGCTGCTCCCCTCCGGGCACAGTCGCTCAGCCAGTTTTGGGGCAAACGCTGGAATCTCGGATTTCGGCAGCTTGCGCATGACCTGATCTTTGTTCCCTTCCACAAATACCTCCAAGCTGGATTGGTAGCGTTCTTGGTGTTCCTCAGCTCTGGGCTAATACACGATTTGGTCATATCCGTGCCAGCTCAAGCTGGCTACGGCCTGCCAACGGCCTATTTCATGCTCCAGGGACTTGGCGTGACCCTTGAGCGGTCGCCGCTCGGCAAACAACTCGGTCTCGGCAAAGGCCTCCGTGGGTGGTCGTTCATGGTTCTGGTTGCTGCGGGGCCAGTCTTCTGGCTTTTTCATCCCCCGTTTGTGATGCGGGTAATAATTCCATTCATGAAAGCGATCCACGCTCTATGACCAGCCAATTCATAAGAGAATTCTTCGACCTCGACCTCTGGTTCGTCGGCGTCGGCCATTTCTTGATCTTGTTCGCAAGTTTTCAAGTTCCTTATCACTTGCGCTGGAAGCAGGACCTCCAATCGCTGATACCTTTGAACCGCAAACTTCTGTGGGTGCAGAGCGGTTTCACGGTTCTGACCATCGTTGCATTTGGCGCACTCACCCTGTCGCTTCATACCGAACTTCTTCGAGGTGACCGGGCCGCGCTCGGTCTTGCCGCTTTCATCGGGACCTACTGGACGGTGCGCATCCTGGTCGACGCCTTTTACTTCGCTCATGCCGACTGGCCCAAGGGAAAATGGTTTCTCGCCGGACACGTTCTCCTGACCTCCCTTTTCCTCGGATTGGCGGCGAGCTACCTTGGCTTGCTCTTCTGGCACATTTGGTTTGAGGGCGGCGCGTAAGCGCCGAATGCTCGCGGTTGGTGCCGCTAAACTGACCAGCTGCAATGGAGAAATCCAGGAGTAGACAATGCGCAACGAGACGGCGGTGATCACGGGCGCGTTCAGCTACACAGGCAAATATGCCACCAGGCTGCTGCTGGATCGTGGGTATAAGGTCCGCGCGCTCACAAATCACCCTGGCCACGCAAATCCGTTTGGTGATCAGGTGGAAGTATTTCCTTACGCTTTTGACCACCCAGAGCGGCTAACGGAAACTCTTCGCGGCGCTTCGACTCTGATCAATACCTATTGGGTGCGCTTCCCCCGCGGAAAGACCACTTTTGAAGCGGCAGTCCGCAACATGCGCACATTGATCGCGGCTGCAAAGAGCGCCGGGGTGGCACGCATCGTGCACGTCAGTATTGCCAATCCGTCGCTTCAATCGCCACTCGGCTACTACCGCGGGAAAGCCCAATTGGAGCAGGCTGTGATTGAGTCGGGCCTCTCCTACGCCATTTTGCGACCCACGGTGGTTTACGGTCTCGAAGACATTCTCATTAATAACATTGCCTGGTTTATCCGCCACTTCCCGTTTTTTGGCATTCCCGGCGACGGCTGCTATGAGGTTCGGCCAATTTACATAGAGGATATGGCGCGACTTGTGGCCGATGCCGCCCAACAAAAAGGAAACACTGTCTTCGATGCAGTGGGGCCGGAGACGTTCACGTTCGAGGAACTCGTAAGGCTCATCGCTGCACAGGCAAACAAACCGGCCCGCATCGTTCGGATACCGACCCTTTTGGCGTACGTCTCTACGCGTCTTGCTGGGCTGATCGTGCGCGATGTTGTCTTGACCTGGGAAGAGTACAAGGGACTCATGAGCAACCTTCTCGCGCCTCAAGGGCCATCCACAGGAGAGACTCGACTTAGTCAATGGCTCGCGGAACACAGCGAACGGATCGGCCGCCGCTACGCTTCTGAAGTGGCGCGTCACTATGCGGTTCCGACCTGAGAACATCAGATAACGTTCAAACGCGAGCCGCTAGAGAACCTTCGAGGACCTGCTCGTAGTAGCGCTCGTACATGGGGATGACGTCGTTGGCGCAGAATTTTCTTCGGGCGTGCACGCGGGCAAGTTGTCCCATTTCGCGGCCGCGGTCGGCGCGAGAAAGCAATTCAATCGCATATTTCGCGGCCAGTTTCACGTCACCGGGCTCGACGAGATAGCCGTCCACTCCATTTTCGACAACTTCGGGGACACCTCCGGCGTTGGTGGCGATAACGGGGACTTCACACGCCATAGCCTCAAGCGCGGCGAGGCCAAAAGACTCCAGTTGGGAGGGCAGAAGGAACAAGTCCGCTTGACCCAACTTTTCCCGGATTCCATTCTGCTGTCCCAGAAAGATGACATCCTTTTCCACGCCGCGGTTACGGGCGAGTTCCTCAGCAGGGACACGGTCCGGGCCGTCACCGATCATGACGAGCTTGGCGGGCATTTTTTCGCGCACCAGAGCGAAAATCTCAACCGCGTCGAGGATGCGCTTCACGGGGCGAAAATTCGAGAGGTGCATTAGGATGGGTTCACCATCCGGGGCCCACTCTGCACGCAGTTGAGGATTGGGGTGGCGGCAGTAAAGGTCGCAATTGACGAAATTGGGGATGACTTCAATGGGGCGCTTGATGGCGAATTCCTCGATGGTATGCCGATAGAGATAATTGGAGATGGAGGTGACGCCATCGCTCTGCTCGATGGAATAGCGGGTGATGGGAAGGAAGCTAGGGTTGTTCCCCACAAGAGTAATGTCTGTGCCGTGAAGCGTGGTGATGAAGGGCAGGCGCCGCGGCGCAGCCATTTGGCGAGCGAGCAAGGCGCTCACGGAGTGGGGGATGGCATAGTGGACGTGGAGAATATCCAGGGATTCGGCTTCGAAAACCTCAAGCATCTTTACTGCGAGGGACAGCGTGTATGGGGAATGGTCAAATAGGGGATAAGAAACCACGGCAGCTTGATGAAAATGGACGCGGGGATCGTTTGGGTTCATGCGGATGGGAGGAGCGTAGGTGATGAAGTGGACGTCATGTCCACGGGCGGCCAGCTCCTGACCCAACTCGGTAGCCACGACGCCCGAGCCGCCGTAGGTGGGGTAGCCGGTGATGCCAATACGCATAGTGGGCCTCAATCAAATAAATCTAAATAAATCGCGCGCTGCATCCTGAAGTGACGGGCTTGCTTGCGGGGCGGCAAGCCCAGATGCTAGAGTCGCGCGGACCGCAGGCGGAAGTGTCTGCCAGCGGAATCGTACACTGATTAGACGCAAAGGTAGCGCAGAACGTGACACGGCTCAAAGGGAAAGTGGCGATTGTAACCGGAGGAGGGACGGGGATTGGTCGGGCCATTGCCCTGGTTTTTGGGCGCGAGGGGGCAAAGGTGGCTGTTTTGGGGCGCCGGCAGCAGGGGTTGGATGAGGTCGTGAAGGAACTGGCTCATCTTGGGGCTGAGGGCCAGGCGGTACTTTGCGACGTGACGCGGGGTGAGGAGACGCGAAGGGCGGTGGAGGCCGTGGAAAGAGCGTTCCGTGCCGTAAACGTGCTTGTGAATAATGCTGGAATTTTGAGCGTTTCTACCGTCGAGAGCATTTCCGAGGAAGAATGGGACCGGGTGATGGAGACGAACGTGAAAGGGCCGTTCTTGATGACCCGGGCTGTACTACCTGCCTTGCGGCGAGCCGGCGGAGGTTCCATTGTGAACATGAGTTCGGTGCTTGGGCTGGTGGCCATGAAGGACCGCGCCGCCTATTGCGCTTCAAAGGGTGGAGTAACCTTATTGACGAAAGCCATGGCGCTGGACCATGCGCACGAGAATATCCGTGTAAATTGCATCTGTCCTTCCATCGTGGAGACGGACCTGGTAAAGGGACTGTTTTCGCAGAGCGACGTGGGGCAAAAGGCACGGGAGGCCAGAATCAGGACACTTCCGCTGGGAAGATTCGGGCAGCCGAGTGATGTGGCGGAACTGGCCGCCTTTCTGGCCTCGGATGAGTCTTCGTGGATAACCGGAACTGCGATTCCGGTGGATGGCGGGTTAACTGCGTACTGAAGGAGTGGAAGTCCGATGGGACGGAAACTGAGCGAGGAAGAGAAGCGCGTGACGGAACTGGTGCGCCTTCGCATGAAGGAGAGCAAGGCGACGGAACTGTTGGGATTTGATGTAGAAAGCGTGCATGACGGGCGCGCGATTTTTCGGATGGACGTGCAGCCCAACCACAAACAGGTCCATGGCGTAGTACATGGCGGGATTCTGGCCGCACTGGCGGACACCACAGCGGCTATCGCTGCCTATACCGTCGTACCCCGGGGCGTGGAAATAGCCACTCTGGAGCTAAACATCAATTATCTGGAGCCCGTGCCCGGGGGAACAGTAAAAGCGGACGCGCGCGTGCTGAGGGCAGGCAGAAATTTTATTGTGACCGAATGCGAGATTTTCAACGAATCAGGGTCGCTGGCGGCCAAGGCTCTGATTACGTTCTCCGCTCCCGCGGGACACACTCTGCGGAAATAGCGACTATTCGTCGCCCTGGGCGTCCTCGCTGTCCTTATGGACGTACCGGATGTGACGTTTGAAGACCATCAGATTCGGCGCGCCTTCGCGAGTAAGCTTAATGCAGTCCCGGTCGTACCACTCAATGATGCCGTGAAGTACCTCACCTGACTCCAACACGACCGTCATTGGCGTACGGCTCTGCATTTGTTTCACCCAGTAGAAATTCTCCGCGTGGGTGACTTCGGGCGGCGCAGGCTTTTTGCTGGGCAGAGGGCCGTTGTGCGGGGGCCGGGGAGAGGCCTGCTCCTTGGCGTCCGCGAAGCTGGGACGAAACATGCGGCGATTCACCATGACTGCTCCTTGGTTAAATAGAGGGTGGTTCCATATCTTGAGATGCGCCGGGCGGGTCCAGGGTTTCGCGTATTATGCCCTAACAGAGCGTTTGAGGGGAGGAAATATCTATTTCCGGGCGTGAGCGTCAGGTTGGGCCGGGGTGAGAGCGACGGCCAGAGAATCCAGACCGAGTTGGCGATTCAGGTTGCGGCGGGCGCCGGCGGCCAATTTGTCCATTCCAGCGATGGCGCGGGCAATCCACAGGGTATTGATCGAACGTGCGAGAGTTTCCAATTCTTTGGCGAGGTGCGGATTTCGGAGAAGCGGCGAGGGAACCCCAGCGGTTAATTCCAAGAGATCAGAAAGCAATCCATAAAAGATGGCGAGCAGGTCCTCGAAGGAGGATTCACGATCCTTGGCAAGAGCAGACGTGTCCGCAAAGAGCTGAGCGAAGCCCTGTCCGCGAGCGGCACGCTCCAGGATGCGCAGCACAATCTTCCCCTTCGCGACGGCATCGTCCAGATTCATTTCCAGGGCCCGGCCAGGGCTGCCTTCGGAGAGTTGGGCAGCCAGCTTGAGTTCCGAAGGCTTTCGATCCGAGTGCGATTTGAGTATGGTTTCGACCTCGCCAATCGGAAGAGGAGCGAAATGAAACTGCATGCAGCGAGAAACGATGGTGGGAAGCAGGCTAAAGGCAGAAGGTGCCGTGAGAATCAGCGTGGCAGAGCTCGGTGGTTCCTCAAGAATTTTGAGGAACACATTGGCGACATCCGAACGCATCGTCTCCGCGCCATCCAGAATGAATACTCGTCGGCGGCCGGTAGGTTGAAAGTAAGCCGCACGGCGGACGGCGCGAAGCTGGCCGATACGAAGCATGGGGCGGGCGACCGGGCTCTTCAGGCGAACGGGGTCGGGAACGAGTGCCCAAACATCGGGATGGCTCTGCAGAATCAGAGGGACGCGTTCGACGGTGGCAGCGTCCGCGCTTTCACCACGCTCGGCAAGCCCCTGTTCGATGAGTTTTTGAGGGTCCGCCAACTGAGAAATCTGCCGGCACGGGGCACATTCGCCACAGAAGTCATCGATTAGACGCTCGCAATTGGCGGCTTGGGCGAACATGCGGGCGAGGGTGTACTTGCCTACGCCCCGTGGGCCGGTGAACAGAAGAGCGTGGGGCACACGAGAGGTTCGGAAGGCCCCGCGTAGCGCGGCGACAATCTTTTCATTGCCCAGAAATTCAGAAAAGCCCATGGATCAGACCTTGTTCATCGTGTCGAGAACCGGCTGGACGGCCGACAGAACCTCGGCCGCAATCTCTTCGGGAAGCCGGAGTGAGTTGTTCTGCGCATCGTAACACTGGATGGTGGCCCAGGGGCGGCTGCGGGAGAGCATGTCGTACATTTCAGCGGCGTCTTCCAGGTGCCGCAGACTTTTCTCCTGAAGGTCATGAGTGGCGCGCGTGTAATTACGTTCCGATTTCTGTGCCACCAGTTTCTGAGCCTGGCTGGGTGGGACACGAAGATACAGAATGAGGTCCTCCCGAGGAAGCCCGTAGATGGAATATTCGAGATGCTCGATCCAGCGAAGGAATTCCGAGCGTTTCTCGGCAGCAGCGCGAGCAACCTGGTGGGCCAAATTGGAAGCCACGTAGCGGTCAACCAGAACCACTTTGCCGTCGTTCAGGAAAGACTCGATGCGCGGTTTTGCTTCAAAGCGATCGCCGGCATACAGAAGGGCAGAGAAATGGGGGTCAACCGCTTGCAACGAGCCAAACTCGCCGTTGAGAAACTTTCCGACCATGCTTCCGAACCAGGATTCATACTGCGGGAATCCGGTGGCATAAACGGCAAAGCCCTTGGAGAGAAGCGAGTGTTCGAGAAGTCTTGCTTGGGTGTACTTGCCGCTGCCGTCGATTCCCTCGATGGCGATAAGTAATCCGCGTGTGCTCATTGGGTTGTCCGGTGGGGGGAGGGCCACTCGTGGAAATAAGTGTAACCGGAGAACGAATGGCCTGCAACGAAAGGAGTGAGGCAGGAAAACCGGGTTCGGCCAGGATTGCGGGGAGGGCGTGTTACGATTTCGATGTTGATCGAGTGATACGATGCAAACGACGATTCAAAAGAACCTGCTTCGCGTGAAGGAGCAAATTGCGGACGCGGCGAGGCGCGCAGCGAGAAACGCTGAGGAGATAACGTTGATAGGCGTCTCCAAGACCCATCCTGCGGACGCAATTCAGCAAGCCTTTGAGGCCGGGTTGCGTCATTTTGGGGAAAATCGTGTGCAGGAGTGGGAAGGGAAGCGGACCACGATCGCGAACCTACCCGCGACATGGCACCTGATTGGACACCTGCAGAGCAACAAGGCAGCGAGGGCGGCGAAATTGTTTCACAACATTGATGCGGTTGACGATTTCGCGCTGGCTCAGAAACTCGATCGCGCTTGCGCCGACCTTCCTCCCGGACAGCGCCTACGGGTGCTCCTTGAAGTGCATATTGGTGGAGAGGAAACAAAAAGCGGCGTTACCGTGGCAGGATTGCCGGAATTGGCAGAAGAAGTGGCAGTGCTCCAGCGGCTGGAACTGGCCGGACTAATGTGCATTCCGCCGTTTTTGGAGGATCCTGAACAGGTTCGTCCCTATTTTGCACGGTTGAGGGAGCTGCGGGATCAGTTGGAAGTTCGATTGGGACAGCGATTCCCCGTGCTGTCCATGGGGATGTCACATGACTTTGGAGCGGCGATTCTGGAGGGTGCCACGGAAGTGCGCGTGGGCACGGCGCTGTTCGGTACCCGCTCGGCCGCGCAATGAATCAAAGTAGATGAAAGTGCGTTTTCAAGGATCAAGATGAATCTTTTCACACCTTTTCGTCTCCGCGGAATAGAGCTTAAGAATCGAATTGCCGTTTCGCCCATGTGCGAGTACTCGGCGAAGGACGGGCACCCCAGTGCGTGGCATTTGGTGCATTTGGGCAGCCGAGCCGTGGGTGGCGCCGCGCTGGTGATGGCGGAAGCCACCGGGGTTCAGGCAATCGGTCGGATTTCCCCAGCAGATACGGGATTGTATTTGGACTCGCATGTAGAAGCCTGGAAGCCCATCGTTCAGTTCATTTGCGAGCAGGGCGCGTTCGCGGGGATTCAGTTGGCGCATGCTGGTCGGAAGGCAAGCACAGCGGCGCCGTGGTTTGGCGGCGGGCCCATTGCCGTGAGCGATGGCGGCTGGGAACCGATGGCACCAAGCCCCGTTCCGTTCGACGCGGGATACACCACACCGAAGGAGCTCACGGCCGGAGAGATCGACCAGATCGTGGCGGACTTCGTGGCTGCAGCACGACGCGCACTGAGAGCCGGATTCCAGGTTGCGGAAATCCACGGGGCGCATGGTTACCTTTTGCACGAGTTTTATTCACCGCTGAGCAACCAGCGCGCAGATGAGTATGGCGGGAGCTTCGAGAACCGCATCCGCCTGCTCCTGCGAGTCACGAAAGCAGTGCGGGAGGTCTGGCCGGAGCAGCAGCCGGTCTTCGTGCGCATTTCCGCTACAGACTGGAAGGAAGGCGGCTGGGACCTGGAGCAGAGTGTGGAGTTGTGCAGCAGGCTTAAGGAACTTGGCGTGGACCTGGTGGACGTGTCCAGCGGCGGAGTCGTGCCGGGTGTGAGCATTCCGGTCGCACCGGGCTATCAAGTTGGATTCGCTGCCACGATCCGGCGTGAGGTGGGCATCGCGACAGGAGCAGTGGGAGTAATCACCGACCCGGCGCAAGCGGAAACCATCATCGGAACAGAGCAGGCAGACATTGTGCTGCTGGCCCGGGAAATGCTTCGTGATCCGTACTGGCCGCGACGCGCAGCGCAAGAGCTCGGAGCAAAGATCAAACCACCGGTCCAATACCATAGAGCGTGGTGAGCCGTGAATTTCCTGGAAATGACGGAAGACAGCGAGCGCGGGACGGTCACCTTTTCCGTACGCGTCCAGCCGCGTGCCAGCCGCGACGAGATTGCCGGGGTGATGAACGGCGCGATGAAGATTCGGTTGTGCGCTCCAGCGGTGGAAAATCGTGCGAACGAAGCATTGATCGAATATCTTGCAGGAGTTTTGAAAACATCGAAATCGGCTGTTAGAATCCGGAGCGGCGAGCAAAGCCGATCTAAGCGCGTCGAAGTCTTTGGCGTGACGCGGCAACAAATCGAAGGGCTGCTTCAGACGGAAGCGTGAAGAAAACGAGCCAGGGCCGGGAAGGAACGAGATTCCATGAAGGTCGATATCGGTGAGATGCAGAAAGATCTGCGCGGCGCGAGGTTGGACGGCTGGCTGTTTTACGATTTTCGCGGGCGTGACCCGATCGCGCACCGGATTCTGGAATTGCCTGCAGGGATG
>Ga0187816_10000720_pt1 | contig 10089 bp, 10 predicted proteins | sample NC_wetland_sal_i_16_FD_132960 | JGI IMG/M metagenome (GOLD analysis project Ga0187816, IMG submission 132960) | Wetland sediment microbial communities from Neuse River Estuary, North Carolina, USA - SO4_1 | ecosystem: Environmental > Aquatic > Freshwater > Wetlands > Sediment | place: USA... | reverse complement strand
TTCCCCATGCGAGTAGCGGAAAATAAATCTGTGGACGAGATGGGCCAGACTGAAAAGTGGTACGAGGATGGGGAACTTCTAAAAATGTATTTCCGGCGGTTCCGGCTCAGCCACGCCATCGGCGCGTGGGTCAGATGCACCCGAGTTCATCCCGGTCTTCGAGTTGTGCATCACCACCTGTCCGCGTCCCATGGTCACGCTGTACTCCCTCTGCACGATGAGGTTGTGCCCTTTATCGCGCAGCGCCTGCAAGACCTCAGGCTTAACTCGCGACTCGATCACAATGTCACAACTCACAGTATTGTCGGCTACAGTGAATCGCGGCGCCTCGACCGCAGCCTGAATGTTCATGCCGTAATCCACAAGGTTAGAGACAAACTGCGCGTGCGCCAGAGGCTGGTTCGGACCACCCATAATGCCAAATCCGATGTGCAAGTCGCCCCGCTCCATAAAAGCGGGAATGATGGTGTGAAACGGCCGCTTGCGCGGTTGCAGCGCATTGGGATGACTGGGATCAAGCACGAACAACGCTCCCCGGTTCTGCAGCGCAAAGCCCATCCCGCTGACCACAATGCCGGAACCGAACTCGGAGTAGTTGCTTTGGATCAGCGAAGCGATGTTACCGTCCTTGTCAACCGCGGCAAGATAAACGGTGTCGCTCGTGGGCGGACTTCCAGGTCCGGGATTGCAGTTGGCTTTGTTCGGATTGATGAGAGCGGCGCGCTGTGCCGCGTATGCCTTGGACAGCAAGCCCTGCACCGGAACTTTGGCGAACCTGGGATCGGCGTTGTAACGATAAAGATCGGCATAGGCCAGTTTCATGGCCTCGATCTTCTTGTGCAGCTCCACCGTTCCCTGCGGTCCAGCGGCGTCCGGCTGGAACGTGCCCATGATGTTCAGCATCTCCAGCGCCGCCATGCCCTGGACGTTGGGAGGGAGTTCGTAAATCTTCCAGCCGCGATAGTCAACGGAGATGGGCTCAACCCATTCGGCGGAAAAGTCGGCCAGATCGTCCAACTGCATGGTCCCGCCGAACGCTGCCGAGGTTCGTACGATGGCCTGTGCGATCCCGCCCTTATAAAACGCGTCGCGCCCTTGCTCGGCAATCAACCGCAGGGCTTTGCCCACATCAGGATTGGAAAACATGGAGCCAAGTTCAGGAGCTTGGCCGCGGGGAAGAAAGACTCTCCGTGCTTCGCTGTTCTTCTGCAGCTTGGATTCTTCAGCTACCCAATAGCCGTGCACGATCTCGGTCACCGCGTAACCGTGCTCAGCGTAGTAGATTGCCGGAGCAAAGAGATCCTTCCACGGCAAACGCCCGAAGCGCCGTTGGGACTGACTCCATCCTTCAACAGCGCCGGGAACCGTGACGGTGTGTATGCCGTCACCAGGCATGGAGGTGATGCCCTGCTTCGCCAGAAACTCCACGGAAAGTCCGCGTGGCGCCCAACCGCTCGAATTCAGGCCATAGAGTTTGCCGGCCTTTGCGTCCCAGTAGATGAGAAATAAATCACCGCCCATCCCATTACTCATGGGGTCGGTCACGCCAAGCACGGCATTAGCCGCGATGGCGGCGTCCATCGCTGATCCGCCTCTGGCCAGAACTTGCGACCCGGCCTGCGAGGCCAGGTAATCGCTGGTCGCGACGATGCCGTGGTCCGTCGTCACCACCGAGCGGCCGTAAGAACGGCCTTGAGCAGCAGACTCCATAATCAGCGCCAACAGTAGGAACACAAGCAGAAGGATTGGCCGCAGCATGCGCACCTCAGTTCAAGCTGTCATCCTGAGCGTAGCGAAGAATCTATGTATTTTGTTCGCAGCACGCACTCTCCCTACAACGGCCTTGTAGATACGCCGCGAAGTTGTGGGACATCAGACTACGTTCCCAGCGTGATCTTCAGCTTTCGTGACTTCTCTTCCACTCCATTGGAGAGCCCTTCTTTGTGCGCTTCCAATTTCTTAGCGATGCCCGCGCTGGAAAGCCCTAATATTTGCGCCGCCAGAATTCCCGCGTTGGTAGCTCCAGCTTTCCCGATGGCCACGGTAGCTACTGGAATGCCCGCAGGCATCTGCACTGTGGCGAGGAGCGAATCCAAACCATTCAGTGCTGTAGAAGGAATGGGAACGCCGATCACTGGCAAAGTAGTATGCGCGGCGATTACACCTGCGAGGTGCGCTGCCCCCCCCGCTCCCGCAATGATCACGCGAATCCCGCGGCTCGCAGCTTTGCGGGCATAGTCCGCAGTGCGATCTGGAGAGCGGTGCGCCGAGGTCACGTCGATCTCATAAGCAATCCCAAAATCCTCGAGCGCCTTCGCCGCCTCGCGCATGATATCGAGATCTGAGTCACTACCCATGACAATGGAGACCACTGGCTTACTCATCGTGTCCTTTTTGGAGCGCCGCCGTCCCGCGGGCGTCTCGCCCCCGGTCTGCAGCAGGTGCCATATGAACTATTTCTGCAGCGCCCGCGCCGCAATGTCTTTGCGGTAGTACGCGCCCGCAAAGCTGATCGTCGATACCGCTTCATAAACCCGCTCGACCGCGATCTCAAGAGTCGCGGCTCGCGCGGTAACCCCCAGCACACGCCCAGCGGTGGTGAAGTATGCATCATCGCGCTTCGTCGTACCCGCGTGAAAGACTTTGACGCCGGCAATTTTGTCTGCCTCTTCGATCCCGCTGATCTTTTTACCAACCTCGAACGTGCCCGGATACCCTCCCGAAGCCATCACCACGCAAACCGCAGCATCGGCTGACCAGCGGAAGTCGCCGTCGCTGACCCGGCCATCAGTGGAGGCTTCCAGCGCCTCCACCAGATCGCTTTCCAGGCGCATCAGAATAGGCTGAGTCTCAGGATCGCCGAAGCGGCAGTTGAACTCGAGCACCATAGGCCCGCGAGCCGTCATCATCAGGCCGCAGTAGAGCACGCCCTTATATTCCGCGCCCTCCGCCTTCATTCCAGATATCACAGGACGAGCAATGTGCTGCAACAGCCAGTTTTGCATCTGCGCATCCACCATTGCCTCGGTGGAATAAGCGCCCATGCCGCCAGTATTCGCGCCCGTATCGCCCTCGCCCACGCGCTTGTGGTCCTGCGCCGCCGCCAGCGCAACTACGCGTTCGCCATCGCTCACCGCCAGGAAAGAAAGTTCCTCGCCCGTCAGGCATTCTTCAATCACGACCCGCGAGCCGGCGTCGCCCAGCATCTTCCCACTGAGCATCTCCGCCGCTGTTGCAGAAGCCTCTTCTTTGCTTTTGCAGATGACCACGCCCTTACCTGCGGCCAACCCATCGGCTTTCACCACGACCGGCATGTGAAAGTGTGGTAATGCGTCGCCGACGTCGCCCATGCTGTCGCAAATCGCATAAGGCGCGGTTGGAATGTGATAGCGCTGCATGAATTCTTTGGCGAAGCTCTTACTGGACTCGAGCCGCGCGGCAGCCTGAGTGGGGCCGAAGATCCGATAGCCGTGCCGGGTGAATTCGTCCACCACGCCCAGCTGCAGCGGCAACTCCGGGCCGACGATCGTGAGGTCGGGCTTGACCCGGGCTGCCAGCGCCAGCAGCGACTGAACATTCTTTACATCAGCAGGCAGGCATTCGGCCTGGGCCGCAGCTCCAGCGTTGCCCGGCGCGCAATAAACCTGCGTAACGCGAGGGGACTGGCGCAGTTTCCAAACCAGCGCATGCTCGCGTCCGCCACTTCCGATTACCAGAATGTTCATAGCTCGGGACAGACAAGGTTAGGGAACGGAGCAGATGATGTCAAACGGGAGGTTGAGTCATTGAGTGATTGCTCATTGAACCATTGAGGAACTGACTGCGGACAGCAGCTCCAAGACCACCCTTTTGACGTTTTGTCGAGGTGAAACGATGGGGCTCGTCCGGCAATGACTCAACGATTCAATCCCTCAATGTCTTCATCCATTAACCACGCTTAACTCCATCGTATAATCTTTCTCAATGATCACCGTCTCCAAGGAAGACTATCTCAAAGCAATTCTCGCGGCCGAGAGCGAAGGCGAAACCGTCATCTCGGCTACGCTGGCGCACTGGCTGTCGGTATCGCCGCCCGCGGTCACGATGGCCCTGCGCCGCCTGAAAAAAGACGGACTTGTCAGAGTGCAGGCTGACGGTCATGTCGGACTGACCTCTGCCGGACGCAAGATCGCGCGCAAGCTTACCCTTCGCCATCACCTCATCGAGCGCATGCTCTCCGAGATCTTCGGCATGGAGTGGTATCGGGTGCACGACGAGGCCGAGCGTTTGGAACATGCCGTCTCGCCCGACTTTGAAGCCCGGCTGCTGGCCAAGTTGGGCCGCGGCGGCGCCTGCCCACACGGCAATCTGAGCGAGCTTGAGAGTCCGGGCAGCCGCCGTCGGCGCGGCCTGGTGCTTCTCGCCCATGCTGAAGCCGGAAAGAACTATGTGGTCAGCGGCATCTACGAGCGTGACCGGCACTTGCTGGAGTTTCTGGAAGGGCGAGGCGTTCGACCGGGGGCGCGAGTACACGTTGCAGGACGGAATTACGATCAAACCTTGACTCTGGCTACCGATGCCGGAACGGTTGCGCTTGGCCATTCGGCAGCCGAAAGAGTTTGGGTGACCGCCGAAGAGGGCAAATCGCGGCGCGTTTCCGCCTCTTGAGCCGCTAGCAGCCGATTCCCCAAGTAATTAACCGTAGTTTACCTGTTCATGTATACTCACGCTAACTGAATCGACATGAGCGTAGGTTCACAACCTCCACAGACCAACCGCATTGTAGACGAAGTTGTCGTCATCACGCACGAAGACGTGGATCGTGCGTATGATCGTGTCCGCGTCTCCGCAGCCCGTGCCCAGCACGGGTTTTTTTCCGGAGCGCGTCTGCTGTGGTTGCTGGTGGGGCCCGGGGTATTGGTCATGCTGGGAGAGAACGACGGGCCCAGCATGCTTTCGTATGCGGCCACGGGGGCGAAGTTTGGCACCGGATTCTTCATTCCCTTTGTTGCGCTGACGTTTTGCATGGCCATTGTGGTGCAGGAGATGACGGTGCGATTGGGCGCCGCAACCCATCGCGGGCACGCCGAACTGATCTTCGACCGCTTTGGGCCGTTCTGGGGATGGTTTTCGATGATCGACTTGGCCATCGGAAACTTCCTTACTCTTATTACTGAGTTCATTGCCATTCGCGCGGGACTCGGTTTCTTTGGCGTTCCCCCTTGGATGGCAATCTTGATTGCACTGGTCATCTTGTATGCGGCGCTGATGAGCCACCGCTACTGGACCTGGGAGCGGATCACGCTCGCCGCGGCGGCGTTCAACCTGGTGTTTATTCCGGTTGCGCTGATGACCCATCCGAACTGGCATGAGGTGGACCACGCTTTGATTACCTGGAAGCCACTTCCTGGCTTCAACAAGGACACGCTCCTGATCGTGCTGGCTGACATTGGAGCGACGGTCACTCCGTGGATGCTTTTCTTTCAGCAGAGCGCGACTGTCGACAAGGGACTCACCACGAAAGACATCCGTTTCGGCCGCATCGACACCGTGTTAGGGGCGGCGCTGGCAACTGCGGCTGCGGTGGCTACGATTCTGGCGACCGCGCCGTTGTTTGCTCATCAGATGACCGCGGACAATTTCCAGGCGGCGGAATTTGCGCAAGCTCTGCAGCCGATCATTGGCCGGTTTGGCGCTTCGCTGTTTGCCCTTGGTATGGTCGAGGCTGGGATCGTGGCTTCGATTACGATTTCGACCTCTTCGGCGTATGCCTTCGGAGAAGTGACCCACAAACCGCATAGCCTGAACTTGCCCATGGGGCAAGGCAAATCGTTTTACTCGGTGCTGACTCTGTGTGCTGTGGCCGCGGCTGCGATCGTTCTCATTCCGGGGTTGCCGCTGGTGTATGTGGTGCTGTTGGTCAATGTGGTCGCGGTGCTGGCGATGCCTCCGGCGCTGGTGTTTTTGTTCATGCTGGTGAATGACAAGGAAATCATGGGGGACCTGGTCAGTCCGCTTTGGGCTAATGTGCTGTCAACGGGCGTTGTGTTTCTCTTGACGACGGCTGGCGTGCTTTTCGGAATCAGTGTCATTGCGCCGAACATTTTTGCTGCGTTGGGCGGAAAGTAGGAGAGTCATGGCGAGAAAAGACGAAGCACCATTTCCGGGTTCCAGTTCGAAGTCTGATCAGGCCAATGCGGATCAGAGCTGGGTTTTATCGTCGCTCGAACACGACCAACTGGCTCGGGCGAAGAAGCATTTTATCCCCAGACGGCACCTCAAAGGCCCGGAACTCGTGGTGCTGTGGGGGCTTCGAATCTACCTTTTGTTCATGATGGCGGTGGTGTTTTATCAAGTCTGGACGGCGGCGCGTTAGCTAGGCGTACTTCCCATAACGGAACGGAGTTTACTTTTTAGTACCGGGTACCCCCCCTCCCCCTCTTATTTTGCAAAATCTTGAAAACACAGGATTTATTTTGCCACTATGTGCTAGATCTTTGAGTTTACAGGACTTACACGCAAAATCTAGAGAACACGGGAGTTACGGCTGGGTCGCAGTCCCGTTTTGGAACTATGCGAAGCCCTCCAGCCGGGTCAAATTGTCAAAGATCCATGGTATCTTGTAGATAATGTTTTCTGGTCAAGCTTATCTAACTTGAGGCATGTGGTCAATAGAAAAGGGGACCGGCCCGCGGATTGGACTGTGGGTTGAGAACTCGCACCCGGACGGAGGAGATAGTTCTCCCTCGTGGTCAACTTTCTATTCTGGTTCACCATGAGCGGGGCCGAAGGGTCTGTCCTTTGAAGCTATGCCGGTTTTGAGGCGAGCTTCGTGCTCCCATAGCCAGGAGCGAACGATGAACATTACTATCTCTTGTTTGGTCGTTCCAAATCGACCGTACGCACGCAGTTCTTCAAGCATCATAGATGTCGCGGCGTCGAGGCGTAGTTTGAGCGGTTCGGTTGGTGCCTTGCTCCTCGGTCTACCGGTTCTCGATGCTGGCTGGTTGTTTTCCACAGAAAACCGCCTTTTCGTAACTTAAAAGGTACTTTTAAGTTACTTATAAGTGAATTATAACTGAGATCGTCGCGGGATCGGGGAGCCAACACTTTCGTCATTTGTTCGCTATACTGACGTGGCGTAGTGTTGACTTATTTGGTTCAGGCGACTAAAAAGAGTGCGGCTGTGTGCAGCCGCCGATGGAGGCGTCATGATCAGGTCTCGTGAGGTAGTTCCCGCTTCCTTGGAGCACGCCCTCATTGCAAACAGAGTGCTCGCAGCGTTGGCCTCCAATGACTTGGCCTCGCAGGAATCCCAGGACGCAGTGGAGGATGGCCTGCGATTCCTAAGGTCCGTGCTTGAGGGACGACGGTTTGCTACATCGCGTTCGGTTCAGCCTGACTCATATAAGGCGGCGCTTGCTTATGGGGAGGGGGTAAAGGCCTTCGAGCTTCTGGGATACCGGCAAGGTCAGAGCGACGATCCCGCACCTTACTTGCAGGAGCTCGTGAATTGCGCGGCCGCGCTCCGACAACACGCTGGGGCGAACGATAAGGCGGTTCAGGACCTTACAAACTTTTTCCGAACGATTCGAAACATTGCGCTAGCGAGCACGGAAAGAACTGTGGAAAGAGTTAGCTGGTAGAGAGTAAATTCCTTGTGTGCAGAGTATCGACCAGAAGACGTACTTGGAGGTCTTTGAGCAAAAGCTTCACTCCCTCCGGAAGCTTGTCCAGGATCTCCGGCGGGGGCTGCCAAATCGGACGTCGGATCAGTTCATACAGGGACTTAACCTGATTATCGATGCGGTAGAGCTGTTTCTGCACCAGCGTGTTGACAACCTAAAGGCCGCACTCGCAGGAAATCCGCTCGAACTGGCGGAGCAGATCGCTTTCCACTCCAAGGTGGCGCTCCGAATTCTGGGCGCGCTGCATGAGGAATATCTTCCCTTATTGCATGCAGAAAGTCAGCGTAACGAGTACCTTGTTTACCCGTCGATCGACAGGGCGGTGAGATTGTTCACGGAAAGTTTTGAGCTCACGTTAGTGCCGGATTTCGAGTACAACTATGCCTTCGTTGGCAAGGAGAACTTTGCAAGTCGAGAAATTGAGTTACTTGAGGCGCACTCGGATCAGGGCACTAAGTCGGCTCTTGCCGCCCTAAGAGGCAAGACCGCTCTCAAGCAATGGATTACTTTCCTGCATTTTCCCGTGGCTGACCGCGACTCCGCGCTGAACCTGTGCGTACTAGCCCACGAACTCGCGCATCTCGTTGATGAGGCAACCAAGATTTATCAGAAACTTCTGCCGATTGAGCTGGACAAGAGCTCGTTTGATGAGCTCGTTGACGCGAGGTGCAACACCCCCGCCTACGGTGGCATAACTGCGAGCACGAGCGGTCCCCAACTAACCTTTGAAAAAATATTCACGAAGCCCGGAGTTGAGGCGCGCTGCTATTTATCGTGTAACGAGGTCCTGGAGAGGTGGATTCGCGAGATAATCGCGGACATTCTCGCGATTCACGCGATTGGTCCGGCGTCTTATTTTGCGTTCAATGATTTCTTTGCTTACATGGGCGCAGAGAACATTCCCTCAAGCTCCCATCCGGCGCCTGCCTTTAGGCTTCAGCTTATGCTTGACGAACTCAAGGACACTATGGGCTACATGAGTTCGTCAAGCGCAATTGACTCGGTGTTAACCGAGGCAATGCCACGTGTGGCTGCGGGTGCGAATGCCGCGAAGTATAAAGACGAGGCCAAGGTAGTACAGAAGACTATCGAAAAAAATCTGGGCAAGAATGCCGACAATTTGTTGGCCAAAATCCGGCCCGTCATTTCAGGCTACTCGTTCAAAGCGTCGGCGTACGGGCAGCAGGTGCCCGATGTGCTGAGGCGGCTGAGATCTGGCATTGCACCTATCGAGGTCTTGGATTCCAGCGGCGCAATGAGCCCAGCTTCGGTGGTTGCGATTCTAAACGCAGGGTGGGAGCTCTATAAGACGGACATTGACGGGTTTTACGGTGAGTTCCGGGGGGATGTGCCAAAGATGGAGCGGCTTGCAAACTTGAATCACCTGCTTTTCAAGGCCATTGAAGCAAGCGAGGTTGCCAGGCGGTGGAAATGAGTGCAGACCAGAGTATGCCAGTAAGCGAGAGCTTGACGAGCGCAGCCGTTCTCTCCAAGGAGACGCTGTTGCGACGCCTGAAAGAAGACCTTATCGTTTCTCCTATCTTAGAGCCTTCCCAAATTGGGGACGGTTCGGTTGACATTTCCCTCGGCACACGGTTCATTAGAAGCCGACGGGCGAAGGCGACGGAGATAAATTTCCGCGAGCTCGACAAGGAAAAGATACGCTCCTTCCAGGAGTCCGTTGTGGTGCCTTTTGGGGAGCACTACATTTTGCATTCGCGCAGCTTCGTCCTTGGCTGCACTTTCGAATTCATCGCCTTACCGCTCGACGTTTGCGGGTTTGTTCTGAGCCGATCGTCCTATGGCCGAGCAGGGCTTCTTATCGCAACTGCGACGTTTGTCCACCCGGGTTGGAGGGGCTGCCTGACTCTGGAGCTAGAGAATCTCGGCGAAATTCCAATAAAACTTCACCCGCTATCGGCCGTCGGCCAGCTTGTGTTGTTGAACGCGGCGAAGCTACCGGAACGACCCAAGGCCAAGATAATCCCCGTAAGCCCCACGTTCACGACCCTTAACGAAGATCCGCGCTGGAAAAAAATTAAGGCGCTTTCGCCCGAGTGAGCGGTGGACTTACGCGCAGCGGTGGTTTCAGGGGATCACAGGAGACAACCGGCAATTTCGCTGGACCATCCAATCGGCCATGTCCAAGAATGGGTTTGTACGGTTTGCAATTTTTCTGGGAGCGCTCGGTTGCGGGGCTCTCAGCGCTGTGGCTCAGGTGGTGCCGTCAGAATCTCCGGCGGGACTCACCAAGCTTAATCACATCATCTTTCTGGCACAGGAGAATCGCTCGCTGGACCACTATTTTGGGGAACTGCGGCAGTACTGGGCGGATAACGGTTATGCGGATCGATCGTTCAACGGGTTGCCGCAATTCAATCCGTCTACGGGGCTGCTGCCGCATTACGGGCCGCCGCCGACC
>Ga0187816_10000718_pt1 | contig 10126 bp, 9 predicted proteins | sample NC_wetland_sal_i_16_FD_132960 | JGI IMG/M metagenome (GOLD analysis project Ga0187816, IMG submission 132960) | Wetland sediment microbial communities from Neuse River Estuary, North Carolina, USA - SO4_1 | ecosystem: Environmental > Aquatic > Freshwater > Wetlands > Sediment | place: USA: North... | reverse complement strand
CGGCGTCATCGCGGCGTTCTCCGAGTTGGAAGTCTTATAACCCAGTGGCGCGAAACCCCGGCGATCCGAACCGGCCTGCCGGACGGCCACGCCGGCACGCGCGTTTTACGCCGACGTCTTCCCGCTAGAAATACCAGTTCGAGCGTTGCCTTGATAGGGTATACATGCGGCGCAAGAAACGCCCGGGAGCTTCGACCATGCGCTATCAGTTGACCGACAAGGATCGCCGGATCAAGACCATCGCCATCGAGGAACACTTCTCGACGCCGATGCAGCGGCAGAAGACGAGCGCGACGGATTTCCGCAGCTTCTATCTATCCTCGCGCAGCGAGCATCTCGGCCACAGCATCGTCGACCAGCTGGCCGACCTCGACCAGCAGCGGCTCGCCTACATGGACGCGGCCGGGGTCGACATCCAGGTGCTGTCATTCACCTCGCCGGGCCCGCAAGCCTTCGAGGCGGCCGACGCCATCCCGCTCGCCAAAGACGCCAACGACCGGCTTTATGAGGCGGTGAAACGGCATCCCGACCGCTTCGCCGGCTTTGCCGCGCTGCCGACGGCGGCGCCGGAGGTGGCGGCCGAGGAACTGGAGCGCGCCGTGACCAAATTGGGCTTCAAGGGCGCCATGATCCACGGCCACACGCGGGGCAGCTTCCTCGACGAAAAAAAATACTGGGTCATCTTCGAACGCGCCCAGGCGCTCGGCGTGCCGGTCTATCTTCATCCGGCCTTGCCCCATCCCGAGGTCGTCAAGGCCTACTTCACCGGCTACGAGGATTTGGCGCGCGCGGCCTGGGGCTTCGCCGTCGACACCAGCGTCCATTTCCTGCGTTTGGTCTTCGCCGGGGTGTTCGACGCCTATCCGGACCTCAAGATCATTCTCGGACATCTGGGCGAAGGCCTGCCCTTCGCGATGCACCGGCTGAACGACCACAGCTTCGCGGCGGCGAAGCGGCGCGGGCTTAAGAAAACGCCGCTGCAATACCTCAGGGACAATCTGGTCGTCACCACCAGCGGCAATTGGTTCGAGCCGGCCTTCGTCTGCACGCTGCTGGCGCTGGGGGTGGACAACATCCTCTTCGCCATCGACTGGCCGTATGAGCCCAACATGAGCGGGATGCACTTCCTCAACTCGCTCCCGATCAGCGATCTCGACCGGGAAAAGATCGCGCATCTCAACGCGGAACGCCTGCTGCGCCTATGAGCGCCTTCCCGGCTTGAGCGCGCCGGGGAGAGCGAGCAACCCGCCCAGCAGGATCGCCGCCGCGCCGACGGCGAAGAGCAGATGGTACGAGCCGGTGCGGGCGAAGAGGTAGGACAGCGCATAGCCGCCGCCGGCATAGACCACGGCATAGGTCGCCGTCATCCAGCCCCAGACCTGGCGCTGTTGCTCGATCCCCACCAGCTCGCCGGCGCCGCCCGAGCCGAGCACGACCATGCCGATCGCGAAGACGCCGACGCCGAGCGACGAGACCGCGAGGAAAACCGGCAGCGGCGACAGCACGGGCAGGAAGACGCAAAGCGCCAAGGCCGCCAGACCCAAGACGAAGCTGCGCGCGAAGCCCAACCGCTCGGCGGCGAGCCCGCAGAGCAGCGGCCCGATCATCGCGCCCAATCCCAGCAGCACCCAATTGAAGCCGCCGACGGCCAAGCCCTTGCCGAGGCCGCGGGCGATATAATCCACCCAGAACACGGTGTGCGGCACGAAACCCAGGCCGTTGCAGGCATAGGCGGCGATGAGCAGCAGCAGCGCCGGCGTCAACGCGGCGCGATGCGCGCCGCGCTTCGGCGCCTTGGCCTCCGTCATCCGGACCGGCCAGCCGCCCCAGGCCAGCGCAGTCAGCCCCAGCCCGGCCCCGCCCAGCGCGAACCAGGTCGCCGGCAAGCCGAATTGCACCAGCCAGGGCACCAGCGTGCCCGAGAGCGCGATGCCCGCGCCCACCCCGGTGAAGACAATGCCCGCCACCCTTCCGCGCTTCGCCACCGGGGTTTCCGCCAGGATCGCCGGCGGCGCCAGCACCATCAACAGCCCGCCGGCGACGCCCGCCAGCAGCCGCCACGGAAAATACCAGGCGAAGCCGAGCGGGAAGCCGCAGGCGAAAAAGCACGCGGTCGCCGCCAGCATCGACAGCTTGATCAACGCCACCGGCGGAAAAACATGCGCCAGGCGGTGCGCCGCCGCGGCACCCAGGAGATAGCCCATGAGATTGGCGGCGCCGAGATAAGCCGCGTCGGAGGCGGTGAACCAATGCGCCTGGATCAGGGACGGGATCAGCGGCGCGTAGCCGAAGCGCGACAGGCCGAGGCCGAGCAGCAGCGCCGACAGCCCGGCCGCCGCCCGGTGCCAGGGGCGCGGCAGGGCGCCGTGGGCGGGAATGACGAACTCCTCGGCCATGACGCCAAGGCTAATTCATCCGGGCCGGGGCGTCGCATGCGTTCTGGGCATACGCGTAAGGCCGCAAAGCCGGCCTCGCCGGATTCGCTCGCGGCGATGTGAGATGAAGGCCGGCCGCCGATTTGCTATAGACGGGGCGGAAGCGGGGGCGCGATGCAGCGAATCTCGGGATGGGCCGCCTGGGCGATGGCGATCTACATCGCCTATATCTTCGTCTGGTACCTGCAATACAAATTCACCGGCGACGACGGCAGCGTCTGGCTGTTCACCATCCTGACCGATTGGCTGGGCTTCCACGGCCACGAGAAATTCATGCGCATCGGCACCGGCAGCGCCGAGCTCGTCGCCGCGTTCCTGCTGTTCATCCCGCGATGGCAGGTTTTGGGCGCGGCCTTGTCCTGCGGCATCATGAGCGGCGCCATCTTCTTCCACCTGGTCTCGCCGCTGGGCGTCGATCCCTACGGCGACGGCGGCGTGCTGTTCCGCGAAGCCTGCACGGTGTGGGTGTTCAGCGTCGCCGTCATGGTCATCCGCCGCCGGCGCGGCATCGAACTGGTCGAGCGCTATTTGCCTTTCATCCCGATCCCGGCGAAGCTGCGCTCGTCCTGAGTCCGGAGAGCGCGGTGGAAGAGGTGACGGCGTTGAACAAGGGCCGCGATCCGCGGCTCGATTTCTTCCGCGGCGTCGCCATGTTCATCATCTTCATCGCGCATTGCCGCGGGAATGTCCTGTGGAACTACATCCCGGCGCGCTTCGGCATCAGCGACGCCGCCAACATGTTCGTGTTCGTCTCCGGCATGACGGCGGCGATCGCCTTCGGCGGCACCTTCCACAGCCGGGGCTGGCCGATCGGCGCGTTGCGCATCCTCTACCGCTGCATGCAGCTCTACGCCGCGCAGCTGGGCATGTTCTTCGTCACCGCGATGGTGGTGGCCGCCGGCTCGAAGATTTTCCCGGACACCGATTACATCGCGGTGGCGCAGTTGCAGCGCTTCTTCGCCGATACCCCCGGCGCGCTGATCGGCCTCTTCACCCTGACCTACGTGCCGCATTATCTCGACATATTGCCGCTCTACATCGTCGTGCTGGCGATGGTGCCGGCGGCGATGGCCCTGGCGCGGCTGAGCCCCGGGCTCGTCCTGGCGGCCTCGCTCGCGCTTTATGTTTGCGCCTGGGTGTTCCAGATCAATTTGCCCGCCCATGCCGACGACCAGGCGACGTGGTTTTTCGATCCCTTCGCCTGGCAGCTGATCTTCTTCACCGGCTTCGCGCTGCGGCGCGGCTGGATCAAGGTGCCCATCGATTCCCGGATCCTGTTCTGGGGCAGCGTCGCGGTGCTGCTCGCGGGATTGGCGATCTCGCTGCCTTCGGTGTTCGAGCGCGTTCCCGCGATCGACGGATTGCGCCGATGGGTCGGCGATCACACCGACAAGACCTACATGGACCCGATGCAATACGTCCATTTCCTCGCCTCGGCCTATGTCGCGGTGGCGTTGCTCAAGGGCCGCGAACGGATTCTGCTGTCGGTGCCGCTCAAGCCCTTCTTCAAATGCGGCCAGCAGGCGCTGTCGATCTTCACCTCGGGCATGGTGCTCTCCTATATCGACGGCATGGTGTTCGATCATGCCGGCACCGGCGCGGCGGTCCAACTCGCGGTCAACGGGCTAAGCTTCTTCCTGCTCTTCGCCATCGCCTATGGCGTCGCCTGGTTCAAGGCGGCGCCGTGGAAGCGCAAGCACGTCTCCGTCGTGGAGCGCGCCGTCGCGGGCGCCGAATGAAGGCGGCGGCTCTTCTGCTGGCGGCTGCACTGCTCGCGGCGGCAAGCGCGCGCGCCGACGAGCGTTTCGCTCTGCCCTATCAGGGCGCCGCGCGCGATTATGTCCTGCATGTGCCGCCGAATGCGGGCGACGGGAAGCTGCCGCTGGTGATCGCGCTGCACGGCGCGGGCGGCGATGCGCCGGGCTTCGCCGGCGAGACGCGCTTTGCCGCAGCCGCCGACAAGCTCGGCATGCTGGTGGCTTTCCCCGACGGCAGCCAAGGCGGCAACCCGCCGCGCCGCACCTTCAACGCGCAGATCTGCTGCGGCGACGCGCCGGCGCGCCAGGTCGACGATGTGGGATTCGTCGGAGCGGTGATCGAGGACGTGGCCCGCCATCATCCGGTCGACCGTACCCGGGTCTACGCCACCGGCATGTCCAATGGCGGCATGCTGGTCTATCAGCTCGCCGCCTTGCATCCCGACTGGTTCGCCGCGGTGGCGCCGGTCGCGGCGGCGATCGGCGGCATGACCCGTACCGGCAAGACCTATCTCATCCCCATGCCCGGGATGCCGGTGCCGGTGATGATCATCCACGGCAACAAGGATCCCTATGTGCTCTATCGGGGCGGCTCCTCGCGCTTGATCAGCTTTCCCAGCCGCTGGAAGATGTCGGTCGACGACGCGCTGACCTTCTGGGTGGCGAGCGACGGCTGCATGGACAAGCCCGCGATCGCCTATGCCGCCGGCAAGACGCTCAAGCGCGAAGCCTATGCCGGCTGCAAGGACGGCAGCGAGGTGGTGTTGTGGGAGATTTTGGGCGGCGACCACAACTGGCCGGGCGACATCTTCCCCGCGCCCGGCGGCGGCAAGCCGGTTTCGGCGGCCGAGGCAATCCTGACCTTCTTCGCCGCCCATCGCCGCCCATGAGTCCTAAGGTATGAGTCCTATGGTGGGCCGCATGGCGTTCAGAACCTTCCTGCTCGGCTTGCTCGCGGCGTTGATTGCCGGTTCGGCCGCCGCGCAATCCGGCAATCCGCAAACGATCGGGGCCGTCGATGTCTGGGCCCGCGCCACGCCGCTCGGCGCCAAGACCGGCGCCGCCTACATGACGCTGGTCAATCCGGGCCCGGCCGACGACCGGCTGGTCGGCGCGGCGACGCCGGTTGCGGGCGAGGCGCAGATCCACAGCATGAGCCTGGAAAACGGCGTGATGATGATGCGGCCGGTCCCCGGCATCGACGTCAAGGCCGGCGCCACGTCGGTGCTCAAGCCGGGCTTCTATCACGTCATGCTGATGGATTTGAAGCGGCCGTTGGTTCAGGGCCAGAGCTTTCCCCTGACCCTCATTTTCGCCAAGGCGGGCAAGGTCGAGGTCACGGCCAGGATCGCCGGCATCGCCGCGATGAATAGCGGGACGCGTTAAACGGCCGGTTCCCTATTTCTCGGCCACGCGCAGCAACAGCTTGCCGATGGCGCGGCCTTGCTCCATGCGCGCATGGGCTTCCGCCGCCCGCTCGAGCGGATAGATCTCCGCGATCTGGTGCTTCAATTGTCGGGCCGACAGGAGCCGGTTGATGTCGCGCGCCGCTTCGAGCCGCGCCGCATCCGAAACCTCATAGATGAGCACGAAGCGGATGGTCAGGTCCTTCATCAGCATGGCGGTGAAGGGCACGACCGGTTCGGGAACCTCGTCGCTGGAATAGGCCGCGATCACGCCGTTGACGGCCAGCATCTCGACGTCGCCCGCCAGGTTCTTGCCCAGCGCGACCTCGATCACGCGGTCGACGCCGCCGCCCAAAATCGCCTTCGCGCGCGAAGCGGCGTTCTCGCTCTTGTAATTGATGATGTGGTCGGATCCTGCCTCGCGGGCGCGGGCGGCCTGTTCGTCGCGGCTCACCGTGGCCAGCACCGCGCGCGCCCCGCCGAGCTTGGCGAGCTGCACCGCGTAGTAACCCACCGCGCCGGCGCCGCCCTGCACCAGCACCGCCTTGCCGGCAATCGCGCCGTCGGCATAAAGGCAGCGATGCGCCGTCATCGCCGGTATGCCGAGACACGCGCCTTCCTCGAAACTCGTGCCGTCGGGCAAAGGCACGGCGCGGTTCTCGGGCACCACGGTGTATTCGGCGGCGGTGCCGAAGGGCCGGCCGCGCTGCGCCATATAGACCCAGACGCGCTCGCCTTGCTTGCGCGATGAAACGCCCGGCCCGAGCTTGTCGATCATGCCCGCGCCGTCCTGGTGCGGCACGATGCGCGGATAGGGCATCGGCCGGCCGCGCCAGCCGGTGCGGCCCTTGGTGTCCGAGGGGTTGACCGCGGAGACCATGATCTTGACCCGCACTTCGCCGGGTCCGGGCTCGGGCGCCGGCATCTCGCCCAGGACCAGCACGTCCTTGGCGGCGCCCGTTTTTTCGTACCAGCAGGCTTTCATGATCGGCGCCTCGCTTTTTTTCGGCGGCGTTGACGTTGGCGTAAGCCACCCGAAGCTGTGCCACAGCGAAGGGTGGCTGGGGCGGGAGGAATCGAACCTCCGAATGGCGGAATCAAAATCCGCTGCCTTACCGCTTGGCTACGCCCCAAGATTCCGCGCAAAAACCGGATCGTGCGACCTTAGCGGCAAGCCCACCGCGCCGCAACCAGACCGCGCCTTTGCGCATCCCTGGTCCCAGGAGTCGAGGGTTGACGGTAACGCCGAGCCGCGCCAAGGTGCGGCCCCGATCACGCCCGATCCTGCCCGAGGCCGAATCGATTCTCTTGCGATGAGCGCCAACCCGATCCCGACCGCATCAGCGCCGCCCTTGCCGCGGCCGCGCGATCCGATGCTCCGGCGCATGGCGGATGCGCTGCGCGCGCTCGCCATGGACGCGGTCGAGGCGGCGCAAAGCGGCCATCCCGGCATGCCGATGGGCATGGCCGACGCGGCCACCGTGCTGTTCACCCGCTTCCTCAATTTCGATCCGGCCTTGCCCGATTGGCCCGACCGCGACCGCTTCGTCTTGTCGGCCGGTCACGGCTCGATGCTGCTTTACGCGCTGTTGCATCTGACCGGCTATGCCGACATGACGCTCGACGAGTTGAAGCGCTTCCGCCGGCTCGGCAGTCGCACCGCCGGCCATCCCGAACGCGGCCACGCGACGGGCATCGAGACCACCACCGGGCCCTTGGGGCAAGGGCTGGGCAATGCCGTCGGCATGGCGCTGGCCGAGCGCATCCTGGCGGCGCGCTTCGGCAAGGAGCTGGTCGATCACTACACCTACGTCATCGCCGGCGACGGTTGCCTGATGGAGGGCATCAGCCAGGAGGCGATTTCGCTCGCCGGCCATCTGCGGCTTTCCAAGCTGATCGTGCTGTGGGACGACAACAGCATCTCGATCGACGGCGCCACGCAGCTCGCGACCTCCGAAAACCAGCTCGCGCGCTTCTCATCCGCCGGCTGGGACGCCACGGCGGTGGACGGCCACGACACCGAAGCGCTCGCCGCCGCCATTTCCGAGGCGCGCACCAGCGTGCGGCCCTCGCTCATCGCCTGCAAAACCACCATCGCCTTCGGCGCGCCGACCAAGGCGGGCTCGGCGGCTTCGCACGGCTCGCCCTTGGGCGCGGCGGAGATCGCCGGTGCGCGCCAGCGCCTGGGCTGGTCGGAGCCGCCCTTCGTCCTGCCCGAGGACGTGGTGAAATTCTGGCGCGAAGCCGGGGCGCGCGGCGCCAAGCTCTCGTCATCCTGGAAGAAACGGCTCGAAGCGGCGGAATCCAAAACCCGCGCCGAATTCGCGCGCCGTTTGCAGGGCGAGCTCGCGCCCGAGGCGCGCGCGGCGCTCGCTCAGGTGAAGGCCAAGGCCGCGAGCGAGGCGCCCAAGATCGCCACCCGCCAGGCCTCGGGCAACGTGCTCGACGCGTTGGCGCCGGCGATGCCCGAGCTGATCGGCGGCTCGGCCGATCTGACCGGCTCCAACAACACCAAGGCCAAGAGCCAGAAGGTCATCACATCCAAGGATTTCTCCGGCGGCTACATCCATTACGGCGTGCGCGAGCACGGCATGGCGGCGGCGATGAACGGTTTGGCCGCGCATGGCGGGATCATTCCCTATGGCGGCACCTTCCTGGTGTTCGCCGATTACTGCCGCCCGTCGATCCGGCTTTCGGCGCTGATGGGATTGCGCGTGATTTATGTGATGACGCATGATTCGATCGGGCTGGGCGAGGACGGGCCGACGCATCAGCCGGTCGAGCATCTGGCCGCCTTGCGCGCCATTCCCAATCTGCTGGTTTTCCGCCCATCCGACGCGGTCGAGACCGCGGAATGCTGGGAGCTGGCCTTGGCGCATGCCAAGACGCCGTCGATCCTGGCCCTGACGCGGCAAGCCGTGCCGGCCTTGCGCAAGGACGGCGGGGCGGAGAACAAATGCGCGCGCGGCGCCTATGTGCTGGCCGAAGCCACGGGCAAACGCCAGGCGACCATCCTGGCGACCGGTTCCGAAGTCGCGCTGGCGCTCGCCGCGCGCGATCTGCTGGCGCAGAAAAAAATCGAGGCCGCGGTGGTCTCGATGCCGTGCTGGGAATTGTTCGACCGACAAGACGCGGACTACCGCCGCGCCGTGTTGGGCGATGCGCCCCGGATCGCGGTCGAGGCGGCTTTGCGTTTCGGCTGGGACCGTTATATCGGTCCCCAGGGCGGCTTCGTCGGCATGACGGGTTTCGGCGCTTCGGCCCCGGCCCCGGAGCTCTACAAGCATTTCGGCATCACCGCCGAGGCGGTATGCTCGGCGGCGTCGGCTCTGGTCTAGGAGGCTTCATGGCCATTCGGGTTGCGATCAACGGGTTCGGCCGCATCGGGCGGCTGGTTTTGCGCGCGCTCTCCGAGCAGAACCGCGACGACGTGCTGGCGGTCGCGATCAACGATCTGGGCTCGGTCGCGGCCAACGCGCATCTCTTGAAATACGACAGCGTGCATGGCCGCTTCAAAGGCGAGATCAAGACCGGCGACAACTGGATGGACATCGGCAAGGGCAAGATCGCGGTCGCATCCGAGCGCGATCCCGCCAAGCTGCCGTGGAAGGATCTGAAGATCGACGTCGCGCTCGAATGCACCGGGCTTTTCACCAAGCGCGAGGCGGCGGCGAAGCACATCGAAGCCGGGGCAAAACGGGTGCTCATCTCGGCTCCGGCCGAAGGCGCCGACATCACCCTGGTGATGGGCGTCAACAGCGACCAGGTGAAGCCCGCGCACAAGGTTTTGTCCAACGGCTCCTGCACCACCAACTGCCTGGCGCCGGTCGCCTATGTCCTGAACGAGGGCATCGGCATCGAACACGGCTACATGACGACCATCCACGCCTATACCGGCGACCAGAACACGGTCGACACGCTGCACAGCGATCTGCGGCGCGCGCGCGCCGCGGCCTTGTCGATGATCCCGACCTCGACCGGCGCGGCGCGGGCGATCGGGTTGGTGATGCCGGCCCTCAAGGGCAAGCTCGACGGCACCGCGATCCGGGTGCCGACGGCAAACGTTTCGCTGATCGACCTCACCTTTGATGCATCGCGCGAGACGACGGCCGACGAAATCAACGGGCTGATGGAGGACGCGGCGAAGTCGAACCGGCTCCGGGGCATTCTCGGCATCAACAAGGCGCCGACGGTGTCGGTCGACTTCAACCACGACCCGCACAGCTCCACCTTTGACGTGACTCAGACCCAGGTGCTCGACAAGAAATTCGTGCGGGTGCTGTCGTGGTACGACAATGAATGGGGCTTCTCGAACCGCATGGTCGAGGTCGCCGCCTATTTCGGCGCGATGCACTGAACGGACCCGCGCCGGCTGCCTTTGTCGTCCATTCGCTGATCCAGGCGATCGCGGCACTGGAAGCCGCCGCGGCGGCTGGCCGCGATATCACCCTGATCAGCGCGCCCGATGCCGGGATCTATGCCGGGCCGGGCTGGTTCAAGGCGGTGATCGAGGCCGCACGCGCCGCTG
>Ga0187816_10000717_pt1 | contig 10141 bp, 7 predicted proteins | sample NC_wetland_sal_i_16_FD_132960 | JGI IMG/M metagenome (GOLD analysis project Ga0187816, IMG submission 132960) | Wetland sediment microbial communities from Neuse River Estuary, North Carolina, USA - SO4_1 | ecosystem: Environmental > Aquatic > Freshwater > Wetlands > Sediment | place: USA: North... | reverse complement strand
TCAGCGAATTGGCAACGCGCTGGCACGAGGCGTTTGTGCGCAAGCATGTCCGGCTCGATACGATTCTGAATACCGACCTGCCGATTTTCAAATTTGATTACCAAAAAGTGCAGCAGACAGTCGCCAATCTGCTGGATAATTCACTGAAGCACACGCCCTCGGGCGGTCACGTGACATTCCGCGCGGAACTCCACTTTTGGGAACGGCGGTCGGCCGAGGAAGTACAGACTCAGGATCGCCGGCGCGAGCGTATCCAGGAACCCAATTGCATCAAGGTTTCCGTGTCGGATTCGGGTCCTGGAATCGCGTCCGAGCATCATCAGGAAATCTTCGAGGATTTTGTGCGCGTGGACCGCACCTCGTCGGGGATGGGCTTGGGGCTCGCGATCGCCAAGCGGTTGGTGCAAGCTCATCGGGGCAAGATTTGGGTGGAGAGCGAACCGCGACGGGGCTGTACCTTTACGTTCCTGCTGCCGATAGATAACTCATAATGGACTTTGGGCAAGACGAAGGCGGGGCAAATGGCTGAAAAGGAAAGAATCCTTGTGGTGGACGACGAACCCAGCATACGAAAGTATCTGGGTACTCTGCTTGAGGTGGACGGGTATCAGGTTGAAGCGGTCACCTCTGGACCGGAGGCGATCAAGAAGATCGAAGGCGGCGACCGCCCGGACTTCATCATCCTTGACGTTCTGATGCCGGAGTTGAACGGTCTCGAGACCTTGAAGCAACTCATGCAGATAGACCGCTCGCTGAACGTGGTCATGCTTTCCTGTTCCAATGAAGTAGGCACCGTCGTCGAGGCCATTCGCCTCGGCGCGCAAGATTATCTGACCAAACCATTTGAAAAAGCTGAGCTCGACGTGGCCATGCTGAAGTGCCGGCAAAAACAACAGCTGCGCGCGGAAAACAAGGCATTGCGGGAATACTGCGACACGATCACGGAAGACCTGTGCTTCCTCGCAGCCAGTCCGCAGATGGTGCGGATTCGCCAACAGATCCTCCAAATCGCTCCGGTCGACGTCCCTGTTTTCATTTACGGGGAAAGTGGGGTCGGAAAAGAAGTCGTCGCGCGCATGATTCACATGCGCTCGACGCGCCGGAATCAGGCCTTTATCAAAGTGAATTGCGCCGCGCTCCCCGGCGAGTTGCTCGAATCCGAATTATTCGGATTCGAACAGGGCGCGTTTACCGGCGCGGTGCGTTCCAAGCCTGGCAAGTTTGAGCTGGCAACGAAGGGAACCATCTTCCTCGACGAAATCGCGGAAATGAGTCCCCATTTGCAGGCGAAACTGCTGCACGTGCTTCAAGACCACCAGTTTTCTCGCCTGGGCGGGCGCCAATTGATTGACGTGGATGTACGCGTCCTCGCTGCAACGAACGTGGAGATTCAGGAAGCGATGAAATCGGGCCGCCTCCGTGAAGACTTGTACTATCGCCTGAACGTTCTCTCTATCAACGTCCCTCCGCTGCGCGAGAGGGCCTCGGAAATTCCGCTGCTCTTCCGCCACTTCCTTCAAAAGTACAGCGAGAAATTTAACAAGGACCCCATGGTTCCTTCCCAGCATTTGATGGAAGCCGCCGTGCGCTATCCGTGGCCGGGAAATCTTCGCGAATTGGAAAATTTCGTGAAGCGCTACGTGATTCTGGAGGACGATGAAGGAAGCTTTCGCGAACTGCTGGAAATGTCCGCCACGCGCCAGCGGATTTCTCCTAGAGAAGAAGCGGCGCCCGTGCGCGAACAGGGATTGAAGGCGCTCGTACGCAGTTTGAAAGACGAAGCCGAGATGGAAGCGATCGCGGATGCTCTCGAAAAGACTCATTGGTGCCGCAAGGACGCAGCCAAGATGCTGGGCATCAGTTACAAGGCGCTGCTCTATAAAATTCGTCAGTTTGGACTGGATTCAGGGCGCCCTGCTCGCGCAAGTAGCAAGAAAGAAGGTTCGGGAGGAGGAACCCCCAGCTCAGGTTCCGCTCCTACTGATCTCGCACCAGCCGGCAGGCATGGCTAGTGGGGCTAGTACGTGCAACCAAGTAGTCAATAGTAGGCATTGAATTTCCACGCATTTCCCGTTCTGCGATTTGTTCAGGGTGTAGAATCGCAATGGGAATTTTAGAGCGGGTTTGCATAAAATTGGAGTTGATCATCTCCAGGGGCAAAGTTAAGACGGGTGAAGTACGGCTTTAGCTGGGTCGCCAGATCGTCGGAGCAGCGGTTCGAGGGCATTCATCACACGTATTATAAGGGTTAATTGGCTCACATTGGGGCATTCGTAGTTCTTGTCGCTTTTGATCGCCAGCGAGACTTAGTCAGCGTTAGGAAACGATAGCCCGCTTTGGAACTTCAATTGCTTCTGTTTCTCAGGCGGGGATGCGATAAGTGAGAAAAAACATGGGTCCGGGGGAAAAAGAAGATGACGGAGCGCAGAACCGCACGTCGATATGACCTGTCCTTGCCGGTTATTATTCGGTTGCCAGTAGAGAAGGAGACCTCCTCACGCAACGGAAAGACGCGCGACATCTCCACTCGCGGCGTTTACTTTACCGTGGACCAGGAAATGGGCGCGGGAGCGGAACTCGACATAACGCTCACTCTGCCCGCCGAAGTGACCCGAGGCTCGGAAGTTTTCATTCGCGCGATGGGCAAAGTGGTTCGTGTCGACAAGAAACCCGACAATGGGTCCGCTCGAGTTGGTGTTGCCGCGGTCATCGAGCGCTACGAGATTATTCGCACCGAATCTTCCACTCAATAAATCATCTGTTTCTTTTTCACCAGGCGATCCTCAGACCCCAAGGGATAGCCTGCCTGCAATCTGTCTGAAAATCCTTGATTTAAGCTGAATCTGCTATACATATTCGTCCAATAGGATGTCTATTCTTCGATTCGGCCACTCCCAGCACAGACGAGTCACGCATTTTTAGAGTGCGCCAGCGCTCCAATCGTGACGCTTCGTGGACGAATCCTTTTTCAGACGATATAATCCCCGCCAATGGGGGGCGTTCCACATGCCGCGCGATTCACGCGGCGCCATCGCAAATGAATTTGCCGACACTGGACCTTTCCATTGTTATCCCGGCCTACAATGAGGAAGGTCGCCTGCCTAAAACGCTCGACTGCATCTTGGCCTATTTAGAGGCCCGCCCCTACCGGGCTGAGATTATCGTCGTCGATGATGGATCCTCCGACCGAACACCAGAAATCGTAAGTGCCTACCGGCAAAAATATTCCGAGTTGCGCCTGGTCTCAAACGCGCGAAACCGGGGAAAGGGATTCAGCGTGCGGCACGGCATGCTGGAAGCACGCGGGGAAATCGCGCTATTTACCGACGCGGATCTTTCCACGCCAATCGAGGAAGCGGACAAGCTGCTGGCGGCACTGCGCGAGCAGGGATATGACGCAGCGATTGGCTCCCGCGCGATCAACCGAAGCCTAATTGAAGTCCACCAATCCGTGATCCGTGAACAGGCCGGGATTTTCTTCAACCGCTTGGTGCGCTGGATCATGGGGATTGAATTTTCCGACACGCAGTGTGGATTTAAGGCCTTCCGCAGGGAAAGGTCGCGCATTATTTTTGAACAGCAGCGCATTGAGCGTTTCGGATTCGACCCTGAGATCCTCTTCCTGGCAAAGCGCCATGGGCTGCGGGTGGCGGAGGTTCCCGTGCGCTGGTCACATGACGCCGCAACGAAAGTGAATGTTGTTGCGGACGGAATCCGAATGTTCTTGGAATTGTTGTTGATCCGGTGGAACGCAGTCCGAGGATGCTATCCCCGGACACGCAATTCCTGACGAAAGGTCACGGAACACCCGTATCCTGCTGGCAACGAGGCATGCAAACCATTTGCGTTCTTTGCTTCCGTAACCGATTATGTGGTCCGAATCAATTAGGATAGGCTTTTCATCCCGAATGCAACGAAGGACAGCCTGTCTCCGTTGTTGCGAGTAAGGAGATGAAAGCAGACAGCCCGAAGCCTGTCCTACTCAAATTGCAGATGGAGAAGCGTAGGTCCGAATGAAGGTGTCCGTCGTAATTCCGGTTTATAACGAACGCGCGTTTATCGAAGAGGTCCTGCTGCGCGTGCAGGCATCGCCGATCGATAAGGAAATCATACTTATCGACGACAAATCCACCGACGGCACGCGCGCCTTACTGGAGGATTTTGAAAAGGCGCAGTCGGAAGGGGAACAGGAAGTTGTCGTGCAAAACGGCAAGGCTCGCTTGCCGCTCGAAAATATCCGGTTCCTCTTTCAGCCGCAGAACGCCGGCAAGGGAGCTGCGTTGCGGCGGGGTTTCGAGGCGGCTACGGGGGACGTCATCCTGGTACAGGACGCCGATCTCGAGTACGACCCCAAGGATTACGGAAAACTCCTCGAACCAATTTTCGAGGGAAAGGCAGACGTGGTGTATGGCTCGCGATTCCTGGGTGGTCCGCAGCGCGTCCACTATTTTTGGCATTACGCCGGCAACAAGTTTCTGACACTGCTTTCCGACATCTTCACAAACCTGAAACTCACGGACATGGAGACCTGTTACAAAGTATTCCGCCGCGAGGTCCTGCAAAACATCAAGATCGAGTCGGACCGCTTTGGCTTCGAGCCGGAAATTACCGCCAAAATCTCGAAGGGCAACTGGCGGATCTACGAGGTCTCCATTTCGTATGCCGGCCGCACCTATGCGGAAGGCAAGAAAATCACTTGGCGCGACGGAATATCAACCTTATGGTGCATTATCCGGTTTAATTTGTTTGACTGAGCGGTCAGGACTGCGTCGGATTAATTGGCTACTCCAGGTTCAATCCTTACGAAAAATCGATCAGGTTTTATGTTCAGGGTCGGATTCGACGCGGGCCTCGGTTTTGTTTAGGCGGTCGATAAATCTGTTCAGTGCCTGCACGAGCGCTTCGATCAAGGCATGTTGATCCCCATCCGCCTCTTCCGAGAAGGCCGCTCGAAGCACAGGGCTAGCCACTTTTCCTAGCGACGAGTTCGCCCATGGATTCTCGAATGGCCAGGCGAGCGCGATGATGCTGCGCCTTCAATGCGGACACGGTTAGGCCCAACCGTTGTGCGGCTTCCTTTCCTGAGAATCCTTCGAAGTCGCACAGCCGAATGATCGCGCGGTAGTTTGCGGGCAGACTTTCGAGAGTGTGGGCAAATTGGGAAGAAAGCTCCGACTGCGCGCACCTCCGTTCCGGGTCTGGTCCGGGATCGGCCGGTATTTCCGGCGAGCCGAACTCGATATCATCTTCCAAACCGGGATCGTCAATGGAAACGGACGGATGGGCGCGCTGCTTGCGCAGTTTTGCCAATGCGGAGTTGCGGATGATGGAAAACAGCCATGTCGAGAATTGGGAATTCCCTTTGAATTGGCCGATATGACGAAGTGCGGAAAGCAGGCCATCCTGCAAGGCATCCTCGGAGTCATGGTAATTATGCAGGATGCAATCCGCTACCCTGAAAAGGCGCGGCATGGAGTTGCCAAACAATTCGTTCAGACCTTCGCCGGCGCCGTTCGATGTCCAACAAACTAGCTCGTCTTGAGCATTCTCGACACGGCAATCCAATTGGTTGGCCAAGAATTCCTCCTGACGGCTCCGAATGGTGGAAGCGATCTGCTCTAGTTATGTAAGGGCAATTCATGTGCCATTGCCTGACCGCGGAGATCTGGTAGTGATTTGGATTGTCGCGCTAAGTAGCTAAGCGAGACTTAAAGAGCGTAGGCTATTCACTAAGTGCAAGAAAATAAAAGGATGGGCGTGTTCGGGCCATGGAACAATCATTCTGGTAGCGTCGCGGAATCGCCACTTAATTTGAAGCTAGGAATGATGGGAACGACCGTTGATTTGCTTTTAAATGTTCGTTTTCCTTACATTTATCGTTCACTTTTAGCACAAAAGAATTCATTTTGCCGAGCATTAGTTTTAATTTATATAGCCAAACTAAATGAAATTAAGGGATTAGCTCAATTTGGAGCAGCAATTTTTTCATGGCACTTGATTTGCTTTTAGTCTATCGGGCGAATATGATTGTGAAAACTCTCGTGCGATAGTCTGTCGCACGGTCGAACGTCGAAGCAAGACGTCCCGGGGCATAACCTAGTAGACATTCCGAGTTTTAGTCTGGCTAGCGTGTGCGACAGGCGTCTTTCTGTCGATCAGGTTTGGGCACCGCTCCCTTTTATTGAGCGCAGGTCTTGTATTTCAAACTTGCTCGAGGGAAATAGACCGGCAGGCCGGGCAAATCGAATGGGGGGATTTTCGCAACCAGCAAACGCACCAATCCCCGATGTGGCACCAGAGGTGGCGCCCTCTCTATCCCCTGAGAAAGCACCACCTCTGGTTTGTTAAACGGCATTATCATCAGAGGGAACATTCATTTTGACCCGGGATAGAAGTGGGGCTAAGAGTAGGCCACCGACTCTTGCCAAAGGGGCCCCGATTCGTCGACATTCTTCGGATGAAGAGGACAACCCAGCGGGAGGCTGCGATGATGATCAGGCTTCCACACCCGAGACTTAGTTTTCGTTGGCAAATTACAATGCTGGGCGTCGCCGTCGCCGTATTGTTGGTCGCGGTTCTGATTGCAACGCTTGCCGCTTTGCAGTACACCAAGTCGGCGGTCCTGACCAACGAGAAGCGACGCTTGTTCGAAGCAGCCAATGAGCTTGCCCGCGCTTATTTGGATAAAGCAAAGTCCGCCAGCCAGGCGAGAGGATTGTCATCCGTGGACCTCAGCTTGGAGTCTTCACCGCAAGCTATGTCGGAAATCAGTCAGAGCGCTTTGCAAAAAGTGGGCGGGATCGGGGGCGGGTTTTACCGAAGCGATGGCGACGTCCTCCTTGGTTATACTTCTGCCGCCAGCCCGGGGAGTCAGCAAATGCCCGTCATGGGCGCATCTCATGATGATGTGCAGCCCGCGATTTTCGACGCAGCCCGCATTGCGGCCAATTCCCACATGCCCTCGGAAAAGGTTTTGACGGGTGGCAATGACATCCTCCTGATCGAGGCGGCGCCCATAGGCACTGAAAAATCCAATTGGGGCAGTGCGTGGACGGTTGAGCGGCTGCAGAGTATCCCCGGCTCCAACCGCTTTCGGGCCTATCTCATTACCGTGGCATTGGGAGTGGCGGCGCTTCTGTGCGTGCTCTTGACCCTGTGGGTGGTCCGGAATTTACAAGCAGGCGTCAGAAAGATTGAGAGCAGTCTTCAAGACTTGGAATGGGATCTTACCTCGCAAATCCCGACGGGTTCCGATCCGGAAGAAATCGAGCGCATTGCGCAGGCGATCAATCGGCTGGGAGCGTCCTTGAAGGAGAATATCGACCGGGAAAAACAAATCGAGGACCGCTTGCGGCATGCGGAGCGGCTCGCTGCCCTGGGGCGCTTGGTCGCGGGAGTCGCGCACGAAGTTCGCAACCCACTCGCCACAATCCGATTGCGAGTGCAGATGGCCCAGCGGGAAGCGCGAAGTGCTCGCGTGGATGAATCATGCGCAATCGCTCTCGAAGAAATTGAGCGATTGAATGGCATGGTCAATCGGCTGTTAAATTTTGCCCGGCCAGTCCGTTTTCAACCCGAGCCAACCAACTTGAAGCAATTGACCGAGCAGAGATTGAACCGGTTTCTCGAAAACGCTCAGAAAAACGGCATTCAATTCGTAACCAGCTTTCCTGAGGACGGGGCATTGCTTCCGATCGACCAGAGCAAGATGGCGCAGGTATTCGACAACGTCATTCAGAACGCAATCGAAGCCATGACCGAATCGGGCGGAACTCTATGGGTGAGTGTGACATCCACGGTAAGATCCGTGTCTGGAACCGATAAAGTCCGCGTAGAATTCCGCGATTCAGGGAACGGGATCAGTTCCGGCATGATCAGCCGAATTTTCGACCCCTTCTTCACGACAAAGCCCTCCGGAACCGGGCTCGGCCTTTCGATTTGCCACGAGTTTGTCCGCGCCCACGGCGGGGAAATTCAGGTCGAAAGTGCGGAAGGGGACGGCACCAGCGTGCGCATAATCCTTCCGGTGCACGATGATGTCACGGAGACTGTGCGCGTTTCCTAAAGCCAGCCATGGGCCAAACTATCCTCATCGTCGACGACGAAGTTAATCTCCGAAAAACGCTTGCAGAGATCCTTGGCGGGAAAGGGTATGAAATCCTGGAAGCCGGGGACGGGTCGGAAGCGATTGACCTGCTTGGGAAAGGGATCCCCGACCTCGTATTCACCGACTGGAGAATGCCGAAGCTCGGAGGCGAGGATGTCCTTCGCCACATTCGGAATGAGCAGCGTCTTGCCGCGATCCCTGTCATTGTCATCACCGCGTTCGGTTCCAGTCATAACGCGATTGAGGCGGTCCGCCTCGGCGCATACGATTTTGTGATGAAGCCCTTTGATCTCGAAGAAATCTCGCTGACCGTGGAGCGGGCCCTAGCACATTCTTCGCTCAATCGAGAAGTGATAGACCTTCGCGCTCGAATCGAACGGCAGAACACGCTGGGAGCGGGGCGATTGATCGGTTCCAGCGCCCGGATGCTGGATGCGTTCAAGATGATCGGAAAAGTTGCGGAGACGGACACCACGGTCCTGATCTGCGGGGAATCGGGCACCGGCAAGGAACTCGTGGCGGAGGCAATCCACAATTACAGCCGCCGAAAAGACAACGCCTTCGTGGTCGTCAATTGCGCGGCCCTGCCGGAAAATCTATTGGAATCGGAACTGTTCGGTTACGAACGGGGAGCATTTACAGGCGCCACGGCAAGAAAAATCGGCCGGTTCGAGTTGGCGGAAGGCGGAACGATTTTTCTGGACGAAATTGGCGAATTGTCTCCAAACCTTCAGGCAAAGCTCTTGCGAGTCCTGCAAGACCACACCTTCGAGCGGTTAGGCGGGAGCGAAACCAAAAGCGGAGATTTTCGAGTCTTGGCCGCGACGAATCGCGATCTGGATGCGACGGTGCGGGAGAGACTCTTTCGCGAAGATTTGTTTTACCGGCTAAATGTTGTCCGCATTACCGTGCCGCCATTGCGAGAGCGCCGGGCGGATATCGTCCCACTGGCTGAACACTTCCTGCGTATTTACAGTGAAAACAATGGTCTGCCCGCGATCGGATTTTCCGAGGAAGCCATGCTCATGTTACAGGCGTACTCGTATCCTGGAAATGTCCGCGAACTGGAAAACATGGTCGAGCGAGCTGTATTGATGGCCCGGGGGCGGGTCATCCTGCCGGCGCATTTCCCGCAAATGGCAGCGTCGTCATCGGCTTCGGGCGGCAATTCTTTCGAGGCTGATCTTCTATCGCTTCCGTTTCACAAATCCGTCGGCGAACTCGAAAAGAAACTCATTGAAAACGCAATGAGACTTGCTTCGGGAAACAAGACGGAAGCCGCAAATCGCCTGCAGATCAATCGCCGCCTCCTTTATCAGAAAATCATCGAGCACCAAATCAAAGAGTAAGGTCTTTTGCCGGTGTTTGCGTGCAGAAATTGTTGCCGCCAACGGCAGCGGATGGGTGTTGGCACTATCCCGCGGAGTTACACCTTGGGTCTACTCGGCTTTCAGCGGCAATTCAGGTCTTATGTTCAGGGTCGGATTCAACGCGAGCTTCGGCTTGGTTGAGGCGGTCTACAAGGGTGTTTATCGCCTGCAAGAGTGATTCAATCACGGGCGGTTGATGGCCATTCGATCCTGCCGCAGAGGGGACCCCCGGGGCGGTTGCTGGCGGAGGCACCTGCGCCAGCGGGTCGGCGATGTGTAAATCGAAGTCGCGCGCGACTTCTTCTACAATTTCGGCGGGCACGGGATTCTTCTGATCCGCAAACGAACTCACCAACGCATGTTCGCAAAGCAGATTTGTGACCCTGGGAATTCCTCGGGCGTACCTGTGGACTGTTTCCACTGCCTCCGGACTGAATATGCCGGGATTTTCCGCCCCCGCAATCCGCAGGCGTTCCTCAATGTATCCGTGTGTTTCTTCGAGAGTGAGCTGGCGCGTCTTGGCGCGAAGCGTGATGCGCTGCCGGAGTTGCCGAAGTTCCGGCTGGTTGAGCTGTTGTTCGAGTCCGGGTTGGCCCGCGAGAACGATCTGCAGCAATTTTTCGGTGGAAGTCTCGAGGTTCGTTAACAGCCGGATTTCCTCGAG
>Ga0187816_10000714_pt1 | contig 10149 bp, 7 predicted proteins | sample NC_wetland_sal_i_16_FD_132960 | JGI IMG/M metagenome (GOLD analysis project Ga0187816, IMG submission 132960) | Wetland sediment microbial communities from Neuse River Estuary, North Carolina, USA - SO4_1 | ecosystem: Environmental > Aquatic > Freshwater > Wetlands > Sediment | place: USA: North... | reverse complement strand
GTTTCGTAGCGATGTAGTCGGAAGTCTGTTGCGACCCGAGTATCTAAAAGATGCCCGCCAGAAGCACGAGGCGGGTCACCTGACAGAAACGGAGTTCAAGCGCATTGAAGACCGCGCGGTGGACGAAGCGATCGCGTTACAGGAGCGCGCTGGACTGGACGTGGTCACGGATGGCGAGCTGCGGCGCTATGCCTTCTACGGTCATCTGATCGACGCTGTAGATGGCTTTGACAAGACCGGTGGCTGGGCCATCCCCTTCCACGATGAAAAGGGCGAGCAACTTGTTCTGAAGCGCCCGGTGGTAGTTTCCAAGATGCGGCGCAAACGTCCACTGTGCGCCGAAGAGTTCACGTACCTTCGCGCTCGCACGTCCCAGCCTGCGAAGACGACTATGATCAGCGCGCAGCAGGCCGCCGCGTATTACGACAAAGAAAAGTCCGCTGGCGCTTATCCGACCATTGATGGCTATCTTGCTGATCTTGTTGACATTCTTCGCGACGAAGTCGCGGAGCTTATCCGCCTTGGCTGTACTTACATTCAGATTGATTCACCGCAATACGCGGCTCTGCTTGACCCCGAGCTGCGAGAGGGATATCGCATCCGCGGCAACGATCCTGATCGCCTGCTCGATCTCTCCACCGAGATGGACAATGCCGTAATCGGTAATCATTCCGGTATAACCTTCGGTCTGCACCTCTGTCGCGGCAATAATCAAAGCAAGTTTTATGCAGCCGGAGACTACGGGCCCATCACAAAAGTGTTTCAGAAGACCCGTTTCCAGCGTTTCCTACTGGAATATGATGACGAGCGCTCCGGAGGGTTCGAACCTTTGAGCCAGGTACCCGAGGATCGGACTGTAGTTTTGGGCCTGGTCAGCTCCAAGAAAGCGGCCCTTGAGTCCAAGCAGGAACTCAAGCAGCGCATCGAGCAGGCGTCCAGGTTCATCCCGCTTGATCGGCTTGCCTTGAGTCCGCAATGCGGCTTTGCCTCGACCCTGGAAGGAAACCTGGTCACTGCGCGTGATGAGGAAGCCAAGTTGCGTCTTGTTGCCGAGACCGCAAAGGAAATCTGGAGCTAAAACCCGCGAGTGCATAGTTACTTTCGCGAAACCACTGCGCCGATCTAAGTGACTGCGAACCAGCCCCTTGCGGCTGCTCGTTTTTTTTGTCTTGACATTTCGTTCGGACCTATGAGAAATACACCCCAATTTGAACGGACGTTCGATAACCGTTCAGCATACTGAACCATCGTGGGAATGGACAGTTCGAGTCTTAAATCTTCAGATTCCTGAGCATTGTTACAGACTCTTTCTCGGTCATTTTTTGGCCCGGTTACCAAGACGTAACGCTTCGCTCCAAAGGGGATCTCAATGAGAACGTGCTGGTTCAGGACCGCCTGGTTCGCGGTTGCCACATTTGCCTTTTCCGCCCCTGCTTCCCCCCAAGCCAGTCTAAGCACCGCACAACTGAACGGGACCGTATTCGACATCGGTGGCCGCGCAGTCGCGAAAGCTCAGGTCAACCTGCGTTCGGTAGACACCAATCAGTCATACACATCCACCAGCAACAATGAAGGGTTCTATGTACTGCCAACTCTTCCGCCCGGGCGTTATGAATTAACAGTCACCTCAGCCGGTTTCGCCAAGTTTCAGCAGACAGGCATCTCGCTCCTGGTCGGTCAGGCTGCGACCGTCAATGTTACGCTCAAGGTTGCGTCCGTAGGGGAGGTTGTCGTCGTCACGACCGAAGTTCCTCCTGTCGAAACCACACGCACCGAAATCAGCCAGGTCATCGACACCCAGCAGATTGCCGATCTGCCCACCGTCAATCGCAGGTTCACAGATTTTGCCCTGCTCACCCCCGGCGTTGCGACGAGCCGTACGGCTCTGGGAACTACGTTTACTGAGTTTGAAGTAACGCAGATCTCCTTCGGCGGAATGCGGTCCTTCAGCAATGAAATCGCCGTCGATGGCGCCGACTTTGTTAACACCATCAGCGGTGTGCAGCGGGCCACCCCTCCGCAAGACTCTGTCCAGGAATTTCGCGTGGTCAACAACAGTTTCGGTTCGGAATACGGACGAGCGCTGGGCGGGATTGTGAATGTGGTCACCAAGAGCGGGACCAACGACTTACATGGTTCGCTCTATGACTATTTCCAGAACAGCAGTTTGAACTCACGCACAATTTTGCAGCCGCGCCCGATTCCTGACACCTTGCGGCAAAATCAATTTGGAGGCTCACTGGGTGGACCACTCCGCAAAGACCGCACGTTTTTTTTCCTGAACTACGAAGGTCAACGGCGCGCGGAGTCGCCAACATTTGCGCCCGATCTCTACAACAACATCGCAGCCATTGACAAGGCGAAGGCCTACCTCGGATTTTCGCCAGAAGGCTGCTTCCTCAAGCCATCGCAATGCACCGGTTCGCCTCTTGGATATCTGTTCTCTTCCCTGAAAACAGTCCATAACGACTATGGCTTTGCCAGACTCGATCATCAACTGACAACCAATAACCGCCTGGCAGTACGCTACATCGTTGAAGATGCGAGGGATTTGGGCGAATTGGTAGGTAACACCGAGGATGGAGGAGGAACGGGTACCCCCAGCGGTGGACGAAACCTGTTCATTCGTGATCAGGCGCTGGTGGGCACTTTCACCAGCTTGCTCAGGCCTAATCTCGTGAATAGTACGCTCGTGCAGTGGTCGCGCCGGCACTACAACTTCCCCGGCGCGACCGGCGAACCTGATCTAAGTGTGGTCAATGATCTCGAGTTTGGTCACAATTTCGGGACTTACGACGCTATTTACGAAAGCCGTGCCCAATTTTCAGATTCGATCGACTGGATTAAAGGCAAGCATGCCGTGAAATTTGGGTTCGACAGCAATTACGTATGGAGCCAGAACAACTATCCCGGATTCACGCCGGAACGAATTCTGTTTCCCAACCTGGATTGCGTCTTTCGCATGGCCAATGTCATAAATCTGATGACTACGGGAACAGAAGGAAACATTCCGGAGAGTTGCCCTCTAGCGCCGCAGAACGACGGTATCTCCTTCATCTATTGGGGAACGGCCCTCCCCCGAAGTGGATTCACAAACGGCTTCGCCCCCGCTCCTCCCACCGATGGCGGTTTCGGCAGCGGGTGGCCGAATGCTTTCCCCACCAATCAGTATTCGAACTACACCTACACTCTGAACCACGGTTATTGGGGATTCTTCGCCCAGGACCAGTGGCGGATCCGGCCTACTCTAACTCTCAATTACGGTATGCGATGGGATTTTGAGAGTGGTCTCGGCAACACCATCAATGCAGACTATCGAGCTTTTCAGCCGCGTGTTGGATTCGCGTGGTCCCCGGATGGCAAGACGGTGATTCGCGGCGGTTTTGGAATGTTCTTCGACCGAAACAATCTCACCTTCTTTTTCACGACGGGGAACCAGAAGGCCCTTCCGGGGTACTTCTGCAATCCTCCGAGCGCCGACCCCGGATGTGCGACTTACGGCCTTACGGCGGTGAAGGTCCCCATGATCCAAAATGCTGCAGCCAACGGCGGGTGGCAATTGTCAGCGCTACCCGGATACCCTGGTACGCCAGCCGTCCCGTGTGTGGCGTTCCCGGCCTCCGTGTGCGCCGCTGAGCCGAACGGAATCTCCGTAGTGGCCCTGCAAACACTGAACGTGTTGGCCGATCAGCCGTATGCGCCCGTGACTCTTACCGGACCCTGTTTCATTCCCGCCGGAGGCGGACCGCCCTCAGGAGCGTGCGGCGTCGGAGCAGGCGGCATTCAGCGCAATGCCCGCTTGCCTTACGCCGAGCAGGCCAGCTTCGAAATTGACCACGAGTTCGGCCGAGGATTCACTCTGGACGTCGGCTATCTCATGGTGGCTGCTCACAAACTCGTGCGCGGCAATAACATCAACATCCCATGTCCCTATGGCACCACGAAGGCTTCAAATCCAGGGGACGCGCAGGGAATCCTGAATCCTGATGGCTCACTCACTCCGTGTAACGGAACCCCGATTCTCGGGCCTTTCGGCTTAGGCCCGTTCTTCAGTTGGCTTGGACCAGCCAGTCCCATCCCGCCCGGCTTTGCGCCTCCCAATCCTCTGCTTCCCGTCAACCCCAGCGGGTTGGAATTCGGAACGCCCTCGCTGCCCGGCACGGCGACGCTGAGCGGAGGCTTGCTGGACTACAACAACGACGTGGCCAACGCGATTTATCACGGTCTGACAGTCACAGGCATCGAGCGATTAGGCAAACTCTTCAACCTGACTGCCAACTACACTTATTCCCACACGATTGATAACGGGAACTTCACTACGTTTATCAATCTTCCGCCAAATCAGTTCAACTACGCGGCGGAGCGCGCTAACTCGAACCAGGACCTTCGGCATCATCTGGTTGTAAACTTCACGGCCAATGGGCCGGATCACGGACTGCTGCGGGATTTTCAGTTCAGCAGCATCATTACCGCTCAGACGGGACGGCCGTTTACGTTCTTCGTTGGCCAGAATGTATTTGGCGATGTTGCTGGCTTGAGCACAGACCGTGTGGGTGGACTGGGCGGAGTCTGCAACAACGTCTCAGACTGCAATACCACCGTGCGTCGCAACACGTACATTGGCGATCCGCTCTATGCTTGGGACCTGCGCTTGTCTCGCCAGTTCCAGGTAACGGAACGTCTGAAGCTGAATCTGAGCATGGACGCTTTCAACGTACTCAATCGCCAGAACATCGACGAAGTGAGCTCGATCTATGGCTCCCCGGCATTTTGCGGGGCCGTCCCCGGACACTATAACGATGCCACAACTCGCGCGATCCAGACGCAAGCGTCATCTGTCTCCTGTGCCGCGCAGCAGGCCGTGGGCAATCCGGTGGCTTGGTTGAGTAAAGGGCTCCTGCCAGTGTCGGTTCCGAATTTCCCGAATGCAACATTCGGAACACCCAGAACCATGCTCAACCCGCGACAGTTTCAGTTTTCCGCGAAATTTGTATTTTGATCCGCTGCTGCCGCGCATTGTCAGGCAGCAGTGCGGGTTTGCTCAGTGCCGTGAGGCTGAGGACGATGGCAGGATCTCACGATCGGCACAATAGGAGGGATAGATGGCTTTTCATCGCATGGCCGGGGTCTTTGTGCTCTGTCTCTGCGCCGTTGGTTACACCCAGGAAACGAATCTCCAGGTGAAACATGCTCCCGCCCCACAGACATCCGCGGCTTCAGGCAAGGAAATGTTCAATTCCTATTGCGCTTCGTGCCACGGTGCAGATGCCAAGGGCGAGGGGCCCGCTGCAGCTGCTTTGAAAAGCAAGCCCGCGGATCTGACCGCATTGGCCAAGAACAACAACGGGAAGTTCCCCACGGATCGGGTAATGAGCATTCTTCGGGGTCAGGCAACGGTTACGGCACATGGCAACCTCGACATGCCTGTATGGGGGCCTGTGTTTTGGCGAATGAGCCAGGGACATCCGGCAGAACTGCAACAGCGCGTCACGAACCTGACTCGATACATCGAGTCACTCCAGTCAAACTAGGGAGATGATTACCGCTGACAACGTAACAGCAATGGAAAGAGTCCATGAGTGTGGTTTCACGCAGAAGTGGCTTCGCGCCAACACGCTTGCCCTCGAGGTTCGATTGTCGGCTCGTGGGTATCCTCGAGCAAGCCACTAGAATCTTTTGCGAAAAGGGCTATGAACGTGCCACTATGCGCGACCTTTCGCGCGCCTGCGGCATGTCACTTGCCGGTCTTTATTACTATTTCGATTCCAAGGAGAGGCTGCTCTATCTGATCGAAAAAGAGCTATTTGAGGAGGTTATGGAACTCCTCACCCAGACCCTGCAAGGCGCCACTGATCCCGAGGAGCGCGTTCGACTCTTCATCGACAATCACGTTGGCTTTTTTCTCGCGCGGCGGAAGGCGATGAAAGTGCTCGCGCACGAGGACGACACGCTGAGCGGCGAAATGGGGTCAGAAATCCAGGCCATCAAGCGCAGCTACTACGGTAATTGTCTCCATCTTCTGGAAGATCTGAAGCGCAGCAAGAAACTCCAGTTCACGTCGCGCAGCGCGGCCATGAGTTTGTTCGGAATGATGAACTGGCTGCATACCTGGTATAACCCGAATTTGGACGCTGCCCCAGCCTTACTCGCGAAAGAGATCAGCGAGATTTTCCTGCGCGGAGTGTACGCACAGAATGGAGCAAGTCAGCCGTAACGGGAACGACCTGCTAACTCTTGATTGCGCTGCCTTTGCCTGATTCGCTTGAGCTAGCTTGCCCCGTTCTCGATGAGGACTGCAATTCCCTGGCCGCCACCAATGCAGGCAGACGCGATCCCATACTTCCCACCCGAGCGTTTCAACTCTCGTGCCAGAGTTACTAAGAGCCGTACACCGGTTGCCGCCAGCGGGTGGCCGATTGCAATGGCGCCGCCATTGACATTCACCTTCGCGTGATCGAGACCCAGTTCGCGCTCGCAAGCCAGAATCTGGGCCGCAAACGCCTCGTTGATCTCAAAGCGATCGATCTGATCGACCGTTAATCCGGCGGATTCCAGGACAGCGCGGATTGCCGGTACCGGCCCAATTCCCATGATTTCGGGCGGCACGCCGACTGCAGCGCCGGCGAGCACCTTGGCTAGCGGTGGTTTGCTGTGCCGACGCGAAAGCGTGCTCGAGGCCACCAGTGCAGCGGCCGCACCGTCAACAATGGCGGAGCTGTTTCCGGCGGTCTGAACTCCGCCGAATGCAGGAGGAAGCTTTGTCAGCGTCTCCAGAGAAGACGGCCGGACGTGCGTATCTTGAGTAAGCGTGTCAACACCACGGGGTAACCGTATACCCCGCGGCTTGTATCCGGCCAGATCGAATTGTTCGTTGGTAATAGCGCAGATCTCTCCGCTGACGAAACATGATTCGCGAGCGGACATTGCCCGGGCAAAACTCTCAACAGCGAAACGATCAACGTCGTCACGGGAGATGGAGTAGCGCTTGGCCAGATTCTCGCTCGACCCGCCCATGGTCACATCCGGGCAAGTATCGAGGAGCGCTTCCCAAAGAAAATCCTTGAATTCCACCTGGCCCATGCGGAATCCGCCGCGGTGCGTATACGCGGCAATGGGATTCCTGCTCATCGACTCAGCGCCTACCGTCAGTGCGACGTCAACTTTGCCCAACTGGATCGCGGCTCCAGCTTGCAGAATCAATTCCATCCCAGTTCCGCATACGCGCTGTGCCAACTGCGCAGGAACTTCGAGGGGAACGCCGGAATACAATCCGATGTGGCGCGGGAGCAGGTACGCGTCGAAGCTGGCCTGCGCCATGCTGCCTGCAATGACGGTCCCGACCAGACCCGCTGATACCCCCGAACGCTGAAAGACTTCGCGCGCGACTTTGATACCCAGGTCAATCGGGGAGACGAGTCCCAGGACTGTGTTGTAGTCGGCGAATGGTGTGCGTACGCCATCGAGCAACCAGACGTCGTTATACTGCGAAATCAAACCTCTGGGTCGAGTGTTCACGAGAACTCCGGAGAACAGCATTTACTTCTAGACGGGTAAGCCAGCATCTGCTCGAAGCGAATCCCGTTTGTGCACAGAAGAATTTCGTTGTGCCCGCAGGTGTCCGGCTGGCACACCGTATCGTGAACGATGTCGCGTCCCCCACGCTGACATCAATTTCAGAATCGGCTTTAGACTTTCCCCGTGTTTGGTCAAGGAGTATTCAACTTTCGGAGGTACCACCGCATAGACCTCGCGGTGAATAATTCCATCCCGCTCCAATTCCCTGAGATGCTGGGTAAGCATCTTCTTCGTCATCCCGGGAATCAGTTTTCGCAGTTCGCCAAAGCGCCGGGTACCGCCTTCCAGGTAGAACAAAATCAGCGGCTTCCACTTGCCGCCAATGATGTCGGCGGTCACCTTCACCGGACAATAAAACTCTTCCATCAATAGCCTCCCTACTGCTACCAGGTTACGAGAAAGTGCCTACTGGCAATAAAGATACTTTAGTCTAAAATCGCACCTGCTCATAGAGGGTACTTTCGAGTTTCCTGCTCTTCAACTTCACTATGACGAACAAAGCTCCCGTAGTGGTCTACGGCGCAAATGGATTCTCTGGCCGATTAGTGGTGGAATACCTGCGCGAGTACAACGTCCCCTTCATCGCAGCCGGCCGGAGCCGAAAGCGGTTGGAAGAAGTAATCGCCAAAGTTCCCGGGATCGAAACCGCGAATTTCGAAATTGCCGAAACCGGCGGCAGCGTGGAAGAACTGACGCAGCTTTTTGCTGGGGCGAAGGTTGTCTGTAATACGGTCGGGCCATTTATCTACAACGGGCCTCGGGTCATTGAAGCAGCCTTGGCGGCCCGCTGCCACTATCTCGACATCGCTGGCGAGCAGGCATGGATACGGCAGATCGCTGAAGAGTGGGGTTGCAAATTCGCGGCGCGCGGACTGCTGGCCGCTCCCGCGACCGCATTTATGTCGGCCTCCAGTGATGCCGCCATTCGACTTTGCCTTGAAACTGCGAACGTTGACACCATCGAAACGGTGACGATGTTCAAGGGAATTCCCACCTTTGGATCGACGCAGACGATCTTTGCGGTGATCCAGACCGATGCGCAATTCTTGGAACAGAATCAGTACAAGCCCTGGCCGAAGGCAACGCGTTACGACGTTACGATTCCGGGTTACGTGCAGAACCAACTGGCGCTGGCCTGGGGAGGGTTCCCACAGCCAGTTTGGTACAAGAACCATCCGCAGGTAGCGAATGTCCGCTCGTTTGGAGGATTGCTCGACCGCCAGATCATGGAAGGAGTTGCCGCAACGGAGAAGTTGTTCGAAGAGCAGATCAGGCCCCTGCCAAAAGCTGAGCAGGAGAAGCGCCTTGCGGATATGGCAAATGCGGTGCAGGGCGTTACACCCCCACGTGAGAACTCGCATGAGCAGCGGACCATTGATGTTGTAGCCGGGCGTGGCGCGACAGAGGTCGTGCATTGCGTGGTCGTCGGTACCTGCTGCTACAAGCAGACAGGACTGGTCCAGGCGTTCATGGCGCACAATCTGATTTGCGCTCCGCCGCGCAAAGTAGGTTTTGCGTCCGCCGCCGAGGCCTTTGGACATCGGGAGTTATTGCGCGCGCTTGAGGGTCACGGTCTGGCCAAGGCAAAACTCTACTAACCCCAAACAACCTGGGTTATGCGGGCCATCGACTATTTCGACAAAGGTGCGGAGGCCAACCCCGACCGCACCGCCATCATAGATGGCGATGTGCGCATGAATTATCGCGAGGCCCAGGCAATAACCATCCGCATTGCCCGCGCCATGCGCGCCAGCGGTTTGGGGGAGGAAGCGGCGGCCGGAATCTATTCGCATAACGATGCCCGCGTGCTGCTCAGCATGCTCGGGATCATGCGGTCCGGCGCAGTCTGGGTTCCGATCAACTATCGAAACGCTATCGACGCGACTCTGCAGTACATGAATTACGTCGAGATGGCGTGGCTTTTCTATCACAGTGACTTCCACGACAGCGTGAAGGAAATAGAGTCGCGAGTACCCAGCCTGCGGCACTTCGTCTGCCTCGATCGCCAAGATGGAGATCATCCTTCGCTCGAAAGTTTCATGAACTCGGGCGACGAAGGCGACGACCTCGATTGGGGAGATGCCTTCGGCAATATTGACCGCCTGGTCGGGTTGGTTCCGACCGGCGGAACGACTGGTCCTGCAAAAGGAGTTCGCGTCACCTCACTTGCTTGGGGAACGATGACCGACATGGCCACGCACTACTGGCGGGGTGATTGTGCAGACCCGGTTTGCTTGAATATCGCTCCACTTTCGCACGCGGCTGGCGTTGTAGCTTTCACCGCCACCGCGGTAGGCGCAACCAACGTCATCATGCCGAGGTTCGATGCGCTCGAAGTTCTTCAGAACATTCCGCGCTTCCAGGTGACGCACATGTTTTTGCCGCCCACTGCTTTCTATAATCTGCTGTCTCATCCCGATGTCGAAAAGTTCGACTATTCAAGCCTGCGAGTCTTTCTTCTGGCTGGATCGCCTGTTTCGCCAGACAAACTCAAGCGGAGTTGAGATCTTCGGCTCGTGCCTGTGTCAATCGTACGGCCAGACCGAGGCTCCTATGCTGCTGACGTTTCTCGAT
>Ga0187816_10000713_pt1 | contig 10152 bp, 6 predicted proteins | sample NC_wetland_sal_i_16_FD_132960 | JGI IMG/M metagenome (GOLD analysis project Ga0187816, IMG submission 132960) | Wetland sediment microbial communities from Neuse River Estuary, North Carolina, USA - SO4_1 | ecosystem: Environmental > Aquatic > Freshwater > Wetlands > Sediment | place: USA: North... | reverse complement strand
TGTATTGATGCCCATCTCCGATAAGCTGCATGGTCACGGCACCCACACCTGGGCCGCGGTTTGGCAGGAGTACTTGAAGCAACTGCTCGAACAATCGTCGATACCGAGTCCGTAGTTTGCCGTGCCGTGACCTCGAATCTCACGCCCTACCAAACACGGCAGCTGTTCTCCCGCGCCATGGGCTGACCGAGCTTGCAGTGAAACGCCGCGCGAAATTCAGGCATGTTTGCCACTACGCCATTGGCACGATACTTCTCGGGCGAATGGGGATCGACCGTGGCCCGCAGGCGTTTATTCTCGTCGCGCTCGTTGCTACACCAGCTCTGGCCATAGGCGACGAAAAAGCGCTGCTCGGGCGTCATGCCATCGAGCGGCTCCAGCTTTTGACCTTCCGTATCCTGCTTCCAAGCCAGATAGGCGAGGAGCGTTCCACCCAAATCCGCCAGATCCTCGCCGTTTGTCAATTTGCCGTTGATCTTGATGTCGTCGATGATGGTGTACCCGGAATATTGGTCGACCACGCACTGCGCGCGTTGCTCGAACTCTTTGCGATCGGCGTCCGTCCACCAATTGCGCAGGTTGCCCTGGGCGTCGAACTGGCTGCCTTCATCGTCGAAAGCATGAGTGAGTTCGTGGCCCATGGTGGCGCCGGTGTCGCCGTAGTTGGGCGCAGCGTCCGATAACGCGCTGAACAGCGGGGGTTGCAGAATTCCCGCGGGGAAATTGATGTCGTTTTTCTGGGAATCGTAATAGGCATTGATGGTCGGCGGAGTCATGCCCCATTCATTCCGGTCGACGGGCTTGCCGATCTTTGCGAGCCAGCGGTGAAACTCGAACCAGGAGGCACGTTGGGAGTTGCCGATCTGGTCCCCGCGCACAATCTCCAGTGCGCTGTAGTCGCGCCATTGGTCGGGATAGCCAATCTTGTTGGCGATGGCGTGGAGCTTGGTGAGCGCCTGCTCCTTGGTGGCGGCTCCCATCCATGGCAACGCCTGGATCTCGTTCTGCATGGAAGCTTCGATTTCCTTGACCATTTTCAGCGCGGCCTGCCTGGCCTCCGGGCTGAAGTACCGCGCGACATAGGCTTGGCCCAAAGCTTCTCCCAGGTCATCATCCACATCGTTGGTGCAGCGCTTCCAGCGGGGTGGCAATTCTTCCCGTCCACGCAGAGTTTTGCCGTAGAAATTGAAATTCTCTTTTACGAAAGCGGACGAAAGGTCGTTGGCGGCGTCGTGGGCGGCATGCCAGCGCAGGTAGGTCTTCCAGTCAGCCAGGCTTTCCTTCTCAATTTCTTCATTTAAGGTTCGGAGATAAACAGGCGTCACGACGTTGAGGGAATTCAGCGAACCCGCGCCGGTTTTTGTGAAATAGACGCTCCAGCCAAAAACGGGCGCCAGCTTCTGCAGTTCGTCAGCGCTCATCTTGTGATAGAGGTTGGGGGGATCGCGCCGCTCGACGCGAGTCATCTGGCCCTTGGCAAGCGTGGTCTCGATGCGCATCACAGTCGCGGCTTCGTTGGCTGCATCGGTCGCCGAGTCTCCGATGAGCTCAAACATTTTCGCCACATGGGCCACGTAGGCCTTGCGGAGTTCCTGCGATTTGGCGTCGTCCTTTAAATAGTAATCACGATCGGGTAATCCCAGCCCACCCTGATCGACCTCGGCGATCACTTGCGTGGAGTCCTTGTAGTCCTGATCCGAGCGGAACGCGAAGAGCGTTCCATCACCGTAGAGGGACGGAGCATATTGAGCAGTCGCGACGTATTCCGCAAACTCCTGTTTGGACTGCAGGCTTGCAATTCGCGCAAGTTGCGGCCGGAGCGGCTGGGCGCCAAGTTTTTCGATGGCGGCCTCGTCTATACACGACGCGTAGTAATCGCCGATCTTCTGGGTTGCAGCATTGCGAGGAACATTCGTCTTTGCTGCTTCTTCCAAGATTGTGCGCAACTGCGCGCGGTTTTCGTCCTCGAGCTTGCCGTAGGTGCTCCAAGTTGCCTGATCCGGGGGGATCGGATTGTTCTTCATCCAGCCGCCACAGGAGTAAGTGTAGAAGTCCACACACGGGTCAACCGTCTTGTCCATGGAAGAAACATCCAGTACCGGCTCGGAGGCGGCGTGCTGGGCAAGGGAGGGCAGGGCGGCAAGGAGCATCGCCAGGATTAGAGTGGAGAGTTTCCAATTCATAGGGCTCCGGGTGTGAGTGCGCACTGAGATTGACGTTCGTCGGCTTACATCGTATGCAACACGATAATCCGATTAAGTTATAGTAGATTGTGCCAATGGCCAGACAACCGATATTATTGTCTTATCACAGCTTTCTAACAACCAACTTATCACGCTACTGACATGTCAGTACTTCATTGTTATGTTTCGTTCCCTACGTAACAGACCCTTCCGACAATGCAGTCGGCGGGCTTCATCCCATCTTCCATTGCGAGCACCTCCACCGGAGAAGCCTGATTGTGGGGGCGCAGGATCATAAGACCACGGGAACACTCGACATACCGGATCGTGCATGTTCCATCTTTGCGGACAGCGTACAGGTTGCTTTCGCCCTTGCGGTAAGGAACCATCGAGTTGTAGTGGCGATCAAGCAGAGCCATGGCGCCCGGCTGCAAACGGGGATACATGCTCAGTCCATCTTGTGCATCTGCTTTGATCATGACAAACCTGTCCCAACCACTGCGATCGCCTTCCATCTCTTCTCTGAGGCGCTTCAGGAGGCTCTTCCTGAGCTTCACGATCTCCTTGACGTGCATGCTCATGATCTGCGCCTCGGTGGCGGCAATCTCGGGTTCCGTGACGACGATATTATCGAATTCGTCCTCGCTGGGCGGGAGGATTGAGGCGCGCTTGTTGACCTCAGCGGGATCGATGAGGTCGAGCACGGAAAGATGCTGCACGTTCAGAACTTTGTCCATGCCTTCCAAGCTGAGGCCGCGCTTGCGGTTGAGGAAATTGGAGATATGGGCCTGCTTGAAACCAGTCTGCTCCGCCAGCCGGAGCCCGGTGATTTCCCCCGCATTGATGCGGTCCCAGAGCGTTTTGCGGAGATTTTCCTGGAGCATCCGAAATTTCATGCAAAAAGTATACCACTAACTATATCAATGGGCTATTGACAGTGCGACTTAAATACCGGTTGCGGAAATTCAGTCTGCAGAATAAAGTTCTTGACTTAGATGGCAATTGAGGTCACGATCACTCCATATATGTGTTGCAGAACGTACTTATATTGCGGGAAAGGTGTACCAGCAATGATAGAAGTGCAGGGTTACAACGAAGAGAGAAGCTTTGCTGAGTTTCGCCACAAAGTGCAGTCGGCTGAGGTTCTCTCAGCGGCTATGGAGCGGTTATTGCGGGGCCTCCACTTCACCGGGCGTTTGAGCGTGATTTTCCAGAATGGGCAGGTGCTCAAGGCCGGATATGAAGAGGGGTACTTCCGAAAGATGGAGTCAGGCATAGACGCCCGATTGCAGTAACTGTGTCATGCAAAACTAAATAGCGAAACAGGTCATCGTAAGAGAAACGAGCCCTGGGCCGAGCAATCGGCGCCGGGGCTTTTGTATTTCAGGGCACTTTAATTCATAGGGAGAAGCAATCATGAACTTCATAAGCGGGATAGACAGTGCCGAGGTCCAATTTGAACTGAAATATTGTGAACGGTGCGGTGGGCTGTTCTTGCGTCCACAGGCAGCCGAAGTCGTGTACTGCGGAGCATGCACGATCCATTTGACAGCACAACCCGATTGCGCTGGAGCACTCAGCCCGGCGTCGCCGCGCAGAGCGCGCAACCCACGCATGGTGAAAGGACCTAAACGTCAAAGACGAGAACTTCAAGGAGCAGCGCAGATTGAATATCTGCGGGGAGTAGCGGCGCTGGAGGCACGGTTATGATGAGCGTGCTGCCAATTAATACGCAAAGCTGGAGTTTGAGTGGTCAGGCTGAAGTGCCGCCATCCGTGGTGTTTGGCGAAACGGAGCTCGATTTGTGGCCTTATCGGGTTCGCACGGTTGCACTGTTGCGACGCTATGCCCGGGCCTCGGTGGAGATTGGCCGTTTGCCATCGCTGCTGGGACGGGAGTTCTTTCGCTCGCGAGTCACGTCGTACTCAATGGGCAGCTTTGAGGACGTCGTGATCTTTGTGACCGACATGGAGCACACCATCGAAGAGCTTGATGCACTGGAGAAGAAACTGGTAGCGATGAGTGTTCTAGAGGAATATAGCATCCCCGAAATATCCAGGCTGCTGGCTTATCCACAGAGAACTGTCGAGCGACTCTTACAGGGTTCCATCGATCAACTGTCGCGGATCTTATTGGCGCGGGGCTTATTGGAAAGGCTGCCCGATGCTCCAAGAGCAGTAAGTTCTGGCTTCGTAGACGGTTAAAGCAGCATAGAGTTAGGAGGAAGTAACCAATTTATAAGCTCTAAGACGTGTCAAGAGGGGGAAAATTACAAATTTGATGTAAGTTACTCAAAGCAAGGCAAAAATAAATGCTGGAAAACTGGCGGGGTCCCCCCCTCTAATCTGATATCATAGAATTAAGAGTCGAGAAAGACTGGGAACTCTGAAGGGCGCGACACAGATCGCGCCCTTTTTCTATTCCTGGGACGATGGGACGACGTGCGAAACGATGACAAGGGGACGTGTGGGAGCGGGCGGCAAAGTCCTGGATGGAGAAGGCTGGGGTTGTTCGAAAAGCTTCCACTCCAGCCGAAAGGCGGGGAAGGTGACGTAAAATCAGGAGACGGATCCCAAGACGTCGATTCATCCCGAAACATGGATTGAGGAGTGAGGTTGGGGGAAGGCCAGCACGCAGAATGGACATGACGTGGGTCACCGAGCAGGTTGCGCTGGGAGGCGGGATCTGGAACGCGCGGAACATGGCAGAATTGGCGCAATCGGGTGTGACCCACGTGCTGAACATGCAAATCGAATTCGATGACCGGCCGCTGGCGGAGCCGCACGGGATTCGGGTGCTATGGAATCCGACCGACGACGACTTTTTGCCGAAGCCCCCGGAACTGCTGGAGCGGGGGGTGGACTTTGCGCTGTCAGCACTGGAAAACCCCGGGACACGGTTGTATGTTCATTGCGCCGCCGGGGTGCACCGGGCGCCGATGATGACGCTGGCGGTGCTGGGCGCCATGAATTGGGAAATCGGGGCGGCGATGACACTGATCGAGACGCGCAGGCCGGTGGTAGATTTTGCGGACGTTTACGTGGAGAGCGTGCGTCGATTTCTGGAAACGCGGGTGGCTAGCGCGCGCGGGAATGCGGACAATCGTTAAGGACAGGATTCAGCGTCCGCAAAAAGCATCCACCACAGGGTACACAGAGGTGCACGGAGGACCGCAGGGGCTTAATCGGAGCATCCCTAATCGGGAATCTTGCGTTTGCTAACTGGGAACAGAAAAATGCGAACGGGACGCCGCTCGGCAGAGCGGCTTTCTTATTGGGCCGAACGAGAACGGGTCGGGATGGACGCGCGAGGGTAGCCGTCCTCCAATAGCATGACGGTGACGAGGAGAGAAGAAGACATGCGCAGAAATTTTGCGGCGAATGGCAAGCGGTCTGTGAGGGGGACGGGCGCAGTGAATCGCGTGCTGCTGGGGTTGTGGTTGGCGCTAGCCTTGTCATTGTCATTGTCCAACGCGGTCCACGCCCAAGGGCCGGCACTTACGACGATCAGCGATACGGTGTATCGCGCAGATGGAACGGCCGCATCGGGTGTGGCGCTGATCTCATGGCCGTCGTTCCAGACCGCGGAGGGAGACGCGGTGGCGGCGGGCAATCAGAGCGTGACGATCGGGGCGGGGGGCGCATTTCTAACCCAACTGGTTCCGAATGTTGGCGCCAGCCCGGCGGGAACTTTTTATGTCGTGGTCTTCCAACTGGATGACGGCACTGTGCGGACGGAATATTGGGCGGTGCCGACGACATCGCCGACCACGATTACCGCGGTGCGGACAACACCGGGAACCGGGCTCGGGAATCTAGCGGCGACGCAACAGTATGTGAATGGAGCGGTGGCAAACCGGGCGCTGGACTCGACGGTGGTGCACCTGGCGGGAACTGAGACGATCACGGGCACAAAGCAGTTTGCCGTACCGCCGTCGCTGCCGCAGCCCGTGGGTTCGGGCGATGCGGCCAACAAGGGATATGTGGATGGAGCGGTCCAGAACGTGGGCGCTGGGCAGTACGTATCCAAAGCGGGCGACACAATGACGGGCCCCCTAACTTTGCCTGGGGCTCCTACGGCGCCAAACCAGGCTTCTGACCGGCAGTATGTTGACAGTGGCCTGGCGGCGAAAGCTGACTTGGTAGACGCGGTCGTCCCTCCTGGAGAATTAGGATCGGGAGTGGCCAGCGCGTCGACTTGTTTAAACGGCAACTCGACATGGGGCTCCTGCGGTGGCGGCGCGCCCGCGGGAATCACTTATGCTACAACCGCTCTGAACTGGTCGCAGACCATCGCCAGCGCACTGACGGGTGGGTCGCAGGCAACCGTAACACTTACACCGTGTCCAATCGGCATCGATACAACCAGCGGAGCCGGCTATCAGGTTCTTATTTCCGGCGGCGGAAACAGCGAAGCGGTCAACGTACTTACGACGGCCGGCGCGTGTACTTCGGGAGCTGGATCGGGCACGATCACCTTTACGCCGTTCTACTCCTATGCGGCGGGATATACGATCGGATCGGCATCGTCCGGGCTGCAAGAGACGCTGAATGCGGCTTGCGGGACCGATCCAACGACGTGGAAAAATGCGTTTTGCAACGTAGCCATTCCGTCGAACGGGCCAGGATATCCGGCCCATTCGTTGAACACTTATAACGTTGCCGGAACGATTCATCTACACGCAAACCAATCGATTCTAAGTGGCTACGGGACATCGTTGAACTGTAATGGCCGCGGGCCATGTTTACAGCTCGGGGATTTGACAAGTTCCAACGACTATGCGAACAACACGGTGACCGGTATCAGCTTCCGTACGCCAACCAATCTGTCGGGTAACCCGGCGTTTGCCGGAGTCGCCGTCACACAAACACAGCGAATTTCCCAAGTAGTGACGATTACAACGGCAACGGCGCATGGGTTCCGGCCTGGAGACATGGTGACGACCATGTTCACGGACAACAATGCGTTTTGGGGCGACGCTATTGTTACGGCTGTTCCGAATCCGACCACGTTCCAGTACGCGCACACCGGCAACGATATCCCAGCGCAGGCCACGCCGGGAGTGGCGGCTCTGACCTATGTAGCGATCCTCGACAATAGTACGAACACGCACCTAACGGATATCTCGTACGACAAGGTGGGAGAGGGCGGCGCGTTCAACAACTTTTTTGACTTGTGGGACGACGAGAACGCGACGATCGAGCATTTCAACAACAACGCCATTTCGTTGAACGGCAACGCGAACTGGACAGGATCGTTCGTGTTCTCGGCCGGAAATCAGGGAGGCCTGAACCAGATTGCCCCGGTGATTTCATTTCGCGATTCGACGGTTACAGCGAACTTCTCGAATGGGCTAACGGTGTACAACTCAAACGGGATTTATCTTGAGAACACGGTCCTGCAAGCGACGGGCCCATGGCAAGTGTATTCGGCGAACTCCACTGGGAACTATCAAGGGGCGTACTTAAAGAACATCTACTCGGAGGGTGGACCGCAAATGAATCCACTGTCTCCTGCACGCTCCCCTTTTCCCGGCACGGGGGTCGCCGGGTTGATTGCTGGACCCTCGACTGCGGCGGCTATCTTTACGATCACTGGAGCCGGGACGCAGGGATGGTTTTCGACGGGGGGCAGCGGCCCAGTCGCTTACTCTTACTTCGTAGTGGCGAAGGACAACACTTCCGGAACGCAAACGTCGCCGATGCAAATACTGAATTACGCCTCGACTGGCAGCGATTCGATTCCGGTGCGGTGGCCTCGCGTCGCGAACGGAACCGACGTGATTACCTATGATCTGATCCGCATGGCCACTCCAGGTGGGGCTGGAGCTACATATCCGTATTCGCCGGGCTGTGGGGGCGGCTCGACGACGGCTTGCGGATCGGTCGCGACAAATATAGCGCAGTGTTCCGGCCTGGTATGCACTTACACTGACAACGGCGCGGGGAGCACAACCAGTTATACGATGCTACAAGGGAACTATGTTGGCAATCTGATGTTTTGGCCGGGGTCCATCGTAGCGGTTAACCGCAGTGTCTCGGTGAATGTTGAAGAGAGCAATGTGGTTGGAGTGGGGTTATCCGGGAATCCTGTGCAGGTGGCCGACGCGTGCACGAACTATGGAATAGCCTCGCCAGGGGGTTATACCGACTGCTTCGTGAGCGTTACGACTCCCAATAATAGTGTGTCGAACCAGGCAGCGACGCTGATGACCGACGGAGCTTCCGCGGGCGGAGGTATGTCGCTGTCAAAAGGGCGTTTGAATTTCTCGACGACTCAGTCGGCAGCACTGCAACCGCACCACATCATAACGTTAATTGATTCCCAGCCCGCCCAAACGCGGGCCACGCTCGGTTATCGGCCAGCGGCAAGCGCAAACGACACCTGGATTGGGACGGATGTCGCGACTGGTGGCGTGGGCTTAAGTCTCGGGCAACTGGCATTCGGCGCTCCCATTTCGATTACGAACTACATAGCCGCCACCGGTGACGGCGTGCATGCGAACTGGCTGGAAAAACTGACGGCGGCGCTCAAAGAGTTCAATGTTCCGGTGAAGTTCGACCAGAGTGTTACGCTTTACGGACTGGCGAACGGTTGTCTGAATGTGGCGTCGGGCGTGATCGCGTCGACCGGCAGCCCGTGCGGCTCTGGCGGGGGTGGTGGGAGTGTTACCTCGGTATTTGGCCGGACGGGAGCTGTTACAGCGAGTAGCGGGGACTATACGGTGTCGGAGGTTACCGGGGCGGCAGCCGACGCGTCGGTTGTTCACAATACAGGCAACGAGACGATTGCCGGAGTAAAAACATTTACGAATAACATCGCGGTCAACGGCAACTTACTGTTACCGCAAGGAAACGGTTATGTTCCCGCAGTCGGTGGCATCGGCTTAGACACAACGGCCGGGTTGCCGGTGGTGAACCTTGGCGGCACGACCCACCAAGTTGCATTTACTAGTTCAAATATCAGCGGGCAGGCGGGGACCGCGCTTGCGCTGGCGGCCATTCCGACGCAGTGCAGCGGCGCGTTTGCGACGGGGATTGCAGCGAACGGAAATGCGAATTGCACGACGCCGAATGTGATCCAGTTGGCGGAAACGGCGCAGCCGGCGGGGATTCCGAATTGGGGAGTGTTCTGGTTTGACGCAGCGACCCATACACCGCGAGTGATCGAGAACAACGGCCAGGTGATGCAGTTAGGATTGGCGAACCTGTTTAACTCGGATCCGAATGGCGACCCGGCGGATAACCTGGAGGAGCGGAATGGAACCACACCCCAAAGCTTGCGTGTTTACTCGACTTACCTAAATAGCACAACGTGGGACCGAATCTCTCTGGGCTCAGAAACGGTCAACAACACTAGCTATAACGTTCTACGGAGCGAGGACGCGACTAGCGGCAATGCGCCGAGTTTGGGAATCCACATTGGCTCGAGCATCAAATGGTTCTTCGACTCCCTTGGGCCTTTGAAGCCTAACACCGACAATAGTTACGACATAGGAACCGACACGGGACAGGCGGCGCGCAGCGTTTTCGCGAAGACCTCATTCAATATGTACAGTACCGGGCGCCAGGATTTTGAGTTCGCGAACGACACAACCAATGGGACGACGCTGAACCTGCTAGCGGTCTACAACAGCGGGGCGACGGGCGTGCAGACGGCGGGGAGTTCGAGCACGGATGGCGTGGTCGGAGTCGTGAGCGGAGGCGCGGGCACAAGCGGGAAGGCGGTCCTGACATGGGCGGGACTTGCGACGTGCAACTTTGATGCCGGCAGTCCGGTCGCGGGCGATTATGCGATTGCCAGCACAATGCAGGGTGGGAAGTGCCACGACACCGGATCAACCACGCGCCCGACCGGGGTGCAGGTGATTGGGCGAATTGAGTCGGGCGGGGTGCGAGTAAGTCTTGCACCTCCAAGCGGGAATGCTCCAGGGGGTGCGGTCACTTCTGTGTTTGGGCGCACGGGGGCA
>Ga0187816_10000711_pt1 | contig 10155 bp, 9 predicted proteins | sample NC_wetland_sal_i_16_FD_132960 | JGI IMG/M metagenome (GOLD analysis project Ga0187816, IMG submission 132960) | Wetland sediment microbial communities from Neuse River Estuary, North Carolina, USA - SO4_1 | ecosystem: Environmental > Aquatic > Freshwater > Wetlands > Sediment | place: USA: North... | reverse complement strand
CCTATCAAATTGATCGCCACTAATTCAAACAAATCACCTGGGTGAAGATTTGTCGCCGGCGCGTTTTGAAACGGATTGTTCGTATGAGTTTTCTTCCTGGATCGTGCAAAAAAACTCGGAAAAATCCCAGGTCGGCTCCAATTTGTGAAGTTTTGGCGGGTTCGTCCAAACTTTCGTGTAGGCCTTGGGATCGTCCATCGTCAGCGTCAATTCCAGCGTATCGTGATTCAATCGCCTGTAGCGCTCCGTCAAATGCATCTGCTCGCTGCGTGGATTGCCGTAGGAGTCGACCCAGGGCTGATCGTTCAGGCCGACGGTGTCGACAACGAAAGTGTCGCCCTCCCATTTGCCGACGGAATAACCGAGCCAGCTGGGCGTGGGATTTTCGGGAAGCGGCCGCCCATCCGTCCAAATCGTGCGCCAGACGTGATGCTCCTCATAAAAAATAAAGACCCGGCCTGGAATCTGAACGATCTTGTACGGATTTGGGTGAATGATAACTTTGGGGACCCCCTCGGGCTGGCAGCGGTACACTGAGGGATCGTTTTCTTTCCCTGGAACGGCCCGAGGCCCCAATTGAGGATAGGTTGTATCGAATCTCGCTTGCCCCCAGGGGGTGAGCGGAGGGCGCGCCTTTTCGTCGATCGCGCCCGGGCCAGGATATTCCATCCACATTCCGGACAAATCGTGAGAGAGGGCAGGAGACGTAGCCGCGTCTTTAACCGGTTGAGATTGCTCGCTGTTTTGTGCGAACAAGGCACTTGAAAAACCCAACGCAGCAATTAGGATAATCAGCGACCCCGCGAACCGGTCTCGCATCCTGGACTCCCCCAATCAGGTTCAAAATTCAGGATAGTCTGACTCAATTGACAGTCCGTGGTCCAGTGTGATTTGCTGCCTGCAAAAGAATTTGCTCCATTCGCTGGGCGGCGCCATCTTTGAAAATAGAGCCGCGCAAAATTGGCAGGTTGAATTCCGGAGGCAGTGGATGAGATTGAACATGGCGCCCCTTGCGCCAAGGATGCGTAACGGATTGATTGTGTCGATTGGCGCCCTGGGATTGATGCTGATTTTGCCCGCTATAGCGTTCGCTCAGGTTCCCAATCAATCGGTCCCGACAAAGGTGGCGGCTGGAAATTCCGCACGGGATTTGTCTGGGGTGTGGGTGGCACAAAGCAAGCAAAGCTCCTCACTCTTGACGAACGCGCAAGCGGAACCGCCTTTGACCGATTGGGGAAAGGAGCAATTCAAAGCGGCGAAGCCAGCGAGCCAAAAGAAACAAAACATGGATGCGAGCACGAACGATCCGCATCAGTTTTGCGACCCGGTCGGCATGCCTCGCGCTGACCTCACGAATCGGCCGATTGAGATCGTCGAGACTCAGGACGAGGTGTACATTTTTTACGAGGAAGATCACAGCTGGCGGCAAATTTATCTGGATGGGCGTACCCTTCCCGAAGGGCCCGATCCCTCCTACCTCGGGTACTCGGTCGGAAAATGGGATGGCGACACACTTGTGGTGGACACGGTCGGACTGAATGATAAGAGCTGGCTCGATGGAGCGGGCCGTCCGCACTCCGAGGCGCTGCACGTTGTGGAACGATTTCGTCGCGCAGGGGCCGACACACTGCAGATCACGCTCACCATCGAGGACTCCAAGGCCTACACGAAGACTTGGGCGGCGGCGCCGCGAATCTTCAAATTGAAAACGGGTTACGAACTCGCCGAAGACTATTGCGTGGCGGCGGACAGCCTCGGAGCGCGAAAGGCTGCAAGCCCATCCGCGCAGCCCGACAAATAGGTTCTTGCTTGCCAAGAGTTTAACGACTTTAAATCCGAAAAGGAGATGTCGATGAAATCGAACCAGACCACGAAAACAGGGACCACCCGCCGCGGCTTTATTTCCAAAACAGGGCTTTTGCTAGCAGGGAGCATGCTGGCCTCCTCGAGCCCGGAGGAATCCGCTGCCGCAAGCGCGGGCCTGCAAACCTTGGGTCCACCGCCGCCGCAGGATGTGCCGACGCTGCGCGCGGATCTCGTCACCGCAAACCGCATCTTGTACGATCAGGGCGTGGTGGACGGCTATGGCCACGTCAGCGTGCGGCATCCAACCAATCCGGATCATTTTTTGATCTCACGCTGGCTCGCACCGGACATGGTCACCGAGAGCGACATCCTCGAGCTGGATTACGATTGCAAACCGGTGACCGGCGAGAAGGCGCGCTTGTACAGCGAAGTTTACATTCACGGCGAAGTTTACAGGGCAAGGCCCGACGTGAAATCAGTAGTCCACACGCACGCGCCGGCCGTCATCCTCATGGGCATTTCCGGTGAAACTCTTATGCCGATGTACCAGATGACGGGATACATGGGAGCCGGAGTGCCGGTGTTCGACATCCGCAATGCGATCGGCATGACGAACATGCTCATATCCGATCCCGCGCGGGGAAAAGCCCTGGTGAAATCACTGGGAGAAAATGCCGCGGTGCTCATGCGCGGGCATGGCGGCGTTGTCACGGGAAACTCGCTATATCAATCCGTCGGACGCAGCGTGTATATGAAAGTAAACGCCGAGCTTCAGATCCAGGTGCTTGGCAAAAAGGTCGTGTTTCTGTCCCCCGAAGAGGCGAAGCTCACAAGCAATGGGGACTATCCGAAGGATTGGGAAATGTGGAAACGCAGGGTGGCGGGGATGAAAAGCTAAAAGTCGCTTGCATAATTCATACTTTACATGCTGCGGAAAAAGCGCCTCACCAATTTGTCATTCCGAGCGAAGCGAGGAATCTCTCTTTCTTTTTTTATAATTGAACCAGGGAGAGATTCCTCGCTTCGCTCGGAATGACAAAATAAATTACTTTTTCCGCAGCTTGTTCTGTCTTTCCTTTTCCCTATAGGACCGAAAACTAGACCGGACAGGCAGAAGCCTGTCTTACTGGATTTGCGCGACGGCTTTAGACGAATCTTCTCGCAGGCGCACGTAGCCAATCTTTCCGTAGGGTTGCGCGCCGTACCAGATTCGGCCCTGGGCGTCTTCAAACATATCCCTAGTGCCGCGTTCCCCGTAAGGCGTGGGATATTCGATCACCTTGCCGGTTTTGGGGTCCAGCCTTCCGATCACGTCGGTGTACATGGACGCGTACCACAGCTTGTCGTTGTGATCGACGCTGATTCCGTACGGAGTCGGCATCGGTCCGGGCAGCTTGAATTCCTTGAAGGTTTGCGTCTTGGGATCAAAGCGCGTGAGGTTGCCGCCAAAATAGTCGCCGAACCAGACCATGCCCTGCGAATCGATCTTCAGGCGGCGCGGCCTCGAGTCGGAACTTGGCGGGGTCCACTTTGTGATTTTGTTTGTCTTCACATCCACTTTGCCGATGCTGTGATGGTCCCTGGAGTTAAACTCCGCAAACCAGACGTTGCCTTCCTTGTCCACGGCGATGCCGTAAGTGTCGGGAACTTCGGGGAAAAAAGTGAATTTCTTGGTCTCGATATCGAATTTGCTGAGCGGCCTGCCCGAACTCCAGATATTTCCCTGCAAGTCCACGACGGCGGTATGCCTGCGCGGGGCCGAAGTCTGATCTCCGGCGGTATATCGCAACTGGGGCCACGGAGCGTTCGGCTCCATTTCAACAGGCGGCGGGCCGTCATACGGTTGGAGGAACACTTCAAACTTTTCCGTGCGCGTGTCGAACCTCGCGAGCGCATTTTGCTTTTCGATAGTGAGCCACACGGAACCATCCGCGGTCGGAAGAATTTCATGAATGAACGGGCGTGTGGGGTCCGGCAATCGCCAGGTATGAAGCTCGCCAGTCGCGGGATTGAGCTTCGATAATCCCCCGCCCATTTCCATCCAGATGTTTCCGTCCTTGTCCGGTTTTCCCGATCCTGGCCGGTCCTTCGGCTCTCCCGTCAATTGATAATCGACGTAGACAATATTCAGAGCGTCGTCGGAAAAATAATCGTGCTCCTGCTTGACCTTTTGATATTGCCGCAAAAGAGCAGGCGATGCGGGCGTCTCGGCATCCGGTCCAAAAACGGAGCCCAGGTATTCCGAAACTTGCGCCGCAACGTCCGGCTTGATGTCGGCGACTCCGACCTGACGCATGTGCTCAATTGCTTCGAGCCAGCCTTCGCGGTCGCGCCCCATCACGCCGATTCGGCTCATGGCATGGCAATTGAAGCATTCCTGCAGGACCACATCTTTTCCCTTCGCTTCCGGCAACAAGATTCCCGCCTGATACTTGGTCAATTGGCTCCACTGCACCGCGCCTTTCTTCATCGTGAAGCTGGCTGGTGAAGTTTTACCATCCTCCACGGTGACGTCGGTGCGGCGCGAAGGATCGCTCCTGTAACCCGTCGAGGTCGCCCACACTTCATAAGCCCCCGCGGGAAGATGGTCCGTCCGATACTGGCCCTGGTTGTCCGTCAAGACCATCATCAGCATTTTCGTTTTCATATTTTGCGCGCGGACAAATGCCGCCCGGAAGGGAGCGCCGTCTTCGCCTTTGACGGTTCCGGAAATTTCGCCTCCCGGAGAAGCGAGCGCGGAAGTTGCAACAAGGCAGGCTAAAAATGCCGTGCAAAAAATGCTTTTCATTGCCATCTCCACGGACAAAGTAATGTGGCCAGCATGGGCCTCGGCGGGAGTATACCGCAAGGAGGCGCGAAGGGATTCACATTCCGGATTGAGATTTGTTCTCGCGGGATCGGAAATGAAAGTAGAACAAAACCGATTTCGGCTAATTCGCAGTGACGTAAACCGGATTAGTGAACACCCAGAGCGTCCAGCGCCGAAATCCGGAAAAGCCGGGCTGAGGCAGAAAAACTTCCGTCCGATAGCGGCCGGGGCCGGCGATGGACTCATTGATGGTACGGGCCTCTTGCTCGTCAATCTCCCTTCCGTCACGAAACACTTTGATCAGAGGGAGGCTTGCCCCGGAAGGCGTGGAAATTTGGAGGCGTGCGGCTCCGGCCAGATGAAAAGTGTCGCCTGGCCCGGCAGAACCGTTGGCGCTCGAAACACGAAATGAGAAACCGTCGGCAGGATAGAGGGAGTCCAATCCGCAATACGAATGGCCTTCCTTGAGCGCTTGGACCAGTTCAGCAGCGCTTGCCAGCGCGGGATTGCCACCGCCTGCATCCGGAGGAAGCAGCACGTGTTCGCGCGCCACTTTGAGGGATGGCACGTAGCCGGGAAACCGCCAATCTTTGCCGATGCCCAGGCGTATCCGGGCATGCGTGTCGGCGGCGCAAATGCCCGCGACGGGGCGTTGCTCCAGAAGTTCATCCCATTTCGCAAAATTGTCTTCCGGCGTGCTCGCCAGCCTCACGAGCGCGAGTTGATCGTTTTCGCTGTATAAGAGCAGCGCATCCAGCAGGTCGAAGAAATTATTTTGGCGCCAGGCGGCGTCCTCGTTCCAGATCTCCATGCCGTCGAAATCGGAAGTCTTCCAGTCCGTCCACGGTGTGAAGGGATGAAATGGGTGAGCGAGAATGCGGAAGGCGCCCACGGCCCGTGCTGCGGCCAGCAATTCACGGTCATTCTTTGTTTTCGGCTGAACCCAGGAGGGGGGAATTCCGAGCGCGAGGAAATGCCCGGCATTCGTGCCGATTTCCACTCCTGAAATGATCGGCAGATCCAGCGGATCTTCAGCCAGATCGCTTGCAGTCATCGCAACGTTGTGATCGGTGATGGCAATGAAGGAGAGATTGGCCTTTTCGGCCGCCTCCATCACTTCCGCCACCGTCCCGCTGCCGTCGGATGCCTTGGTATGAACATGAATTACGCCAACTCTCTCATTGGCAATCACGCTTTTCGAAAGAGTCGGAAGCTTGACGAGTGAACCCTCAAGCAAAATTCCTGCCACTACTAAAAAAGGGGTTAGGAGAATTCCCGCTAAAACTCTATGTGATTGACTGCGCGACGCTAAAACAGGGATTTGGCCCTCCTTTCCCGGCAAATTTGTAGCCGATTTCAAGCATATTGCCTGTCCCGATGGGCAGAGCAAAATGGCCTGAGAAAAGTTTGATCAGGGCAAGAGAAGGTGTCAAGGAGCAATCCAGGTTTGGTTTGTAAAGGTACATAGTCGATGCCGATTAAATATGAATCGCGCGCGTTCTCTGCTGCATCAGTTTGATTCTCTGGACGCAATTTGGGTTGTGCTGGATGTGCTAAAGTAAATTGCGAGTCGAAAAGGGGTCCTGGTTGAATTCATTCCGGCTGGCAGGCTTCAAAATTGCCCTTCCCCCTCTGATATTTTTCATGCTGTTCACTTTGGGAGCCTCGTCGACGCTGGCCCAATCGGCAACCGCAACGAATTCCAGCGATCAGGGGCCCGCACGCGGCCATGAATGGGAGATTTGGACGGGGGCGGGCGGCGATCCCATCGGCACTCCAAAAGTCACGCTCGGCAATAGCGTCTGGACTGCAGGGGCGCGCTACGGCTGGATCCTGACCGACGCGCACGGCCCGGGCCTTCTCCGTGGCAGATTTGAATACGCCGTGGATGCGCTTCCCGTGGTGTTGGTCTTCCAGCCCGGCGGCAAGGCGTACGGATTTGGCTTCAATCCCTGGGTCATGAAGTGGAACTTCGAGACGCACCGGCGGATTTCGCCGTACATCGAAGTTGGCGGCGGGCTCATGATTTCCACGCGCCAGATTCCGCTTGGGGCGGACAACTTCAACTTTACGCCAAGCGGCGCGATAGGTGTGAACCTGCTTCGCGGAAGATATCACTGGAGCATCGATTTCCGATATTTTCACATCTCGGACGCGCAAATTACCCCCTTCAATCCCGGCACCGATACATTCGGATTTCGCGTTGGCTTTGGCACGTTCGTCCACGCGAAGTAAGCTTGATAAGGGTCTCTGCTGCTTCAGCAAAGAAGATCGGCCCGGCCCAGGAAGTGACCCCCAGGATTTCAATTGCCGAAGTGGAAGACGAATCCAGCGTTGAGGCGCCAATTGTCCTGGGCCTCCGGACTATTCACTGGGAAATGCGTGGTGATCCAATCGAACCCCATTAAGCGAGCGGAAACCTGCTTCGCGAGCTTATAGTCAACGCCGCCGCCCAGGGCATAGGCCCAAGTCGTGTAGGTGGCCGTCGGGATTTTGGGGAATTCATTGTCCCGCCCGTAAGCGAGTCCGATCAGAAAATGGCCGAAAATATCGAATTTCCTGAGGCCGCGGTAGGTTGCTTCCGGCCCAAACAATCCGAGCAGTTCTTTGCTGTTGACGTGTTCCCCGCCGGGCGGCGGAGGAGGAGCGATATTGACCACGTGATCCGCGAACTGCGCATTGAATTGGCCTGAGATCCGGAAATAGCTGGTCACGACCCGGTCCAGTTCCACTTGCGTTCCGTTGCTCGGCAACTGGCCCTCCCCGGCGATCCCGCCGCCCGCCAGGTATTCCGAGTAGCCACCCATCAGTTCCCACTTGGGGATGCTCTGAGCCGACGCGGTTGCCGCCACGCCAAAAAGTATCAATGCCGTGAGTATGATTCTGTTCAATTCGCCTCTCCCCCTAATTTGGATAAAAGCAAATCCGGGTGCTCGTATCAACACGCCGATGGCTCTCCATCTCGCAAAATGATTCCCGCTCACCGGCTTCCAAAATAGACTGCCACACTTTCCAGATACTTCGTGGAAAATCTGACGAAAGTTCCAATAATTTGGTGGCTTGCACTTTCGCAACGACTCGCGAAAGAAAGCAAAGTTGCTAACGAGACGGCGTATCTTATTTCTTGACACGACGGTGGCGTAGCAGTACAGAAGGTCCGTCCGGACTGGACACCGCACGCGAATCAGGGTTGCCAGGCGAGGGAAAATCCATTTTGAAAATAAGAATGATTGCTGTCGCCATGCTTGGGTGCGCGGCACTTTATGCCGGCGGAACGGCAAATTTGCCGGCGCAGAGCAAGCCTGCGGCAACTGCTCCCGCAGCCGAGAAACTGAACGAGCAGGAAACGCAAGGCCAGGGATTATTTTTGCAACGCTGTTCGCTCTGCCATTTGCCTCGAAAATTAAAATTCGGATCTCCACCGGTCATAGGACCGAGCCTTAGCGGCCAGTTTAAGGACGCCGCCCCCGATCAACTGAAAATCCTGCGAGGGTTTATATTGAAGGGCGGGCCGGACATGCCCGGCTTCCAGTATGGTCTTGAGCCGAAAGAAGTGGACGACCTGATCGCGTACTTGAAAACGTTGTAGATTCTTTACCTGGATGTGTGGAGGCGCTCTGTGCCAAGAAGGAAGACTCTCATTGGAATTACTTTCGCTCTCATGTCGCTCGCATATTTCTGCAGCACGCAAAATGGTTTTTCCCAGTCTGCGCCCGCGGCAAGCACTTTATCCGGGACCGTAAAATCTTCGGACGGCAAGCCTCTCGAAGGCGTTGGCGTTTCCGCTCGCGGCGCGAGCGAGATGTTTACAACCACGGTATACACCGACGAATCCGGCCGATATGTGTTCCCTCCGATCCACGGTGGCCAGTACAGCGTTTGGGCGCAAACGGTTGGTTTTGAGACTGCCAAAGCGGAAGCGGACCTTTCCGACGGGGCGAAGAAACAAGTGGATCTGACGCTTGCGACGCTCGCCGATTTTCACAAACAGCTTTCCGGCACGGAGTGGGCCGCGAGTTTGCCGGAGGACACTCCCGAAGACCGCCGCATGAAGACCGTGTTTATTAACAATTGCAGCGGGTGCCACCAAGTCAGCTTTCTGTTGCAAAACCGGTTTGACGCGGCAGGCTGGGGCGCTGTCATCACGCTGATGGAGAAAATGCTGTCCATCGGATACGCGCCCGTGGACGCGACACCGAATCCGGTGATTCACGCCTACAAGCAGGAGCTCGCGGAATATTTGGGGCGAGTGCGCGGTCCCGGAACTCCGGCTCTTTCTTGGAAACTTCTCCCGCGTCCCACCGGCGATTCAGCCAAGATCGTCGTCACCGAGTACGATTTATCGCGACCTGACATGCCGGGCTGGATCATGGAGCACAACGGCACGGACTGGTCGGAAGGAACTCCCTCCCGGTGGAATGGTCGAGCAGCACACGACGTCGCAATCGACAAGGGCGGATATGTTTGGTTTGCGGATGACGCAACGCCCGAACGCACCTTGGGCAAGCTTGACCCTCGTACAGGGCGCATCACCGAATTCATGCTCGCGGACGAGAACAACGCGGCGGAAAGCTCGCACGCGCTGGTCTTCGATAAAGTGGGCAACATCTGGTTTGCCAATGGGACGGAAGGTGCTCCGACCAAATTTGATCCTGAAACCGGCAAATTTTTCCGGTACCCGCGGCCGAAAGAATTTCCATTTTCAGGCGATTTCATAACGCTGGATACAAAAGGGAACGTATGGTCGCCCCATCGCGAGGGGGCATTCAAGCTGGATCCGCTGACGGGAAAATATACGAATTATTCCGTTCGGCCAGGAAAAGCGAATTACGACATCGCCGTGGATGACGAAGACAAAGCTTGGGTCTCCAAACCTGGCGGCAACGATATGGAGATCGTCGATTCGCATACGGGCATGATCGATGATCTGGCCTTGAATCCTATGGTCTCGCAAGACTATGAAGTTACCGCGAAAGACCGCGAACTGTCCTCGAGCCTGGGTTTGACGCCAAACACTGCCACGCCGCTCGAAAAAGGGCCGCGCCGGTCGGTGGCCGACCGAGGGAATGACGTCATCTGGGTGTGCGAATTTTTCGCGGACCGCCTGGCGAAAATCGATGCGCGCACCAAGAAGCTGACCGAATATCCGTTGCCGCACCGTTTCAGCCAACCCTACTCGGCCACTGTGAATGCGAAGGACCACACGGTCTGGATCACCATGCTGAATTCGGATCGCATCGCCAAGTTCGATCCGTCCACCGAAAAATTCACGGAGTACGTGCTTCCCACGCGCGGCACGGAAATCCGCCACATCCAGGTGGACAGCAGCACGAATCCGCCGACGATCTGGCTGCCCTACGACCGCACCAACAAAATTGCGCGCATTAAGTTCAGGTAGGACAGGCTTCAGCCTGTCTGATTTTCTGAAACAACGCTCAGACAAATCCTGACAGGCTGATGGTTCGCTGAACTCACCACAAGAGCCTGTCCCACGCATCCATGGAAATCGCGAATACTTCCTATGGAATCAAGATCGTCTT
>Ga0187816_10000710_pt1 | contig 10180 bp, 15 predicted proteins | sample NC_wetland_sal_i_16_FD_132960 | JGI IMG/M metagenome (GOLD analysis project Ga0187816, IMG submission 132960) | Wetland sediment microbial communities from Neuse River Estuary, North Carolina, USA - SO4_1 | ecosystem: Environmental > Aquatic > Freshwater > Wetlands > Sediment | place: USA... | reverse complement strand
TGGAATTTCATCCGTTGCTCATTCCGCCCGCGGAATCTCGCAGCTGCTTTCTCGGGCGTTAAAAAACCGCGCGTCATTCTGAGGGCCGGCTTTGGGCCCGAAGAATCTCTCCTAATCGCCGATTCCACGTGAAGAGAGATTCTTCGCCTGCCTATGGCGGGCAGGCTTCGCTCAGAGTGACAGATCAACAAGCAAACGCCCACGCCGCTTCGCGGCTCGGCGCATTGCACGCAGCAGAATTCTCGTCTTACGACGCCCCCGATTCCCCCTTGTACGCCGCCGAGTATCCGACGTACCGCTCGGCGTAGCGATCGATGCCGGCCTGATCTTCCGGCGTCAGCGCGCGGCGAAATTTTCCCGGTTGCCCCATGAACAGGCTGCCGGGCGGCACCTCGGTGCCTTCCGGGACGAGCGTGCCCGCGGCGATGATCGAGCCGGCGCCGACGCGCGCGCCGTTCAGGATGATCGCGCCCATGCCGACGAGGACGCGCGACTGGATCGTGCAGCCGTGCAGGATCGCCCCATGTCCCACGGTGACGCCGTCGCCCAATTGCAACGGCCACTCGTCCTTCATCACGTGGCAGATCGTGCCGTCCTGGATATTCGTGCGCGCGCCGATGCGAATCCAGTGGACATCGCCGCGGATGACGACGCACGGCCAGACGCTGGACTCCTCGCCGATCGTGACGTCGCCAATCACCACAGCCTGCGGATCGATGTAAGCCGACGCCGCGATTTGCGGCATTCTCCCGCGGTAGCTGCGTATCAAGCGCGCACCTCGCGCAACGCTAAAACAGCCAAGCTAACATACGCTCCCACCTCTGACAAGGAATCGCCGGCCGCAGCAGTATCCTGATTTGGCGCGCTTGATTTCAATCGCTTCACCCCCTAGAATGATCGTTTCACCTATGAATGTCCGCTGTCCTGACGATTTCATCTTGCGCCCAGCGGCCTATCGCTGGGCTGCGGTGTTTTTGGGGACAATTTTCTCGCCTGCTCGGAGGAGCCGGGAATGCAAGCGCCGATTCTGGAAGGTTTGACGTTTGACGACGTGCTGCTGTTGCCGGGGAAATCCTTGGTGCTTCCGACCGAGGTGAGCACGCGGACATACCTGACGCGCAAGATCGCGCTCAATATTCCGCTGGTTTCCGCGGCGATGGATACGGTGACCGAATCGCGCCTGGCCATCGCCATGGCTCGGCAAGGCGGCCTGGGTTTCATACACCGCAACATGAGCATCGAGCGGCAGGCCGAGGAAGTGGATCGCGTGAAGCGCTCGGAAAGCGGCATGATCGTGGACCCGGTGACGATTTCGCCCGAGCTTTCCGTGCGCGAAGCGATGGAATTGATGACCAAGTACCGCGTCTCGGGCCTGCCTGTGACGCGCGGTTCGCGCCTGGTGGGCATCCTGACCAATCGCGATTTGCGCTTTGAGAAAAACCTGAGCCAGGCCGTGAGCAATGTGATGACCAAAGACAAGCTCGTCACGGTCGCGGTGGGCACCACGCTCGAGGAAGCCGAGCGCATCCTGCAAACGCATCGCATCGAAAAACTCCTCGTCGTGGACAACGAATACCGCCTCAAAGGCCTGATCACGGTAAAGGACATTCAGAAGAAGCTGGAGTATCCTCGCGCGTCGAAGGACGATCACGGCCGGCTGCTGGTCGGCGCGGCGGTGGGCGCGACGGGAGATTTTCTGGAGCGAGCCGTGCAGCTGGCGAAGGTGAAAGCCGATGTCCTGGCCATCGACACCGCGCACGGACATTCCACGCGCGTGATGGACGCCATTCGCGCGCTCAAGAAACGCCTGCCGGACATGCAGATCGTCGCGGGCAATGTGGCCACTGCGGAAGGCGCGCGCGATCTGATCGATCTGGGCATTGACGGCCTGAAAGTCGGCATCGGCCCTGGCTCGATCTGCACGACGCGCGTAGTGACCGGCGCGGGCGTGCCGCAAATCACGGCCATCCTCGAAGCTTCGCGCGAGGCGAAAGAGGCCGAAGTGCCGGTGATTGCCGACGGCGGCATCAAGTATTCCGGCGACATCACCAAAGCCATCGCGGCCGGCGCGGCCGTCGCCATGCTGGGCGGCCTTTTCGCTGGAACCGAAGAGTCGCCGGGCGAGACGATTCTCTATCAGGGCCGCACGTTCAAGTCCTACCGCGGCATGGGCTCGCTCGGCGCGATGCAGGCGGGCTCGGCCGACCGCTACGCTCAGGAATCCGCCGAGCGAGGCAAGTCCATTCCCGAAGGCGTCGAAGGGCGCGTGCCGTACAAAGGCGCGCTCGGCGGGCTCGTGGACCAGCTCGTAGGCGGCCTGAAGAGCGGGATGGGGTATTGCGGCGTGGCCAGCCTCAGCGAATTGCAGGAGCGCGCGCGTTTTGTGCGCATCACCGTAGCGGGGCTGCGCGAAAGCCACGTGCACGACGTCATCATCACGCGCGAAGCGCCCAACTACCAGGTCGAGTGACGCGTGCCGCTGATGCGACGCCTTCGGCCGTGGATCCCGGCGATTTTGTGGGCGGTGTGGATTTCCGTCGCGTCCACCGACGCATTTTCGGCGGTCCATACCTCACGCATCATTGTTCCCTTGCTTCACTGGCTGCTGCCTCATGCCAGCAAAGCGCGCCTGAATGAACTGCATCACCTGATTCGCAAGGCCGCGCACCTCGTCGAATACTTCGTCTTCAGCCTGTTCCTCGTCCACGCCCTGAAAGGACCCGGTCGGAAATGGCAATTGCGCTGGGCGCTGTTTGCGCTGGCGATTGCAGCGGGATACTCGTGTCTCGATGAATTTCACCAGTGGTTCGTGCCCAGCCGCGGCGCCTCGCCCTGGGATTCGCTGCTGGACACGTGCGGCGCGGCCGCGGCGCAGGTCGTGGCGTGGCTCTGGTCGCGCCGCAGCCGCGGCGCAAACGCGTGAAATGAAAAAGGCGCGCCGGCCTCGCGGCCAGCGCGCCTGAAAAGCTCATTGGAATTTTCAAAGCTGAAGCGAAACTACGAAGCGGGTTTCTCTTCCTTCTTTTCTTCCTCGGCCGCTTCCGGCTTCGCACCCTTTTCCTTCTTGAGTTTCTTTTTCAGCTTGGAGCCGAGCAGCTCCAGAATGGCAAGCTGCGCGCCATCGCCCAGGCGGAATCCGGCGTGAACGATGCGCGCGTAGCCGCCGCTGCGGTCGCCGAACCGCGGCGCGAGATCGGCGAAGAGTTTTTTCGTGGCCGACGGCGTCATCAGAAAAGCCGCCGCCTGGCGCCGCGAGTGGAGCGTGTCGCGTTTGCCGAGCGTGATCATCTGCTCGACCAGGCGCTTGGCCGCCTTGGCGCGCCGCACGGTGGTCGTGATCCGCTCGTGCTCGATGACGTTGGTCACCAGGTTGCGCAGCGTCGCGCGGCGATGCGCGGGCTGGCGTCCGAGTTTTGAACCGTAGTTCCGGTGTCGCATGGGAAGTGTCGTCGCGCGCTCAGAGGCCCGCGGTCTCCTCCGGTGTCGGTGGCGCCGTCTGGCTGGGGAGCGGCGGCCAGATGATGCGGCCGTGCTCGTCGAACTTCATGCCCAGGCTCAGGCCCATTTTCTGCAGGATTTCCTTGATCTCGTTTAGCGATTTGCGGCCGAAGTTTTTCGTCTTCAGCATTTCGTTTTCGCTCTTCTGCACGAGCTCGCGGATGGACTGGATATTGGCATTCTTCAGGCAGTTGTAGGAGCGCACGGAAAGCTCGAGCTCTTCGACCGAGCGGTCCAGGTGCTCGACGCGCGGATCGTTGTAGGACTCGACGGCCTCTTCCGGCAGCTCGGGCTGCTCCTCAAAATTGATGAAGATGCTCATGTGGTCCTTCACCAGCTTCGAAGCCAGGCCAATGGCGTCCTGCGGCGTGATCGCGCCGTTGGTCCAGACTTCCAGCGAAAGCTTTTCGTAATCGGTCATCTGCCCGAGGCGTGCGGCCTCGACGGCGTAGTTGACCTTGCGCACCGGCGAGTGCACCGAATCCACCGGGATATAGCCGATGGGCAGGTCCTCGTCGAAGTTGCGGTCGGCGGCGACGTACCCGCGGCCATTCTTCACGCGCATCTCGAGCTGCAGCTTCCCGCCTTCGCTGACCGTGGCGATGTACACGGTCTTATCGAGCACGGCGAAATCTGCATCCTCCTCGATCATGGCCGAAGTCACCACGCCGGGATTTTCCACGTTGACGTAAATCGTCTTGGGCTGGTCGTTGTTCAATTTAAGCGGCACCTGTTTCAGGTTCAGGATGATGTCCGTCGCGTCTTCCACCACGCCGGGAATCGAGGAGAATTCGTGCAGCACGCCTTCGATTTTTACCGCGGTAATCGCCGCGCCCTCGATCGAGCTCAGCAGCGCCCGCCGGAGAGCGTTCCCCACCGTCGTGCCCCAGCCGCGCTCAAACGGCTGCGCGGAGAATTTTCCGAACTTGTCCGTCAGCGACTCCAGCTCGGCCGCCAGCCGCTTCGGTTTCTGGAAACCTTTCCACATCGTTTCCGTCCTTCCTCCCCGCGATGGCGGGGAAAACCAATCTCTCTAAACTCTGCGAGCCGTCACTTCGAGTACAGCTCGACGATGAGCTGTTCCGTGATGGGCGGGGTCTGCACGTTTTCGCGCTTGGGCAGCGCAACGACCCGCGCTTTGAAATTTTCGCGGTCGATTTCGAGCCACGGCACCGCGTTCTGGCTCTGCGCGACATTACGCGCCTCGAGCACCATCGCGTTCTGGTGCATGTTCTCCTTAAGCGTGATTTCCTCGCCGACACTGACCAGGTAGGAGGGGATGTTCACCTTCTTTGCCGCCACGCGCACGTGCCCGTGCAGCACGAGTTGCCGCGCTTGCGACCGCGAACTCGCCAGACCCATGCGCCACACCGTGTTGTCCAAGCGCCGCTCAAGCATGACGATCAGGTTCTCACCCGTCGGGCCCTGCGCGCGCTCCGCCTTTTCCACGTACGTCCGAAATTGCCGCTCGAGCAGGCCGTAGGTGCGCTTCACCTTTTGCTTTTCGCGCAATTGCAGGCCGTAGCCGGCGATCTTCGCGCGGCGCGATTGCCCGTGCTGACCCGGCACGAAGTTGCGCTTCTCGATCGCGCACTTCTCCGTAAAACACCGCAAGCCCTTGAGAAAGAGCTTCATGCCTTCCCGGCGGCAAAGCCGGCAAACCGCTTCACGATGACGAGCCAATTGCTTTTCTCCTTTGCTTCCGCTGGCCTGACCTCAATCTCTTGCCGCGCTCACACGCGCCGGCGTTTCGGCGGCCGGCAGCCGTTGTGCGGGATCGGCGTCACGTCTTTGATGTGGACGATGTGCAACCCCGCCCCGGCCAGCGCGCGCACGGCGGATTCCCGCCCGGAGCCCGGCCCTTTGACGCGGACTTCCACCGATTTCATTCCGTACTGGTCGCGCGCGACGCCTGCGGCGGTCATCGAAGCCTGCTGCGCGGCATAGGGCGTGCCCTTGCGCGAGCCCTTGAACCCGATCGAGCCCGCCGAGGACCAAGACACGGTGCGCCCGTCCGGACCGCAGATGGTGATGATCGTGTTGTTGAACGTCGCCTGCACGTTGACGACGCCGTGCGGCACGACGCGCCGCTCGCGCTTCTTCTTGAACTCCTTCTTGCGCTTCGTTGCCTTCGCTGGCGCCGGTGTTGCGGCGGCGTCTTGCTGAGGTTCTTTGGCCAAGTGATTACCCTCGCTTCAAATTCAGTCCGTACGGCGCTACTTGCGCGCCATCACCTTCTTCTTCGCGGCCACGGCGCCCTTGCGCGGGCCTTTGCGCGTCCGCGCGTTCGTATGCGTGCGCTGCCCGCGGACCGGCAGATTCCGGCGGTGTCGCAGGCCGCGGTAGCACTGGATCTCGATGAGCCGCCGGATGTTCATCTGGATCTCCTTGCGGAGATCGCCCTCCACGCGGCCTTCGGATTCGATGGCTTGACGCAGCTGGTTTACTTCCTCTTCGGTCAAGTCTTTCACCTTCTTGGTGTGATCGACGTTTGCCTTGACGCAGAGCGCCCGCGCGCGCGGCTGGCCGATGCCGTAAATCGACGTCAATCCCACCCAGAGCCGCTTCTGCATTGGAAGGTCTACACCTGCGATGCGTGCCATGCCTGCTCTCCCCTTATCCCTGGCGCTGCTTGTGCTTCGGGTTGGTGCAAATCACGCGCACCACTCCGCGGCGGTGGATCACCTTGCATTTGTCGCAAATCTTTTTCACGGAAGACCGAACCTTCATTTTCCTGCTCCTTGTCCCGGCTTACTTGTAGCGGTAGACGATGCGCCCGCGCGTCAAATCGTAAGGCGAAAGCTCGACCGCCACCTTATCTCCCGCCAAAATGCGGATGAAATTCTTGCGCATCTTTCCTGAAATGTGCGCGAGCACCTGGTGCTTGTTTTCCAGTTCGACGCGGAACATCGCGTTCGGCAGCGGCTCGATCACCGTGGCCATCACCTCGATGGCGTCTTCCTTCGGGTTCGACGCGTCCGCTTTTCGCTTCTCCGGCTCCGGTCGCTTGGCCATGTTCCTCTTCGCGCCCCTCACCAGGACGGCCCCTGCAGCTCTCGAGGGCGCGTCAGCACCCACGGGCCGTTCGAGGTGACCGCGACGGTGTGCTCGAAGTGCGCGGAATCTTTTCCGTCAGCAGTCACGGCCGTCCACTCGTCGTCGAGCACCTTCACGTCCGGCACGCCCTGATTAACCATCGGCTCGATGGCAAAGACCATGCCTTCCTGCAGGCGCGGTCCGCGGCCCGGCTCGCCGTAATTGAGCACGTTAGGCTCTTCGTGCATATGCGTCCCGATGCCGTGGCCGCACAGGTCGCGCACGACCGAGTAGCCGTTCTTGCGCTCGGCCCATTCCTGCACGGCGGCGGAAATGTCCGAGAGCCGGTTGCCTACACGCATCTTCTCAATCGCATTGTCCAGAGCCTCGCGAGTCACTTGCAGGAGCTTTTTCAGCTCGGGCGAAACCTCCCCGACCGGAACCGTAACGGCGGCGTCGGCAAAATAGCCCTCGTGCTCGACGCCAAAATCGAGAGACAGGATGTCGCCCTCCTTGACGCGTCGCGACTTCGACGGAATTCCGTGCACCACCTCGGAGTTGATGGAGGTGCAAAGCGACGCAGGATAGCCGCGGTAATTCTTGAAGGCGGGGCGCATGTGATGTTCCGCGCAGCGCTTCTCCGCGACTTCATCGAGTTCCATGGTCGTCACGCCCGGCTTCACCATGCCGCGCAGCTCGTTCAGCACTTCCCAAACGACCAGGCCGGCGCGATGCATTTTTTCCAGCTCGGACGGTGACTTGCAAACAATCATTTCAACTCTTCTCCGCCAAGATTCCGAATACCGCCTGCGTGATCGCGTCCGGCGCGCCCATCGCATCCACATCGGTCAAAACGCCTTGCGCACGGTAATAGTCCACCAGGGGGCGCGTTTGCCGGTCGTACGCCGTCAGTCGGTCGCCGATCACGGCTTCGGTGTCATCGGCGCGATGAATCAGCTTGCTGTCGTCCACATCGCACAAGCCGTCGCGCTTCGGAGGGCGGTCGTACACGTTATAGATGTGCCCCCCGGCCTTGCAGATTCTTCGCCCCGTCAGGCGCCGCACCAGCGCTCCTCGTTCGATGACCATGTGCAGCACGACCGTCGGATGAAAGCTTTGCCGCGCGCAAATCAGTTTCAGAGCCTCGGCCTGCGGCAGCGTCCGCGGAAAGCCGTCGAACACGAACCCTCGGTCACAATCCGGCCGGCTGACGCGCTCTTCGACCATCGCCAGCACGATCTCATCCGGCACCAGCTCGCCGCGCTCCATCAGCGGCTTCGCCTTCCGGCCGAGTTCGGTGCCGCGGCCGACGTTCTCGCGGAACATGTCGCCGGTCGAAAGATGCGGCATCCCGAAACGCTCGGCAATCCGCTGCGCTTGCGTGCCCTTGCCCGAGCCCGGAGGCCCCAGCAGGATGACGGCGAGCCGCGTCCCGGCGCGGCCTCCCCCGGCAGCCCGATCATCCGTAGCGACGGCCACGGAGTTTTCCCTTTTTCACGAAGCCTTCGTAATTGCGCATCACAAGCTGAGCTTCGATCTGCTGGACCGTGTCCATCGCCACGCCTACTACGATCAAAAGAGACGTCCCGCCAAAATAAAAATTAATCTTCAACCCCTCGAGCACGAATCGCCACATGTGATTGTCAAACCAGGTGCCCACGGCTCCGGGCAGGTGCTGCAGGTGAATCCCGGAGATCAGCCATTCGGGCATCAAGCAGACCGCCGCCAGGTATACGCCGCCGACAAACGTCAGCCGGCGGAGGATGCGGTCAATGTGCTCGGAGGTGTTGCGCCCGGGACGAATTCCGGGAATGAAGCCTCCGTATTTGCGCATATTGTCGGCGAGTTCCGTGGGATTGAATACGATGCCGACATAGAAGAATGAAAACAGCATAATCATCGCGACGTAGACGACCGTGTAGAGCGGCTCGCCCCAGTTGAGATGCGTGGCCACCCAATCCACGGCATGATACTTCCGGCCGAAAAACAGGTTGATCGTGCCGGGAAACGTGAGCAGCGAGCTGGCAAAAATCGGCGGGATGACGCCGCCGGAATTGACGCGCAGCGGCAGGTACGTCATCTGCCCGCCCATCATTTTCCGGCCCATCACGCGCTTGGCGTACTGCACCGGTATGCGCCGCTGTCCGCCCTCGAAGAAAACGATGACGCCGATTACCACCAGGAACAGAGCCATCAGGAAGATCAGCGCGAGGCCCGTGAATGGCCCCCAGGCCGCCTGCACCATTTTTTGCCACAAGCCGATGATCGCGCGCGGCAGGCCAACCACGATGCCGGCGAAAATAATCAACGACATCCCATTGCCCACGCCGCGCTCGGTCATCTGTTCGCCCAGCCACATGATGAACGCCGAGCCGGTGGTAAGCGTGAGAACGGTCATCAGCGTGAAGCCCCAGCCGGGATTGTAGACCAGCGCCTGATTGCCCGGACCGCCCGAGCGCTCCAGAGTCGACGCGATGGTCAGCGATTGCAAGATGCTCAGAAGGATCGTCAGGTACCGCGTATATTGCGTGATCTTCTTCCGGCCGAGCTCGCCTTCCTTTTGCAGCCGCTCCAGGTAAGGCCAGACCACCTGCATCAATTGCAGGATAATCGAGGCCGTGATGTAGGGCATGATGCCGAGGGCAAAAATCGTCATGCTGCGGAACATGCCGCCGCTGAACAGGTCCATGATCCCCAGCATCGAATTCTGGTTCTGCGAAAAAATCTGCTCCAAGACGGCCGTGTTGATTCCCGGCGTTGGGAGGAACGCCCCCAGCCGGTACACCCCCAGCATCGCCAGCGTGAACAGCACACGCTTGCGCAGGTCCGGAATCCGGAACATGTTGGCGAAGGCTTGGAGGAACGTGTTCATGACAAAAGTTCGAACTGCCCCCCGGCGCGCGTGATTTTTTCGCCCGCGGATTTGCTGAATGCGTGGGCTTTCACCTTCAGCGCCGCTTTCAACTCGCCATCGCCCAGCACTTTGACCGGCGCGTCCTTGAGCCGCACCAGCCCCCGCGCGCGCATTAATTCCGGCGTCACCTCTTCGCCGGCCGCGAAGGCGTTGAGCGTCTCGACGTTGACCACGGCGAACTCGCGGCGGAACGGATTGTGAAACCCGCGCTTCGGAATCCGCCGGTGAAGCGGCATCTGCCCGCCTTCAAATCCCGGGCGGCGCGAAAACCCACGGCGGGATTTCTGGCCCTTGTTGCCCGCGCCGGAAGTTTTGCCGAGTTTGGACCCCATGCCGCGCCCGACGCGCACCTTGCGGTGCCGCGACCCGCGCGGCGGCTTCAAATTGGAAAGGTTCACAGCCATGTCTGCCTCACGCCTTTTCCGGCGACTCGTGCACGATTTCGACCAGGTGCCGCGCCTTGGTGATCATACCGCGGATGGCCGCGGTGTCTTCGCGCTCGACTACCTGCTGCATTCGGCGGAAGCCGAGGCCGCGGACAGTCTGGCGCATGTCCCGCGTGCAGCCGATGAAGCTGCGCACCCACTTGATCTTGATGGTGCCCGCCTTTTTCTTCGTCATTCCCGCCCGCCTCGCCGGCGCTAGGAGCGCCCGAGCTCCTCGACCGTCTTCGACCGGGACTCGGCGACTTTTCCGACGTCCTTCAGCCGCAACAGCGCATCGAATGTGGCC
>Ga0187816_10000709_pt1 | contig 10188 bp, 10 predicted proteins | sample NC_wetland_sal_i_16_FD_132960 | JGI IMG/M metagenome (GOLD analysis project Ga0187816, IMG submission 132960) | Wetland sediment microbial communities from Neuse River Estuary, North Carolina, USA - SO4_1 | ecosystem: Environmental > Aquatic > Freshwater > Wetlands > Sediment | place: USA... | reverse complement strand
GGACGCTTCTTTCCGAATGTCAGGGATTGGTGGACCAGTGCATCCGTGAAGTCCGAACACTTTCTTATCTACTACACCCACCAGTGTTGGATAACGCTGGTCTAGTGGACGCGATTCGTGACTATGCGGATGGCTTCACCAAGCGAAGTGGGATCAACGTGGAATTGGAGATAGCAGCGAGCCTCGAACGGTTGGAAAGGGATATTGAGCTGGCCTTATTCCGGGTAGTACAGGAGAGCCTCACCAACATCCAGCGTCATTCGGGCAGTAAGCAAGCAAAGATACGAATTGATCGCGGCTCGAATCTTGTACTGGAAATCAGCGACGGTGATCATGGATTTTCTGGCAGTAGGCCGAGAGGGGAACATGTGCCCACGTTCAAAGTTGGTGTCGGCATTTCCAGTATGCAGGAACGAGTGAATTTGATCGGAGGCCGGCTTGAAATTGATTCCGCCGCTTATGGGACAACGGTGCGTGTGACGCTGCCCCTAGGAGAGAAAGAAAGTGAGAAAACTGCGCATTCTGATCGCTGACGATCATGGATTGGTCAGGCGTGGTATACGCGAGGTTCTTCACTCCCGGCTCGGTTGGAGAGTTGCCGGCGAGGCAGCAAATGGCCGTGAGGCGGTAGCCAAGGCAATAGAACTTAAGCCGGATGTGGCCGTGGTCGATATTGGCATGCCCGAACTTGACGGAATCGAGGCGGCACGTCAAATCCGGGAATCAGTCCCTGAAATCAAAATCCTCGTGATCACGATGAACGAGTCTGACTCCATGATACGTCGTGCTCTGGACGCCGGGGCGGATGGATACCTTTTGAAATCCGATCTCACGGTTTGTCTCCCGAAAGCCGTGGAAGCCATTGTTGCGGGCAAGCGCTTCCTTACTCCAAAAGTTTCCGAAATCGTGTTGGAAGGATTTCTCAAATCAAAAAGCGAGCATCAACCGGTGGATTGGAAAGCCGCCCGAATCACTCCCCGCGAGACTGAAATCATCCACCACTTGGCTTCGGGAAAGACGAATAAGGAAATTGCTAAGCAGTTGAAAATCACTGTCAGGACCGTCGAAACGCACCGAGCTAGGATCATGCTCAAACTTGGCATTCATTCTTTGGCCGAACTGATACACTATGCCATGCGCCACGGGATAGCCACAGCGTAAGACCTCTTGCACGTCCTACCCTGATTCGCGGCCTTCCCCGAGTGAAACCTTTGCGTGCTACCCTGCGTAGTATGAATGTGCCTGAAACTTCCACAAGTTCGAATGGATTCGCGATTCGCGCCGAGCGAGTCTCCCGCCACTACAAGATGGGAGAAGCGCTGATCCGTGCCGTCGATGAAATTTCCCTCCAAGTCGGCGCGGGGGAGTTTCTGGCACTGCTCGGGGCCAGCGGATCGGGCAAGTCCACGCTTCTGAATCTGATGGCCGGACTCGACCGGCCCTCTTCCGGGGCTATCCTGGCCCTCGGGCGCGACCTGGCGACCATGTCGAGCCAGGATTTGGCGACGCATAGGAACCGAACGATTGGTATCGTGTTTCAGTCCTTCCAACTGCTCCCCCGAATGACTTTGGAAGAGAATGTCGAGCTGCCACTGCGCCTGGCCGAGATGCCGCGCGCGGACCGCCCAGCGCGCGTGCGAGAGGCCCTGGAGCGTGTCGGCCTGGCTGCGCGAACCAGGCACCGTCCGACCGAGCTTTCCGGCGGCGAGCAGCAGCGGGCTGCGATCGCCCGCGCGCTCGTCAACCAGCCCATGATCTTGCTAGCGGACGAGCCCACGGGAAATCTGGACACCAAAACAGGCGAGGAAATCATGAGCTTGATCGCTCAAATTCACCGGCCGCCGTCTGGCCCGGGCAGGACCATTGTTATGGTGACGCACGAGCGGGCGCTGGCGGAACGATACGCGGACCGCATCGTGACGCTGTCCGACGGAGCGATTTCCCGAGAGGAACGATTGCGATGAAAATTGGGGATCTGACCGAACTCGCCGCGCGAAATTTGCGCGAAGCCGTGCTTCGAAATTCGCTGACGACTCTGGGCATTTCGGTTGGTGTGGCATCGCTCGTGGCGCTGCTTTCGCTTGGCGTAGGATTGCAACAACTCGTGGACCGTTCCGTTGCGCGCGCCGGATTGTTCGACACGGTTTCGGTGCGGTCCCGGCAGAGCTCTCCTTTCGGCCAGCGCGGAGGCGGGCAGCGCAGCCCGCGAGACGCCGCGGATTTGGTGCCCCCGCGGCCGCTCGACGACGCGGCACGAAAGGAAATTGCCGCGCTGCCCAACGTCGTGGAAGTGAATCCGGAAATTCGATTTACGGCCGAAGCGCGGCGCGAACCGATCAGTCAACTCGTCATGGTTGCAGGAATGGCGTCCTCCTCGCAATCGAGCGGGACGCTTGACGGCTTGAACGGACATTTCTTCTCCAGCTCTGATGCCGAGGAGGCCATCGTCCAAGGCGATCTGGCCAAGCGCCTAGTCGAAGCCGGGCAGGCGCCCGCGTCGCTCCTCGGCCAGGAAATTACTTTGCGATTTGCGCAGCGGCAAGCGCTTCCACCTCCTTCCCAGCAGGCCCCGACGGACGCGCCCAATCAGGCGGTTGGCCCGGATGAAGAGGCGATGGGCTTTTCGATTGTGCCGAGCGAGAAAAAGTTTCTCGTAGTGGGAGTCACTCCAACTTCAGAATCGGGCGGTCAGGTCGGCTTCAACAATGCGGGAATGTATCTGCCGCTTGCAGTGGCGGAAAAGCTTCAGGTCGTGCAGCAAGGGGACTTGCGTGATGTCGCGCGATCCACCACGGCCGAGGGCACGCGCTACGCCGCGTTGAGCATTCGCGCCAGCAGCCCAACGGCCGTGGCCCAGATTGAGTCCAGCGTGACGCACATGGGATTTGCGGCATTTTCGTTGATCGACGTCACGCGCAACCTGCGCACATTTTTCGCCATCTTCGACATGTTCCTTGGAATCTTCGGGAGCCTGGCGCTGGCGGTCGCTTCCCTGGGAATTATCAATACGCTCGTCATGGCCATCCTCGAGCGCCGCCGCGAAATTGGAGTCCTGAAAGCGTTGGGCGCCGCGGACCGTGACGTTCGGCAATTGTTTTTTGCCGAGGCGGGCGTAATGGGGTTGGCGGGCGGATTGTTTGGCGTGCTTTTGGGCTGGGCCATTGGCCGGGCCATTCAGTTCGCCACCATGATTTATTTGAAACGGCAGGGCATGAATCCGCCGAATATCTGGTCCGTGCCGTGGTGGCTGGTATTGGGCGCGATTGCGTTCGCCGTGGTGGTCAGTCTGGCGTCAGGGATTTATCCCGCGTCGAGGGCGGCGCAGCTCGATCCAGTCGAGGCGCTGCGTTATGAATGACGTGACCCGTGTTTCGTGGCCCGTGACCCGTGCCTCCTCCCATGAATCATCCGCGACAAGTGAATTTTCAGCAGGGGAAAAACAGGACGACAAAGAAATTGCAGGCCGATTACTTCATGACCGCTTGCGGTTTTTTCCACGGAACACGGGTCGCGGGACACGGGGCACGCCGCACTGAGGCTACACATCGAAAATTAGAGCAACCTAAGTTCCGGCAAAAGTCGAGCACAAAAAATTAACCGGGATGCTCAGCTGAGGGGCCGGAGCACCCCGGTTTTCCCTGTCCGCCTCCGCAGGTGGCGGGCAAGACTTTTTACAGGCGGGCTGCAAGTACAGCCCGCACCCGTACTACGCGGCGTGTTCGTCGCCGCGTAGAAATTCGTATCGTTCAATTTGGGCTACCACTCCGATGCGGCCAGGCTCGTCGACCTCGGCGCGCTTGATGCGGCCGAGGCATCGAACCTTCACGGGACCGGCGAGAGTGATTTCGTGGGGTAGCGTCAACAGGATCTCCACCGGCGAACCGCTGGAGACCTCCTTTGGCAGGAAGAAATAGACCCCGCGCGAACTCACATCCCGAGATTCCGTCGTTGCCTCACCAATCGCTGAATCGCTGGTCCAACGAACGATCATAGGTAGCCGAATCTGAAACCGCTGCGTCGCGCGTCGTTCCTCGGCTGACAAGGTGTAATCCTCCCGATTTGCCCCGCTAGTGTTCACGGTTACGAGATTACGTTCGGGGAATGAAGCGCTCAATAGCGCGGGAGTCCCGATTCGAGGGGGGGTAATTTGGTACGCAGGTACTAGGATGGACGGCCAGGCCTCACTGAAACTAGGCAGGATAAGGGGCCAAGGAGGCTACGCCTGATCGATGAGGCGATGGTGGATCGCGTAGAGGGCAAGCTCCAGACGGTCAGAAACACCGAGTTTATCGAAGATATTGTGCAAGTGATTCTTCACGGTCTGTTCGCTGATAAACAGCTTTTCGCCAATTTCCTTGTTGCGGTAGCCCTGGGCGACCAGCTGGACAATTTCCTTTTCGCGGTCGCTCAGCAGCGGCTTCTCGCGCCGCGGTCCCCCATCAGAGGACTTTGAAAACGCCTTCATGACCTCCGCAGTCATGTGATTATCGAGCCAGATCTCACCACTGTGAACTTTGTGGATGCTCCGCACCAGCAGGTCCGTTGCGGATTGCTTCAGCACTACGCCCCGCGCGCCGAGGCGCATCGCGCGGACCACGTCGCGGTCATCTTCGGCGGCCGTGAGCACCACAACGCGGGTGGGGAGCTGGTCAAAATTCACTTCCTCCAGGACAGCGAGGCCATCCTTGTCCGGCATGCGCAGGTCCAGCAACAGAATGTCGGGCTTGAGTTTAGTCAACATCTTGATGCAGTCGTTACCGTTCGAGGCCTCGCCGACAATGGTGATTTCATCATCGCCGTCAAGCAGTTTGCGCAGACCTTCACGAAAGATGGCGTGATCGTCGGCCATCAGGACACGAATCTGTTGTTTTGCAGTTTTGGCCATATCAGCCGAGAGGAACCTCTATCGTCAACCGTGCGCCGTGACCAGGAGTGGATTCTACCGTCAAGACACCACCAACGCTGCGTGCTCGCTCCTTGATTGAAATTGGCCCCAAGCGGAGGCGGTCCAATTCATCGCCGGTAAAACGCCCAGCGAAACTAAAGCCCTCCCCGTTATCGTCCACTACCAAGACTACTTCTCCCTCATTCTGCCACAGTTTTACCACGACGTGGGAAGCACGCGCATGCTTTTTCACGTTGTGTAGCGATTCTCTATATATCTGAAAGAGGTCACGGCAGATGCGGTCCGGTATCTGCAGCTCAGCGGCGTCGATGAGCAAATCGAGCGCCAGGCCGGATTCATTGCGAAATCGCTCGGCAAAGCCCCGCATCAAGTCCACTAGATCGGCGCTCTGGACTCGGAGCGGGCGCATGTCGGTTACCATTCGGCGCAACTCATCGGTCTCGTTGCGAACCGTTTGTTGCAACGACGAGAGTCCACCGGCCGCCTGGTCCGGATCGGTGGGCACTTTACGCCGCAAGACGTCAAGCTGTATATCCACGCTGAGCAGAGTTTGCAGAATACCATCGTGAATTTCCCGGGAGATGCGACTGCGCTCCCCTTCGATGGCGTGCGCCCGAATATGGCGAAGCAGGAACAAGTTCTGCAAAGGCTGCCCGAGATGGCGGACGATTCGTTCCAGCCATTGCAAGTCTTGGGGGAGGAGCCGCCTTCGCGCGTTGCCAAGCATGAGTCGGCCGACGGGATGGCCCCCAAGATCAAGCGTGACCCCCAGGACTGAGTGCCAGCCAAGCTCCTGTCGCATGGGGCCCGGCAAACGCGGCAAATCCTTCAGGCGCCGCCCATCTTTCCGATTCCAGCCGAAACCCTCGCCAGTCCCCTCAAGTTGATTCCAGCACACACTGGCGTCGGGCTGGTCGAGCAGGAAGCCGTCGCTCCGGTTCATGGGGAGGTTTTCCGGTGTGAGGCGCGAATCGTCTCCGGTCCGGAATCTCCAAACGAAAATGCGTTCCAGGTCGGTATCGCGAACCGCCAGGATCGCCTCTTCGCAATCGAAGGCGCGAACGAGTTCGCTCAAGACCAGCCGAAGGGATTCCGCCATGCCGCGGTCCACTTCCAACTGTCCAGTGAGTTGAGCGAGAAACTCCTGGTCGGTTGCATGATGCCTCTGGCGGCTGCCGAGAAATGACATGCCAGCCCCTGCTGCGAATGTCCCAGTGGAAAGTGCAATCCAGGACACCATCTGCTCCCACGCCAGCGGGCCATTCATGGCCGTTCGAATTAACAGAGCCAGGGTGACGACGCCGGCCAGAATTATGGAACGGCGGGTCCCCCAGCGAATCCCCGAGGCCAGTGCAACAAACAGATAAACGAACCAGAACGCCACGAACGACCGAGTCAGTACCAAGAACACAGCCAGCGCGGCCAAATCCAGCGGAAGAGGAAGAGTTAACTCCCCGCTCCATTGCAGATTTTGGGCCGCCGCCAGGACCAGGGACACGACCAAGTAAACGGTAACGAAGAGGACGGCATGCGGGCCGCGCTCGGAAGGAGGGCGGTCCAACAAATCGACCAGAGCCAGCACCATGAAAATGGGGCGCGCATAGGCAATTTGCCGCTCCAGGTGGCGCCGTTCGGCTGCGTGGGGTTGCATAGATTAGGCGAGACAGTAAATCAGACGAGATTCAGTCTAACAAGATTGGCTCGCCGTGCAAGACAGGTTGTCCTGTCCTGCAACTCCCTCGAGATGATTCTCCACGGATTTCCACGAAGAGACACAATTTTGTGTTGAAAACCGCTGCTTTCGAGTGATAATCAGGCACCTTGGGGATCGCCTGCGGAGCATTGCAAGTGGAACACCGCTATACGCGTAACGAAGTTGAACGGATGATGGGCGTCACGCGCCGAGAGCTGGATTACTGGACTCGTCTGCGTCTGGTGCTGCCTCTCGCGCGCTGGGGAGAGCGATTTTTCAATTTTTCGGATCTCGTCGCTCTGGAGACCATCAAGCGTCTGGCGGCCCGCAAGGTTCCGGCGAGACGTATTCGCCGCGCCGTGGCAATTCTCCAAACCGAGCTAGGATCGGCGCAAGCCCCGATTTCGATGCTGCGCATTTCAACGAACGGAAAACAAGTGGTCGTGCATCCCCCGTTGGCGACGGCGCACCCCTTTGAGCCGCTTACGGGGCAATTCGTCCTCAACTTCGAGACGTCGGAACTGGCAGAGAAAGTCCGTGCCATGGCGTCGCGGTCAGCGGAAGAATGGTTTGATTTGGGAATGAGGTGCGATTCCAATACCGAATCGCTTGAGCAGGCCGCTGAGGCTTATCGCAAAGCGGTCGACGCGGCGCCGGATTGGGTGGAAGCGCGCATCAACCTGGGAACCACGTTGTATCAGCTGGGCCGTATGGAGGAGGCGCGCGAACATTTTTCAATTGCCGTGGAGTTTGAACCGGAAAACTCGCTGGCCGAATTCAATCTCGGCTGTGTGCTCGAACAGCTGGGGAAGACGGCGGAAGCAATCTTGCATCTTTGCCGCGCCGTCGAGCTGGCCCCCACGCTCGCGGATGCTCATCTAAATCTTGCTTTGGCCTATGAGAAATGCGGTGAGGGACAAAGTGCTCTTCAGCACTTGTCTCTTTATGTCCGGTACGAACCAAACGGCCCGTGGGCTGAGTTCGCACGCGCGAGGATTGCCAAGTATCGGCCTCCCAGCCCGTCGTCTCCATCCGGAAAGCTAACTCCCTTCCGGAGAATACATTAGCGCAGATGGGTCCGGGTGCACCGAAGGGGCATCGATGAAATTGGAATCTGATTTATGTCAATTCATTTAAGAAGACATTAGCAGAGGTTATTCGATATCATAATGGTTCGGTGGAAGCAGCAGGGACCGAAAGGATTTAGAGACCGAGTGAACTTCGAGAAAGCCAAATCTGAAAGGACAAAAAAATGATCATTGGGGACCACTTGCGGGCGATCCGCGAAGAAAAGAAACTTTCGCAGGGAGAAATTGAAAAACGTACGGGATTGCTTCGGTGCTACATCTCCCGGGTGGAAAACGGGCATACCGTCCCCGCCGTGGAAACACTTGAGAAATTCGCTCGAGCTCTTGAGGTTCCTCTGTACCAGCTCTTCTACGACAGTGACAAGCCACCTGCCTTGCCGAACATTCTCAAGCGCAAGAGTGCGGGAGACATCGCCTGGGGCAGTTCGGGCAAGGATGCGCGAATGCTCGAAAGGTTCCGCCAACTCCTGAGCCGCACCAAGGAAGGCGACAGGAAATTGCTACTTTTCATGGCTCAGAAAATGGCGCGGGGAAAAACAGCGGCTCATTCAGCAGTAGATTAAATTCCAGGAATCGAAACCACGTTCCCGGCTATTGCGCGTGCGGCGCTGGATCCTCGCGGTCGATGAGTGGTACGAGCGCGCATGTGGCCAGAGTAAACCCTCCGAGGACGGCAAAGCTCGTCTTGAAAGAACCGGTTAAATCGGCCAAGTGTCCGCGAGCGCGGGCGCCGAAGACCATTAGAGAAGACCTTGCTTGATCGCCATCTGCCTTCCGTGTATCTTCTACCGGGTTTTTGAGGGCTGGACTTGTCAGCCGCCCTTATCTCCGGGGAACTGAGCGCTCAATAGTTTAATCTGAGTTGGTTCCTGCCGATTCCGTTTGCCGGCAACTGAGCAAGCAAGCTTGCGGGAGTTTGCTGTTAGAGTCGCGGAGCGCGCGGACGCAATCTGGGAGGAGCACAGATGGGCACCACGATCCTGAATTCACTCGCTCCGGTCTTCTTTGTCCTTGGCTTGGGTTACTTTGCCGGCCTCTGGAAGATGGTGGACAACAAAAACGTCCACTCGATCAACGTCATGTTGATGAATTTTGCCCTGCCATGCGCGCTCTTTCTCGCGATTGCGCGCACATCCAGTAAAGTTCTTGCGCAACAGTACCGGCTCGTCGTGGCAATGGCGCTTGCCATGATCTTAATTTATGCGCTTACCTGGATATTGCAGCGCGAGATGTTCCACCTCCAGCCGAACGAAGCCGCCGTTCAATCTTTGACCGTATCCTTTTCAAATAATGTCGCCGTCGGGCTGCCACTTCTAATCAGCATGTTTGGACCCGAAGGGACAGTTGCAGTAGCTGCTAGTATTGGAGTGGGTTCCATTGTTATTTCCCCCGTCACACTGGTAATTCTCGAGAGCGGAACCGAAAAAGCCCAGAGCATGCCAGTAAGAACCCGCCTTCTCTATGCGGTGCTACAGTCCTGCAAGAGACCGATCACGTGGGCCCCGCTTTTGGGGATGGTTTTTTCGCTGATCGGCATTCCCATTCCCGACATTGGGGGGCGTATGCTCAATCTGATTGGTCAATGCACTGCGGGCGTTGCTCTATTTCTGACGGGTTTGATTCTATCCGCGCAGCCGTTCCGCCTGGGTGGCAATGCGATTATGAGCGTGATCCTCAAGAATATCGTGCAGGTTGCGCTGATGTTTGGTTTCGTTCTCTTACTTCGCGTCCCTGCGCCGGAAGCGCGTCAAGGGGTGCTGCTAGCTGCTGTACCTGCGGGCTTCTTTGGCACTGTATTCGGAGCCAGATTTGGTGTGGCTTCCATCGAGGCAAGTTCGACGCTAATCGCGAGCACGCTTTTCAGCATCGTAACACTTTCACTTGTGATTTATTTGACAGCAGGTATGTAACACCCAGCTACAAGAATTCTACAAAGACATTTCGCTGGAGCGTAGAGCGAGTGCCAGGACTGCGCCGAAAAGGCAGAGCAACGACATCTGAATCTCGCCGGCCAGGAGCCAGCCTCCGTGACTGACGATCCACCCAAGAAGGTAGCCTCCGAATGCCGCGCCTCCGTAAAGGCTGGTGACGAACATTCCGGAGCCGCGGCTGGAGAGACTGCGACGCAAGGCCTTCACGTGATACCCGGCCAAATTAACATACAGGACCGCGCTGCCCGTGACTCCGTACATGCAAGTCAGAATCTCGCGAGTCAGCATGGCCGGTGATACCTGGAAAAACAGATAGCCGAGAACGGCGATGGAAAGCAGCGATCCGCTCAAGACAAGCTTGGGCGAATAGCGGTCTCCGATCCACCCGCAAGGGATCGAGGCCAACGCCCCGACTCCGAAGAAGCCGATGACTTTTCCGGCGTTGATCGGCGAATAGTGAAGGGTTTCCCGGAGAAACGTGGGATAGAGCCCGAGGAATCCGTACATGCTGAGGCCGTGAATGACGCTGAGGATCGTGAGGATTACAGTGTTGCGATTGGCGAGAGTTGC
>Ga0187816_10000708_pt1 | contig 10197 bp, 11 predicted proteins | sample NC_wetland_sal_i_16_FD_132960 | JGI IMG/M metagenome (GOLD analysis project Ga0187816, IMG submission 132960) | Wetland sediment microbial communities from Neuse River Estuary, North Carolina, USA - SO4_1 | ecosystem: Environmental > Aquatic > Freshwater > Wetlands > Sediment | place: USA... | reverse complement strand
CCGGAGTTTGGGCGTTGGGTGACTGCGCGCTCGTTCCCAATGGCAGGACGGGTCAGTATCATCCTCCCACCGCTCAGCACGCTCTGCGCCAAGGCAAGGTTCTCGCGAAGAACCTGATTGTGTCCGTGCGTGGCGGTGTGATGAAACCGTTCTCCTTTAAAACAATTGGCCAATTGGCGGCGATCGGCAGGCGCACTGGTGTAGCCAACATTTTCGGAATCAATTTCTCTGGGTTTATAGCGTGGTGGTTGTGGCGGACCATTTATCTGAGCAAACTGCCCAGGTTCGAGAAGAAGCTTCGTGTGGCGCTGGACTGGACTCTGGACCTGCTGTTTACCAAAGATCTCGTCCAGTTCCAAACCTTCCGAGCGCCGACCATTTCCCACAGCGATGACGATGCTGAAGCACGGCCCATGACAGCATCACCGAGTGTCGCGCAGGTCGGTTCATAGAAACCTACCATATTCAAGGCAGCGGCGCGTTGTTGACGTAACCAGCGTTTACACTCAAAACCCCCGCTGCAGGGTCAATGAGAGAAATGGGGATGTTACGACAACAACCCTATTCAGGCTATGCTGTCCGCTCTTGCGTTGCCTACCCCGCCGGGTGGGAGTCAATGGCAGGCCTATCCGCCCTCACCCACCGTCGAGGCCGGCACTGCCCGTACCCTCGCCCACGCGCGCAACGCGCGAATCTCCTCGGCACGCGTAGTTGAAAGCGGCACGGTCCGCGCCAGTGCGTCCAGCAAGAACTGAGTCGTAAGTGGCTTCTTCTCTGAAAAGGCGGCATACAGTGCTGACTGCACGGCAGCATCGATTTCTGCACCAGAATATCCTTTTGCGGTGGCGCCAACTTTGTCGAGGTCAAAGTTTTCAGGATTGCGCTTTCGCCTCGCCAACTGAATGGAGAAGATTTGCTTGCGCTCCGCCTGGCTGGGCAGATCGACGAAGAACAGTTCATCAAACCGCCCCTTGCGGATCAGCTCCGGCGGCAATGCGGTCACGTTGTTGCAAGTGGCGGCCACGAAAACGGGTGCTTTGCGGTCCTGCATCCAGGAAAGGAACGACGCCAGCAGCCGCGAGGAAACTCCGGCGTCGACCGATGCCGAATCCGGCCCACTGCCGGCAAATATTTTCTCCAATTCATCGATCCAAAGTACGCATGGTGCAAGTCCCTCCGCAACATCGAAGACTTTGCGAATTCGCTTTTCCGTTTCGCCGATGTATTTGTCGTAGACAGCCGCGGTATCAAACTTTACCAGCGGCAAGTTCCACTCTCCCGCCACAGCCTGTGCGCAGAGCGACTTCCCGCATCCCTGCACTCCGAGAATGATTACGCCGTGCGGTGGCTCCAGTCCGAACTCGCGCGCCGAGTCTTCCCATGAACCACGCCTCTGAGTAAGCCAGCGCTTTAGGCTGTCCATTCCGCCCACGCTGGAAAAGGCGTCGCCGGCTTCTAGGAACTCCAGCATCTCAGAACGCCGGAGTAAGGATTTCTTGGTCTCGAGCACATCACTCGCAATTTCATGGCATAAGGCATAACGCGTCACCAGAGCCTGAGAGAGGGCCCGCTCTGCTTCTTCTTCGGTCAAGCCCCGCAGGCTTTCCACCACTGCGTCAAACCCCTTGGCGTCGAGCTTCCGCTGCAAGGTGTGGTCCTTGGAAATTCTGACGACGACCTCGTCAATGATCTGGCGCAAACGCCGCCGGTCGGGCAGAGGCAATTCGAGAAACTCCACCAGTCCCCTCAACTCGGCGGGGATCTCAATCTTTGGTGAGGTGAGGATGATGGTGCGGCGGTGGTCAGAAAATTTCTGCCCCACATCGCGCAGGCGCCGAACCACTACCGGCTCATCCATGTGGCGGTGCAGGTCTTTCAGAATGAACGCCGCACCAACCGAGATTCCCTCCAGGTTACCGAGCATCTGGGCGGGCTCACGGCTGTTGTAGATGGCTTTCGCGCTGGCCAGCGCTTGTTGAGCCGTCACGCCGTAAGAGGAGGCTGAGTCCGGACCGTCGGGCACTAACTCACCCACGTTGCTGCCGCAGCGGACCATGCCGCTGGCAATTGTCCACTCAAAGGCCGCGAGGTTCAAGTCCGCACAAGCCGCACGGACCAGGCGAACAGCGCGGACTTCCTCGACGGTCTCCATCACCACAATTGGAGTTGAGGAATCGAGCAGGACCTTCAGACGAACCAGCGGATCGGGAATCAGTGGCCATGTCATGTGTTTGACCGGTCGAGACTTACTTGCCTAATAATAAGGAATTCGGTACTCGCCGAATATCTTTCTGCACACACAAAGGTAATGAACCAAACATGGCTATCACTTGAACTTTACTCTTCCATGTCGCGATGACTTTATGGGCTCGACAAGGAACCGCGACGCTCCTGAGGGCACGCCGATCCCGCCATCCCCCATCCTGAAGAAGGCCTAGGCGGCGTATGAGTGTAATCGCCTGATTAACAACAGCTGGCCGCTTGGATGTAGGCGACGAGGAAGCACAATACCGGCCTGACCATCCCCTGTCCTTTAGTCCGAACTCAGAGAACACTTTCGATTAGACCCGCCACTCTGATTTGGTGCTATTTTCGATTCGAAAAGGAGATTGCATAATGCTCGGCCAGCCCTCCCCCCTTTTGTATTTGCGATGCCCCGTGTGCCCTGGAAACCCCGTTCGAGGTCTGGGGATCAAGCGACAGGATGCCACGAAAGGAAACAAGCTAAACGTTCTTGCGGCTACGTGCGGACATTCCTGGATACTTTCAGAGGGCGCTGCCATTGCCATCAGGAAGGGCCTCGCAGCAGATAGGCACATAATCTCGGCGTTCCTGGACGCCATCTGATGGATGAGTTTTCGCTTGCGAACGCCGATCTGTACCGAGCTTCAGATGAGTGCCTCAGGCAACGCATTGATGTTGAGGACAACCCGCTAATGCTTAGCCTTGCATTCATCGCGGTCGTGAGTGTCCTGGTCGTGTTCGCTATTTTGGCCAAAACATGCGCGGGCAAAACCAAAAAGGCAGAAAAGTGGGAGAAGGGAGAAATCATCAAGCAGCTCTTGGCACTATCTGAGCGCGAAAACAGCAGTTCGGTAGTCGCAGCTCCTCCGGCCAGAAGTCCATGCTCTGCGTCCAACTCAGCCACATGCGACGACACATTGCGAAAGGGCACATCTCGGGGGCGCAACTCGAAGCGAAGATACCCGACCGCGAGCTCTCAGCCCCCGATCTTACCCAGACCCAACCAAGCCGACGCCCAAATTGAAGAAAAAATCCGCCAACGCGCGTATGAGTTGTATCAAGAACGTGGCCGAGTGAGTGGAAGCCCAACAGATGACTGGCTGCAAGCAAAGCAGGAAGTGTTGAGCCGCAAAGCCCAAGCGGGCAAGGGATCGTCTTAATCATTCTTCGTCTGTACTTCCCGGCGAAAAGGAACAACTCCAGAGTTAGCGAAAACTAGCCTTATAAATACTAACGATTTCGAAATGTGGAAAGTGGGGGTGTGCACATACCTACATGCATCACACACAATCCCTGGCCTTCATTGACCTGCCTGTTTCACCCCCTTAAGATGGCCCCTAATGATCGGCCAGACTATCTCCCATTACCGCATTACGAAGCTCGCTGGGGTGGGTGAGAACGCTTCGCTCTGATGTTTGAAGATATGGAAGGGGCCAAATGAAAACACGGCTGAAATCGCATTTCACAATCACTGCGTGCGCACTGCTCTTGGTTAGTGTCGCGCTAGCTCAGGAAACGCCAAAACAGGACAGCAACGCAAGTGTAACCATCGTTACCGCAGGTGATATCAGGCTCACCAGAGCGGCGGATGGCATGACCGCAGTATCAATCAACTTCGTTCCTGGCAAACCGAAATCAAGCGACACGCGAATTACAATTTCAGGCCCGTATTCCTTGGATGTGAACGGCGGCGTGAAGGAGGTAAAAGGCGCCCAGGGGGTCGAACTTCATGTGATGAGTCATGAAGAACTCCGATTCGAAGCTCCGGAGATCGGTTTGTGGGAGCAATCGCACAAATTTACTCAAAACTCCGCCTGCATGAAGATTCCCAAGTTCTCCGGATGTGGCAATCCGGTTTGTGATCAGCCTGACCATCCGGCGGATCAGTGCCGGTATAACAGTGTTTCCGGATGCTCGTGTGTATCTCCTGGCCGCGGTCCATGCTCGGAGACGGCGAATCGTCCCCAAGAGAGGAAAGCAAAACAAGACTGAGTTTGCGAAGGAGCTGGATTCTCTCGAGTGAGGTAATACCTATGGAGACTGCTTCGCCGTCTTCGCTGCTGCAGCAACCGCTCTTGATGATCGTCGTGCTGTTTTCACTTCGTCGCCGCAGCCCCCGAGGCACGGAAGTTGATTTGAAGTAGAGTACAGACTATCTGGTTGATGCAGTCTGTCTGCTTCGGTGCGGCAGTTTGCTGGGCCGACATGATTCTGAACTTTACTTCCCGGCATTTGCCGTTGTCTTTCGGCTCACAAACTTTCATACCACGTTTTTCTATCTTCGCTTGGAAGGTGCCGGGCAGTAACATGTCTTGCGCGTTTTCGGGCACCAGCTCATAAGTGTTACCATCATTGCCTTCAGCCAATACGTGTTCTGCTACCTTGTCTGACGAGCCAGCGCCTACATTCCCGCCGAAGTTGGCAGGCCTGAAAGTGCCGTTCGTATTTTCGGCGTTCTGCGTGCTCAGCACTTTGATGGTCAAGGGATAATCATCCTTCGCGAGCATTGGCTGGACGGCCAACAGCAACAAGAGCAGGCAGGCAGCTGCTTCATACGTCTTCCTCTCTCAGAAATTGCAAGACTCTACCGAAATTCCATCACCAAATTAAGACTGCGGCTAATTACCGAAGTTCATAGCCAAAATTGATAGCCGAGAGCAATGGAGAACACTCTTCAAAAAGGCCCTCCGCTCTGAAGGGCCGTCGCATTGGGAGGCGATCACGATAGAGATCCAGATCAGCGCCGAAACAGTTGCGCAGGATGAGAATGGCGCCGTTTTTCCCTGAATCTCGACTGCGGAATGCCGCGTATTGGTAACCGTGCATGCAGTGACGGCCGTGACCTGTATCGCCGTGACCTGTACCGCCGTTATCTGGGAGAGGAAAAGGGCTTGTCCTAAGATGGGAAAAATTAAAAAGTGGGAACGGCCCGTCCTAAGATGAGAAAACGCAGAGTGACTAACTGCGGGGATGATTTAAGTGGAAATTGCGCGATCTGGCAAAGTTCGAATGGTTAGAGGGAGAGTTCGATGAAACGCGTTCTGCTATTTCTAATTATCCTCGCGTTCGCGGTTCCCGCGTTCGCCGATTCCATCGTTTACCTCAACGGCGCACCCTCGAGCAACGCCGCCTGGTTTGCGCTCAGTGGTTCTGGACCGCTGAACTATATTGGCGGGTCAGGTCCGCTGACCGCAGGGGGATCGGAATCACTCCAGGGGTCCGGCTTCCTCGGAACCAACGGTTTTCTTTCCCGCTGGTCAGGGGGGACTCTCTCCACGACCACCGGCCTCAACGGTAATCTCACCCACGTCCTCTTCAATTCGCAGACCGATATTTTGACGGCGAGGTTCAACGGGACCGATAATGGCGTCCAGATCACGAACGGCTTCTATGTGCAGACACTCAACCTCAGCCCTTACGGAAACGCGTGGAGGGGCACGCTGGGCGCCGGATATGTCAGCAGTCGCAACATCAATGCGCCGGAACCGGGGACCCTGGGCCTGTTGGGCATTGGGTTAGTTTTTGTGGGCGGATTGGTACGTCGAAAACCGAAGGTGGAATGACCTTCTCCCGTCTGTTTGTTTTATTCTCCCCTTTGAAAGGCCAGATCGTGAACTCCACGCGCGCGAACCGAACTCCCGGAGGCCACCGCCGACTCGAGGCCCAGTTCGGCAGCGCGGAGACGGTTCAGTTTGTGACGAGTTGCTTTTCTCTCCTTGCCAAGAAGTCTTCGAACCCCGGCAGCGTCATTACCATTCCTCTGACAGGGGATCGTGCAATCTCGCCGGAGGTAGTAGCTGCATGAACACAAAGGTGGTCATCGAGCGAAGAGATCTGCACGGGTCGTCCCTCGATACGTTTCCGCAGAAGGTGGCTGCCGTTTACCTGGACGGCGATGAATACCGCGTCTACGCCCCACCCAGTGCAGTCGGCGACGCGCTGGAGTGGGTGGAACACTTCCGCGTTCAGCAACCAAACCCGGAAAGCGTCAATTCCGAAATCGTGGCGGAAGGGGCCGATCGTGTCGTTGCCATCCAACTGCTAAAGGAAGAGTTGGAAAGAATGAGATACGACACCAGGCGGCCGGTGAGCTTGAATCCGGACGGACTCTATTGCGACGCCCAGATTTGCTTGCATGGACATGTGCGGAGTTCAGAGGGTTGTTTCGAAAGAGGAGAGCGGTGTTCGATATGCGGCGCGCCGTGCATCGACGAATGCCAGTACTGCAAGACCCCAATTCGAGGGCGGCTGGTGCATTCTACGGTCTCACACTACGATCTTCCGTTTTTTTGTCATACCCCCGAATGTGGTCTCCCTTATCCATGGATGCAGGATAAATTGGAGACAGCTCACGAACTGCTCGACGACATCGAGAACCTTTCGCCCGAGGAGCGCGACGAACTGTGGGACTTGCTGAAGTTTGTCATGTCCGACCCCAAATCCAACTGGGCGCCGGCGAAAACCAAACTGATCGGCATCAAGCTGTCGAAAGTCGGCAAAGCGTCGCGGGAAGTTCTGCTCGATTTCACCGCGAAAGTTGCGGCTGAGGTGATAAAGTCAAAATCCTGAGTTTCAAGAACCACTCGGCGCTGGCATCCCACTGTCAAGGAAAATTTCGTTTGCGGAAGGGGGCAAAACATTGCCCGCGGAGCGATTCTGGCCGCATGACCTGCTCTTCCGCCTTCTCCCGCTGCTCGCTGCGGATCAACTGTTACTGGCCTTCATCTATGTGCCGCTTGCGCTACGGGGTTTTGACGATTTCCGCCCACTCTTTACCGGTAGGTACATAATCCGCACCGGTCACGCCGCCGAACTCTACGACTACGATACCCAGGAGCGCTTCGAAGAGCTGAATGGGCGTATGACTACCGGCGTGAATTTCCTTGTCGCCAGTGGCTACAACGGCCAGACCACGGAAAACTTCTGCCAACAGACCGTGCCTCCCACCGCGTGCGATGCGTCCGATATCCAGGAAGTGGTGGGAGTCCGCGTCCGAGTGTCCATACGGGACTAGCCACCTCGCAGCAGCACAAATCACATTGGGACCCGCGGTTATCTGGCGCCGCCCGTTGTTGTGCAAATTAAATCCCAAATTGGGAAACCTGGGCGCACCAGTGCCGTTTTGAATGAAATCCTCTGCGCAAACTTAAGCAGGACGAGTTGCCTTGAACTGTAAGTCCATCTATCCCAATCAGTTCCCAGCCCAGGTTTGGATGTAGGAGTGCTCGGATCACTAGCTGGCCCTCCCTACCGCCGCTCGCCGGCCCATCGCCGGGGCAGGGAGTGCTGGGTTGTGCTGAAGGTCGTAGTAAGAAGAAGCAGCCCAAGGAGAAGGCGCACTTGGTATCGGCGTCGTCTGCGCATGAGGCGCACGCTGGTCACTGCGCTCCTCGGAACTCTGTTCGCCGGCGCCTGCTGGCAGAAGGCAGCCCCCTACTTCTCCTTGCCTACCCTGCATTCTTCCCATGTCTTGCCCAGCTCTTTTTGGGCGCGTGCGAACCTCCACAAAGACCTTCCTCTCGCGACGCCGAATTTCTCCAAGCCCAACAGATTTCTCAGACGGATCCCGGGGGTCTATCCATACTCGGTGGTGCCCGGTGGGGTAAGAAATCCCGATGACCTACGCGCAGCCGCGCTGCGCGACTACGTCGTGCGCCGGCATTACGCCGACTTCGATTACAACCAGGCCCATCTCGTGCGCGCCACCGAGGCCCGCGAAGTTTATCTTTCGTATCGTATTCGTGACACCATCTTCTGGACCCGCAGAAGAGTGCGCCTGCACGCGGGTGAACTGCTGCTCACCGACGGCAACATCACTGCCCGGGCAGGTTGCGGCAACCAGATTTCCGATACCGCCAAGCCCGAAGTTTCCGGCGAAGAGCCCGACGTAGATGTTCTCGATCAGCCCGTAGCGGTGCTCGATGCCCGGTCTCTACCAGTGCTGCCCGTGCTCGTGCCGCCCGACTTGCCCGTCGGCAAACCACTTGCCCCTGCACTATTCGCGAACGGTTTTTCCTTTCCCTATGTGCCGGTTCGTGGGCCGTTGCCTGTCTTACGTTGTCCCGCCGGCGAATTGGATATTGACGGGCACTGCCGTCACAAGCGCAAACCACCACCCGCTCCCGAGCCCTCGACGATGGTGCTGTTAGGTACAGGGCTAGCGTTGACATTGTGGCGTTATCAAAAAAAACGCGTAGCGTGATCGTGTACCACGGACACTGTTCGCGGCCTTTTGTGTCCAGCAGAAATCTTCCACGCGTGATTGCGCCCTAAGAGGGTGCGGAAAAAACTCAGCGTTGCACTTGATTTTGGGTGGCGCAGCGCTTCAGCGCTGCGATAACTGGCTCATTATCGTCGACGGCTTTAGCCGCTGAGGTTACACGCGACCGCCCGGAGAGTGTTTTTCCGCAGCCTCCTAGGCCGTCCAGCGAGAGAAGGGAAATTCCAATCCACGGAACTTCCACGCAAGGTTCAGCGTATTCACGAGTAGAAGGATCAGGGCAGGGAAGAAAGCCCGCAAAGGAGAAGACAATGGATGGCAATATCATAGGTTTAGTCGCGGTAACTTTGTTCTTTGGAATTCCGCTGGCGGCCATGTACACGTACTACCGCGTGCGCAAGCTGCGGACTGAGGAACGCCTGGCAGCCATCGCACGGGGAGCGAACGTAGCAATGGAACCGGATCTCTCCGAGGCCGCGCACTCCCGCCGCTGGGGAATCCTGCTGTCTGCCATCTCCCTGGGTTTCATCGCGATGATGGCGTTGATCGCGCGTGGGGAACCAGACGCCTGGAAGGCCGCCGCAGCCGGCATCGTGCCCCTCGCTGCCGGCCTTGGCTTCCTGCTGGATTTCGCATTGATCCGCAGGGACCTGAAATCAGCTACCGGTAGTCAGTAGACCCGGTTTGAAGAGACAAGGTTTCAAAATGTAGCGGGGAGCGTGGGCACGTCGTCCGAACGCGCACGCAAGAGTGCAATCAAATGCACAACCCGCGCCCCGCGCCCGGTTTCAGACTTGCATTTCCGCAACGCAACCGTCATCATTGCCGACTGTGTATGGGAGTCGGTGAATGAAGCTTTCCTCTGTAGTCTCGATGTTTGCCAGCCTCATAACCATCGGAGTTGCCCTCTTTTGCACGGTCTCTTCTCCGGCCTTCGCTCAACGAACCGAGTCCGTTTTCAACGGACGTAAAATCATCATCCCAGAATCTAGCATTCCACAGCCCGGCCGCCATCACACTAATTATTTCTTTGTCGACTCCGATGCCCCGCAGAGCGGACCGCCTTCGGGCGTGGAAACGCCCGGCTCCCTGGCCTGTGTCTATCAGTTGGTTTCCGGACCCGCCGGTTGCCCCGCGGCTACCAGCACGAACTTGCCGACCGGAGGCTGGGGCGCGATCGCCATTGTCGATGCCGGTTATTACCCAACCGCGGCATCCGATCTGGCAGCCTTTTCGAGTTACTACGGCATAGCGCCCGCTGACTTCACGGTAGTTTTTGTCGACGGTATACAGCCCCCGGTCTACTCCGATTGGGAAGTAGAGGAGGCCTTGGACATCGAGTGGGCCCACGCCATGGCGCCACAGGCCAAGCTCTTCCTCGTCGAGTCGGTGCAGATCAATACCGACCCCACGTGGACAGCGGTCACAACCGCCGCCAGACTTGTGGCCAAGAATGGAGGCGGTGTCGTCAGCATGAGCTGGGGCGACCCGGAGGTTGCCAAAGAGCTCAAGTGGGACCATTACTTCACTAAGCCAGGAGTTGTCTACTTTGCCGCGGCCGGCGATTCGGGGATAGGCGTCAGCATCTATCCAGGCGCGTCTCCCAATGTAGTCTCGGTCGGGGGCACATATTTCGATCGCGACAAGAACGGAAATTTTGTGGACGAAGTTTACGATACCAGCGGCGGCGGCGACATCAGTCCTTACGAGTCCATCCCGAGTTATCAGAGCGG
>Ga0187816_10000706_pt1 | contig 10207 bp, 12 predicted proteins | sample NC_wetland_sal_i_16_FD_132960 | JGI IMG/M metagenome (GOLD analysis project Ga0187816, IMG submission 132960) | Wetland sediment microbial communities from Neuse River Estuary, North Carolina, USA - SO4_1 | ecosystem: Environmental > Aquatic > Freshwater > Wetlands > Sediment | place: USA... | reverse complement strand
GACGCAGATCCGATGAGACACTGCCTTCCCCCTGGACCTGCTGCGTGGAGGAAGATGCTTCTGTTTCCGGTCCAAGGGAAACGTCGATCACCATTCTTGATTCTTCAAGGATGCGCCTTTTCGATGGTCGGCCGATCGCGATGGTAAAGGAAAAATCTTCTTTCTCACGGGAAGGCGTTTCCGCGACCGCAATGGCTGGCGGGGGGTGAACGTCGTTCGAGGCCTCTTCGAACGAAAATTGAGACTGTGCCGCATTCGGCGCGACCCTGCGCCGCCGCTTACGGTAGGCCTCAAGGCGCTGAGCGAGTTCGCCTCGCCAGGCATTGTTTTCTACAGGTTGATCTGGAGAAACAGGGTGTTCAATGGATTTGTCCGTTGCAACGCTTTCATAGGCTGGATCGAGTCTGGAAACTCCACGTGGGCTCGAACTTTGGAGTTTCTCTGAGGAAGAAAAATCCACGGAGAATGATGAATCGCAAAAATTGCATGCGCCTGCGCTGGACGGCAGCACGGCGCCACACTGCAGACAGGTTTTTGTCACCGGTTAGTTTTGCGCTGCGGACGCTTCCACTCCGGTGAGGAGGGAACCTTTGTAGACTAGCATGTGACTAGGAGCGCAGGCAACGAAAGGAATTCGCCTGTACCCAAAGAAGTATCAACAACCTGTCTTGAGGGAAGAAATCGAGCTGTTAAGCGTCCATCTGCTGAGCAAGCATGTCACGGCTGAAGGAAATCCGCCGCTCCAGCGCGACCGCGGCAAAGTAAGCGCAGTGGCCCCGCTCCACTTCGGTCCAGGCTTGCATCGAGGGAACTATACGGGCGACCGTTGCACGCATGAAGCTGAGCAGTCTGAAGTATGCCCCCACCGCCTGGATGCTGTTGCGATCTTCCGGGCGTTCCGGGCAAAGCTGCAGCAGCTGCATGACGCGCTTGTAATCTTCGCCCGAAGCCGTTCTTTGGATCCCCGTGACGTCTTGAACTTCAGCCGAAAGCACCTGCCTGGAGGAGGCAGTGATGAGCGACCGGCAATACGACACAAAGAACTGCAGCAACAGCACCACCGAGCATGCGAGTATGATTCCGGCCATCATCGTGGCACCACCGCGAGCTGCGAGGGAACCGTCCGGGCTTCCTCTGGAATACGCCAGAATGCATAAGCCCAGGACAAGGGCAGAAAACACCCGAAAAGTGGGGGCAAGTACTCGAACAGAGTACTGCGGCTGTGAGAGAGGTTTTGCATCGCGAAATTTGCGGCAGACATGCTGAAATACACGCCCGTTGAAAGGATCAATTGAATGAGGCGTGTGCGCGTTTCTCGAATTTTCAGAACGGCAGCCCGGAGAACATACGTAAGAACTAGGCCTACGAAGTAGAGATTTTGAGAGAGCTCGATTACGAAGTGCGTCATCACCAGCTTGGAGCTGGACTGTTGAACCACGGCATAGGAGAACAGGGCCGTGCCGCACAGAAGGACCACGGTCCCCAACCTAACGTATTGGCCTGCTTTTAGTTCGGAGAATACGTGAGAATAGAGGCTCGTCAGCGCTAGATAGAGGACAATCGTGAGCAGAAAGTCGGAATAGTAGTAGAAATAGTGATATTCCTTCGAGGCGAACCCATAGTGGTGGAGTACGTTATAGCGCGCCACGCTGATCAGGACCGAGGCGCCCATGAAGGCATTGAGAAACGCGTATCGGCGGATTGCATTCTTCCTGAAGGCGCACACCACAACTGCGACCTCTAAGAGAGTGCAAATGAACCAAATCGTGTATTCGTAGGGACCGAGCACAAAGCCTTTCTCACCGTGCCCCGGTCCCAACCGCAAGCAATCAACTCAGCGGTTTAGTCCTGGGGCGGCGGTACAGGCGCCCCACCGATGGAAACAACAACCGACCCATCAGTGTGCTTTGCTACCAGGGTCTTCAGGCCCATCGCCCCAACCAACACGAGTGCGGCGTACAATATAGCTGTGAGCTTGCGTGACATGGTGCCTCCGAGGGAGAGAAAGAAACCCCGGAGACAGTCTAATCCCTAATACACCAATGTCAAGCAGCCCAGGCTATGAGCCTGTTCCGTATCGATACATACTATCCCCTCCCGTTTTTTCGCTGGGCTTTCGCCTTCTGCGTCGGGTGGGACAGCGTTCGATCGCTGGTAGGGTAGGATTTAGGACTGTTAGGGTCAACGGTACGGTAGTACTAATGGCTATGGGACTTCGGTGTCCATTGGGTCAGGGTGGTCGCGTTACCCCATCTTGTGATTACAGCATGGGAAGGGCTGCAACATGAGTCACTTCCGGAGAAACTGGGCAGCAACTACCCCAAGAAGTTGCCCGACTTGCATCGAAGCCAAGGAGTGCTTTTCCCCGGACCCATCCGCACCTTGACACCCTTGCTCAGGAATCCGTAGCATAAACAACTAGGCAATGCCGGCGTAGCTCAGTGGTAGAGCGAGGGTCTCATAATCCCTAGGCCGTGGGTTCGATTCCCCCCGCCGGCACCATGGTTTCCCGGTTTGGTTCCAAGCCATAATCCAGCACTGTAGCCGCGGGCTGTCGTCCAAGGCATTCTTCCCGTGAATTGCGATTACACAATCAGGAATTATTCCTTGTGGGTTATCAAGGAAAAGCATGAGTGATCGAAGTGACGCCCCAAACCCTCTTCGCGAGCTTTCTCCCGTTGTGTTTGTGAACTGCGAAGCAGGCGGAGATCGCACCCGTCGTTACCTTCCGCAAATACAGGAGTTATTTGATTCGTCGCGACTCGATGTCGAGTTTGTGATCACCCAAAGCATGGAGCACCTGGAATCTTGCGCGCGGGACGCCATCAACGCCAATCACCGGCTGCTTGCGGCGATGGGCGGAGATGGTACGTTTCAAGGACTGGTGAATGCCTCATTTGGTGCGGACGTTCTCCTGGGGATATTGCCTTCGGGCGGAGGAAATGACCTCGCCGCTGCGCTGGAATTGCCTCGAAACCCTCTCAAAGCGGCTGAAGCTATGCTCCGGAGTAGAGCCCGCCGGATTGATATGGTCAGAGTCCGGACAGCCGACGGACGGACACGCTTGTATGCCGGTGGTGGCGGGGCTGGGCTGGATGCGGAAGCGGTCCGCTACGCGAGCGGCCCCTATCGTCGACTTCCGTCCCGATTCCGGTATATTGCCTCGGCTCTGCGCGCTTTAGCAGGATTTGCGCCCCTCAACATCCAGATTGACTTCCCCGGGGGCGATCTCCCACCTCACCAAGGAAGGGCTCTCCTCGTGGCCGTTTTGAATACTCCGAGTTATGGAGGGGGACTGCGGTTAGCTCCGCAAGCGGCTCTGGACGATGGCTTGCTAAACATCGTGATGGTCGAAGATCTCGGCAAGATCAGCGTTCTAGGTCTGCTCCCCCGGCTCATCGGAAGCGGCGAATTGCACACTTCGCGCGTGAAGCGCTGGACCTCCCCGCGGGTGCGGCTGACCACCGACAGGCCCTGCTTTTTTCAGGGTGACGGCGAGATCATTGGTCCTGCGCCGGTCGAAATCGAAGCGCTACCCCTTGCAATTCAGGTGCTCGCGCCGGTGACCAAGTGAAATGCGAGAAATGGCTGGCTCGTACTTGACGGTACGATCGAAAGCGCCAGTAACGAATTCGCGGAGGCTGCTCAGCGGAAAAAATGCCTATTTACCCCGTATTTTGCGCCGGATGTCAGGCCAAAACTCTTTCACGAAATAGGTAAGCGTGTCATACCCGACTTGTGTGCCCCAGACCTTCGCTGTATTCGAAAGCGTCTTGTCTGAATGTGGATGATAGCTATACGTGGAAATCCCTGCCGAAAGGGCGCTGCCAATAATCTCTGAGTAGTTCACCTGCTGATTCCCGGAGTCGGTGCGTGTGAAAAGCGTACGGCTCACTGCGTAAGCGGTTCGATGCCAGAAGCCTCCCTTGCCCGACTGGAAAAAACGCGGATCCTGCCGCAACACAGCCGGGAACACCGCGCTGGTCATGAAATTCTCGATCGTCCCGTCCGCCATGGCTGCCCCGAAACGCTTGCCGTAGCCCGCTGCACCTTGACCGTAGCCGGGCTCGCTGTTTTCTGCCTGGCTTACCCCCGCAAGAAACGCGTACCAGGGATACTGAACATAGTCGAAGGAACTGCGTGCCACGACCTTGAATTTTTGCCCTGCGGTGAGAGGCGGAACCTGGTTGGCGTTCTCCAGGGTCAGAAAATTTGGCAGCGTGAAGAAAAGCCGGTCCTTGGACGTGCCTTCTGTTTGGGCCGGACCATCTTTCCCTTGACCGTCCTTTTGATCATCTTTGCTCTTGTCAGGTGTTTGGTTTTTGTCTGGTGCCTGGGCCTGTTGTGGCGAAGATGGTTTCGCGGGCTCGGGCTGTGGGGGAGACTGCTGCTGGCCGTTCGCCGCAATGGACAACAAAAGCGAAAGGCCAAGGCAAACCTGAAGTCTGCAGGGAAAGCTCACGAGAATGTCTCTCCTTGTCATCAACTTTGACCGTATGGCGATGAGCTTGGGGCCCCCACGCAGCCCAAACCGCGCCGGACGGGATTTCCGTCGGTACTTCTTGCACGTGCACTTTTAGGGTTGGCACAATAAGAGTCGCCTTGTCCTTAAATCTCTAAGGGTCGCGTTAATTATGGCTTACGACATAATCCGGTAGCCATTCGACGCTCCCCCACGACTACCACATCCACAGTCCCCGGTCGTCTCCTCGACCGCAATTCCACCTCAGCAATTCCGCGAAAGCCGGCAGTTGATTTTCGGCTGCAGCCCGCCTCTCCGTCACACGCTCCCCGGCCGGCTTATTGGATGATCCTGCCAAGTCAAACGTCGCCTGGCGCACCCTGCGAGTACCGGCTCGCAAAGCGGCGCGGATAAGAAATTTGATTTTCCGGAGCCTAATGTCGCGCTTTACTGGAATCGGTCCAATTCATCACGTGGACGGCGATCAGCCTTTCTTTTTCTCAATCTTCAGGTTCAGGACGATATCTTTGCGGCTGTCGAAGCTCGACACGGTTCGCGTTTGCGACTTGGCCCCTTCCTTTTCCGCGTGAATCTCGTAATCAGCGTTGGGATCCAGGCCGCTGAAGCGGTAACTGCCTGTGTCATCCGTGTAGTTGCTGCGCACGGCATTCGTGCGCATATTCTTCAGGAAGACCACGCTGCCGGAGACGGGATTTTCGGACTTGTCCTCGACGACGCCCCGTACCGTTCGGAGCTGTGCTTCACTCTTCTTGTCCTGTGCGGCCGCGGTCAAAGCTGTGAGCCCCAGCAGCATAGCCACACTGTGGATCAGGAAGCGGCGCGTGCTCATTTCTTGTTCCCTCCCTCAGGCATCATCCGAAAGACCAGGCTCCCCAGGTAGTCTCCGCTGGTCGCATCGATCGCGCGCGTCTGCTCGGCAAATCCCTTCAGGTGAATCACCAGCTCATAGTTTGAACCCTGGGGGACCCGCACCGCAAATTCGCCGCGGGAGTCCGTGTACGTTTCCCAGCGGAACTTTTTCTCGCCCGCCCGCCGGATTCGCAGCTGCACCCCGGGAAACGACAGAGCCTGCTCCGTAAAAACAGTCCCGCGGATCAGGAAATCATTGGCGTGGCTGGATTTTTTCTTGCCCGGTTGGCTTGCAGGTGCCGCGACGGTCGTTTGAGGAGCGTTCGGAGGAGGCGGCGGTGCAGGCTCTTGACTCCAGGCCAAGGATGCTCCAGCCATCAGTGCGACTGCCATGCTGCCAAGAATTGAAATCCGCCCCATGCGTCCCAATAGACTGCTCCTTGCAAATTTAGATGGCGGCAGGCGCATGGCAGGATGCTAGGGATGGAGGCTCACCGGCTACTCCTCATCGTCTTCTTCATCTTCCTCGTCGTCATCGTCTTCCAGAAGGTCGCCATTCTCCCCGATCTCCGCCTCATCTTCCTCTTCGTCTTCTTCATCCATATCATCGGAGATGAGGTTCAGATGGACGGGATGCGTCTGCGAAACTTCCAGCTCGGATTCGCACTCGGGGCAACTCAGGATCTCGCCTTCCTCGACTTCGTCTTCGTCCACATCGATTTCGGCGGAACATTCAGGGCAACGGATCACGGCTCCATCCTCCGTAGGGTTGTTCGCGCGGGGGCGGAACTGCTCCGTGTCCACCACCGTGCAGCGTATTATATACCGCAACCTGTGAAGTCAACTCCTGGGTGCGCTGCGGCTGCTCTTATTGGCATCGCGCCAAAAGACCGAGGACCCGTCGAATGGCCTCTTCACGAGAATACCCCGAAAAGCCGGTAGTTGGCGTCGGAGGTGTAATCATCGATGGCGGCCGCGCGCTGTTGATTCGCCGCGGCAGCGAGCCTTTGCTTGGTGAGTGGTCCATCCCTGGAGGAACCCTGGAGCTGGGCGAGAGCCTCGAGGAAGGCGTGGCGCGAGAGCTGCTCGAGGAAACCGGCGTCATCGTCCGAGTTCTCGAGCTTATCGAAGTCTTTGACCGCATTTATCCTGAGGATCCTGCTTCCAGCAGCGGAGACAAGAAAAGGCCGCGCTTCCATTACGTCATCGCCGATTATCTCTGCGAGCGTATCAGCGGCGAACCTCGTGCCGGAAGCGATGTGACCGACGTGGCCTTCGCGAGTGAACAGGAGCTCCCCAAGTTTGCCCTCACGGAAACAGCCACGCGGGTATTGAAAAAAGCATTTGCTATGGCGCGTGCCAGGCAACTGCAAAAGTGAACTGAGTGGGGTTCAGGGTGCTTTGGCAATTTCGATGCTTCCGTTGGAGTCCGTAAGCTGAAGCTGGCAACCTCCCGCGCCAATCGTTCCGTTCAAAACGTCTCCCCCGATGCTGCCCGTCGAAGTCACCGGCAACTCCGAGGAAATACGCCCGAAGGAGGTCCGCGCCGTGAGGTTGTATCCCAGGCCCTCCGGAATCCGCACGCGAATGGAGGAGAACGAAGTCTTCAGCGAGATGTCCCGGCAGCCGCTTGCCGGTCGCATGGCCGTCACAGAGATGGCGCCATTCTGATTGTCCACGCTGATTCGCCCGCCGATGGTTTCCAAGGTGACTCCGGCGAAGGAAGTGTTTACGATGGCGTCGCCTTTGATGCTGCGTGCCGCTACTGTGCCGTTGCTGTTCTCCGCGGTTATGTTCCCGTTGATGCGTTCCAGGGAGACGCTTCCGAAACTCGTCTTCGCGAAAGTGTCGCCGCCTATGTCCGCGAGTACAATCGCGCCATTGCCGGTCACCGCGCGGATCCCTTTTGGAATATTCGAGGCTTCGATCGCTCCAAAGGAAGTCTTGAGCGAGACGCTCCCGCGCGCATCGTGCACGGTGATTTTCCCGTTCGAGGTTTCTGCATCCACCGCTCCGTTGATAGTGTCCAGCTCGATGTTGCCGAAGGAATCTCGAACGGTCACGCCGCTGCCACCTGCGGATGTTCCCTTCACGCGGCCATTGTTGGTGGTAATGCTGATCCGGCCGTGAACGTCGGAAAACGTGACGTTGCCAAAGCTATTCGTGATTTCAGCGGCGCCGCCCGTCCCGGAAACCTCAACGTTGCCGTTGTTGTCGCGCACGGTAAGGTCGCCATGGATGTTCCTCGCGTCCACGCTCCCAAACGAGGTGGTGATATTTGCCGAGGCCGCTCCGTCCAACGTGACTGCGCCGTTGCCGTCGTTAACGGTTGCCGCTCCCTGAACATTTTTCGCCGTAATGCTTCCGAAACGATTGCGTACCTCGAGGCTGCCCTTTATGTCCGACGCTTGCACGGAGCCGTTGTTGTCGCTCACCGTGACGTTTCCCGAGGCTCCGATGAGCTCGATGCTGCCAAACGCATTCACCCACCGGCCTGCGCCCGCATCACGGATTGTTTCCGAGCCGTAGCCGTTCTCGATATCAGCGATTCCGTGCACGCCCGTTACTTCGACGCTCCCAAAGCTATTTCGTACGGTAATCGGCGCGTCCGACGGCATTCCGATGTCATAACTGACAGACCAGGAGGAATGCTTGCTGCCGTGGAACCAGCCTTTCTCTTCGCTTGGATAGATCGTCTTGATGCGCACCCCTTCGCCGGTCTGCTGCACTTCGATCTTGATTTTTTGCACGAACGAATCTGCTTCCTCGCGCGAACTCGCTTGCGCCCGGATGGTGGCGGAAATCCTGACATCCCGGCCGGACTCGCCATGGAGCTTGACGGTGCCAAATTTGTGCTCGATGCGCACGGATTGGCCTGCGCTTAGCGTCACCGTCTGTTGAAAATCCCTGGCCACTTCCTGTTGTGAGGCGCTTGCCGCAGGCGAAGGGATCGCCGCGCCTAGGAACGGCGCACAACTGATACATAACAACACGGCAGTGCGTGCGAGTGTCCAGTGCGCTTGGATAGAGATGCGAAGCATTATTGTCTCGCCTCCAAGACCTCTTCGAGAGTCCGTTGTTTTTCCTGATACATGGCCAGCAATTGGTAGCGCAGCTGCGCGTTTGACGGATTTAATCCCGCCTGGGCGCGCAGCTCGGCAATGGCGCTGTCCAGGACCAGCAATTTCTCGTGATAGTTGGCGACCAGCGGCGTGGCGGGATCGTCGAGTTGGGGCTTGGCCTGTGCTGCCAGCTTGTCGATGGCCTTCTCATAAGCCGCCTCGGCGTTCTCCACATCCTGAAGGGCCTGACTCTTCAGAAGTGATGCATCCGATGCTTCCGGAGGCTTTGGCTGGTGCAGGATCATCCATCCAGCCGACATGGAAAGAATCAGTACGAACGCTCCTGCCAGAGCGGCCTGCCATCCCAACGAGAGTTGCGGCAAAAAGGAAAACCACCCTCGGCGAGCTTTGCTCTGCGCCGCTCGCTCGGCTTCTTTCGCCAGCGCACGCTCGATGCGGGGCCACAAAGCCGGGCTTTCCGTGTAATCGCGCAGCTCTTGTGCGCCGACGCCGAGAGATTTCCAGGCGCGCAGTTCCTCGGCGCAGACGGCGCAAGCTGCCGCGTGTGCTTCGAGCGCCGCCCATTCTTCCGGGGTGCCGTCTTCGAAAATCCTATCGCGATCTTTGCAAGTGATATTCATATTCGTTCACCGCGCTTCCGCGTTGCTGCGCGGAGGCTCCAACATTTGGCGAAGATTTTTCTTCGCCTGAAACAGCGTATTCTTCGAAGCCGTCTCCGTAATCGAAAGCATTCCGGCGATCTCCGCGTGCCGGAACCCCTCTACTTCATACAACAGAAACACGTCGCGCTGGTGTTTCGTCAATTCGGCTAGCGCGCTCTCGAGCGCCATCCGCAGCGAAGGATGCGCTCCCGGCGCGCGAGGCTCCAGTTTTGGTTTGTCATCCGTGTCGTCATTTGCCACTTCTTTTTTCCGCATCCGGCTGCGCCGCGCGTCGTAGCAGGTGTTGATGAGGATGCGAAAGGTCCACGTGGCGAAACTCGATTGGCCTCGAAAACTGGCAATGCTGCGCTGCACTTTCAAGAACGTTTCCTGCACGGCGTCTTCGGCATCGCTGTTGCTTCCCAACAGATTTCGCGCGAGGTTCTTCATCCGCGCGCCATGCAGCGCGTAAAGACGCTCGTAAGCGTGCAAGTCTCCCGATTGGCAGGCAGCCGCCAGCGCAGCATCTTCCCCGAGTCCGTTCAGCACGGCCGTGTTGCGGCTGTCCCCAGAGAGTCCGGAAGGTTCCACTCGCGTCCCCCGTTCGCGCGGCGCGGAAGTGATTCTAGCCTTCCAAGGCAGCGCAAGTCCCATTGTTCCCATTCCTGGCTCCTGAGGTATAGACGCCTGGCGGGTACCAAATGTCAGGCCTCGCAGGGGAGACTAAGTGCGGCTATAAGTTACCTGTTTTTATGGTGTTATCGACCACTTGGGCCCAAGACTTCGGCTAGAGGAGGTGCAGTTTGCACATCCAGAAAGATCTTCTTGTGCAAGAGGTCATTTTCGCTGTGGGTCAAGGCCGCGGATTCCCCTCTACAGCACGCTGTCGAGAAAAAAGGAGAACGGCAATCGCGGCCGACACGGCCATCCTGGCCGCACATCTGTTCGTAGCTATCCCGCGATGGCGTCCGGGAGGGCGCCGCGCGTGCGCTCCCGATGTCCGAATTCTCTCACGGCCGCTTCGAGATCCTTGACCGTGAAGTCCGGCCAGCGCTTTTCCAGGAAGACAAATTCCGCGAACGCGCATTCCCACAAGAGAAAATCGGAAAGACGCTGCTCGCCGCCCGTTCGAATGAGCAAGTCGACTTCGG
>Ga0187816_10000705_pt1 | contig 10216 bp, 7 predicted proteins | sample NC_wetland_sal_i_16_FD_132960 | JGI IMG/M metagenome (GOLD analysis project Ga0187816, IMG submission 132960) | Wetland sediment microbial communities from Neuse River Estuary, North Carolina, USA - SO4_1 | ecosystem: Environmental > Aquatic > Freshwater > Wetlands > Sediment | place: USA: North... | reverse complement strand
GGCTCCAAATCTCACGCTTATCAATCGCAGAAAGCCCCAACCTCCCTGATCTCATAGCAACACCACCTTTTCACAGCAGATTTACATCAGATGGTGTTGCATCGACCTGTCGAATGCACCCGCATTAACGGCGGTGGATGCCGTCGATCTGCGGGTGCAAGCCGGCCAGTTTTTTGGTTTTCTCGGACCGAATGGGGCAGGTAAGTCCACCACGATTAAGATGCTGACCGGTCTGTTGGCGGCAACTTCGGGCCGCATGGAGTTGCTGGGTCTCGATTTCCAGAAACATGCCGTGGAAGTGAAACGCCAGATCGGCGTCGTGCCGGAAGGCATGGGATTGTTTGAACGGCTCACGGGCATCGAGTATTTGCGATTTGTGGGGCGCATGTACGGTCTGGACCGCGCGACCACCGAAAAACGTGCGGAAGAGCTGCTCGAGTTTATACAATTGGCCGATCGCGAAAAGACATTGATTGCTGACTACTCGCATGGCATGCAGAAGAAATTAGCGCTGGCGGCAGCCGTGATTCACGGGCCGCGCATCCTGTTTCTGGATGAGCCGTTTGAGGGCGTGGACGCGCTGGCTGCGGGCGCGTTGAAGTCCTTGTTGGGAAGAATGACCGAGCGCGGGGTGACGATCTTCCTAACCTCTCACGTCCTGGAAATTGTGGAGCGGCTGTGCAGCCACGTGGCCATCATTCACAAGGGCCGGCTCGTGGCCCAAGGTTCACTGGAGGAATTGCGCGCGGGGATTGGAGAAAACGAGGGTGAAAAGAAAACATTGGAGCAGATTTTCCTTTCCATTGTGGGACAGAGCGGCGCGGAGCAAGCTCGACTTGAGGAATTGACATGGCTGACGTAGCTCACATGCCGGGTGTGTTCGAACAGTTGAAGCTCGTGGCCGGTTTGCGCTGGCACATCCTGAAAAACAGTTTGCGGAAGAAGAACAACGTCTTGGACCTGATCGGAATGATCTGGGTGGGCTTTGTCAGTGCAGCAGTCGTCATCGGATTGTCCTTCGCGTTTTACGCCGGAGGCTACGCATTCGTCGAGAAGAATCGCGCAGAATGGTTAGCACTGCTGTACTGGGGAATTTTCCTGTGGTGGCAGGTGTTTCCGATCTTCGTGGCCGGGTTTGGCTCGAATTTTGAATTCGCCACGCTGTTGCGCTTTCCCTTGAGTCTGCGAGCGTTTTATATACTGGGGCTAGGGTACGGCCTGGCCGATTTTGCGGCGGTGTCTTCGATTTGCTGGATTCTTGCGATGATCGCCGGCGCCGCCAGCGCGCGGGCAAGCATTCTGCCAGCTATGCTGCTGGTCAGCCTGTTGTTTGTGCTCGTGAACGTCACGATAGAACGGCTGGTAGGGTCGTGGCTGGAAAAGGTTTTGGCGAAACGCAGGACACGGGAATTGTTTCTGGGACTGTTTGTGTTGTCGATGGTGTCGCTGAACTTTCTGAATCCGGCAATTCAGAAATGGGGGCGCGGGCCACGCTTAAAGATTCTGCAATTCATTCCATATCTGAGCTGGCTGCCGGGCTCGCTGGCGGGTAACGCTGTCGGGGCCGCAGCGCGCGCGGATCAGCACGGGTTTTTGTTGGGAACGGCCGGACTTTTGGCCTGGACAGGGGTGACCAGCGCAATGCTGTGGCGGAGGTTCGCCGCGCAGTACAGCGGCGAAGAAATCAGCGATAGCCCGGCACCGGTCGCAATGAAGAAAAGAGAGAAAAAGCAGTTTGTTTCGGAGGAACGGCCGGGACTCGTTTCCCCACAAGTGGCGGCGATGGTAGCGAAGGAGTTCCGCTATTTGCGGCGGAATGGATTTGCGTTTCTGACCCTGATTCTGCCACCGATCATGGTGGTGTTTTTCAGCATGCAGTTTGGGCCCGGATCAGTCTTGAGAGAACACGCTATCAAACCGGCGGTGTTTTTCCCGGGCATCATGGCGTACCTGATATTGATTTTGGTCTCGCCCGCGTACAATTCGTTCGCGTACGAAGGTAAGGGCATTCAAACGTATTTCATGGCACCCGTGCGGTTTCGCGATGTTCTGCTGGGGAAGAATCTGTTTCTCGTGGGCCTGGTGGCGGTTGAGTTGGCGCTGTCGCTGGCCATTCTGACGTGGCGCATCGGCTGGCCCGGCGCGCCAATGTTTGCGGCAACAGTCATGGCGGGAACATTTGCCGTGGCTGGGCAATTGACGATTGCAAACTGGTCTTCGCTGAGTTTTCCAAAAAAGATGGAAATCGGGAAGATGAAAGGGCAGCGGAATTCGGGGGTCGCGGTGTGGACCGCGTTTGGCGTGCAGATCGTGCTGGGAGGAATTTGCGCGCTGGTCCTGCTGGCGGGGCAATGGACCGGGAATCCGTGGCTAGCCCCGATGGTGTTCGCAGGACTGACAGCTGCGGTGATCGGCGGCTATGTTTCTTCGTTGGAGGCGCTGAGCCGGCTGGCGGAGGCGAAGAAGGAGTTGCTGATCGAAACACTCAGCCGGTAACGAGAAGAGAAAGCTCACCACAGAGAACAAAGATGTTCTGCAGAGATCGCGGGATTCGATGCGGATTTTTGGCCGGCGGGGGAGAGGGGGCAAGGATGCGGGCGGGGTTTTTCATCATTGCAGCAGCGGATGTGTTTTTGTCGACGGCGACGATCATTGGTGCACAAGCTAATCTTGATCTCACGGAATTGCAGAGGACGCCGGCGGTTTCCGGGCATGAACAAAAGCTCACTGCGGAGATTGAGCGTCAACTGAAGGGATTCTCTCCGAAGACAGATGGCGTGGGAAATATCTGGGTGACGATTGGGAGCGGCTCGCCGCATCATCTAATCGCCACATCGATCGACGAGCCGGGCTATGTTGTCAGCCAGATTACGGAGGATGGTTACCTACGCGTGCAGAGGCTGCCGCAGGCGCCGCCGAATGCAGTGTTTGACGCACTCCATTTTGCTCAACCAGTTTGGGTGATGACGCGTGGTGGGAAGGAAGTCCCTGGCGTGTTCGCCAGCTTGAGTGTGCACTTGCAGCCGGGACGGTTGAATCCGCCGAAAATGAACCATGTGGAAGAGCTGTACGTGGACATCGGTGCCACCAGTGCGGCTGAAGTCCGTGCGGCTGGAGTGGACGTGCTGGATCCGATTGCGTTGCAGCGGCAGCGGAATAGCTTTGTCGTGGGCAACGCTGGCCACGCGGGACCAGCGACGGGTGACCGATTTGGATGCGATGCGCTTTTACAATTGCTGTCGCGTGCCAAAGAAATCCAAGCCAAGGGAACCACAACAATCGCGTTTGTAACCGAACAGTGGATCGGAGGACGCGGGTTGAATCGCCTGCTGACGGAAATCCATCCCGACGAGATGCTGTTCGTGGGCCGCGTGACGCCTGCTTTACCTGTTGATAAAGATGCAAAAGTTGAGGAACCCAAGCCGGGCGACGGAGTGATCATGGGTGTCTTGCCGGATTCCAAGGAGGGAGAGCAGACCTTGGCGGGGCAATTTAAAGCATTGGCAGAAAAGGGCCAGATTCCGCTTCGGGTTGTAAATGCGACGCCGCCACGAATTGCAGGCTACGCAAAAGCCGCCGCACTGCCGAATAACTTTGCAGAGTTGGGAGTGCCTGTGCTTTGGCCTGCAACACCTGCGGAAACAACAACGTGGGCTGATGAGGGGCGACTGGAGAAACTGCTCCGCGCGTACTTGAATATCGTGAGCGCGCCAACACTTGCTGGAGAAGGCGGTGGAGTTGGAGGAAGTGCTCCTGTGGTTCAAGCGCTTACGGAGGCCTACGGAGCGAGCGGGCACGAGACGGCGGTGCGGGAGGAAGTGAAGAAATTGCTGCCGGAATGGGCGCGGAATAAGGCGACGACGGATGCGGTGGGGAATTTGGTTTTGCACTTGGGTGACGCGAAGAGAGATGAGAAGACGCCGCGGATCGCGTTTGTGGCGCACATGGATGAGATTGGGTATGAGGTCAAGAAAATCGAGGAGGATGGGCGCCTGCAGGTGGACGTGTTGGGAGGCGGCTATCCGCAATACTTCCTCGGGCATGTTGTCCTGGTACACAAGAAAGACGGGAGCGACGTGGGCGGGGTGCTGGAATTGCCCACCGGTTGGGACAAGCCGGGCTTTGAGTTTCCGAGTTCGGCGAAGGGAATGGATGAGCCGGCGCATGTTTACTTGGGAACGCACACGAAAGAAGAGACGGAAAAACTGGGCATTGCGGTGGGTGATTTTGTGACGATTCCAAAGGAATACCGGCCGCTGCTCGGGACGCGGGCGAATGCGCGGAGTTTTGACGATCGCGTGGGATGCGCGGCGCTGATTGCGGCGGTGCGCACCATCGGGCCGGATTTGCCGGGGCGGGATGTGACGTTTGTGTGGTCCACGGAAGAGGAAGTCGGCTTGAAGGGCGCGGCGGCATTTGCGGAACAAGCAGCGAAGGAAGGGCGCGTGCCTGATTTCGTCTTCGCGATTGATACGTTTGTCAGTTCAGATTCGCCGCTAGAGTCCAAACGCTTTGCAGACGCGGAGCTGGGGAAAGGATTCGTAGTGCGCGCGGTGGACAATTCGAACATCGTGCCGCTGCAATACGTGGACCGCGTGGTAGCGCTGGCAAAGGAGAACGCGATTCCGGTGCAGTATGGCGTGACCGGGGGCGGGAACGACGGCGCGGTGTTCGTGCGGTACGGATCGGTGGATGTGGCGCTAGGATGGCCGCTCCGCTATTCGCATTCACCTGGCGAAGTGATTGACACGAAGGATCTGGACGCACTGGGAAAAATTGTCGAAATACTTGCCCGCAAGTGGTGAGGGCGGCAGCGCGATAACGGCAGTATTCCTCGACCGCGTCGGCTGGTACGTCATTTACCGAGAGGAATAATGACGAGCCTGCTCATTGAGGCAGCGCGAGGACATGATTTTCGTCCAGGTTGCTGCAGGCGTAGCCGAGTTGGCTGAATTTGCGGGTAAGAGCCAGGCGATTCTCCGAGCTGTGCATTTCGACGAGGAGAATCGGACGCTTTTCGCGAAGCAACCGCTCGGCGCCTTGAAGAACGGCTACTTCCGCGCCTTCGACATCGCATTTGAGGAAGTCTGGAGCGGGATGCAACAAAACAAATTCATCGAGCGAGACGGCTTCGACGGAGATGGTGTTGGTGGCGGCTGTGTCACCGGCCGAAACGTGACCGAGGCCGCGATCAGGAGAAGCAGCGCTATCGGCGCGCACAAAGGAAACCGTGGTTGGCTCCGACCAAACCGCTTTTTCTTCGACGCTAACGTGGGTGAACTTGTTGTGGGCAATATTTTCGCGAAGGCGCGCGGCAATTTCGGGGTCAGCTTCGAACGCAAAGACACGGCCGCCAGGGCCGACGAGTCTTGCGGCGAGGAGCGAGAAAGATCCGATATTGGCGCCAAGATCGTAAAAGGTCATCCCCGGGCGGAGGTGTTGGACAAGGGCTTGTTGGACGGCAGGCTCCCAATTGCCTTCAAGAGTGCAATGGCCTGTGCGCACGTGAATGCGGAACCACAAGCCAGCAGCAGGACCGTCCTGAACTTGAATCCAAGTTAAAGATTCCCGGGGAATAAGCCTTGCGCTGATCCAGCCCAAGCAGGGGCCAAGTACGGGCAAGCGGCGTAACCGAGCGAATGAGGGAGCATAGCGAAGAAACAACAAGGAGAGGCGACTATTGTACGAACTGTCCATGTCACTTCTCCACGAAAAAGCTGCCCAATGCGAGGGCGTCCATGCCAGAACTGAAAAAGGTGCGGAGGGCGTCCGTGGGAGTGTGCACAATGGCCTCACCGCGCAGGTTGAAAGAAGTGTTCATAATGACAGGCACGCCGGTGCGCTTGCCGAATTCGTCGATAAGCCGGTAATAGAGCGGGTTAATCTCCTTTTCGACGGTTTGCGGACGGGCGCTGCCGTCAACGTGGGTGACAGAAGGAATTATGCTGCGTTTTTCCGGGCGAACTTGCGCAGTGAGGATCATAAATGGCGAGTCATAAGCCGATTCGAGGTATTCGGGCGCAGCTTCCTTTTTGAGAGAAGGAGCAAAGGGGCGCCACCACTCACGGAATTTCACGGCGTTGTTGACTTTGGTGTTCATCTCTGGATCGCGAGGATCCGCAATGATGGAGCGGCTACCGAGGGCTCGCGGTCCGAACTCCATGCGGCCCTGATACCATCCGAGGATTTTTCCTTGCGACAGAAATTCGGCAGCCGTCGCGGCAGGATCGGAAAGAAGTGTATAGCGAATTTTATAGGTTTTCAGTGCCGCCTCAATGGCCGCGTCGTCAAACGAAGGGCCAAGATAGGCGTGACGCATGGGTTTGAGAGGCAGCCGCTGCCCTCCATCGAGAAACGGAGCGAGCGCTGCGCCGAGAGCGACACCATCGTCGGAAGCGGCTGGCTGGACAAACAGGTTTTGGACTAGACCGGAAGCGGCGATTTTCCCGTTGGCTTTGGAATTAAGCGCCACACCACCCGCGAGGCAGAGGTTTTTGCTTTTAGTTTTTTCGAGCGCCATGCGCACAACGCTCATCATGGCCTTCTCGCAGGAATCCTGCACCGCATAGGCCACGTTTTTGTGGCGGTCATCAATGTCGCTTTCGGCGATGCGGGGAGCCCCAAGCCGAGGGATGATTTCCGAGAAAGATCCCATATCTTGCCCGATCAGTTTCTTTGTATGCACGCGGTAAGGCGATGCCTCAGGATCAATGAACGGTTCCAGATTGATGCCGGGCCGGCCATAGGGCGCAAGACCCATCACTTTCCACTCATCAGAGTTTCGTACGAATCCCAGATATTCCGTAAACTCACCGTAGAACAAGCCGATGGAATCGGGGTACGGAATCGTTAAAACGTGCTCGATCCGGCCGCCGCGCCCATGCCAGATGGAAGTAGCTTCCCAAGCGCCGTGACCGTCAAGAACGACGATCGCGGAGTCATCGAATCCAGAATACGCGTAGGCGCTGAGCGCGTGAGCCAAGTGGTGGTCGACAAATCGGAAGCGCGCCTTTGTTGGACCAAAGCGCTGCCTGAATCTGTTGACGCCACCGCCCTGATGCCACATGCTGACGTAGTGGCGGGTGGAATTCAGAAGATTAAGATAAGAAATGGGCCACTGTCCGGTGGCGTAGAGCTTCAGGTCGTGGCGATATTCCAGACCGGGGGCCTGCCAGCCGAAACAGACCTCATCGATCTGCATAGCGCTCAAGCGGCCAAAATCGAGGCATGCCTGAATGGCATTCACGGGAAAGCGCGCGTCATGCTTCAAACGGCTGATTCGTTCTTCAGCAACGGCAAATTCAAGTTGACCATCTCGGACAAGGCAGGCAGAGGAGTCGTGCAATTGAGAATAGTTGATCCCGAGAGTGATCATTAAAAATCTTGCCCTTTCTTCGACAGGATGCGCCGGAATAATTCCTCTAACAATTTAGCGGATCGTTCCCAAGTATAGCGTGCCATCGTCTGCTGAGCTGCCTGGCCCAAGCTCTGGCGGAATTCGGAAGAGGCAGCGAGGCGCAGGACCGCTTCCTCGATGGCATGGGCATCTGCGGGAGGAACCAGCAGGCCGTTGAATCCATCTTCGACAACATCCTGCATCCCACACGTTTCCGTGGTGATCACCGGTATTCCCGAAGCCATGGCTTCCAGGAGCACGGAGGGGAGGCCCTCGACGAGAGAGGGGAAGAGAAACACGTCATGGGCAGAATAGAGTTCCTGCATCTGGCTGGAGGGCACGACTGGTTGAACAATGATCGTGGAGGCCAAAGCGGGGCCGAAGAATTCCGTGATCGTTTCGGGTGGACAGGCGCAGCCGGCGAAGGTCATGGTCAGGCCGGGTAATTGACGGGTGAGGCGTTCGAGAGCATCGCGAAGATAAAAAATGCCGCGCTGATCAAGCCACGTGCCTGCGTACAGAAGTTTCAAGGGACCGGAGGAATCATAGCGGCGCGGAAGAAAAAAGCGCGGTTCGACGCCATTGGGAATGTAGGCAGTGCGATCGACGTCGAGGTTGTACTTCAGCTGAAACAGGTTCCAAACGTCGCGGCTGTAGGTATGGGCGCCATCGGCGGTCCGGATGGACCAGCGGTAGAGCGGAAAAGTGTAAAAGCGATGCCACAAGCGGTTTCGCAAGCTGAAATTCCAGGCGCGGCCTTTGTGTGCTTCCCGGCTCATCGCGTAGACGCGGCGCTCTTCGAGGCCGTGAAGAGTCATTACGTTCGGTGGGTCGTTGCGGTGAGCAAACCAGCGCCGGCGAAAACCGTAAAGAAAGCCAGCGGGAGCATGCAGATTCACGATGGAGAACTTATCGCGGTTCCGGACGATGTAGCGATCCAGGCGGTGGGCAAAGACAAGCGCATTGAATCTGGCAGAGATGGTGTCTTGGCCAAAGAGGTCCTCCTGAAAAATGTAAGTAAGTGAATGCCCGCGCTTCTGCAGCTCACGCCCAAGATTGTAAATGATAGCCGCCGCGCCGCCCTCGGGGCGGCGCGGCACGCAGGCGGACATCAGAATGCTTAGGGGTTGCGAGGGAGAAGTTGGGGGAGCGGTCATCAAAGGTTCCAGTCACCGGTGCGATCGACGTGGTTAGGGCGATGAAACGGAAAAAACTTCTCGCGAGCCCTTGCATAGAGGGAGTTGGAAACCAGCTTGTGTTTGAGTGCGTTGTATCGCTGGGGAGGAAGAAAGAGCGCGGGTAAGAGACTCACGTATTTCAGCAAGCGGCGCAGGGGCGATGCGTGCCCGTGGCTCAGGTCATAGCTGCGGATTTCGGTACGAAAGGTGTCCAAAGGCGAGCCTTCACCCAAGGAAAGTCGAACAAGATCCGCCTCGGTTTGAACCGCGTCCACAATGACGTGGCAGATATCCGCGGGAACGCGTTCGTCGGCGAAGCGGCGGCGCAATGCGTCCGCCAGGGCCAAAATCACGGCGTGTTTGCGACGGAAGGCGGACAGATTGCGATCACTAATCTGATAGAGATTTTGCCCGTGAAGGCGGTAGAACGTCAGTGGCTCGCGCAGGAGAAGTACTTCGGAGAAGAGCGCGCCCAACGTGAAGAGGAATTCGTCGGCTTCAATGACTAGCGATTCCGGGACGGGGCCGATGCGGCGGAGGAGATCCGCGCGAAAGGCCATACGGCTGGTGCCAAGAAAACTTTTGCGAAGACGAAATATCCGGGCGCCCGCCGCGGAATCAATGCGAAACTGCGGCGAATCGCGTACTAACTCGTTACGCCGGGCGCCACTGGCCAGGACCTCGGTGACGCTATGACCGACGAGGCCGACAGCCGCGTGAGAGGAGAATGCATTCGCGACCGCTGACAGCTTGGCCGGAGCCCACCAATCGTCACCGTCAAGAAAAGCGATGATTTCACCCCGGCATTGAGGAATGCCATGATTAAAAGCTGAAGCTTGACCGCCGTTTGGTTTGCGAAGAACCCGAATCTCGGATGCGAATTTACTGAGGATTTCTGGCGTGCGGTCGGTGGAACCATCGTCCACGACAAGAATTTCGCGCTCGGCGGCGGGGAAATCCTGCGCAAGGACGCTGGCGACCGCCTCCTCGATGAAGCGCTCGTGGTTGTACGTGTCGATCAGTACGCTAACGCAGGCTTTTGCCATGCAGTTTTTTCCGGCACTGATACCGCCGAACTCTGGAAGACGCCGCCTTGAATCCCTTTGAAACGTGCTCCCCCTTGATTATAGGATAGCGTGCGGCCATAAAAACATTTCCGACGCAGTACAGCACGATTAATTGGGCCGAACAGCACCTGGAGGCAATCGATGCTCGTCTCGGGCACGCCGAAATGAGGGAAGAGAAATAAATGTTGCCTTTGCTCCTTAAAGCGTTTCACTACTTTTTTCCGTTTACGCTCATCGCCGCAGTCTGCGCCTTCCTGTTCCGGCTTTACCGTCGAGAACCCTTGGCTACCGAAGGGAGTCAATCCTTGGGAACGTGGGAGTTTTCTCCCCTTTCCTTGGGCGGCTTTTCCTACAGACAACTTGCGCTAGTGAGTGTGATCGGCCTTTTTCTTGAACTGCTCATGATCCGGTGGGTATCCTCCGAGATCCGCACGTTCGCGTATTTCAAAAATTTCGTCCTGATCGCCTGCTTCCTCGGGTTTGGACTCGGAGGCTATATGTGTCGCCGCCGCATCAGCCTCTTCCCCATGCTCCTCCCGCTGCTTACGATTGTCCTGCTCATCGGGCTGCCGTGG
>Ga0187816_10000704_pt1 | contig 10219 bp, 8 predicted proteins | sample NC_wetland_sal_i_16_FD_132960 | JGI IMG/M metagenome (GOLD analysis project Ga0187816, IMG submission 132960) | Wetland sediment microbial communities from Neuse River Estuary, North Carolina, USA - SO4_1 | ecosystem: Environmental > Aquatic > Freshwater > Wetlands > Sediment | place: USA: North... | reverse complement strand
AGCAGTAGTGCGTGACGACAATGCGGTCGCCATCGAGCGTGTACATGGTGATCATTTCGGGCTCGTTGGCAGGCTGCAGGTGTTCCATGACCGCGCTGCCATTGGAAACAACTTTATACGTGAGTTTGACGAGAGTGCCTTGGCTATTTTTGCCTTGCCAATCTCCGGCGAGCGATTTCAATTGATCGAAGGCGGGGCTGGAGTGGGCGGGGGGATGCATTTCCTGGGCGGCGAGTACGGCGGAGAGAAGAAGACAGAGAGAGAGGGCGAAGAGAGTTCGAGGACGAAGCATAAATACCTCCTGTGGCGGCTTGGCAAACTGCGAGAAAGACTGGTTGCGCGGGACCTGGGCGGATTGTGGCGTGAAGGAGGTGAAATGTCCAGAGCAAAGGCTCGTACGAACAACGACAGAAGCCTCTACATGGAAAAACCCGCAAGGCAGAATAAAGCTGCGTGCTGGGGACAGCATTAAAGGTGGCTTGGCGTTGCAGGTTGTGGAACGGGCGGCAGGGGGAAAGCGTTGACCGGGACACGAAGGGCTTCTTACCATAGGGAAATGCTCCAATGGGCACAACGTAGGGCGGCGATGGGTGCGGGATGCGGCGTCCTGGTGGTGGTGTGGCTGTGTGGCTGCGAGGACGCGGCGAAGAAGCCGGTAGCAACGAAAGTGCCGATGCTGGCTCCGGTTCAGCCGCAGAAGCCGGAACTGGCCGAGGTGGGAACCTTACCGCTGCAGAAGATGGCGCCCCAGTCGATGGAGTCGCTGTTGCCACAGGCACCCGGGGGAATTGAATACCTGATCGCGTGTGTGAAGGAGAAGTTCGTTTCAGGCGAAGCAAATTACAAGGCCGGCCACCTGGCGGCCGCGCGACGGGATTTCGATGATGCGGTGGACTGGATCCTGGAGAGCGGGTATGACCCGAACAGCGACCCGAAGCTGCGAGAGCTGTTCCAGCAGGTGACGGACAAGGTCTACACGTATGAGCTGCAGGCGTTTCGCGCGGGAGATGGTTTCACGGAAGCCCCGGCGGTGCCCGCGGCGATCGATGAAGTGGCGGAGATGACATTTCCGGTGGACCCGAAGTTGAAGGAGCGCGCGGAAGAAGCAGCGAAGAGCGTGTCGCACGACTTGCCGCTGACAGTGAATGACGTGGTGGTGTCTTACCTGAATTTTTTCCAGACACCGCGGGGCCGGGCGATCGTGGAGAACGGGCTGCGGCGCAAGGGAAAGTATCAGGAGATGATTGCGCGGGTGCTGAAGGAAGAAGGCGTGCCGCAGGATTTGATTTATCTGGCGCAGGCGGAGAGTGCGTTTCAGCCGCTGGCGCTGTCGCGGGCGGGGGCGCGGGGCATCTGGCAATTCGTGCAGTGGCGCGGGAACGAGTACGGGCTGAAGCGGAGCTGGTGGGTAGATGAACGGATGGACCCGGAAAAGGCCACGCGCGCGGCGGCGCAGCATTTGCGCGATTTGTACGGGCTGTACGGGGACTGGTATCTGGCGATGGCGGCGTACAACTGCGGGCCGGGGAACGTGCAGAAAGGGATCGAGCGCACGGGCTACGCGGACTTCTGGGAGCTGTACAAGAGGAATGTGCTGCCGAAAGAGACCCGGAATTACGTGCCCATCATCCTGGCGCTGACGCTGATCGCCAAAGATGCGCCGCATTACGGGATTTCCGTGGAGCCGGATGAGCCGGTGCAGACGGACACGGTGAAGCCGGGACGGGCGATCGACTTGCGGCTGGTGGCGGAGACCATCGACGTCGACGTGGCGACGCTGCGGGCGTTGAACCCGTCGCTGCTGCGGATGATCACGCCGGAGGACCCGGAATTTGTGCTGCGCCTGCCGCTGGGGACTTCGGAAAAATTTTCGGCGGAGATTGCGGACATTCCCCCGGACAAGTGGGTGAGCTGGAGACGGCACCGGGTGGAAGCCGGGGAGACGCTGACGTCAATCGCAAAGACGTACCGCGTGACGCCGACGGCGATTGCGGAAGCCAATGATTTGGAGCGGGGCGCAGGACTCGAGCTGGGGGAAAAACTGATCATTCCGGCGACGCGTCCGGCGGAGGACACCAAACCGCGGCTGGTGCGCTACCGCGTAAGGAAGGGGGATACGCTGCTGGGGATTGCGGACCAGTTCAGCGTGACCTCGGAACAGGTGCGAAAGTGGAACGGGTTGAAGTCCGGCAAGGTGAGCCGTGGGATGGTGTTACGGATTTACACCGTGGGGGGAGCTCCAGAGGCGCGGCCGGTGCACCAAACGTTGAAGCGGAGCCCCAAGAAGAAGCCTGCCGTAAGCGCCACCCAGACGAAAAACTAGTGTCAAAATGGGTTCCGGGAGGCGCAAGGCGGCTTGCGCGGCGGAATTTTGGTGGGCAAGCGGGTAGAGTGAGCAGAACGCTTGACAAGCTCGTTGGAGTGGGATAACAAAGCGCAAGGACGGAGCGCGGTCATCTCCGGCTGTAGAAGCTTTGTAAGAGTCCAAGGATTGCGGCTTAGAAGGAGCCCCCAGGGGAGGAGAGCATGGATTTCGAGAAGGATCAGTTCGAAGATGATGAAGAGCTGTCGCGGCTGGAGGAAGACGATGAGCTGGGCGGCGAAACCATAATCGAGGAAGAGGAAGAAATTCTCTCGGTAGAAGAGGAGCCCGCGGAAGAGGCCGAAGGGGAACCGGCGGGACGGCCGGCACCCAAGGCCGCACCCAGCAAACCAGCGCCGAAGGCAGCCAAAAAGCCTGCCGCCAAGAAGGCACCGAAGAAACCTGCAAAAAAGGCGCCCAAGAAAAAAGCCAAAGCGGCCAAAGCGAAACCGAAGAAAGCAGCGAAAAGAGCAGGAAAGAAACGCCGCCGCTAGAAAAACGAACAAACTTGAAAAAGGCCCCTCGACGCGTCGAGGGGCCTTTTTTGTTAAGGGAATGCCGGGATGGTGCGGGAGAGGAGGGAGGGGAGTTTGAAAAAGGGAGAAGAGAGTACCGGAAGGGGAAAGGGACGTGGAAGAGTGGGGAGGAGGCTTGCCGGAAGAGGCAGATGCCGATAAGATAATTTCGGATGTTACGAGCGATCGAGCAGATACGGCGTATGCGCGGGGGCGCGCAATCGCACCTGATGAGGTGTTCGGACGGAAACTATTATGTGGTGAAGTTTCAGAATAACCCGCAGCATCGCAGGGTTTTGGTGAACGAGCTGCTGGGTACGAGACTGGCGAGCAGGCTGGGGCTGCCGACGGTGCCGGTGAGCGTGGTGGAAGTCTCCGAAGAGCTGATCCGGCTGACGCCGGAATTGTGCATCGAAACGCCGCGGGCGAGGATTCCGTGCAGGGCGGGGCTGCAGTTCGGCTCGCGGTATCCGGGAGACCCGCGGCGCGTGACGCTGCACGATTTTTTGCCGGACGAAAAACTCCGCGAAGTGGACAACCTGCACGATTTCGCAGGGATGCTGGTTTTCGACAAGTGGACCTGCAACACGAATGGAAGGCAGACGGTGTTTTTTGAAACGCCGCGGCGTCCGGCCGGAGGGACTACGCCGGGGGGCGCATGGGGAAGCGCGACAGGAGAACACGCGGAGGCGGGCGGAGCGACGTACCACACGGTGATGATCGATCAGGGATTTTGCTTCAACGCAGGAGAATGGAATTTTCCGGATGCGCCGCTGCGCGGGCTGTATGCGCGGAACCGCGTGTATCAAGGCGTGATCGGGATGGAATCGTTCGCGCCCTGGCTGGAGCGCCTGGAAAAACAGATCAGCGAGCGCGTGCTGGCGGAGTTGGCCGAAGAGATTCCGCCACCCTGGTACGAGGATGACTACGATGCGTTGCTGCGGCTTCTGGAGCAAATTCACCGGAGACGGGCGCGGGTGGCGGAACTGCTGGTTTCCGCGAAGAAATCGAGCCGGCAGCCGTTTCCGTATTGGGTTCGTGATTCGTGAGTCGTGGCTCGTGACTCGTGGAACAATGGAGAGGATCTTGGGAACTTGGATATCAGTTATGAGATATCAGGGGCGAAGCAGCGGGTGGTGGCGTGCGGCAGAGGTTGAAATGCTTCTGGAGCGGCGCGGATGACTTGATTTGCGTTTGTTCACGAATCACGATTCACCAGTCACGAGTCACGGTTCATCACCGGCGGGATGGGAGAGATACGATGCTTACCCAGACAAATGAGACGAGAACGAACGAACGGGCGTTTACGTACCGCGTCTTGCGGTACACGCCGAACCTGGTGCGCGACGAGTGGGTGAATATCGGTGTGCTGGTGTTCGATGAGAAGACCGGCGAGCGGCGGCTCCGGATGATCGAGGAAGCGGAGGAGTACGCGCGAGTGCGGCGGCTGCACCCAGCGGCGGACGAGTCGCTGCTGCGGTTACTGCGCAACGACCTGGAAGACCGCTTCGCGACGGCGACCGAACTGTTTCGCGGGAATGGTGACGTACACACGGGAGGAAGCGGCCACGCGGACTGGCTGAAGCTGCTGGGGAAGTGGGACGACACGCTCTCGAACGTGCTGCAATTGGCCCAGCAGAAGGGCGTGTACGCGAACGATCTGGACGCGGAGACCGAGCGGCTGTACGCGGACCACGTGGCGCCACAGCGGGGGACAGCACGCGTCGGCGCGCCGGGAAGTCGGGGCGTGATCCGTTCGTACTGTGCGCAGGTGCTGCGGCAGGCGCGGTTATGGGACCGGCTGCAGAAGGGAGTGCGCGCGGAGGAATTCACGTTTCCGGGCGATCCGATGCGCATTGACTACGGCTACCGTAGGAACGGCACACGGGGATTCGTGCAGACGTTGAGCGTGACGCGCACCCCAGCGGACGTGAAATCTTTGGCGTACACCGTAGAGCGCATTCGGAACAAGGTGAAGTCCAGCGAATTCACGGCGGTGACCGACGTGCATCTGCTTGCGGAGAACGAGAGACATCGCTTCGTGCAGGAGACCTTGCGCGACGCGGGCGTGGAGGCGGTGCCGATGGAGGGGTTCGCGGTGTGGACGGCGAAGATGCGGCCGCTGATTCAGTGAGGAAGATATCCCGCTTTCCATGCACGGTCTCCCGTGAAGAACGCAAAACGAGCCGCCCCGTTCTTCCACGAGTCACGAATCACGATTTGCGAGTCACGATTCGTCAGACCAGCGGTTCGGACCAGTTCTCCAGGGTTTCTTTGACTTTGTGGAGGAACTGGTGGGCGATGGCGCCATCGACGACGCGGTGGTCGTAGCTCAGCGTGACGTAGCACATGGAGCGGATGGCGATGGAATCGTTAATCACCACCGGGCGCTTTTCAATGGCGCCTAGGCCGAGGATGCCGACGTTCGGCTGGCTGATCACCGGCAGGCCGAAAAGTCCGCCGAAGACGCCGGGATTGGTGATGGAGAAGGTGCCCTCCTGGACTTCCTCAGGCTTGAGCTTCTTCGAGCGGGCGCGCTCGGCCAGGTCGTTCAGATTGCGCTGGATGCCGAGGAAATTTTTCTCGTCAGCGTTCTTGATGATGGGGACGATGAGGCCCCAGTCGAGCGCCACCGCGATGCCGATGTTGACTTCCTTGTGGACGACAACGTTGGTGCCGTCGAGGGAAGCGTTGAGCGTGGGATAGGCGCGCAGGCCGGCGACCGCAGCCTTGACGAAGAAGGGCATGAAGGTGAGCTTGGTTTCGTAGCGCTTTTCAAACTCGTCCTTGGACTTGGCGCGGAGAGCGGCGATCTTGCTCATGTCGACTTCGTCGACGGAATAGACGTGCGGCGAAACATGCTTGGAGGCAACCATGTGCTCGGCGATTTTCTGGCGCATGACGGTGAGCGGCTGGATTTCGTAGCTTCCGAAATAGATGCGCTCGCGGGGAACGCCGACCTGCAGAGCAGGAAGGAACTGGCTGCCGTGGACGGGGGGCGCGCCAGGAGCCGCAACCGGTGCGGGTGGAGGCGGCGGTGAAGGGCGTGCTGCAGCAGCCGGAGCCAATGGTGCTGCGGCCGGGGCCGCGCCGGATTGAGCGGCGATGGCAGCTTCCATGTCCTGTTTGGTGATGCGACCGCCTGCCCCCGTACCCTCGAGCGAGGCGAGGTCGACGCCGTGTTCCTTGGCGAGGCGGCGGACCAGCGGAGAGGAGTGAATGCGTTCGGCGCCTGTGCCTGAGGCGGCAGTGGCTGCGGCCGGAATAGCAGGTGCAGGGGTTGGGGCGGCTGGAGCAGGAGCGGCGGGTTTCGCGGCGGCGGGAACAGATGCAGGAGCAGGAGTGGACGCCGGAGCTTTGGCAGGTGCAGGAGCCGACGGCGCGGGCGCGGAGGCTGCGGCCGAAGCGGCGCCGTCGATCACGGCGACCACGGTTTGAATGGGCACGGTCTGGCCCTCAGCAATCTTGATTTCCTTGAGGACGCCGGCGGAGGGCGAGGGGATTTCCGCGTCGACCTTGTCGGTGGAGATTTCAAACAGGGGTTCGTCGCGCTCCACCTTGTCGCCGGGCTTTTTCAGCCACTTGGTGATGGTGCCTTCGAAGATGCTTTCGCCCATCTGGGGCATGACGACATCAACTGCCATGAGAGTTTTCTCCTTGCCTTGCGAGCATTCCAGGCCCAAGGGTAGTACCGATTGTCCGGGGCGCTCTCGGCGTGAGCCGCGAAACCCTACCAGTTTACCGCCAAACGCGCGGTGACGGAAAGGCGGGGCGGAATCTTTGCCGTTCAATCCGACACAGGAGCGGGGGCGGTAAGCCTGCGTATGAAGTCCACTTCTTTCTGGCTGTAGGGAGTGCCATCGGTACGAAAGATTTCGTGAAACCACTGCTTGGGCTGGCGATCGGTGTAGGGTTTTTTCCAGGAGTCCCAAGGCAACCAGGTTTGCGTTTTTCCGGCGACCATGCCCCAGTTGATAGCCGCGACGTGGTATTCCTTCGCGATGGGCAGGATGCCCTGAAAGGTACTGCCGCGGGGCCGCGCCATATATTCGGTGCAGAAAACAGGCCGGTGATACTTCCGCAGCCAGCGGACGCGCTTCCGGAAGTCCGCGGGCTTGCCGTAGTTGTGGAAGGAAAGGACGTCTGACTGTTCGAGCTGGATTCTTCCAATGGGATTGAGCTTTTCGGGCAAGGACCAGTTGCCCTGCCAAAGGCCGCTGGTGAGGGGCTGCAAGGCGCCGGCTTCGCGAGCCCAGGCAAACACTTTGGGGAGCAGGGCGAGGACGAGGTCCACTTTATTCGGTAGCTCCTGTTTTTCATAGCTACCTTCGTTGGTGTTGTCCGGTTCGTTCCAGACGTCCCAGCCAAGGACGCGGGGATCGTTCGCGAACGCGCCAACGACGCCCTTGACGTAGGCTTCGAGGCGCTGGAGTTGCGCGGGATTCTTGAGCGCGGCGGCGCCGGGGCTTTGCACCCAGCCGGAATTGTGGACACCAGGGCGAGGAGCGCGCTGTTTGCCGAGATGCGGATTCGGATCCCAGCAGGAATCGAAGAGAACGAAGAGGATCCTGATGTGGTGCTTTTCGGCGATGGAGAGAAAGATGCCGATGCGCTTCTGGAAGCCGGGCGCGTCTTGCTGCCAGAGGAGGTCGTGGAGAAAAACGCGCATGGAGTTCAGGCCGATGGATTCGGCCCAACCGAATTCGAGGTCGATGCGCTGGGGATCGAAGGTTTCCGCCTGCCACATTTCGAACTGGTTGATGGCCGTGGCGGGAATGTAATTGCTGCCCACGAGCCAAGGCTGGCGCGCGTACCATTCGGCGGCACGTTGTTCAGTCCAGCGGGGCGGTTGGGCAAAGGAGACTGCGACAGCGAAAAAGAGGAAGAGCAGGGCAGCGAAGATTCTTCTCATGGAGGGGCGGATCGGCCGAGGCCCAGCCTACAACATTTCTAACGTAGCGGACAGGCGAACCATCAGGGCTTGGCGGTGAAGGTGAAGTCCAGGGAAAGCGATTCGCCGCCGGCGAGGGTGACTTCCTTGCTGATGGTGCCGTAGGTTTCGTGCCAGGCAGTGATGGTGTAATGGCCCGGTGGAAGGTCGGGAAGCGAGAAGCGGCCGTTGTCACCGGTGACGGCGAAGTGGGACGTTTTTAAGATGACGAAATAGCCCTGCATCCAGAGGTGAATGTTGCACTTAATGGGAATAAATTCCTCGTGTTCGTAGGAATAGGAAAACGGAGGCGTGCCCGACGGCTGAATCTTGTTCCACTCGCGGTTGATTTTGGCGAGCGGGTGAATGTTGTGGGAGATGGGATCGCTGTTGGAGATCTTCACTTCCTGGCCAACGCGGAAGGCGAGGACATGGGTGGTGTAGTGGCAACCTTTCTGATCGTAAATGACCGGGGTGGACGGAACGGGGGAATTGTCCGCGGCGCCCGCGGAAATGTAGACGACGACATTACGCAGCGAGTTGCCGGGACCGGTGAGAACGTTTTCGGGAAGGAGAGGATTGGAGGCGTGCATTTTCACGCAATCCGGTTCTTTCGAGAGATCCAGGGGCTTGGATTTGGGCGGATTCCCCGAAAGCGTGACCTTACCGCTGATGGCGCCGCCGCTCGGCGGGCCGGCCACACACAGGACGGGCGCCAAACAAATGGCGAGCGCTGTTATGGATGCTTTTGCCAGAATCATTACAAAATCCTCCCACTTCCCGATCGAAGGAATCGAATGAAATTGACCTGGCCGGTAATGTTCAACGCTTGCACAGGGAGAGGAGGGGCGGTCCGAACGTCCCCGATGCCCGCGAGGTTGCCCCTTGAAAATTCTAGGATTCCGGACGGGGGGAAAGCGGAATATTTTATGAGCCGCATTCAAAGAATAACGGCGGGGGTTTACAGATTGGGGAAAAACGCCGGAAAGCCTTTCTTCAGGGGCCGAAGCCCACTGGCCTCCTAAAGAAACCCAACAAAAGGTGCCGGCTTCAGAAGCCAGCCGCTGCAAAAGCAGCACACGGATGTGAAGCGGCCAATCGCTCACGACGGGGTTCCCTAAAAGCGGGCCAGATTCTTTGCGGCGGTGAAGACTTTTTGGGCGTCAGGGAGGAAGGCTTCCTCGAGGGTGGGGGCGTAGGGGACGGGCGTGTCGAGCGAGGTGACGCGGACGAGGGGCCCGTCGAGGTCGTGGAAGGCTTTTTCGGCAAGGATAGCGGCGATTTCACCGGCAATGCCGCCGGTTTTGGTGTCTTCGTGGACGACGAGGCACTTGTTGGTTTTCTTGACGGAGTTGAGGATGGTCTCTTCGTCGAGAGGGAGAAGCGTGCGCAGATCGATGACTTCGGCTTCGATGCCTTCTTTCGCAAGGGCGTCGGCGGCTTCGAGGGAGGTGTGCATCATGGCGGCGTAAGAAAGGATGGTGAGGTGCTTTCCTTCGCGGCGGATGATGGCTTTGCCGAGCGGGACGGTGTAATCGCCGGCGGGAATTTCTTCCTTGATGCGGCGGTAGAGGAATTTGTGTTCGAAGAAAAGGACGGGATTGTTGTCGCGGATGCTAGCCTTGAGCAGGCCTTTGGCATCGTAGGGCGTGGAGGGATAGACGATCTTGAAGCCCGGGGTGTGCAGGAAATACATTTCGGGATTGGCGGAGTGGAATGGACCGCCATGGACACCGCCGCCCGAAGGGCCGCGAACGACGATGGGCGCGGGGGCGTTCCAGAGATAGTGGCCCTTGGCGACGAAATTAGTGAGCTGGTTGAAGCAGCAAGCGATGAAATCGATGAACTGCATTTCGGCGATGGGGCGCAGGCCAAGATAGCTCATGCCACAGGCGGCACCGATGATGGCGCTCTCGCTGATGGGCGTGTCTATGACGCGTTCCCAGCCAAATTTTTCGAGCAGGCCTTCGCTGGTCTTGAAGGCGCCGCCATAGACGCCTACGTCTTCGCCGATAAGGACGACGCTGGGATCGGCGGCCATTTCCTCGAACATGGCCTGGCGGATGGCTTCGAGGAAGGTGATGGGGGCCATGCTCAGCGCGCTCCTTTCCGGGCGGATTTCTTCGGCGTGGGCTTTTTCACGGGTTTCGGTGCAGCTTTTGCGGGTGGTCTAGCTGGAATTGGCGGCTTATCGGCGGTAGTGGGAACATCGCCGAAATGAATCGGGGCGCTACTGCCAGAAGAAACGGTGCCGCTGCCGAAGCCTTCGACGGTCCAGACCGGCTGGACGCAAGATTTCGGCGGGAGAAGTTCCTCAACGGGACGCTCCCACTTGGGTTGGAGGTTGTGGCATTCGGGGCCGGTGCAATAGACACCTTGGGAAGCGAGCTCCGGCGGAGGCATGGGGGAATT
>Ga0187816_10000702_pt1 | contig 10232 bp, 8 predicted proteins | sample NC_wetland_sal_i_16_FD_132960 | JGI IMG/M metagenome (GOLD analysis project Ga0187816, IMG submission 132960) | Wetland sediment microbial communities from Neuse River Estuary, North Carolina, USA - SO4_1 | ecosystem: Environmental > Aquatic > Freshwater > Wetlands > Sediment | place: USA: North... | reverse complement strand
TACCGTGAAATTGCAATAGAGGAAATGCTAGGAACCGTCGAAGAAGCGATGAGTCAGGTTATTGACTGGTGGGCAGACCTGCCGGCGCAGATGAAAGAAGCGATCGAGCAGTTTCGCACCCAGCTTGGGGCGGCAATTGATTCCGTAGAAGTTGTTAAAAGGGCACTCGAACGAGAAGTACACGAAACTGACCGCGGGAAAGGCCCTGCCTGATGTTTGTTGCGGTGCGTGAGTCCGAAATTGGCCTAAAGCAGACATTCTGCGATTGCGGTCTATCTAGTGTCCGCTGTTGGGGGCTAAGCGGACGTAAAGGTGCATTCCTTAGATGCGGCTCGGGGTTTGCCTACAGGCGAAACAGGCCGTCGGCAGATAATGTCTCACTGTCATTCGCATAGGCATCGCCTGCGAACCATCCTTGCACCCTGAGTCCGGTTGTAGGGCACTGGTAGAGCCGCTCGCCTCAGCGTGGCGGCAAACCTTCGTAGATCGGCAATCCTTCTTGGATGCAGTTGAACGCCTGCCTGTCGCTGGCGTTGATCGCCATCTGGCTCTCGCCGTATTGGGTCGGATCGTCGAGCGTTCCGGCCTTGAGGACGATGGCGTTTAGGCCGGGGCGACGCGTAATGAGCTGCGTGCCGCAATTGCCGCAGAATTCTCGCGTGACCGCGCGTTCGAGATCGTCGCGTTTGAACTGGCGAGGCTCGCCCTTCGTGTATCGAAAACCGTCGACCGGCATCAGCAAGAACATGTTCGCCGCGCCGCCGGAAAAATACTGGCAAGGACGGCAATGGCACTGCGCCCTTAGCATCGGCTTTCCCGCCGCTGCATAGCGAACTTTGCCGCAGTAGCAACCACCTTCCAGCGTCATGTTCGTATCCTATCGCCCGCACACCGACCGGCGCGATCGCATCACGCCCGGGACGCCGCTTTTTAGGACAATGCCGATTTCACATTGTCCGGCGAGAACGGCACCCGCCGGATGCGCACGCCGGTGGCGTCGAACACCGCATTGGCGATCGCTGCCGCGACCGGCCGAATCGCCGGCTCGCCGGCGCCCGACGGCGCGATTTCCGGCCGATCGATGAGAACCACATCGATCGATTCCGGCGCCTCGGTGATGTCGAGGATCGGATAGGATAGCCAGTCGACGCTGGTGACATTCTTGTTGTTGAACTTGACCTCTTCCCACAGCGTACGGCTGGTCCCTTGAACGACGCCGGCCTCGATGACGCGCAACAATCCATCCGGATTGATGATTTGGCCGCAATCATGCGCGAGCGTGAATTTTCGCGTCCAGACCTTGCCACTCGAACGATCAACTTCGACATCGGCCACGATTGCCAAGCGCGTGCCATGGCGCTCGACATAGGCGAAGCCGCGGCCGGAGACCGTGTTGCCGCTCTGGTTCTTGCGCGGCGAGGGAGCCGGCTGCCAACCGGCCTTTTCGGCCGCGGCTTTGATCACCGCAATATCGCGCGGGTCGGTGACGTATTGCAGGCGAAACTCAACCGGATCGAGCTTGAGCGCGGCGGCGACTTCGTCCATGAACGATTCGCTCGCGAAATGGATCTGCGGACCGACCGGGTCGCGCAAATGCGAGGTCCGCAGCGGCGAGCCGCGATCCAACAGCGGCGCGATGGTCGCCCACGAGCTGCGTTTATTGGCGAAACCGTAGGACTCCTCCGGCACGCCGAAGCCGTCGCCGGACTTGAGCGGCACGCCAGTCAGTTGCCCCGCCAAAGTATCGTGCGGTTTGCCCTCGTTCGAATTGACATCGACGCGCGGAAACGCCTTGCTCACAAATTCATAGGCGATCACCTTGCCGGAAGCGTCGATCGCGGCGCGCGCGCGATGGATTGACGCCGGCGCCTTCGGATCCCAGCCGGTGGCCTGATCACGCATATATTGCAACCGAACCGGCCGGCCGACCGCTTTCGCAAGCAGTGCGGCGTCCATCGCCACGTCGCCGGCATCATTGCGGCCATAAGAGCCGGGTCCGAGAATCCAGATGCCGCGCACCTTGTCCGTCGGCACGCCGAGGATCTTGGCGACGCCATCGCGGGTGAAATGCGGTTTTTGCGAGCCGGTCCAGACCGTGACCTGATCGGCCTTGATATCAACGATGGCGCAGGCGGGTCCCATGCTGGCATGGGACTGGAAGGGCCATTCGTATTCGGCTTCGATGACGCGCGCCGCGTTCTTGAACGCCGCGTCGACATCGCCGACCGGCCGCCCCTCGTTTTCGCTCTTGCGCGCCGGCGCCTTGCGGATGTGATCGTAGAGCGAGGCCTGATCCGGAAACGGCGGCGTCGCGTTCGACCATGTCACTTTGAGCTGTCGCGCGGCTTTGATCGCATCCCATTCCTTCTCGGCGACGACGCCAAGAAAGCCCTGGTTCCACACCACCCGGGCGCCGGGAATCTCCTTGATCGAACTCTCATCGACATTGACCGGCACCGCGCCGGCGATCGCCGGACGGATCATCCGCCCATGAACCATGTCGGGCACTTTGATGTCGGTGCAGAAGTCTTGCTGCGCAAACACTTTCGGCGCGATGTCTTCCCGTTTGATCGGTTGGCCGACGATCTTGAACTCCTTCGGATCTTTCGGTTTCGCTTTGCCCGGCGCGTAAAGCGGATTGCCGATCTTGCCGTTCCAGGCGAGCGTGACGTTGAAATAACGGCCGCCGACCAGTTCAGCATAGCTGACGCTTTTCGCCATTTCGGTATTGCTATGAACCACGCCGCCGTCGACCGACAGCTGTTCGGCGGGGACGCCAAGTTTTTCACCGGCGAGTTCGACAAGGACGCGGCGCGCTTCGGCGGCGGCGGCGCGCAACTGTTTGCCGCCTTCCTGGATGCCAGACGCGCTTGAGGCGCCGCCTTGATTCACGCTGCTCGCCGTATCGCCTATGACAACCTTGACGACCTTGAATGGCACGTCGAGTTCTTCGGCAACCATTTGCGCTAATGCGACCTCGAGCCCTTGCCCGAGATCGGTCTTGCCGGAAAAAACCGAAATCGTGCCGTCGGCGTTCACCGCGATATAGGACGACAGCTGGTCGGGCGTGAGCGGCGGCTGGGCGCCGACAAGCCGCGCTTCCTCCGCCGCGCGCGCCAATTCCAACGGCATCGGCGCGCCGATCGATACGACCAGCGCTCCGCCGCTTTTCAGGAGCGCGCGGCGCGACGGACGGTTGTGCTTCTCAATCGTTGTCATGAGCCGTCCTCCTCAACCCATCATCGCGGCGGCGCGCTTAACAGCGCGGAGAATGGCGACGTGCGTGCCGCATCGGCATTTCAGTCCGGACAGCCCATCCTTGATCTGCTTGTCGCTCGGCTTCTTGTTGTCGCGCAGGAACGCAGCGGCGGTCATCAGCCAGCCGTTGATGCAATAGCCACATTGCGGCACCTGCTCCTCGATGTAGGCCGTCTGCAGCGGATGCGGCTTGTCCGGGGTGCCGAGGCCAGCGAGCGTTGTGATTTTGCCATTGCCGACCGCAGACACCGGCGTGACGCACGAGCGGATCGGCTGACCGTCGAGGTGCACGGTGCAGGCGCCGCATTGCGCCAGCCCGCAACCGAAATGCGGATTGTTCAATCCAAGATCGTCGCGCAGCACATAGAGGAGCGGCGTGTCGGGATCGGCGGTGACGGAATGGGTGCTTCCGTTTACGCTGAGCGAAAATTTCTCATTCATTCTGGCGAGTCCTCCTGCATGCGGCGATCGCGAAGCCGTCGCTGGTGTTGTTTATGCAGAACTATTCACAAAGGGGAACGATTGGGAACAGGATTTGCGCGCAATGAATTCCTGCCATGCTTGTCGCGCTGTTCCCCTCCCGCCCACGCGCGCAGAGCGTGGTGGGGAGAGGGCAGGGGTGGGGGGACTCTGTTAGTTCGCCCCCCACCCCGGTTCATTTCACTCACGTGAAATTCGCCGTCCCTCCCCACCGCTGCGCGGGGGGAGGGGATAAAGAGCCAACATCGGATCACCTTCCAGCAGCACGATGCTTCAGGCGCCATGCGACACCAGCCTCTCCACCGCGGCAAACAAATCGCGGATCTGGGCCTCCGGAATATTCCGCGTAATGAAAACAACGCGGCTGTCGCGATTTTGGTCCGGCCAGGATTGCAGTTCCGCCGGCGGGTGCGCGAGATGCTGGACATATTGCACGACCACCGGACCGCGGCAGCCGGCGACATTGAGAATGCCTTTGACCCGCAGAAGCTCAGGCCCGCGCAGCGCGATCAACGTCTCCATGGCGCGCGCGAACCCCGTCCACTCGATCGGCTCGCGCCAGTGCAGCGCGAAGCTCGAAATTCCGTCGCTGTGCTCGGCTTCGGCGATAAAGCCAGAGCGCTCCGCGGTCGCCGGCGCGATGAAACGCTCAGGGTTAAGCGCGCCGCCGACCGCAACATCGATGCCGGCGCGCGGATTGAGTTTCTGCAAGTGCCTCGTGAGCGAGTCGAGGCCGGCGGCGGCGAGATCGCTTTTCGAAACGATGAGGCGATCGGCGAGGATGACTTGTTTGCGCGCTTCCGCGGCATTTTTCAGCGTTGCTCCGCCGTTGACCGCATCGGCGACCGCGAGCATCACGTCGATGTGGAATTCGCCGCCGAGGGCGCGATCGGTCGAGAATGTCTGCAGGATCGGCGCCGGATCGGCGAGCCCGGATGTCTCGATCACAACGCGCGCAAAGTTCGGCACCACACCGCGCTCGCGATCGATCAGGAGCCGGCGCAGCGCCGATTGCAGATCGGTTCTGGTAATGCAGCAGAGGCAGCCATTGCCGAGCAGTATCGTCTCTTCGGCGGCATCGCGAACGAGCGCGTCGTCGATGCCGACGGCGCCGAATTCATTGACGATCACCGCCGTTCCCTGGCCTTCGGGCGAGGCCAAGAAACGGCGGATCAGGGTGGTCTTGCCGGCGCCGAGAAAGCCGGTGACGACCGTAACTGGAATTCGCGCGCCGCGTTCGCGTTTGAGCCTGCGCCCGAACGGGCCGGCTTCGCGCGAGGGGAAAAGTTCGAGCATAGAGATTACCTCTCCCCACCCGCGGGGAGAGGGAGCTGATGACGGTCAAAAATCAAAAATCCATCTCCAGGATGTAAAGCCCACCGACGTGACGATCGACGGCGTAGACGATGGCGCGCTCGTCGACGAACACGTCATTGATCTGGATCGTGCCGGTCGGCGCTCCCGCCGGCGGCGGCGGCACGAAAATGCCGACCTCCTTCGGCTGATAAGGATTAGAAATATCGTAGGCGCGCAAGCCGCCATTGAAGAACGTGCCGAGTACGATCTGATCGGACTGCCACGCGGTCGGCAGCGGCACATTCTCATGAATGTTATGGGCGCCGAAACGCCCGGCCTGGGCGTAGACCCGGTGATCCGGCATCGGACAGGTCGCGATCGGCACCAGATTGGTTTCGTCGCGCGCGTCCAGAATCCAGATCAACTTGGGCCAGTCCTTGGCGTTGTTCTCGGTCGATTCGTCGGTCACCAGCATCAGCCCGCGGTCGAACAGTGGCACCACGGTATGCATGAAGCCGGTATAAGGCGGCGAATTGGTCCAGTGCGAAATTTTCTTCGGATTGGCTTTGTCGGAGATATCCAGCACGAACATGCCGCCGTCGATGTAAGCGAGATAGCAGCGGTCGCCGCGCTGCGGATAGACGTTGGTGTTGTGAGCGCGATAGCCCTTGTCGATCGGATGCCGCGGCGGCGGCATCACGTTGTCGCCCTGGCGCGTGCCCGGCATCCACCAGCGGCCGATTTCGACCGGCTTCGACGGATTGCGCACGTCGACGCAGCGGTAAAACTGGTCGTCGTTCGGATTGGTCGGAACGAAGTCGCGCGAGCCTGACGCGCAATGGACGAACTCGCCGTCGCAGAACCAAAGCTGATGCACGCCGCGCGAATGTGGTCCGGAACAGTCGAAGAACGAAATCGATTTCGGATTTTCCGGCTTGGAAATATCGAACAGTTCGAAGCCGGCCGGCTGTAAATCTTTCTTCGACGTTTGGTACGCGACCGCCATCAGGTTGCCGGCAGTTTCCAGCGAATTCGAGCGCATGTTGGCGTGGGGCAGATCGGTCTGGCACACCACTTTCGGCTTGCGCGGATCGGAGACATCGACGGCGGTGAAATTCTTCGGCGCGCTCTCATGCGCGAGCCAGACGATGCGGCGGCCGTCCGGCGCGATCTGCACCGACATGCCTTCGCCCATGCCGCCGAAGCCGCCGAGCATGTCGTGCGCCAACAGCTTGAAATTCCAGACGACGGGTTGATAACCCTTGGTCAGCGGGCTTTCGTCTTTGGTCAGCATCCGTCACATCTCCTATCAGGGTACAGTTGATCGTTGCAGTTGGCGTTGCTTACGAGGCGGCGCGGGCGCGTTCCATAAAATCCGGCCGCAGCGCCGTCTTCCAGTCGGGGATGGCGTTGATCTTCTTGTCCGTGAGCAAAATTTCGGCCTGCTGCTGCATATAAGGCTGCAAATCGCGTGGAAAACCAGGATTCACCTCGACGCGCGACAACGCTTTCGCAAAAGTATCGAGCGACATGGTGTAACCTTTATCGGCGTAGAACTTATAGATGACGTCGGCGACCTTTTGCGGCGCGTTCTTGAAGTCGCCGGCAACATCGAGCCAAGCCTTCAGATAAGCGATGAGCACATCCGGCTTGCTTTGCACAAAGTCGGGCGTCGCCGCCATGAACACCGGCATCGGATCGACGCCGGAAAAATCCAGCAGATCGCTGCCGATGCCGTCGGCGACGGCGATCACATTATAAGGCTCGACATTGACCATGGCGTCGACGGTCTTGGCGGCGAGCGCGGCCACCATATTGTTGACGTCCATGCGCACTTCCGCGTAGTCGCCCTTGTTAAGGCCGTGCTGCGGCATGATCGTATCGACAAAGACATTGCCGACCGAGGAACCGGTCTGATTGGCGACCCGCCGCCCGCGCAGCTCCTCGACTTTGGTGATGTTCAAGTCCTTGCGCGTGGTGACCCGCGCCGTCTTGCCGACATGTTCAATAACGGCAATTGCTACGAGTCCGCCTTTGGCATTGCCGATGATGAAGGATTGGCCGGCATAGGTGCCGAGATCGACCTGCCGCGCCACCATCTGCTGCATGGTGAGATTGCCGGAAGGCACCGCGAATTCCTCGACCGCGATGCCGTGCTTTTCGAGATAACCCGACTTCAACAAATAGTAGGTCGGCATGCCCCAGATATTGGTCTGATAGCCTTGGCGGATGGTCGCGGTGGCGGCCGGCGCAGACCGTGCCGCCAAGCTCAGGGCCAGCGCGCCGGCGCCGCCCGCTGTCAGCTGACGTCGGGTCAGCATCGACGACCGTTTGTTCTGGTCCTGTGTCATCGTGTTCCTCCGGCATCGTTCTTTTCTGTTTATCTGTTCAGTCCCGTCGCGTTGGTCTCAAGGACTTTTTTATGTTCGCCTTCTTGACCTAGGAGCCGCAACAGCGCTTTTTGATAGTCGAGAAACTCCACGCTAAGCGGATCGCGCGGGCGCGCCAGCCGGATCGGCACTTCACTTTTGACCGTTCCCGGATGCGCGGTCATGACCAGCACGCGATCCGCAAGATAGACCGCTTCGGCGACGTTGTGGGTCACGTAGATAACCGTCTTACGCGTCGTCCGCCACACCTCCGCAAGGAGCCGCTGCATCTCATCGCGCGTCAGCGCGTCGAGCGCCGCAAATGGCTCGTCCATGAGTAAGACCGCGGGATTGTAAGCGAGCGCGCGGGCGATCGCGACCCGTTGCTGCATGCCGCCAGAGAGATGATGCGGATAGGAGCGGGCGAAATTCTCGAGCTTGACGAGGCGGAGCTGTTCGAGCGCGATCGCCTCGCGTTGCGACTTCGGCACACCCTTCATTTCCAGCCCGAAGGCCACATTGCCGAGCGCGGTGCGCCAGGGAAAGAGCTGCGCGAAATCCTGGAATACGACGCCGCGATCCGTGCCGTAGCCCTTGACCGGCGCGCCACCGATCCGGATCTCGCCCGCAGTCGGCGACAAGAACCCGGCCACGATATTCAAAAGCGTCGACTTGCCGCACCCGCTCGGCCCAACGATGCAGAGGAATTCCGAAGTCTCGATGCCAAAGCTGACGTCGTGGACGGCCGGCACCGCCCCGCTTGGCGTCTGGTAGGTGAGCGTGATATCGCGCGCCTCGATATGGGCCATTGCCGCGTCCCGCCGCTTCCCGCTTTGGCGTCTTCACCCTAAAGCGAAATGGCATTAAGTCGAATCGCCATTCGCTCTAGTTTTTTGAGCATGATCTTTTCCGAAAACCGGTGTCCACCCCGGATCACGTCCGGGGCAGGCTTTTTCGGGATCATGCTTTAATGCAGACTTCCGTTCGAGCCGCGCTTTGTGCCAGAAGCCATGAGCCGACGCAAAAGGATCGCCGCTGAGGATTACTGAGATGAATGCATTAGTCGATATCCGCATGACCGCCGCACTCGCGCTTGCGGCCGCCCTCGCCGCCACGGCGCCGGCCTTTCCGGACACCTATCCCAGCCGGCCGATCCATCTCATCGTGAATTTTGCGGCGGGCGGCACCGGCGACATTGTGGGGCGGCTCGTCGGCAACAAACTCTCGAGCGCGCTCGGGCAATCGGTCGTGGTCGAGAACCGTCCCGGCGCCGGCGGCACCTTGGGCGCGCGCGATGTCGTCAATGCCGCGCCGGACGGCTACACGCTCACCGTAGCGCAAACGCCGGAAATCGCCATCAATCCGTTTTTCATGAAAGACGCCGGTTACGATCCGCGCAAGGACCTGCAAGCGATCGCGCTTACCGGGGTCGTGCCGCTCGCTTTGGTCGTGCCGGCCAACGCACCCTATTCCACCATGGCCGAGTTCGTGAAATTTCTGCGCAACCCCGATCGGCCGGTCACCTTCGCTTCGGCCGGGATCGGAACGCCGGGCCATCTCGCCGGCGAATTGTTGAAGCTCAAGGTCAACAACAATCTGACGCATGTGCCCTATAAGGGCGCCGCTCCAGCCTTGAACGATGTCGTCGGCGGTCATGTCGATTTCTATTTTCCAGGATTTCCCGCCGCCGTGCCGCTGATGCAAGGCGGCAAAGTCAAGCTGCTCGCGGTATCGACGGCCAAGCGCGCAAGCGCGGCGCCCGACATTCCGTCGGTTGCCGAAGCCACCGGGATTGCCGAGTTCGATTTCGCGCTGTGGGTCGGATTTTTCGGGCCGCGCGCGCTGCCGATGGATATCGCCAAGCGCTTGAACATCGCCATCAATCAAATTCTGCTCGAGCCCGAGATGAAATCGCGATTGCAGAATGACGGCGCCGAGGTTTCGGCACTGTCGATCGATGAATTCTCCGGCTTCGTCCGCGCCGAAATCGCCAAATATCAGGCGATCATCGCGGCCGCCAACATCAAGCCGGAATAAGTCGCGCTGTAGCGATTACACTTGCGCCGAGCGCGCCATACCCCAGCGATAGATCGTGGCGCGCTCGATCGAACCGAACACCAGCCGTTCGGTGGCAAAGCCGATAAAACCGATCACGATCAGCGACGCCAGCATCACGTCGGCGTCGAGGAATTCCTTGGCGTCGAAGATTACCCAGCCCAGACCCCAATCGGAGCCCGCCAGCATTTCGGCGCCGATTACCGCGATCCAGGAGCGCAGGAAGGATTGGCGCAGGCCGGCAATGATGAAGGGCGAGGCGCCGGGAATGATGACCTTCCAGAACAATGCGTGTTCGTTCGCGCCCATGGCGCTCGCCGCGCGCAGCCAGATCGGGTTCACCGCGCGCACGCCCGACCAGGTATTGAGCAGCATCGGGAATAATGCGGCATAGAATACGATGAGCACGCTCACGGTATTGCCGAGGCCGAACCACAGGATGAAGACCGGCACCCAGGCCAGCGATGGAATCGGCATCAGCGCGCTCATCAGCGGCAGCACGAAATTTTCAACCGGCCGAAATCGGCCCATCAGCACGCCCAAGGGCAACCCGATCGCAACCGCAAAGCCAAAGCCGATCAGCACGCGATAGAGCGTGGCAGCCGCATGTAGAAGCATGGTGCCGTCGGCGAGCGACGCAAAAAGCGTGGATGCGATGGCGCCAAGCGTAGGCGTCAAGGCTTGCGGGAAGTAGCCGCTGCGTGCGAGCGCGTCATAGAGCGCCGCGGCGATGATCAGCGTCAGCGCCCCGCGCCGCAATGAGCTCGACCGCTC
>Ga0187816_10000700_pt1 | contig 10252 bp, 8 predicted proteins | sample NC_wetland_sal_i_16_FD_132960 | JGI IMG/M metagenome (GOLD analysis project Ga0187816, IMG submission 132960) | Wetland sediment microbial communities from Neuse River Estuary, North Carolina, USA - SO4_1 | ecosystem: Environmental > Aquatic > Freshwater > Wetlands > Sediment | place: USA: North... | reverse complement strand
CACCAAGACGCCGAAGACCACGTAGCTGCCTTCCGGGCCTACGCTTCCACCCGTCAGCCATTGCGGGCCGTGAAACGAAGATTTCAAAAGGTACGCTTGTGCCGGCGCACCACTATCTGGAACTCCGTAGAAGAAAGTCTCCGTCCAATCGAATGCCGCGTGCATTCCGACCGCGAACCACAAACTCCCGGTGCGCCGCAGCGAGAACAATGCCAGCAAGCCAAAGGACCCGGCCATGAACGCGCCAATCTTCGACTCACCCGGATTGCCGAGGTGGGCGTAGCCGAACAAGAACGAAAGAACAACTGCCGAAGGCCAAAATCCTATCCCCGACCCCAGCGTGTATTGCAAGTAGCCGCGGAAGCCGAATTCCTCGAAGAAGCCGGTGAGCAGAAAGCCCACGGCATAAAGAAATCCGAATCTGAGCAGCTCCGCGCCATGCGCGCTCACGCCTTCCATCGAGTACCCGTGAAACGCGGCGATGCCCGCCACCAGCAGCGACATCATCGCAAAGCCGAATGGCACTCCCTGCCAGAATCGTTTGCCGAACGCCTCGGCCGACGGCAGACCGTATGCGGCGAACGGCCGCTTTTCAATCTTCATCATGATCAGTGCCGGAATAAACACTGAAAGGACGAGGATGACTTCGCTAAAAACCAGGGTGCCCACCGCAATCACGTCAGTCGGCTGCGCAGTCAGCCAGGCGCGAATCGGCGCCGTGTGCGCGGCTCCGAATTGCAGCCCCGCAATGAACGCCCGGAATAGGGCGACATAAACCAGCACTCGCCATCCCACGCGAAGTCCCTGCGGGCCAAGAAAAATATTGTGGAGGAGCGAGGGCTGCACCCGCGTCGAGTCCTGAGAGTGCGAAAGGGAATCAGCGGGAGTGGATTCTGTCGTCATGCTGGGCATCCTTTGCGGCGTATCAGCGGATTGGGGCAAATTGCCGCCCCAAGACAATACCTTGGACGCGGGCGCGGGAAAAACGCTTTCTTAATTTAAGGGAGGCCACGCGGCCCAAGCGCGCTGGGCTCATGGCCGATGGTCACTCGCTGGTGGCGGCCTTCTTCGCCGGAAAGAGCCAGAGGAACACGAGGAAGGCCGCGAACATGAGCACGAAATCAAACACGCTTCCCTCCGGCCCAATCGTGCCGCCCGTCAGCCACTTGGGTCCGTGGAAGGTCGAGTTGAGGAGATGCCCCCCGGCCAGGAGGCCGCTATCGGGCGTGGAGTAAATGAATGTTTCGGCGTAATCCCCCGCGGCATGAAATCCAATCGCGAACCAGAGGTTTCCGGTTCGCTGGAGTGTGAAGCACGTGAACAGCCCGAACGCAAAAACCGAAAGGGCCCCGGCCCATCCTTCTCCGGGATTCGAAAGGTGCGAGTAGCCGAAGAGCGCGGAAATGAAAATCGCCGAGGGCCAGAAGCCGATCCAGGAGCCGAGCGTGAATTGCGAATAGCCTCGAAAGAAAAATTCCTCGAAAAATCCCACCAGAAGGAACCCGAAGGCCCAGAGAAGGCCATGCTTGATAATTTCCGGGCCCGATAGCGCGAGCCCGCCGAATGAAAATCCGCCGAAAGCGCTGATGAGGCATACTTCCACGGACTCAAAGATCAAGCCCCAGAGAGTGCCCCACCAGAACATTCTGCCGAATGCGCCCTGCAACGGAACTCCGTAGGCGCCGAAGGGCCGCTTTTCGATCCGGCTTAGAAGAAGGGCGGGAAGATACGCGGCGAGAATTGCCGAGGATTCAAAGAGGAAATTAAAAGCATGGGTGATTGTTCCGCCGCCACGGACTTCCTCGAAAATCTGGCGGATGGGTGGGTAGAGGGCCAGCACGTATTGGATGCCCTGGAACAACGCCATGAACATCACCACATAGAGCAAAAACCGCCAGACGGCGCGGATGCCGTCGGGCCCGACGAAAATGCTGCGGAACCAGTGTGGCTTCTCTGTAGCCGTGCTTGGCACTTCTGCCGGGAGCATGTCTCCGGCGGCTTCGGGTTCGGATGTCATCGATGTGATCCTCTTGCCAATTGATACGCGCAGTCGCCGCGGTTAGTTCCGGCCTTGCACCGGAAAGGCCCAGCGGCTCGGAATTATATGCCGTTTCAGACGCTCCCGAAGCTGATTGGATAGCGGCCGAAATGGATGTATCGTCATGCCGGGGCCAGGGTTGCGGCGCGCGGGTACGGCTGCTAAAATCTTCAGTTTGCGCGCCTGGAAGAGCCGCAATCGGTATCACCCTTCCATGCATCTATTGGCTCAGCGGGATTGGAAAGCGCGTGGAGGTCTGGTTTGGCTAAATACGATCTGGTGATCATCGGGAGCGGGCCTGGCGGGTACGTGGCCGCGATTCGCGCCGGGCAATGGGGACTGAAGACGGCGGTTGTCGAGAAGGACCCGTATCTTGGTGGCACCTGCCTGCATGTCGGATGCATACCTACAAAAGTATTCTTGCACCACGCGGATATTTACGACTACTTCAAGCGCGCTGAGGAATTCGGATTCGAAGTCAAGGACGTCAAAGTTAATTGGCCCGCGATCCTGGCTCGCAAGGATAAAATCGTCAAGAAACACTCGCTTGGAATTGCCAGTCTATTCAAGAAGAACAAAGTCGAGTCCATCACTGGCTGGGGACGCATCGCGGGACCGGGGCGCGTGTCCGTCGAGAAAGACGGCAAGACTACCGAGCTCGAAACCACCTACACCATGCTAGCCACGGGCTCCGAAGCGCGCTCTCTTCCGGGCCTGGAGATTGACGGCAAGGTGGTGCTGACGAACCGCGAAATTCTCACCCTCCAGGAGATTCCCAAGACCATGGTGATTGTCGGCTGCGGCGCCGTGGGCGTCGAATTTGCCTCCATCTTCAAGACGTTCGGCACGGACGTGACGCTTCTCGAAATGCTCCCGCGCGCGGTGCCGCTCGAGGACGAAGAAATTTCGGCGGAGCTTGAGAAGTCGTTCCGCAAAAAGGGAATTCGGCTCGAGCTCGAAGCGAAAGTGGAGTCGGTGAAGAAGAACGCGGGCGGCGCGATTGTCGCCTACACGGACAAATCGGGTAAGCCCCAGACCATCAACGCCGAAAAAGTGTTAATTGCCGTCGGGCGCCGCCCGCTCACCGAAAATATCGGCCTCGAGCAAACGAAAGCCAGGCTCGAACGTGGATACGTCCACACCAACGCATTCCTCGAAACCGAGGAGCCGCGACTCTACGCCATCGGTGATATGGTGGCGGGGTTGCCGCAGCTCGCGCACGCCGCTTCGATGGAAGGCATCATCGCCGTCGGGCGCATGGCCGGAAAAGAGATGCAGCCGTTCGATAAGAAACGCTGCCCCAACTGCACCTACTGCGAGCCGCAGATCGGCTCGATCGGGTTCACGGAGAAGCAGGCGCGCGAGGCCGGCTTCAGCGTCAAGACCGGGAAATTTCCGTTCCTCGCCAACAGTAAGGCTACGATCCTCGGCCAGCACGAAGGCTTCATCAAGGTGGTGGCGGAAGAAAAGTACGGCGAGATTCTCGGCGTACATGCCATTGGGCCGCTCGCCACGGAAATCATTGCCGAGCCGGTTGCCGCGCTCGGTCTGGAAGCAACGCTCGACGACATGGCCGCCATCATTCACGCGCATCCAACCGTCTGGGAAGCGATGGGCGACGCATTCAATTCCGTGCGCGGCCTGGCCATCAACTTTTGACGCGATGCCCGTGTGAGAAGAAAACGAAAAGATAGCGGGCTCTAGCCCTTGAAGCCAAAGTGACGCACAACGAAAAAATTTGCTGGGTGGTCGATCTGGGACTCCTGCCCTATGGCCCCGCCTGCGAATTGCAACGCGAAGCCGTGGCCGCGCGCAAGGCCGGAGCGATCCCCGACGTGCTGCTCCTTTGCGAGCATCCGCACGTGATCACGCTCGGACGCAACGGCCGGCGCGAAAATCTGCGCGCCTCGAAGCAGTTGCTCGCAAACATGAACGTCGAGTTCCATCTTACCGACCGCGGCGGCGACATCACCTACCACGGCCCCGGCCAGATCGTCGGCTACCCGATTCTCGATTTGACGGAGCACCGCCGCGACGTGCGCTGGTACGTCAGCCAACTTGAGGAGGCCATGATGCGCGCCACGAGCGATTTCGGCGTGGCGACGAAGCGCGTCGAAGGCCAGCACGGCGTGTGGGTCGAAACTCCGGCGGGCGAGGAAAAACTTGCCGCGCTCGGCGTGCATCTGAGCCGCTGGGTCACTTCGCACGGCTTCGCATATAACGTCTCGACCGATTTGCGTTTTTTTGATTTGATTGTCCCCTGTGGGATCGCGGATAAACGCGCCACGTCGCTCGAGCGCGCTCTCGGCCACGCCGTCCGCGTCGAAGAAGCAAAGTCGCGGCTCGCGGAGCATTTTGGCGAGGTTTTCGAGCGTGCGATGCAGGAGATCTCGTTTGCGGAGTTGCGGAACGCATTGGATGCGCCGGAGAGGATTGCGGCCGCCGCATGCAGCGCGGCTCCCTGAGTTTTGAACGGCGGGCAAAAGCCCGCGCCATGACAAAAGGAATTTGTTCACAATGAAGCCGCATGCCGAACTCGGACAAGGAAAACCGGAATGACCCGAACGCTCACCCGCGAGCAGCACCTCGATCTGTATTACTACATGCAGCTCAATCGCCAGCTCGAGGACCGCATGGTGCGCCTCTTCCGCCAGAATAAAATTGTCGGCGGCCTGTATTCGAGCCTCGGCCAGGAAGCGATTTCGGTGGCCACCGCCTATGCGCTCGAGCCGCGCGACTGGCTCGCGCCCATGATCCGCAATATCGGCGCGCTGCTCGTGAAGGGATTCAAGCCCCGCGACATCTTTACCCAGCACATGGCCAAATACACTTCGCCCACGCTCGGCAAGGATGGCACCAGCCATTTCGGCGATTTGAAAGTGCGCCACACCGTTTCGCCCATCTCCATGCTCGGCGATTTGATTCCGGTGATGACCGGCGTGGCCATGGCAGGGCGCTATCTGGGGCAAAAAATCGTCGCCCTCACATGGATTGGCGACGGCGGCTCCTCGACCGGCGCTTTTCACGAAGGGCTGATTTTCGCGGCGCAGCAGCACGCGGCTTTCGTGCTGGTGCTCGAAAATAATCAGTGGGCCTATTCGACTCCCGTTTCGCGCCAGTCGCCGGTGAAAGACCTCACCGAGCGCGCCCGCGGCTACGGAATTACTGGCAAGATCGTGGATGGCAACGACGTGGTGGCCGTTTACAACACCGCCAAGGACGCCGTCGAGGAAGCGCGCTCCGGCCGCGGCCCCGTCCTCATCGAAGTGAAAACCATGCGCATGAAGGGCCACGCGCAGCACGATCCCGCCGAATACGTTCCCAAGGAAATGTTCGAATACTGGAAAGCCCGCGATCCGATCGCGCTCTACGAGAAATACCTCACCGAAAATAAAATCTGGGACGCGAAGACGAAGTCCGAAATCGACGCGCGCATCGAACGCGAACTCGACGTGGAGCAGAAATTCGCCGAGGATTCGCCGCTGCCGCCGCCTGAGCTGGCCGAAAAGGGCGTTTATTGCGAAGAGGGCTGCCACACAATCAAGGCCGATTGGCAGCGCCCGGTAAAGGAATTAACGCCGCCGAATTGCAGCAGCGAGGCCGCCTGGCAGGTGAAAGGATTCGGCGCGCTTGAGAAGCCGGCCGCGGCAGCCGCAGCGGGGCAGCCTGCTGCTTCCGGCGGGAACGGCGCAAAATCGTCCAAGCCGATTGCGAAGCCCGCGCCGAAAGTCCCCGTCAAACCGCCGGCCAAGCCACCCGTGAATGAATCCTTGCAGGCAGGCGACGCCGAGCCCTCGGCCCCGCGCGTCCCCTTCGGCCGCGGACCGAAGGATAAATCCTTGCGCCAAGCCGCTCAGACCAAGCAGGGGAGGCGCTGACGATGGCCCCGGTCACCATGCTCGAAGGAATTCGCCAGGCGATTTTCGAGGAGATGGACCGCGACCCGGCGGTGGTCGCGCTGGGCGAGGATATCGGCGTCTACGGCGGCGCGTTCAAAGTCACCGAAGGGCTGCTCGCGCGCTTCGGCCCTGAGCGCGTGATTGACGCGCCCATCGCCGAAACGGCCATCGTCGGCGCGGCCTGCGGCATGAGCTATCTCGGGCTGCGGCCGATCGTCGAAATGCAATTCATCGATTTCATTGCCTGCTGCTTCAACCAGGTGACGAATTTCGTGGCCAAATCGCACTATCGCTGGGGCGCTCCGGTGCCGATGGTATTGCGCGGTCCATCAGGAGGAGGCGTGCACGGCGGGCCGTTCCATTCCGCGAACCCGGAAATGTATTTCGTACACACGCCGGGATTGAAGGTCGTCTATCCCTCGACGGCCCACGACGCGAAAGGCTTGCTCAAATCCGCCATTCGCGACAATAATCCCGTGCTTTTCTTCGAGCACAAGTTTCTATACCGGCGCATCAAAGAGGAATTGCCCGAAGGCGAATTCACCGTGCCGCTCGGGAACGCAGCCGTGCGGCGCGAGGGTCGCGACCTCACCATCATCAGTTACGCCGCGATGATGTACCCGGCGCTCGAGGCCGCGGCTGAGCTCGCGAAAGAGGGAATCGAGGCCGAGGTGATCGACTTGCGCACGCTTTTGCCGCTCGACCGCGGGACCATCCTCGCCTCGGTGAAAAAAACCAACAAGCTCCTGATCGTTCACGAGGACACGCGCACCGGGGGCATTGCCGGCGAAATCGCGGCCCTCGTCTGCGAGGGCGCCTTCGAGGATCTCGATGGGCCCATCGCGCGCGTGACCGCGCTCGATACGCCCACGCCCTACTCGCCGCCCCTCGAGGAGCATTTTCTGCCCAATGCGGCGAAAGTTGTTGCGGCCGCGCGGGAACTGGCCCGATACTGAAATCCTGGAAACCGGAGCATCCACTTGGGAAAAACAAAAGGTCTCAACGTAGCTGAATTCGCAGTCGGGTCGGAGGTGCGCATCGCCGACCGCGCCTTCCTCGAGGAGTTTCTCGAGGCCGGCCAGTATCACAACGAGCTTGAGCCCGAGCAGATTGCCTTCGCCGGGCGCGTCGCCAAGGTGAAGGCGGTCGATTTCTTCACCGGCGGCGATGAAATCTACACGCTCGAAGGAATCCCCGGCGTCTGGCACGAGGAGTGTCTCAGCGCCGCCTGAACTTGATGGACTGAGGAGAAAACCATGGCCGTTGACGTCATCATGCCCCAGATGGGCGAAAGCATTTTCGAGGGCACCATCACCAAGTGGCTGAAAAAGCCCGGCGACAAAATCGAGCGCGACGAGCCGCTCTTCGAAATTTCGACCGACAAGGTGGACGCGGAAATTCCCTCGCCTGCCGCCGGTGTGCTCAAGGAAATCAAGGTCAACGAAGGGCAGACGGTGCCCATTCAAACGATCGTCGCGGTGATTGACGCGGCTGGCGCCCCGGCTGCTGTCTCGGCACCGCCGCCCGCGAAGGCCGAAGCTCCCAAGCCTGCTCCGGCTGCGTCGGCCGCGCCCAAACCGGTCGCTCCCGCGCCCGCGACAAAGCCCGGGCCGTCGCTCGTTCCCGCCGCGGGCTCTCCCGCGCCGCCGCAAAGGCCCGCAGTTATGCCCAGCGGTGAGAAAATTCGCAGCTCCCCGCTCGTGCGCCGCATCGCGCGCGAACAAAATATTGACCTCGCGCAAGTTCCCGGCACAGGCGCGGGCGGCCGCATCAGCAAGCGCGACATTCTCGCGGCGGTCGAAGGCGGCGGCGTTTCCTCGGGAGCCACGGCTCTAGCTGCGGCGCCGGCCCTGGCGCGCCCCTCGACCCCTCCTCCGCCGACGGGCGGCGCGGCTGCATCTGCAGTTCTTGAAAATGCGGTCCCGCGCGAGAAAATGTATTTCGGCCATTACGAAGTGCAGCCCATGTCGGTGATGCGCCAACGCATCGCCGAACACATGGTGCTCTCGAAGCACGTGTCTCCTCATGTTTATTCCGTGGATGAAGTGAACGTCAGCGCCATCGCCGCGCTGCGCTCGAAGATGAAAGACAAGTTCGAGCAGGCCGCCGGCACCAAGCTCACCTTCATGCCCTTCTTCGTGCGCGCCGCGGTCGAAGCGCTGCGCGCCTACCCCACTGTCAACGCCTCCGTTGACGGCACGAACGTCATCCTGCACAAGGAGTGCAATATCGGCATCGCCGTGGCGCTCGAATGGGGCTTGATCGTCCCGGTGATCAAGGGCGCGGAAGAGAAAAATTTCCTGGGCCTGGCGCGCTCGATGAACGATCTCGCCGAGCGCGCGCGCTCCAAAAAACTCAAGCCCGAAGAAGTGGCCGAGAGCACCTTCTCGATCACCAATCCCGGCGTCTTCGGCGGGCTCTTCGGCCTGCCGGTGATCAACCAGCCGAACGTGGCCATTCTCGGCCTGGGCGCGATCGAGAAGCGGCCGGTGGTGATTGACGACGCGATCGCCATCCGCTCGATGGTCTATCTCACGCTTTCCTACGATCACCGCGTGGTGGATGGCGCCGTGGCCCACCAATTCATGGGCAAGCTGAAGCACACGCTCGAGAATTGGACGGAGTCGATTCTGTAAGGGTTTTCCGGCCGTTTGCCGTTCGTCGCTGCCGCCGAGCCTGATCTCGGAGAGCGTGTCCGCTCGACACTCCGGAACGCGCACAAGAATCATTTGCGGCAGGAGCGCTTTGCGCTCCTGCAATATCTCGGCGCGAGATCTTGCACAAGCGGCTTCGCCGCTCGGGCAGCAAAGGAATCTCTCCAGGCATCCCTAACCTCGGCTACCTTCATGGCTAGTTTAAAATCAAAACCAAAACCAGTACCCGGGCCAAAACTAAATCCAAGCTGGGGAGAAACGCCGTGGAAAATCGATTTCACGCCGGCGCCCCGGCCGATTCCAGACAAAGTTGATTTCGCTGTCATCGGCGGGGGCTTCACTGGTTTGGCCGCTGCGGCGTGGCTGCGGCTGCTCGATCCCGGCAAGTCCGTCGCCGTGATCGAAGCCGGGCGCATCGGCGCGGGCGCGAGCGGGCGCACGGGCGGGATGGCCCTGGGCGAAACGGCCGCGGGCGATCTTCCCGGCCTGGGCGATGTCCTCGATGGGTTCGAGAAAATCCTGCGCAAGCTGAATGTGGAATGCGAACTGGCGCTGCCGGGCGCGTGGGAAATCGGCCGCTCGGGCGCGATTGAGCGCTCGCCGATCGAGTGGCAGGATTCCGGAACGCTGCGCGTCGTGACGGAGGTTCCCGGCGGCACACTCGATCCCGGGAAACTCGTCTCGGGCCTCGCGCGCGCCGCGGAAAATCTGGGCGCCGGGATTTTTGAGATTTCGCCGGTCGAGCGCATCCATTGGGGCGAGCGCATGCAGCTCGAATTCGCGCAAAATCGCGGCAATGCCCGGAAATTAACCGCCGGAAAAATTTTCGTGGCCACGAACGCGCTTTCGCTCGGCCTGGCCGGGCTCGCGGAAGGCATGCACCCGCGGCTGACGCTTGCGGCCATGACGGCTCCGCTCGCCGAGAGCCAGCTCGAAGCGATCGGACTCTCCGTGCGAAAGCCCTTCTATACCGTGGACCTGCCGTATCTCTGGGGGCGTGTGCGGCGCGACCGCTCGATTGTCTGGGGCGCGGGCCTTGTGAGCGCGCCCGATGTGAGCGACCTCGCGCAGGTGGACATTGCATCGGCCGAGCCCGCGAGCATGTTCGCGGCGCTTGAAAAGCGCGTGCGCGGCCTTCACCCGGCGCTGCGCTCGGCCGAATTCACGCACCGCTGGGGCGGCCCCATACTGTTCCGGGACAATTGGGAGCCGATATTCGACTGGCATCCGGAACGAGCGGCGCGCGGCCGCGATGCCATCGTGCTCGGCGCCTACGCCGGTCATGGGGTTGCCTTGTCGTCCTATCTCGGTGCGTGGGCCGTCGAGGTCCTGGCAGGTACACGCGAGCTCCCATCCTGGGGGAAAGTTACCGGCTAGGGTTTGTCCTTTCCGCGCATGGAAAGATGGCCGTGTTCAAAAGGCGAATCTTTCGCTGCAGAGGCGCTCGACGCGCCTCTGCAATTTCTTGCATGGTCGGTCTTCTAGTTGGTTTGCAGTTGTCGTCGCAGGCTGGCGGAGGGGCTGCCAATGAGAGCTAAACTTCAACCATCGAGATCTTGCAGGAGCGGGTGAAGCCCGCTCCTGCAGCAGAGAATTTCCCGGCTCAATTTGTACGGTGCATCGTTCACCTGGCCCGGCAAGTCATGCAGCGGGACCTTCTT
>Ga0187816_10000698_pt1 | contig 10254 bp, 12 predicted proteins | sample NC_wetland_sal_i_16_FD_132960 | JGI IMG/M metagenome (GOLD analysis project Ga0187816, IMG submission 132960) | Wetland sediment microbial communities from Neuse River Estuary, North Carolina, USA - SO4_1 | ecosystem: Environmental > Aquatic > Freshwater > Wetlands > Sediment | place: USA... | reverse complement strand
TGGAAGTAGTGCTCCACCGTCCGCACATGGCCCCAGCCGTAGGGATCGCAGAAATCGACGAGCTTCAGAGACTCGTCGAAATACTGCGCCGCGGATTTCTGCTCCGGGCCCACGTCGGGAAAGAACTGCATGCCGAATTCCATCTTAACTCCTCCCGCTCGGGCGGTTTGACTGGCCCGCGCCCCGGCTTGGGCGTCCACCCATGGCCCGCCAATCTATCCGCCGGGCGCGTACCAGGGCAACCGCCCAGATGGCCCTGGCAAGCGTCCGGCGGGAGGATAAGGATGGGCGGTATGACCGTCTTCACCATCGGCCATTCGACGCGCGGCATCGACGAATTCATCGGCCTGTTGCGCCAAGCCGGCGTCAATGCCGTCGCCGATGTGCGGCGCTTCCCGCGCTCGCGCCGTTATCCCCAGTTCAACGACCAGGCCCTGGCGCAATCGCTCGGCCGCGCCGGGATCGCTTACCGGCATTTCCCGGATCTCGGCGGCAGGCGCGGGCCGCGCCAGGGCGGCCCGTCGCCGCACACGCTGTGGCGCGAGGAAGGCTTCCGCAACTACGCCGATTACGCCGAGACTCCCGAATTCGCCGCGGCCTTCACCGCGCTGAGGGACTTTGCCCGCGGACAGCCTACCGCCGTCATGTGCGCCGAGGCGCTGTGGTGGCAGTGCCACCGCCGCATCATCGCCGATTACCTGCTGGGGGCGGGGGAGAAGGTCGAGCACATCCTGGCCGCGGGCAAGATCGAGCCTGCCGCGCTCACCGCGGACGCGCGCCTATTGCCGGGCGGCGGCGTACTTTACGCGGCGCCGGATTTGTTCAATCGGACGAGAGAGAAAGGCTAGGCGGCGCCGCGCGCGCGTTTCTTGGCGAGCTTCTCGCTCTGCGCCAGGGTCTCGTGCAGCGCCTGATCGGCCTGGCAGGTCATCTTGGAGAAGGCGCGCAGGAAGCTGTCGGTGCGCGGCAGGTGGAACAGGGTTTCCTCGTCATCGCTGTCGGATGCCCGGCCGGAAACCACCATCACATTGTCCTGGGGCGTGAGAATGAGCTCGCTCAGCGACACGCCGGGCCCGGTGACGTATTCCACCAGCCGCTTCGGCCGCTCCTCGGTCACGGTGATGGTCATGCGGTAGGGCACGCGGCTCGACGCGGATTCGATCAGCGCGCGGGTGAAGGGGCTGAGGAAGCTCTCGTCAAATCCCAAGATCGCGGTCGGTTTCTCTTCCGAGGCGCCGGAGCGCATCTCCAGCGTCGCCCACAGCGAAGCGCGGCCGCCGAAATAATCCACCGAGGCGAGGTCGAGGTTGATCGCGTCGATCGGCTGCGGCGGCGAAACCGCCTTGCTGCACAGGAAAACGAAACAGGCGGGTTCGCGCCGGAGCGACAGCGTCGTGCTCGCTTCCAGATTCCGGTCGGACAAGGCGTTGATTTGGTCGCCCATCGCTCGCTCCTCGACGGCAACCATTCAAACCCGATGGTCGTTAAAGGATGGATAATTGCGGCGAAGAATTTTTAACCATCCGGCCCGCCCGCCCCGGGCGCCGGCCGGCGCCTGAAAACCCCGGCTGGACAGGGGCTTAACGCAATACGACGAAGCGGGCGATGGTCACGGCCGGGTTGGCGAAAGACGTCGAGGAGGTGAACCAATACGCGCCGGTGATGTAGGCCGCGACCGCGAAGGCGGGCTTCATGGATGGCCGGCGTTAGGCGCGTTCATACCAACGGCGTGTCCGTAACACGATGCGAACGACCGAGAGCATGACCGGAACTTCAATCAATACGCCGACGACCGTAGCCAGTGCGGCCCCGGAATTCAGCCCGAAAAGCGCGATGGCGGTTGCTACGGCGAGTTCAAAGAAATTGCTGGCACCGATCAGCGCAGACGGCCCGGCCACGCAAAAGGCCGTCCCTAGCTGCCTATTAAGCCAATAGGCCAATCCGGCGTTGAAGTAGACCTGGATCAGAATTGGCACAGCCAACATCAGTATGACCCATGGCTGCGCCAGGATTTGCTCGCCTTGAAAGCCAAAGAGCAAAACCAGCGTCAGAAGCAGCGCGCTGAGCGATACGGGTCCGAGCCGCCTTAGCGTCATCGCCAAGCGCGCCTCGCCGCCTTCCGACAGCAATCGGCGCCGCCAGAGTTGTGCGACGATGACCGGGATAAGAATGTAAAGGACGACCGAAAGCAGCAACGTTTGCCAGGGTACGGTGATTGATGAGAGCCCGAGTAGAAGACCGACAACGGGAGCGAAGGCGAATACCATGATCAAATCGTTGACCGCGACCTGGCTCAAGGTGAAGTGCGGCTCACCGTCAAGGAGATTGCTCCACACGAACACCATCGCCGTGCATGGCGCGGCGGCCAGCAAAATCAAACCGGCGATGTAGGACGGAATCTGGTCGGTCGGTAAGAATGGAGCGAAAACATGACTGATAAAAATCCAGGCCAATAATGCCATCGAGAAAGGCTTTATCGCCCAATTGACCACAAGCGTCACGCCAATACCGCGCCAATGTTCGCGAACTTGATGAAGCGCCCCGAAGTCGATCTTAAGCAGCATTGGGATGATCATGAGCCAGACCAGGATGGCAACCGGAAGGTTGACCTGGGCTACCGTGGTTCGTCCAAGAAGCTGGAACGGCATCGGCACTATGTGGCCCAACCCGATCCCAGCAACGATGCAAAGCGCGACCCATAAGGTCAGATAGCGCTCGAAGGTGCCAAGCGACGACGGTTGTCCCGTGGCGATCGTATTTGTTGCTATCGTGTTCATGAAACTTCGCTTTTAGCGTCCGAGGTCACGATGCCGCGTCTTCGGCCGCGTCGGAACGCAGCCGCCCGATCTTGTCGACCTCGCGTTTCAAGGCCATGCGTTCCAGCTTGTCGAAGGGCAGCGACACGAACAGCTTGATGCGCGCGTCGAGCCGGGAAAAGGCGTCGCGGAAGGCGGCGGCCTTCTCCGCTTCCGAGCCTATGACGGCCGCCGGATCGGGCACGCCCCAATGCGCCGTCATCGGCTGTCCGGGCCAGATCGGACAGGTCTCGGCCACTGCCTGGTCGCATACCGTGAAGACGAAATCCATCTTGGGCGCATCGGGCTGGGAGAATTCAAGCCAGCTTTTGGAGCGCAGGCCTGTGGTCGGCAATTTCATGCCACGCAGCAATTCGAGCGTCAGCGGATGGACATCACCTTTGGGCTGGCTGCCCGCGCTGAAGCCGCGGAAGCGGCCCTTGCCCCAATGGTTGAGCAGAACCTCGCCCATGATGCTGCGCGCCGAATTGCCGGTGCACAGGAACAAGACGTTGTAGGGACGATCCGGCATTCTCCGATCTCCTTATTGCGGTTTCTTCTTGCGGGAGAGAATCGTCAAACCGCAGGCAATGGCCGATAACCGATACGGCCCATCATCGATTCAAAATAATCCCGGACCTTGCCAGGGAACCGAAGCCCTTTGACGACGGCAACCGATCGAAGCAGGGGGAGCACGCGAATATCATCGAATGACAGAGTGCCGTTGACGGCCAACGGACTTTCGATCAATCGATCAAGCTCTTCGAGGCTCGGCATGAGGTCGCTGATGTAGCGTCGCGTGTTTGCCCGAAGCTCGACGAAGTCGCCGAACGCCTTGCGCTTGCGCAGATTGTAATGGTCGAGCGCGGCGATGGTGGCGAACTCGGGCAGGCCGAGCAACGGATAACGCGGCATCGTGAGCGGCGCGGTCTTGGAAACAAATTGGTCGGCCCATGTGCCGATTTCGGGGCGCTCCGGACCGGTCAGCATGGGATCGCCGTGGCTATCGACATATTTGACCATGTCCATGCTTTCGACCATGGGCTGTCCGTCGTCCTTCACCAGAATGGGGATCACCCGTTTGCCGACAAGGCCGACCATCGTGTCGGTATCGTCGTCGAGGACCACCGTCTCCTGTAAGTGCAGACGCTTGAGCGCCGCCATCATGCGCACGCGAAAGCAGAGAGAGCAGTGCTCGAACATGTAAATCCTCATGTCACCCCGCCTTTCTGCGCAGCCGGGGCGGGTCCGACAGTTTACCTTCCATGGGCTTGCACTGTTCCGCGCGGCCTTGGCAGCAGTTATCGGTCAAGTAGCCGAGCAGCACATTCATGGTGTCGAACCGCGCGGCGTAAATCATCGAGCGGCCCTCGCGCCGGACGGTGACGAGTCCGGCCTCTCGCAGGCGATCGAAATGGAAGGTCAGCGTGTTTGGCGGAAGTCCAAGAGCGTCGGAGACCTGTCCCGCCGGCATCCCGGCGGGCCCCGCCTGGACAAGAAGACGGTAAGCATCAAGACGATTGTCCTGAGCGAGAGCGGCCAAGGCCGCAACGGCATCTTGCTTTTTCATATTTCCATAACTATGGAAATATAACGCGAACGTCAAGAAATATTTCGATAACGGCTGAAATAAAATTATCGTCCGCTTATGACACGAAGCCGATACGCAAAAGCCGCGCCGCTCCGGTCAAGCGCCGCAATAAGGCGCCAGCGCCGCCGCGAGATCGAGCAGCGTCTCGTCGCCGTTTTCCCAGCCGATGAAGGAAAGCCCGGCCGGACAGAAGTTCACGCTCGCCGCCGGGATCGTCACCTGCGGCAGGCCCGACAATCCTGCGATGCAGGTAAGCCCCATGACCCGTGCGCGGAAATCGTCGAGCGTCGCGGGCAAGGCATCGGTGCGCGGCGCGATAGACGGCACGGTCGGAAGGCAAATCACCGTGCCGGGCGGTGCCAGGGCGCGGATTCGCTTTCGCGCCGCCTCCATCACCGCGCGGCCCTCGCGTTCCTGGTCTTTGGAGACGGTCGCGGCGAAAGCGAGACGCTCCTTGATGCCGGGGCCGAGATTGGGCCGGCGCCGCTCGATCCAGGCACCGTAGATCGCCCAGATCTCGCGTCCCTGGATGATTCGGAAGGCGTTGCGCCAGGCCTCGGTCCCGCCAGGCGCGACGGTCACGTCGTGCATTCCGGCCAATTGCTTCGCGCTTTTGCCGAGGAATTGACGCAGCGCCGCCGCCACTTCGGCGTCGGCCCCGGCGAAAGCGTCAACGGCAAACGCCACGCGCCGGATATCCTTGCGCCGGGCCTTGCCCTTGAGTAGCACCGGGCCGAGCCGGCGCAACAGCCCCGCCGAGGCGGCGAACCAGCCGATGCTGTCGAAGCTCGGCGCCATCGCCATCGCGCCCCGCGCGTCGACGCGGCCATGCGTCGGGCGGATGCCGTAGACGCCGTTGAACGCGGCCGGCACGCGCACGGAGCCGCCAGTGTCGCTGCCGAGCGCGATGTCGCAGGCGCCCGCAGCGACCGCCACCGCCGAGCCCGAAGACGAGCCGCCCGGCAACCGTCCCGGGGCGCGCGGATTAACCGGCGTGCCGTAATGCGCGTTGGCGCCGGTGACGCTGAAGAAGAACTCGTCGCACACCGTCTTGCCGGAAATCGCCGCGCCCGCCGCCAGCACGCGCCGCACCGCCTCGGCATGGCGCCGCGCGGGCTTGGCGTCCGCAAGCCATTCGGGACTGCCGCCGCCGGTGCGCTCGCCCGCGATGTCGAACATGTCCTTGACGGCGCAAGACAGTCCCGCGAGTGGGCCGCGCGCGGCGCCGGCCAGCGGCCGCGCCAAGTCGTGCGGCACGAAGGCGCTGCTTTTCCGCGTCATCGGTGCGGGCGCTGCGCGAGATACCAGTCGAGAATCTGCGCGCCGTTCCACGCCACTACGCCGGGCTTGGCCGTGATGGTTTCGAAGAGCGTCTCGACCGCGCCGATGCGGTGCGGCACGCCCGAGAGATAGGGATGCGCCGCCACCGCCATGATCTTGGCGCGCTCGGCGCTTTCCTCGTAGAGCCGCTCGAACTGTTGCAGGCCGCGTTCGAGCATCATATTCGAGGGATGGTGCTGCAGGTTGCTGATGACGATGTCGTGGATCTCGAAATTATAGGGCATGGCCACCACCGGCTTGAACTTGGTCTTGAGCGTCACCGGCTCGTCGTCGAGCGCCCAGTCGCCGATATACTCGATTCCGGTCTCGGCCAGATAATCGAGCGTGTCGAAGGTCTGGGTCAGCCCCGGCCCGAACCAGCCGCGCGGCCGCCGGCCGGAGAACTTGGTGATGATCTCGACCGAGCGTTGGATCACCGCGCGCTGATCGTCGAGTTTGTGCATCGGCACCTGGTCGTAGCTGTGCGCGTTCAGCTCCCAGCCGCGCTCGAGGCAGGCCTCGACCACCTTGGGATAGGTCTCGCAGACGCGCGCGTTGAGCGTCACCGTCGGCTTGATGCCGAGCCGGTCGTAGAGCTTGGCGAGCCGCCAGAATCCCACGCGCATGCCGTATTCGTGCCAGCTCCAGTTGGGCAGGTCGGGCACCATGGGCTGGCCCTGCGGCGGCGAGATCACCATGCGCGCCATCGGCCGTTCGAGGTTCCATACCTCAAGCGCGAAAACCGGCCACAGCACGAAACGCGCCCCGCCCGGTAGCTTGAGGGGCGGCCGCGCGTGGATCGGCGAATACTTCAATCGCTCGTGTGGATGCATGGCGTCCCCCGGGTCAGTCGTTGTTGCCGAGCTTGAACAGCTTCACGGCGTTGGTCCGGCCGATCTTCACCCGGTCGTTCTCACTGATCGAGGCGGCGTCGAACCATCGGGCCGCCTCGGCGACCTGTTCGAACGGGTAGTCGGTCGAGAACAGGATCCGGTCCGACCCGACCTCGAGAATCGCGTCGATCAGGCTCTGGGTGCGGAAATTGCCCGCGGTCGTGATGTAGACGTTGTGGTGGAAATAATGCGAGATCGGCTTCTTCGCCGGATAGCCCATGGGCGCCCAGGATATCCGCTGGTCGGTGCGGTAGAGGGTGAAGGGCAGGTTCTCGCCCAGATGACCGAGGATGAGGGTGAGGCGCGGATATTCGTCGAACAATCCGCTGCCCAAAAGGCGCAAGGCGTGGAGCCCGGTCTCGGCCGCGAAGCCGTAAGCGGGGCCGATCAGCCAGGGATGGCCTTCATAGGCGCGCCTTTGGCTCGGCTCGCGCGGATGGAGATAGAAGGGCACGTCGAGCGCCTCGACCGCGCCCCAGAACGGCCAATAGGACTTGAGGTCGTAATAGACGCAGTGGTCCGGGTTGCCGAGTTGGGAATAGCCGTTCACGAGCGCGCCCTTGAAGCCGTATTCCTTGACGCAGCGGCCGAGTTCGGCGGCGGCACCCTCCGGGTCCTGCATGGCAAGCGCCGCGAAGCCCGCGAACCGGTCGCGACGCTTGTCGATCTCGCGCGCCAGCAGCTCGTTGGCGCGGCGCGCGATTTCGGCCGCTTTGCGCGCGTCGTCGATGCGCTGGACCGCGGGCGCGTTGAGCGAGAGGATCATCTTCTCGACCCCGTGGCGATCCATCTCGGCGAGACGCTTGTCCTGGACGTCGAGCAGCCGCGCCCGCAAATCGGTCCAGGTCTCGGCTCCGACGAAGCCGTGCGAATCGCCGATGGTGTCCTCGATCGCGAAATGCTCTTCGAGTCCGATCTTGCCGTCCATGATGTTCCTTCCCTCGGTCTTGTCTCTTTCGATGCGCACAGGGTCCGAAACCCCGTTGCGCCCAAGTTTAGCGGCCCAAGTGTAGCGATTGAGCCGGTGGCTGTCGCCCGGCGCGGAATGCCTGGATGGATTTCAACGCTCGATTTATGAGCCCGTGGTCTAGTGCAATACCTTGTCGAAGAAGCCGATCTTGAAATCGACCGGCAGGATGATCGGGCCCTTCTTGTCCCAATAGCGTTCGGGCACCGCCGGCACCGGCGAAGCGTCGTGCATCATGGTCAGCGCCGCCTGGTCGAGCAGAGGATTGCCCGAACTTTGCTCGATCCAGGCCTTGGTCACGGTGCCGTCATGCGCCAGGTCGAATCCCAAGAGGACGGTGCCCTCCTGTTTCTGCTTGATCGCCTCTTCGGGATATTTCTTGTAGCGGTTGAGGTGACGGCGAAGCAGATCGAGATAATCGTCGCCCGAACCCGATCCGGTGTCGTTGCCGATGGCGCCCTGGCTTCTGCCGACATTGCCGTTGCCGGCGCTGTCCGCGCCCGCGTTGCCTTGGCCGGATCCTGCCGCGCTGGCAACCGAGGCGGTCTGAACCGACTGATCCGTCGCGGGGGCGGCGGGCGTAACCGCCGGCGCGGCCGGAGCTTGCACGACAGAAGTTGGGCTGGGTTTCGGCGGTGGCTTCAGGCGTACCACCTTTGGCGCCGGTTTCGGCGTTGGCGGCGGCGCGGCCTGCGCCGTCTGGAGCGGAGTAACGGCGGGCGTCTCTTCTTGCGGCGTTGCCGCCGCCTTGGGCGTGGCTGCGGTGCCCAGCTCTTGGCCCGGCATCGGAGCATTTCCGCCGCCGCCGCCCGGCGAGCCGGCGGCGCCGCTGCCCTCGAATTTCACCGCGATCGGCGGCAAGACGATTTCGTCCGGCGGCGTCATCTGCCACAGCCCGATCAGCAAGGCCAGCAACAGGCCATGCAGCAGCAAGGAACCGCCGCTGGCGCGCCACAATTCGCGCCGATCGGTCCGGTGGCGGAATTCGTCGGCGTTATCCGTCGTTATGTCAGATGTGGCGGGATGTATCGTCATCCTGATGCCCTCACCATCCATCGCCGCAGCCTAGCCCCGCCGCTATGGCGCGTAAAGGCAATGGGTTCAAGGAGATGGAGGTTTGTCTTTCAGTGCCCGAATCGTCATCGAATCGACGCCGAAGATGATCTCACGGCTGACCGGCGTTTGGTGGCAAGATTATCAAGGCGGTAGGAGCGCGCGCATGGCCTATCCGGACAGCATCGCAATCCGGCCCCGGCGCAGCCTGGCGGCGACCTTAGCGGCGCTCGGTTTTTGGCTGGATGTGGCCGCGCTTGCGGCCTTGGCGCTGGCGCCGGCGGGTTGGCGGCTCGGCCTCTGGCACTACATCGTCTCCTTCGAGCTGATACGGTATTCCGCCTATGGCGGATTGCTGGCGGGGCTCGTCTCGCTCGCGAGCTTGAGCGGCTGGGCGCGGATGCCGCACCTTTACCGGCTCATCGCCGTTTGCTGTTTGCTGCTCGGATCCTTGCTGGCCTATGTGCCGTGGCACTACGCGCAGATCGCCGCCCGCCTGCCGGTGATCCACGACATCACCACCGACACCGTCAACCCGCCGGTCTTTTGGTCGGCGCTGCCGGCGCGGCGGGCGGAAAACGCGGTGCCGGTCGAATATGGCGGGCCCGCCGTGGCCAGGCAGCAACTCGAAGCCTATCCCGACATCAAGCCGATGATCAGCGATCTGCCGCAATCGGACGCGTTCGAGCGCGCGCTCGCCGCGGCGCAAGCCATGCCGGGCTGGATCGACATCGCCTACGACAAGAAGGCGGGCCGCATCGAGGCCAGCCAGCGCAGCTTCTGGATGGGCTTCACCGACGACGTGATCATCCGCGTGGCCCGGCACGGCGGCGGCAGCCGCATCGACGTGCGCTCGCTGTCGCGCCAGGGGCAGGGCGATTTCGGCGTCAACGCCGACCGCATCAGGGATTATCTCACCGCGCTCAAGGTCCGGCTCGCCGCGCCCGCCGGCTAAGCGGTTTATCAGTCATTGCCTCATATGGCAGAGTGGCGCCAAGGCCGGTCAAAAACCAATTCCGGCCGGCCCGTCCGATGGGGGCGGGCCAATCTGGAAAGGCAATCTCGAGACCATGCGTATCGCAGCCGTGCATGACCCGGACGGGAAGATTTTCGGAACCCTCCAAGACAACCGCTTCCGCCCCTTGTTGATCGGCGGCTCGGTCGTTCGCGATCTGCGGGAAGTCATATCCCGGGTTGGCGAACGTTCCGGAGCGCTTGAGCATGGAGCGCCGCTCCCCCTCGACGGCATAAAGCTCGCCGCCCCCATCGGCCCCCTGGCGAAGAACGTCATCTGTGTCGGAAAGAACTATCACGATCACGCCCAGGAATTCGCGCGCAGCGGCGTCGATTTGTCCGGCGACAAGCAGGAGGTCCCGGCCGATCCGGTCGTCTTCACCAAGGCTACGACATCCCTCGCCGACCCGTTCCAGGCAATTCCGGCGTCGTCCGACCCGACGCATTCGGTGGATTATGAAGGCGAGCTCGGCGTCGTCATCGGGCGGCGCTGCAAGGCCGTGAAGCGCGCCGACGCTCTCGGCTGCGTATTCGGATACACGATCGTCAATGACGTTTCCGCGCGCATGGTCCAGCAGCGCCATCGGCAATGGTTTCTCGGCAAAAGCCTGGACGGCTTCT
>Ga0187816_10000695_pt1 | contig 10274 bp, 5 predicted proteins | sample NC_wetland_sal_i_16_FD_132960 | JGI IMG/M metagenome (GOLD analysis project Ga0187816, IMG submission 132960) | Wetland sediment microbial communities from Neuse River Estuary, North Carolina, USA - SO4_1 | ecosystem: Environmental > Aquatic > Freshwater > Wetlands > Sediment | place: USA: North... | reverse complement strand
CTTCTCGTTGACGCGGATCTCCGTCACCTGAATCTCAGGGTAAGACTGTACTGCGGCGTGGATGCCTCAGTTGAGGAGTTGAGTTAAAGGTCCGTGCTATGGCAGCAAACGCTCGGCGACAGAGCCTACCGGATCTGGATCATTGCAAATTGGCAGTGCTCAACAGTCTCGGCTCGCCAGCCTCGCACCGTGTGTACGAGTACGCCATCGATTAATTCATTGCTTGGTACTGCTCCGAGCCCGCCTCGCATTCAACCGGATCGTGGTCATTCGCTACCGCATGCACCTGGAATCACGCGGCCTGGCTGCAAACAACATCAACCAACAACTCGCAGCTGTGCGCCGGCTGGCTCACGAAGCCGCCGACTCAGGCCTGCTAAGTCCCGAGTTGGCTGCGGGGATCAGCCGAGTAGAAGGGGTCAAGCAGCTCGGGTTTCGGTCCGGCAACTGATTGAGCGCAGAGCAAGGTTCAGAAGTGCTCAAACATGCTTGTGGCGATAGCATGCGTGCCAAGCGAGACTATGCAATGCTGGCCATGCTGTTCGGTTGTGGCTTTCGCAGATCGGAGCTGGTCGGCTCGGAGCTGGATGAGATCCAGATGCGTCAGGGTCACTGGGCAGCGGTGGATCTGATCGGCAAGGGTAGTCACATCCGCACCGTGAAGCCGACCCGACCGTTGCGAATGAGTTTGGAGAAGTCGCGAGTGTCGTCGGCCGCTCTCGCCGCGGCGTTGATGTGCGCTTGGTCTTTCAGCGCTGGCAGCGTTAGTCCGCCGGTGACCAAGCCCCCGCGTTCGTACATCATCTCATCCATTTTGCCGTTGAGCAGGATGCGCCAGTCGAGGCGCGTGCGCACATCGCGGGCCTGGGCAGCGGAGACGGCGATGTTGGTGGTGCAGTTGTTGGTCAGCGCGTTGTACCACTCGGGATGTCGGTGCAGGCTGTTGGCGCGTTGCATGTATTCCATGAAGAGGTTGCGCGCCATCGGCGGAGTTACGGTGGTGCGAAACAGGTACACCTCCTCATCCTTGCGGTAGTTGGTGCGCAAGCGAATGACATCGCGCTCGTCGCTGGCAATGTAGGTGAGCGCGTACTGGCGAAAGAATCCGCGAATGGCGGAATAACCCTGGCCAACGACGTCACGAGTCTCGATGGACATGGCAACATGGCCCTGGTCGCCGAAATCGAAGCTGACAATGGGATGCGCGATCCAAGGTGAGCCCCACCAGGTAATAAAGATGTCGGCACCACTGAGGTTCATCAGGTTATAGGAACGAGTCTCCCAATGGCAGGTGTAGTCGTTCTCGGTGCGGTAGTCACAGTTGCGGAAGTCGTGAATGACGACCTGGTCTCCGTTGATGTCGGCGTAGGCGGTTTCGGCGTTGTCGAGCTGCCAGTCGCGATGGTTCGAAGGCTTGAGCGACAACCACCAGAAGGCAACGACGGCGAATCCGGCGAACACGACCGCCAGCCTCATGCGGGCGTTGCGGAACAATCGCAGGGCTACCAGCACCAGGATGAGGTACAACACAGCAGCAGGTGTCCGCAAAGGTGGGAATGGCAAGTCGAAGTACAACGCCGCGGCCGCCCACATGGTGAACAGGAGAGCGATGATACTCGTGAGCGCAAACGCGATCCTTCGTGCCATAGCGGGCGCCTCGTCCCTTCTGCCGACCAGATCTTTGAAGCCGCACGGGAGAGCATAGCAGATGCACAAGTCGCGCATGGCGTCCCCACCGCAAGGGCGCGAATTTGGCGGGGCGATTGTGGACGAGTGGTCGCTAGCCTTACGTTAGGGGTTACTTCACGCTTGCCCGTCACCTGGGAGCAATCCTGGAGAAACTCAGACGATTCACATTCGGACTGGCAGTTTTGCCAGTTATTGGCGCACCACCGTGCTTATAAACTGACCTCGCCTACGGGTGTGCCTGTATCCTCAAAGGGAACTCCACCTTTCGATCCTTTCGCAAGACGTGGCACTTAAGGGGGCCGGGAACTCTCCTGAAAGCAGGCCTCCAGTTTTCTATTGGTGGGAAGGCCCCGGTTTTAGCGAAATGCAACAGCATTTCGATTCGTGCCACCCTGTGATATCTCCTGGGGTATGAACGGATGATATGGGTTTCTTAGCAAATTTCAAAATCCGAAACAAACTGCTGGTTGCCATGCTTCCGCTGGCGCTGATGGCGATCGCGGCGGGCGTGTACTCGTCCATAGAAAGCGAGAAGATCGACACTTGGTACAGCAATTTAATCGACAATTACGTCAAGACATTTCAATCTGTGACCGCAGCGCGAGGGGACACGATGAGGTTCCGTTTATTGCTCTACCAGCTCGTCGCCGAAGATAACCCCAATCAAAGGCAGGGAAACGACGGCGAGTTGGACAGGGTGCAGGCCGATTACCGGGCATTGCTCGCCGACGCGCTACGGCAGAACCCCGGTCGCGCTAACGAAATCAAAGCGGCCGAGGCCTTGTTCGATCGAGCTGCATCCAGTGCACGCCCCGTCCGCGCCGCTGCCTTGGCTGGCAACCGCGAAAAGGCCATGAAGATTATGCACAGTGGGGTCGACGCTGACTTGCAGCAGGCCCGACAGGCTATGACCAACTTGGTGGACGAAATGCAGAAGTCTGCCAACCAAGGGTCCGACGAACTCACTGTCCGGACGCACCGCGCGATTCTGATCACGTGGATTGTCATCATACTTGGCCTCGCCGCATCTTTCGTCATTGCGCTCTCCATCTTGCAAGCTGAAGTCGTACAGGCTGTGTTGTCATTTCGGAATCGGATTCTGGACGTGGCTGAAGGACGACTGGACCAGCCCATTGCGAATCTCGACCGTCCCAATGAGATTGGCGAGATGAGCCGTGCGCTGCAGACCCTGCAAGTCGCTGCCCGTGAGCGGGAAACGCAAGGCTGGGTCAAAACCGAGGTGGCGACCACGGTTGCGCGATTGCAATCGGCCGAGGACTTCGCCGCGTTCTCCACCATCCTCCTGTCACGGATCTCGGGAGCGTGGGACCTGCTGTACGGTGCGTTCTACCTTGCCGACGACAGTCATACGCACTTCTCTCGCGTCGGCGCTTTCGCGACGGACGTCGCGACGGAACCGCGAGAATTTGCGCTTGGCGAAGCTCTGGTGGGCCAAGCCGCAGTTGAGCGGCGCAGTCTTCGGATTGTTTCCACCGCCGAGAAGCCCCTTCAAGTCTTCGCTGGCGTGGGGACAGTCACACCTGCTTGCGTCCTTTTTGTCCCCATAATTAATCAGGACGTTGTGCTGGCGGTCATCGAACTGGCGCCCTCGGCTCCAGCGTCGGAGCGTCAGCAGGCGCTGCTGGATGCGCTGTTACCGAGAGTCGCCCTCAACACCAAGATTCTTGTAACCACGATGGAGGCCAAGAAGCTGTTGAAACAGACCCAGGTACAGGCCGCGGATCTGGCGGTAGCCAAGGAAGCGGCCGAAGCCGCCACCAAAGCCAAGTCTGATTTCCTGGCCAACATGAGCCATGAAATCCGCACGCCGATGAACGCCATCATTGGCATGACGCACCTGGCTTTGAAGACCGATCTATCTAAGAAACAAGCTGATTATCTGACCAAGGTAAAGTCCGCCGCACACGCGTTGCTCGGGATCATCAACGATATCCTCGACTTCTCGAAGATCGAGGCAGGCAAGCTGGATATGGAGAAGACAGGCTTCCGGCTTGAGGATGTGCTCGACAATCTATCGTCGATCATCAGTCAGAAAGCTCAAGACAAGGAACTCGAGTTTCTGATCGCAGCCCAGCATGACATCCCCGTCCATCTGGTCGGCGACCCGCTGCGCTTGGGACAAATCCTGATCAACCTGGTGAACAACGCGGTTAAGTTCACGGAACGTGGCGAGGTATTGGTGACGGTTGCGCTCGAGGAGCAACTCGCGGACCGGGTCAAAGTGAAGTTCTCAGTCCGTGATAGTGGAATCGGCATGACGCCGGAGCAGAGCGGTCGGCTGTTCCAGGCGTTCGCACAGGCAGACACTTCGACGACTCGAAAGTACGGTGGCACCGGGCTTGGACTCTCCATCTCCAAACGGCTGGTTGAAATGATGGAGGGCGCCATCTGGGCCGAGAGCGAGCCCGGCGTAGGCAGCACTTTCCATTTTACTGCATGGTTCGGCATTGGATCCGACGAGAAGCGCAAACGCTTCATTCCTGATCTGGCAGGAATCCGGGCCTTGGTTGTCGATGACAATGCACAGGCGCGCGAGATCCTCACTCAAGCACTCCGGGTTTTTGCACTACGAGCCGAATCGGTTTCGTCGGGGGAAGACGCCGTGCGTGAGATTGCCAGCGCAGATTCCCATGATCCTTATCGACTCGTGTTGATGGATTGGCGCATGCCGGGAATGGACGGCCTGGAGGCAAGTCGCATCATCAAGCGCGATGATCGTCTCCTGCACATTCCCAAAATTGTGATGGTGACCGCATTCGGACGAGAAGATACAAGGACGCAGGCAGAGGAGATTGGAATCGATAGCTATCTGCTCAAGCCAGTCAATTCGTCGCTGCTCTATGACACGCTGGTGGATCTGTTCGGCGTCGCCGGAGTCGATGATCGTCGTTCTCCTGTAAAGAAAGACCAGACCACTGTGTATGACGCCACGGGAATCCGGGTGCTGTTGGTAGAAGACAACGAGATGAACCAGCAGGTCGCAGCGGAGTTGCTGGAGAGCGCCGGAGCGATCGTAACCGTTGCCAACCATGGGGGAGAAGCAGTGAAAATCCTGACCGAAGGTGGTCAGGCTCCTCCGTTCGATGTGGTGCTCATGGACCTGCAGATGCCCGAGATGGACGGTTTTACGGCAGCCAAACTGCTGCGGCGTGATCCGCGTTTGAAACAACTCCCAATTATTGCCATGACGGCGCACGCTCTCGCAGAAGAGCGTCAGCGCTGCCTCGACGCCGGCATGAACGATCATGTGTCAAAGCCGATTGATCCCGACGTCCTATTTTCAACCTTGATGCGATGGGCGACGCCAAGACCAAGGCTGGGAGGCGAGTCCCAAGCAACCCCGATTCACACAGGAACGACACAGGCAAAAACGGCCGACGAGATGACCCTGCCGGAAATCGCAGGAATCAACTTGGCCGATGGCCTGCGGCGCCTAGCGGGTAACAGGCGGCTCTATCGCGACCTACTGGGACAGTTTGTCGCGAAGGAAAGCGGTGCGGCAGCGCAGATTTCGGCCGCACTCGAAAGAGGAGACCTCAAACAGGCTGAGCGCATCGCGCACACGGTGAAAGGTATTGCCGGCAATCTTGGAATCACGGAGGTGCAGTCTGAGGCGCAAAAGCTGGAGAAGGCAATCCGTGAGGGACAGGATTCTGTCGCGGCGCTGCTCGGCGCGTTCGCGACCGTGTTGGGCACCCAGGTTCACGCCATCGACCAGGCATTACGCGAATCGACATCTGCACCGCCGGAAGAAATGGTGCCATCGGCGTTCGATGAAAAAGCGGCAGCCGTCGCGATTACCCGGCTCAAGTCTTTACTCGATGCGAGCGATGGAGATGCCGGAGAGGCATTTCGCAGCGTGCAGGACGTCATAGCAGGCGTTGTCGATAAGACGCACATGGATTCGCTGAGCGCATCCATCAGCGAATTCAATTTTGCGGCGGCCCGGGTGAAACTCGATGGCATCGCCGAAGAGTGCTGCACGAAAGGAAGGCACGAATGAAAACGGCTGACGAAGAAGTAAAGACTCTACTTCTTGTAGATGATGCTCCCGCCAACATTCAAATCGCGAATTCTATCCTTAAGGACACTTACAAAATCCGCATCGCGACCAACGGCGCAAAGGCATTGGAACTGGCGAACGTTACGCCGTTGCCCGACCTCATTCTGCTCGATGTAATGATGCCGGAGATGGACGGGTACGAAGTGTGTACACGATTGAAAATAGCCGCAGAGACGCGGGATATTCCAGTCATTTTTCTTACCGGGCAGACTGAAATCGAGGATGAGACGAGAGGTTTCGACGTCGGCGCCGTAGATTACATTCACAAGCCGCTTTCTCCCGCCATCGTCAAGGCGCGGGTACAAACCCACCTCGTGCTTCGCGGGATTCGCAAACAGCTCGCTTTGCAACTGCTGGCCATCCAGAAAGAATTGGAAACGGCGCGCGAAATCCAGTTATCGATTCTTCCCGAAGAGATTCCCAAAATCGAAGGTCTGGAGATTGCCGCACGCTACATCCCCATGACATCGGTCGCCGGCGATTTTTATGACTTTATAGTCGTCGATGAAAAGCGCGTTGGGATTCTGGTTGCCGATGTATCCGGACATGGGATGCCCGCCGCACTTATCGCCTCGATGCTGAAGATTGCACTGGCGGCGCAGGAGCCGCACGCTGCCGACCCGGCACAAGTGCTGTTGGGTCTGAATCAAGCGTTATGCGGAAAATTTCAGCGCCACTACGTCACGGCGGCTTATCTGTTTGTGGACATGCTGAAGGGAACGCTGAGGTACGCGGGCGCGGGTCACCCTCCCTTGTTGTTGTGGAGTAGATCCGAGGGCGTGCGTGCTGTGGAGGAGAATGGATTGTTTCTCGGAAAATTCCCACAAGCAGCCTATTCTTTCGTGGAGTTACCGCTCAAGGCAGGTGATTGGGCTTTGCTTTATACCGATGGAATACCGGAAACCACGAACCCATCGCAGATCGAGTTTGGTACCGACCGCTTCAGGCAATTTCTGGAGACGGATCAAAGCACCTTGCCAGACCATTTGGCTGATCGACTGCTTAGAGAGTTGGTGCAGTGGTCGGGTCGCGACTCGGGTCACGACTCGGACGACGATGTTACGCTGGTGGCAATCCACGTGAATGGCGCCTGAAACATTTCCATAACTGTTGCGAGGAAAGCACGGCGAGGAGGGCGGCCGCCCAGCATTGCGATTTCGGCCGAATTTGGAATTACTCCTGGGTTGTCGCTAGCCTTGATCGGAAACGCCTTGGGCAAGACACTTCGGGTTGAGGAGGAAGTTGACCCGAGGCGTTTTCGATCAAGGCTAGCGACTATCCGGGAGTCATCGCATGGGTTGCACCCAAATACCGCACCGGCATTCTGTTGCGGCCTGCGTCAAAGGGTTCGCGTGACTAGTTGCATCAGCCACGGCGTAGCACATTGCGCATGCTGATGGCTTGGCGGTCAATCGTCTGCAACAGCCGAAAGGCATCCTGCGGCTATTTCCGGCGGTACCGGGTTGTAGAAGAACCCGGACGCCCACTCGAATCCGGTAATCCGGGCAATCTGCGGCAGAATCTCCAGGTGCCAGTGGAAATCGTCTTCGATGGTGTTCCAATACCCGGTTCTCGGTCGCAGGAATGGCCTGTCCTGGAGCGATAAATTGTAGGGCGGCCCGCCCAGAGTGTGGTCCAACTTCCGTAAGATACCGCGCAGGATGCGGGAAAGGCCGTCAACTTGCCCGGAACTGATGCGGCTGAAGGAGCTGTTGTGAGATTTGGGAAATACTGCCATCTCGAAGGGAAAGCGCGAGGCGAAAGGAGCAAATGCGACAAAGTCCTCATTCTCGGCAATCAACCGCTTTCGCTCCTTTTGCTCTTGCTGCAGCACATCGCAGTAGATGCATCGTTCCTTCAAAGCGAAATAATCGCGAGCGGTTATGAGCTTGGTCTTAACTGCGCGCGGCGTTACCGGGAGGGCCATCAAGTGCGAAATTGAATGGCTAATGGTGTGGGCGCCAGCTTCCTCGCCATGATTCTTGAAGATCAGCACGTAGCGTATCCGCTTGTCGCCCTCCAGATCGACCATGCGCGCTATGTAGGCTCGGATTACGGCAGAGATTTCGTGGATTTCAAGTTCGTGGACGCTGCAACCGTGGCGCGGTGTCTCGGCGATTATCTCGTGCGCACCCACGCCGTTCATCAGGTCGTGGAACCCGTCGGCGCGCTGTCCCAATTTCCCTTCGATCCGTAGTCGTGGATCGGAGTTGGGCACCACGCGCACGGACCAGCCTGGCCGGTTCGGGGACGAACCCGGGTTGCGAATGGCGAAGACTTCCGGCGGGGTGGAAGCCTCGTTGTTTTCGCAGAAAGGGCAGAATGTCGGGTCCCTGATGAATCTCTTGAAATGAAAATCCGAAAGCTGTACGGTCGTGGTCTCAGCCATGATTACCCAGCGGCCAGTAAAGACGTCTTTGCGTATTTGAGACATTAGACCTCCGACTGACACCGTTTATCAAGCAGCGGCGCCTCGCGCTTTTTCCTCAGCTGGCATCTCAAGATCGAACAACTGCTGTTTGCGGTGCAAGAACACAATCCGCAAAGCACCGTCAGCATCAGCAAACCCGGAACCATCAACAGCGCAAAATAGGTCCTGTTGGGGTGGCCCAAAAGCCTCCTCCTTATCTTGGGTAGCCACCATAATCCATCTCAGACTCGGAAATGCCGGTGTCAGACTGGTATCGCAAACTCGATGAGGTAGGTGTGTCTGAGCGTCAGTCTACAACGTTGCCGGCGGAGAGTAGGATAAATATAGAGACCAAGAATGATCTCAGGGAGTTCCACCATGTCAAGTTGTGCAGTGAAGGAGGTGTTCCGTGACTACCTATATCATTCTGAGTCGCTTCTCCCCCGAGGCATTCGGGGACCCCAAAAACTTTAAGGACTTGGCTGCCACGGTGTCGGCAAAGATCAAGAAGCACTGTCCGGAAATTAACTGGAAGGGTAGTTTCGCAACTCTAGGCCGTTTCGATGTCGTAGACTTCGTCGAAGCAGATGATCCAAAGCAGATTGAGAAAGCGGCAATGATCATCCGTGCCTATGGGCATTCGACAACGGAAACGCTGATTGCAACCCCGTGGAAGGAATTTCTTTCAGTGCTCTGATCTTCAAGCCTATTTCCCGCTATCGGAGAAACAGTCCGACGGACCTTCAGCACGCGCATGCCCTCGGTGGCGGCATCACTGAAAACATTCGTCTTTTTAAGGTAAGAAATCAAGTTCTTAGGGTCCAGTTGTAAGAAGTTGCAAGCTGCATTTGGAGCATGCGGTGATTGCGGGCGGATGACGCTTAGTGCTTTTTCGGACGCGACGCCGGGATGAGTGCTCAAGGCTGAAAAAAGGTGTGAGGCGTCGCGTTCGAAAAAGCCGTCAGAAGGAAGCCGCTGGGGCGGCGGACGCGGAACTTATGCAAAGTGAATGGGGCGAAGGAGAGGTGTTAAAGTTGGCAGGAGACGGCACGGAAGCGGAAAGGGAGGTCGGGAGGGTGTGGCAGCGAGAATCGATGGTGGAAAACGGATTGACAGAGGGCGCGAAGTAGGGATCGGGTCAGGAGCCGGGCGGACGGGGGCAGAGGGCGGCGAAAATACGCTGCTGTGTAGTCATGGTGCCCTCCTACGAGAGCACATCGGCAGGAATCGGATGAACTTTAGCGGACTACGTTCACTGCCGAAATGCCGTCAGCACAGCCGACATATCGGCGCAAAACATCCAATCTCTCCCGGCAAAGTGCTCTCCCGCTTACCGTCTTAATGGCAGTCAAACTGCCACGGCGAGAGCGTGGCCCGGATAGAAATTCTCAAGGCGGAACTGGCAGCGATTGACAGGCAGGATCGCGCGTACTGGCTGGCGAAGAACCCCGAGCGACACGAAAAACTAGAACATCAACTCCGAGAGGATAGGAGATACGTTGTCATCGCAGAACTACTGGATACTGATACAAGGGGCTACAGATAAGAGGGATTGAACAACCAAGAACGAGCCATAGCGGAAACGGGAGAAGTGTCATGGACATTGGGATCGCTTTGGGGTTTTTTGCGCGTTTTAGACCATTTTTGACTTGTGACCCTGAAGCCCGCGAAGGAATTCATTGTACGATTTGCGCCTTACCGTTCTGCCGCGAAGCAACTTCCGCACGAAAAATCGCGTGAATCCACACGGCAGATTCAGACTTACCATTCGGACTCCAAGTAGTCATTACCACAGATGCTCCGCTTTCCCCTACTTCGCTGGTGCTAACTTTCTCCGGTGAAGTCGGGAAGTTATATGGGAGTCCACCAGTGTCGCCTTTCACGGAGGAGCAGGGCGGCATCATTGCCCGATTCGACGAATTCCTGGAAGGACGGTTTCCGGAATCGCGACGGAAGGCGTACTACCTGATGTCGATGCACGAGGACTGGCCGCCGCAGGCGCGAAAGGAGTTGAAGGAGGTGGGGTGGACGAAGGGGTTGGAGTTGGCAAGATTGCGAGAAGGGATCGGCAGCACTTCGATTGTGCAACCT
>Ga0187816_10000692_pt1 | contig 10276 bp, 6 predicted proteins | sample NC_wetland_sal_i_16_FD_132960 | JGI IMG/M metagenome (GOLD analysis project Ga0187816, IMG submission 132960) | Wetland sediment microbial communities from Neuse River Estuary, North Carolina, USA - SO4_1 | ecosystem: Environmental > Aquatic > Freshwater > Wetlands > Sediment | place: USA: North... | reverse complement strand
GATTTGATGAGCTCGTTCTCGGATAAGTATCTGTGGAAATGGCTTACGACAGTCTTTGCCTCGCTCAACGTTGCAAGCCTCCATTGGATCTCGAGGTTTTCATTTCCAGCAAGGCTTTCCACAATTCTCCGCTCTTCTACAAGTAACTTGAATTCACCCGGTTGTTCTTTGTTTTGATCGTCAGCTCCATTCAATCGTGTCGTGAAGTCGATACGACCGGTGGGGAGCCAATCATGCTTTACAACACCGTGCGGCGATATTTTTTTGTAGACTTCCGTGATTTGCGTCATTTTAGTCATAAGCCAATATGCGATATATGCCGCCATTGCTAATGCGATCAGAGCGATCACGACCCAGAGCGCCTGCACCATCTCTTTGCCCTCCCAGAGTACTCGCAGTTTTTTAAGCGTTTTATTTCTTTGTGACCATTTTGTGCAAAACGCGTGTACTTTTTTGGGAGTTTCGAGCCTATACGGGATTTTTTGTTGTCACGGTTCAGGCGCCTCGCGCGGCCGATCACACTGCGCCGGAGTTGCGCTAGTGCTTAGTTCACCGAAACCAGCGATGCGGCTTCTTCATTAGCTCTACGTTGAAGTCGGGATCACCAAGGCGGGGGCTGCCCTGTTCTTGCTCGATGTACACGATCGTGGGCTCAGGTGGTGGCCGTGCCAGTTTCCCTTGGTGGCGTCCATGAGCCGCTCCACCTCGGCCTCAGTCAGGTATTCGCGCCTCCGTAAATCGCCGATCTCACATAGCCACCGGTCTACTGATTTCTAATCAGTTGTCCTTCCTCGTTGAAATCGCTGCGCGGCAGCGACTTGGCGCCGGCAGCTTCGGCCACCAAAAAGTTCAGGAAGATCGAGAGTTTTTCCCACTCGGCATTCGTGTACGGTAAAATCGCAGAAAGAAATCCATAGCTGCGCAAGAATGCCTTTGCTTTCCCTTTGAAATCAACCTGCCCATCCTCGTCCAGATTTGAGCTAAGTTGTTGATTTTGCTGGTGCCGCGGAGAGGATTCGAACCTCCGACCCACGCATTACGAATGCGTTGCTCTACCGGCTGAGCTACCGCGGCATTTCAGCGGTTTGGCACTGCTCGGTAGCAGAATTGCCACCGAATTGCCACCCGCCTGCACGATGGTGTTCGATACAAGTGCTTCGTGTCCGCTTGCAATATTCCGAAGAACAGGCGGGTTCCAACCTCAGTAGAGTCTCGAGCCGCCAATAGCCGCTCGGGGGGCCACGATCAGCGCCAGCGGTCGATCTGATGTCGCCCGGTCGCTCATCGGCAGCACGACCACTTTGCTCCGATTAATCATGTCACTCCAACCGCGCGAGCCGCGGACACGCCTTGCAGCAGCGGCCGTGGTCTTTTTCGCGACACCGAAAAAGCCGCTTGCGTCGCTTCGACCTTTTTGCCAACGACGCCAGGCGATTGGTTCGATCCGCAGGCCGGTTCCTAAATCGGCGTTAATCCAAACGCCGGCATTGGTCCGCCGGCACGGAAACAAAAGCCTCATCACTCTCTGTTGGTCGGCAACGCGGAGTTCAAGATCCTGATTGTTGGGCGACGTTGAGATCGGGTGCCAGTGAGCTAGGTGACGCCGCAAAAGATATTTACGGATGTTCCGAACCGCAGCGTCAAAAAGATCACCAGGCCTTGCTAGCGCGGACTTGACGATTAGCCCCTCATTATTGCGCATGGCAAATCTCCCGTTTGAAAGCTCAACCGAGCAAGCCGCCCTTCAATCATCCAAGCGCTACCGTTCCGAACTCGCGAGCGCGCGCCATGCACCGAGTGCTGAAATTGCCTTTCATCACCAGGCGGCTGAACGCCAGCTCGCAGCTAAATGGAATTTTTTCGATACGGCGTTCGGCCTGCGGCTGCGTGCGCTGGCCGCTGTCGCCGCGAATCGGATTCGACTGTGCAGGCACGGCGCTCCAGCGCTGCTCAAACGGCATGACGTACAGCCGGCTCGCTTTGTGCGTGCGATCAAGAATTTGCGAGGTGGATATTTGATCCGCTTGGCTAATTCTCAGCTGGGCCAGAATATTTCCAGCCGAAGCCGGCCAGTACGCCAACAACAATGCAACAATACCACTCGCAATTGCGTAACTGATGGCGGTCAATGACGTTTTACAAAAGCGTGTTCGCGAGTCGGCGTCGACAAAACCGTTATCGCAGTGACGCCGAGCCCGCTGATTTTGTCCGCTTCTAAGCATGACACCCGCGCTCCCCTCTTAGGCGTGATAACCTCCTGGTAACGATGGAGCGGGGGCACGAGAATTTAGATATTCCGCTTAAGTAGAAGCACTTAAGGGAAATTGATAACGGCGCCTCTTTGTCACCCTAGAACCGTTTCTTGTTTGGAATCAAAACGCTTGGCGCCTGAAAAATTTAATCACTCTCGAAATGACCGCCGCGGCCGCGGCTCAAATATGCAGCAGTATGCTAATGGTTCAACAGCTTTGCTGTTGGCTCACCGCCCGTCCGCCTCGGCGCGCAGCTTGAAGCGCTGGATTTTTCCAGTCGCGGTTTTCGGCAATTCGCTCCGGAACTCGATCCAGCGCGGATATTTAAAGACCGCAAGCTTCTGCCGGCATTCGTCCTGCAGCTCCTGCGCAAAGGCCTCGCTCGCCTGGTCTGGCGATTTGAGCACCACGAACGCCTTCGGCTTGATCAGCTTGTCGATATCCGGCCAGCCGACCACGGCGGCTTCGAGCACGGCGGGATGGCTTTGCAGCACCCCTTCGACCTCGAACGGCGAGACATACATGCCGGAGACTTTGAGCATGTCGTCGCGCCGGCCGCAGTAGACGAAATAGCCGTTGTCGTCCTCGACATATTTGTCGCCGGAGCGCGTCCACTCGCCGAGGAAGGTGGCGCGCGACTGCGCGCGATTATTCCAATACATCATCGCGCTGGTCGGGCCGCGCACTTGCAGCTCGCCCAGCTCGCCCGCCGTCTCGATCAGCTTGCCGTCGTCGTCGACGAGCCGGATGTCATAGCCCGGCACCGGCTTGCCGCTGGTGCCGTATTTGACGTCGCCGGGGCGATTGGACAGAAAAATGTGCAGCATCTCGGTCGAGCCGAGACCGTCGAGAATGTCGACGCCGTAACGTTCGCGCCAGCGCCGGCCGATGTCGGGCGGCAGCGCTTCGCCGGCGGAGACGCAGCGGCGGATTTTCACTTCCCCGCGCGCCGGTGCGGCCGGGCTCGCCAGAAATCCCGCATAGAAAGTCGGCACGGCATAGAAGATCGTCACCTGATGTTGCTTGAGGAGTTCGGCGACCAGATCCGGCGTCGGACGCGCCGGCAGCAGTACGGTCGTCGCCCCCGCCGACATCGGAAAGGTCAGCGCATTGCCGAGCCCATAGGCGAAGAACAGCTTCGCCACCGAATAGCAAATGTCGTTCTCGCTAATGCCGAGGATCGGCCGGGCGTAAAGCTCATCGGTGAGCTTGAGATCGGCATGGCTGTGCACGGCGCCCTTCGGCTTCCCGGTCGAGCCGGATGTGTACAGCCAGAAGCACATGTCGTCGGCCGTGGTCGGCGCGGTAACCGGCTTATTGTCGGCTCCCGCGAGCAGACCGGCGAAATGATGGTGCCCGTGCGCCGCGGCGCCCGAGACGATGACATGCGCGAGGCTCTTCGACGCCGCGATCGCGGGCGCAAATTTTGGCAACAGCTCCTCGGACACGACCAGCACGCGGGCGCGGCTGTCGTCGAGCATGAAGCGATAATCGTCCTCGGTCATCAGCGTATTGACCGGAACGGCGACCACCCCGGCCTTGATGGCGCCAAGAAACGCGGTCGGCCAATCGATGGTGTCGAGAAGGCAGATGAGGATGCGTTCTTCGCTTCGTACGCCGAACCCGCGCAGCACATGGCCGAACCGTTCGACGCGGTCGGCGAGATCGGCATAGCTGTATTTGCCGTGGTGATCGATGAAAGCGATCTTGTCGGCGCGGCCGGCGTCGAGATTGCGCTTTAGGATATCGACGGCGAAATTGTAATCACGCGGCACGCTGGGCGCGTTCGACGTCTCGCTTGGCGAGATGGTGATCATCGCTTTCGTTTTCCCATCCGACCGCCGCGGCTTTCGCGAATGAGCGGCCTTTCGTCCATTATGCCGATAGTGCAATGGGCCGCAATCCGTTACAGCATGATCCCGAAAAGTGGATACCGGTTTTCGGACAAGATCATGCTCAAGCATAACCGGCGGCCGACGGAGCCAATGCCATGATATTCAGCCGCGACCGCATTCTCACCACCCATGTCGGCAGCCTGCCGCGCAGCGAGAGCTTAAGCGACCTCTTGATCCAGCGCGAAGCGGGCGAGCGCTACGACACCGCGCAATTCGAAGCGGAGATGGAAAAGGCGGTCCGCCATGTCGTGACCAAACAAAAAGACGCCGGCATCGATGTCGGCAATGACGGCGAGCAGCAGCGCGTCGGCTTTCAAACTTACGTGCCGGCGCGCATGGCGGGCTTTGCCGGCGAATCCAAGCGGCGGCGCGGCCGCGAATTCGAGGAATTTCCCGACCTGGTGCGCTATCTCACCCACCGCTTTCCGCATGTGAGCAAACAGCAGAACGCGCCAGAGGCGCGCGCCGAGTTGCATTACCACGACACCTCCGCCATCGCGGCTGAGATCAAGCGTTTTACCCGCATCGCCGGCGAGGGCCGCACCTTCGCCGAAATGTTCATGACCGCGCCGTCGCCCGGCATCATCGCCTCGACCATGCTCAATGCCTTTTACGCCTCGCAGGAGGATTATCTCGCCGCCATTGCACGCGAGATGCGCAACGAATATCGCGCCATCGCCGAGGCCGGGCTCATTCTGCAGATCGATGCGCCCGACCTCGCCATGGACCGCACCATGTTCTACCGCGATCAGAGCGATGCCGAATTCGCCAAAACCTGCGAGCTGCATGTGGCGATGATCAATCGCGGCATCGAAGGCGTTCCACGCGAACGCGTTCGCCTGCATGTCTGCTACGGCAATTGGGAAGGCCCGCACATTCATGACATCGCGCTGGAAAAGATCCTGCCCGCGCTCTATCAGGCCAAGGTCGGCGCGCTGTCGATCGAATTCTCCAATCCGCGCCATGCCCACGAATATGCCGCGTTCAAGCGCGCGCCATTCCCCAGGGACATGATCCTTATTCCCGGCGTGGTCGAGACCACCTCGAATTTCGTCGAACATCCTGAAGTGGTGGCGCGACGGATCGAGGAAGCCGTCGCCGCGGTCGGCGACCGCGAACGCGTCATCGCCTCGACCGATTGCGGCTTCGGCACGTTCACGCGGCGCGAATGGGTGATCGAGCCGGCGGTCTGGCTCAAGCTCAAATCGATCCGCGACGGCGCCGATATTGCGTCGGCCCGGCTTTGGGGTAAGAAAAGCGCCGCGTGATCGTCATTGCGAGCGGAGCGAAGCAATCCAGACCCAGATTTTAGGCAAGGCTGGATTGCTTCGTCGCATCGCTCCTCGCAATGACGCGTTTGATAATTTCCAGTTCATTCGACCCACAACAGGACCCACACCGTGATTGACCTTTACACGTGGACGACGCCGAACGGCCGCAAGGCCTCCATCGCGCTCGAAGAGCTCGGCCTGCCCTACACCGCGCATGCGGTGGACATCTCAAAGGACGAGCAATTCAAGCCGGAATTTCTCAAGATCAGCCCGAACAATCGCATCCCCGCGATCGTCGATCGCGACAACAATATGAGCCTGATGGAATCCGGCGCGATCCTGATCTATCTCGCCGACAAAACCGGCAAGCTTTTGCCGCAGAGCGGCGAAGCGCGCTACCGCACCATCGAATGGCTGATGTGGCAGATGGGCGGGCCGGGGCCGATGTTCGGCCAGGTCCATCACTTCGTGAAATACAACAAAGGCAAGGCGCCCTATGCCGAGGAGCGTTATCTGAAAGAGGCGCATCGGCTTTATGGCGTGCTCAACAAGCGCCTCGCCGATCACGAATACGTCGCCGACGCTTATTCAATCGCCGACATCGCGATCTGGCCGTGGGTGTCGCGCTACGAATGGCAGACCGTCGATCTCAATCAATATCCCAACGTCAAGCGTTGGTATCTCGCCATTGCCAAGCGCCCGGCGGTGCAAAAAGGCTACAAGGTGCCGAAGGACGTCGGCGACGTGCCGATGCCGTAAGCCGCGTTTCGTCATGCCCGGGCTTGACCCGGGCATCCATGCTGACAACCGGCCTTTTTATATATCGCTTGGCGCAACTCTGCATGGGCCACCGGGTCAAGCCCGGTGGCGACGAATAGAGTTTTGGGCGGTATAGTTTGCTTAAACACCCAAGGAGTTTCCCATGGACGACATCACCAAGCGCGAACCGATCAAGATCACCGCCGAGGACATCAACCCGCGCTACAACTGGGGCCGCCATCTGCCGGTGCTTGGCACCATGGGCGTCGACTTCGAGGAACGCGTCGATTACCGGCGCATGCACCGCTACCGGCTCGGCCGCGCGCAGGCGGCGCTGGAAGCGTCCGATCTCGGCGCGCTGTTATTATTCGACGACAACAATATCCGTTACGTCACCTCGACCAAGATCGGCGAATGGGCGCGCGACAAGCTCTCGCGCTGGACGCTGTTGCCGCGTGGCGGCGATCCGATCCTGTGGGATTTCGGTTCGGCCGCGGTTCACCACAGGCTCTATTCGCCGTGGCTAAAGCCGGAAAACTGTAAGGCCGGCCTCGTCGGCCTGCGCGGCACAGTCGATCCGGCCTTCGGCCTGATGAAGCATCACGCCGAAGAGATGGCGTCGATCCTCAAATCCGCCGGCGTCGCCAAAATGCCGATCGGCGTCGACATCATCGAGCCACCCATGATGTTCGAACTGGAAAAGGCCGGGCTCAAAGTCAAAGACGGCCAGCAGGTGATGCTGGAAGCGCGCGAGGTCAAATCGGCCGACGAGATCGCGCTATTGAACCGCGCCGCGGCGATGGTCGACGGCGCCTATCAGCTGATCGATGAGGAGCTCAAACCGGGCGTGCGCGAAAACGACATCGTCGGCAAGGTCAACGAATTCCTCTATCGCCACGGCTCCGACGACGTCGAGGCGATCAACGCTATTTCCGGCGAGCGCTGCAATCCGCATCCGCACAATTTCACCGACCGCATGGTGCGGCCTGGCGATCAGGTGTTCTTCGATATCCTGCAAGCGTTCATGGGCTACCGCACCTGCTACTACCGCACCTTCAATGTCGGGCGCGCCACGCCGGCGCAGCAGGATGCCTACAAGCTGTGCCGCGAATGGCTCGACAAGGCGATCGATCTGATCAAGCCGGGCGTGACCACCGACAAAGTGTGCTCGGTCTGGCCCAAGGCGCCGGAATTCGGCTTCCCGGACGAGCTGTCCGCGTTCGGCCTGCAATTCGGCCACGGGCTTGGCTTGAACCTGCACGAGCGCCCGATCATCAGCCGCGTGGTCTCGCTCGACCATCCGACCGTGATCAAGGAAGGCATGGTGTTCGCGCTCGAGACCTATTGCCCGGCCAAGGACGGCTACTCCGCCGCGCGCATCGAGGAGGAGGTTGTGGTCACCGACAAGGGCCACACCATCATCTCGCTGTTCCCGGCCGAGCAATTGCCGATCGCCGCGAAGTATTGAGAACTAACTTCCTCACGTCCCGCATAGCTTCGTCATTGCGAGGAGCGAAGCGACGAAGCAATCCAGACTCGTAGCAGCGAACTGGATTGCTTCGCTACGCTCGCAATGACGAGCGCGTACAAACCGATTACCTCTCCATGCCCTCCCCCTCTCTTCTCCCCAAAATCGCCGTTGCCGAACAGCTCGCGCAAAAGATCGCCGCGCTCGATCCAGCCAAGCTGCCGCAGGCAGTGCGGCGCAAATGCGAGGAGCTTTTGATCGACGTGGTCGGGCTCGCCGTCACCGCGCGCGACGAAGATTATGTAAAAAGCACGCTGGCTGCGTGTGACGACGACGGGCCGTGCACCGCGATCGGGCACACGCGCACGCTGTCCGCCGCCGCCGCGGCTTTGGTCAACGGCACCGCGATCCATGGCGAGGATTTCGACGACACGTTCGAAGGCGGTCCGGTCCATGCCGGCGCGGTGATCGTGCCGGCGGTGCTGGCGGCCTGCGAGCGGCACCGGTCCCACAATGGGCGCGACGACAAGGCGGCGCTGCTTGGCATTGCGGTCGGTGTCGAGACCATGTGCCGGCTCTCACTTGTCGCGCCAACGCTCACGCACAAGGCCGGATTTCATCCGACCGCGGTGTTCGGCACGATGGGCGCGGCCGCCGGCGTCGGCGCCGCGCTCGCGCTAACGCCGCGGCAGCTCGTCGATGCGCTCGGCAATGCCGGCTCGATGGCCGGCGGCATCATCGAATATCTTGCCGAAGGCGCCTGGACCAAACGGCTTCACGCCGGCTGGGCGGCGCAAGCCGGCATTCGCGCGGCGCTGCTTGGCCGCGCCGGATTTTGCGGTCCGCGCACCGTGTTCGAAGGCGTGCACGGATTCTTCTACGCCTTCGCGCACACGAGTGCCGGCGACTTCGCCGCCGTGACCGACGGCTTCGGCGCGCAGTGGGTGACGCAGACACTCGCCTTCAAGCCTTATCCGTGCGGGACCATGACGCATCCCTATATCGATTGCGCGCGCCGGCTCGGCCGCCGCGTGCCCGCCGACGACGTGGTGGAGATGGTGTGCGATGTCGGCGAGGGCACTGTGCATCGCTTATGGGAGCCGCTTGCCGCCAAGCAGCGGCCGGCAAACGGCTATGCCGGCAAATTCTCCACGCCCTATTGCATCGCCGCCGGCTTTCTTCGCGGCAATGTGGCTTTGAGCGATTTTACCGACCAAGCGGTGCACGATGCCGCGGTGCTCGCGCTCGCCGCCAAGGTGCGCTACCGCATCGATCCGCAAAATCCCTATCCGAAGAATTTCACCGGGCACATTCGCGCCACGCTGCGCGACGGCTCCGTGATCGAGGAACGCCAGCCGCATATGCGCGGCGGCGCGCACGAGCCGCTCACGCGCGCCGATCTCGAGGAAAAATTTCTGCTCAACGCCAAGCACGGCGGCTGGAGCGATGCGCGCGCCGCGGCGGCGCTTAAGCTGATCGTGGGGTTGTTCGACGGGCCGGTGGATTTGTCGGCGCTAAGGGGGTAGGCGCGCGTAGGGTGGGTTGAGCGCAGCGAAAACTTACCATTGTCTCGTCACCGCCGGGCATAACCGTTCGAAAGAACGGCGTCGCTCTCGCTCGCCTTTGACCCAGCGGTCCATGGAGCGGTGCGGCCCCATGGATTGCCGGATCAAGTCCGGCAATGACGCAAATGTGATGTCACTGTGACATTGACCATTGTCCCTGTATCTCGCCCTTCTCGGACGTGACCCGGCAGGCATGCCGGATCACGCGGGCGAGTGCGGTGCCCGCGGGCGGGCTTGCAACCCGCGCTCGGGCGGCTTTGGGCATCATCTCTCCGGCACTACGACCGGAGCGCGAGGTGCTATCGCTGGACTGGGACAGGCAGGGGCGGGTAACACCCGCTCAAAGGACACGCAAAACGTGTTCCGCCGCGTCCCATGAAGCCTGGCCTGAGGCTGAGTCCCTTGCGATGAAACACTCCTTGGGACGAGAACCGCGGTGGAACGCCGACAGTCGTGCGCCTCACGCTTGATGCGCGGCCGTGCACGAAGGCACGGCAGAAGAGCCTTGCGTCTGTCGGCGTTTCGCCTCCGAATCTTTTTTCGTTCTTCCGTTCTTTCCTTCGTCATTGCCGGACTTGATCCGGCAATCCATGCAGAAGCTTCGCTGGCACAAGCGCTTCCACCGGCGTTCGGGCGCGTCGCCTCAGCATGGACCACCGGATCAAAGTCCGGTGGTGACGAGTCAGAGAGTGCCGTGACAGTGGCGTGGCATAGCTCGGGCGCAAAGGCGCGTCGCGAGAACGATGAAACTCGTCCGCCCCCGTGAAACGGGGGGAGGGGGACCGCCCGTAGCTCGCGTGAGCGAGCGTAGGGTGGTGGAGGGGGCGTGTGACATGAGGTTGAACAATAAGTCGAAGATTTGCATCGCGTCTCTGCTCGCGCCCCACCCACCGCACTTCGTGCGGTCCCCCCTCCCCGCTATCGCGGGGCGGGATGAAAGAAGGCGCGCGGCGAGAACGATCATCGCGAGGAAAGCCCCAATCCGATTGGTTAATCGGGTCTTAACCTCGCCGCTTCTATGTTATCCAAGCGTAGGTGCGGCGGGCGGTCCCGCTGTTCATTGATG